>WNGB01014757.1_pt1 | contig 16680 bp, 17 predicted proteins | sample 5400681 | NCBI WGS metagenome assembly WNGB01 (sample SAMN13153367, study PRJNA577476) | soil metagenome | isolation source: 115 cm soil or saprolite under grassland replicate 2 | place: USA:California | collected 2016-06-15 | reverse complement strand
CGCGGGTTCGAGTCCCGCCCGCCCCACGTGTTCTGAGCTGGGATCATGTCCGGCGTGGTGATCCGTTTAACATGCTCGGGACCTGGTTTGCTAGGGATTTGCTAGGGATCTTTGCTCTGCTGACCGTTCAGGCCGTCTTCTTGTTGTTCCGGTGCTGGAGTGGGACGAGCGCGGCGGCTGCCTCGGCGGCTTGCCGGCCGATGGTGCCGATCATGTGTCCGTACGTGTCGTTCGTGATCTTGATGGAGCTGTGCCGCAGGCGCTTGCTGACGATCGCGGTGTCCACTCCCGCGGCGATCTGCAGGCTGGCCGGGAGATAGCGCAACTTGTGCAGCGAGATCGTTGGTAGCCCGTGGCGGGCGACCAGCTTCTCGGGGGATCTGCCCATCTTCGACGACTCCGCACCGGAGATCGTTCGCTCGCTGGTCGAGACCGACCATCTGACGCGCGACGGCGACGGCATGCTCTACGTCGGACCCGGAGCGGAACGCCGCTAGGGCCGGCGCAACCTCATGGAATTGCTGACCGTCTTCGCCGCTCCACTGGAGTTCACCGTCATGCACGGTCGCCACGAGCTGGGCGGCGCGGACGCGATGATGCTCATGCGCAAGGTCGATGGCCCTCGGCTGCTTGCGCTTGGCGGGCGAGCCTGGCGGGTCACCTACATCGACTGGAATCGTCACCGTTGTTACGTCGAGCCGGCAGACCGCCGTGCCCGAAGCCTCTGGCAGGGCCTACCCCAGTCATACTCGTACGAGCTGTGCCAGGCGCAGCGTGAGGTTCTCCTCGGTGCCGACCCGGAGGTCGAGCTGTCCAAGCGAGCCAGGGCCGTCTGGCCAAGCTGCGCGACGAGGAAGGACACCGACCGCAGGTGCGGCTGTCGTGGAGGTCGGCGAGGACGAAGTGCGATGGTGGACCTGGGCCGGCGGACGCGGCAACGCCACTCTCGCCGCCGCGCTGCCTCAGTTGGTCGATGAGGACGGACGGGTCGACAACCACTCGTTGCGGCTGCGCTCTGACGTCACGCTGGGACGGGTGCGCGCTGCCGTTGATGCGTTGGACGCTGGCACGATGGCAGCCCCGGACGTCACCGACGACGCAGTACGGGAGCTGAAGTTCGGCGAGATCCTGCCGCCCGATCTTGCTATCGCGACCCTTCCGAGCGCTTGGTCGACGCGTACGCAGTCAAGTCGGTGCTGGGTAGGCCGATCCAATGGCACCACGGCATCGTGTAGGGCTTAACGATGTTGGTCGATGCCTTGGCCACATCCGCCAGCAGCGGGGATGACGGCGTCCCCGCCCCAGAGCAGCGGCGCCTGGCCGCGGGCCCCGGTCAGGCAGGATGTTCGCCGGATCGGGGCATGTACTTGAGCCAGTCGCGCTCTAGAGTGCTACTCGTGGCTACCGGCGGAGCACGGTGAGGTCATGGCCGAGGCGACCTGACCACTGGCCGGTGTAGTCGCGCACGCGTGAGGGATCTAGGTGGGTGCACTGCGTTGCCCGCTGATGACCAGTGGCATTGGAGTGGTTGTGGACCAAAAAACCCTCAGGGAGCGATTCAACAAGGAGCCGATGGATGTCTTTCTAGACCTCCTGCGTGACGCCGGTGAGCCAATTACCGCGAAGAAGGCCATGGACACGCTGATCGAGGCTGGGCTGCCCAAGCCGCTGGTCGCCAAGCAGTGGAAGTCTGCTCAGAAGTACATCATCAGGTACCACCCGCACGTTGTGCGTCCAACCATCAGGAAGTACCAATGGAGCGAAAAGCCCGTTGCGCCCGATGAGGCGCTAGGCCGCATGCTTGAGGTGCTCGCGACCGAGAGCCCGAGCAAGGTCAAGCTAAGGGACGAGCTTTCCGAGGTGATACGCGCTGGCCTGAAGGCAGCAGGTGGCCCGGCGGCCCAGCACGACGAGGTCGCGTTCCGGGCTGCGCACGAGCGGCAGTTGCGGATCGACGGTCTGCGGGCCGTCGCCGGATTGGCCGGCGAGATCGAGGAGCTGGCCTACAACGGCGGTGACCCGGACGTGATCGTGGAGCGCGTGCAGACGAGGGTTCAGCAGCTTTCGCTGGAGGTGGTTGGCCGGCCGGGTGACGAGGTGAAGTTTGATCCGTTGTCCCATGCGGCGATTGGACAATCTCCCGATGTCGGGTCACCGGTAACGATCGTCCGTCCGGGCTATTCCCGGCGTACCGGAGGTCAGGCTGAAATCATCGAGAAAGCGCTGGTCGCTAGGGAGTAGGAGACGGCATGGCCAGGCACCGGCCGCCGGCCGTCGGCGTTGACTTTGGCACCACCACCTCTCTTGTCGCTCGGCGTGTCGGTACTGGGCCTGTCGAAATCCTGCCGATCGGTGTGACGCGACGATGGCTCCCATCGCTCGCTGGCTATCGCGACGGACGGTTTGTCGTCGGGGAGGAGGCGGAGAGCCTTGCGCCGGATCGTGTTGTCCGGTCAGTCAAGAGCGCGATAACCAAGGACCAGCCAATAGTCTCCCTCGGAGGAGAGGTTGGGACTCAGGTTTCTCGCGACGAGGTCGTGACCGCGATCCTTCGCGAGGTAGCCCGGCGCGCGAAGGATCGCGGACTGCCGCTACGCCGTCAGCGCGACCTACGGCTTGGCTGCCCGGCGATGTGGACGCGGGAACAGCGACAACTCGTGCTCAACCTCGCTGCGGTGGCCGGGTTGCCGGTGGACGCGGCGACACTGATCGAGGAGCCCGTGGCGGCTGGCCTGGCGTGGCTGTCCAGTCAGTATGTCAACCCGAACGCGATCGATGGTCGGCTGCTGGTCTTTGATATGGGTGGAGGCACTCTGGACATCGCGGTAGTCGATGTGGTGGGTGGAGATCCTCCCGACATAGCGGTCCTGACGTCGGTGGGTCTGCCGATTGCAGGGGATGCCCTCGACGAGGCGATCGCTCAGGATCTTCGCGCCGAATTGGTGGAGCGCGGCATGGAGCTACACAGATTACGAAAGCCGGAGAACGCGGAGGCAGAAATACTTCGGCAGGCGCGTGAGGCGAAGCTCGCGCTCTCCGTGACACCGAGCTATACCGTGGTGTTCGCTCGTGCCGCGTTTGCCGGCCGAAAGGTGCCGACAGTGCCGTATACCCGCGATCGGCTGGAGGAGGCGTTCCGGCCGCAGATGGGGGAGGCGGAGAAGAAGGTCTGGGACGCGCTACGGCTGGCCCGGTTCACCCACCACCGTGGCGGCTCTCCCCGGGAGATCTTCAACACGTCGACTGACCAGTTGGCGCGCGATGTCGACTACCTCCTGCTGGCCGGAGGCATGAGTCGCATCCCCTATGTGAGACGCCGGCTTGCCGAGTTGCTGCCCAAGGCAGAACTCTTCGACAGCGTGGGCTTCGCTGCGGACGAGACCATTGTCGCCGGTCTGACCGACACCAGCGGAGCCGATCCGATCAACCTCTACCGGCCGGGGTTCGACTTTCTACTGACGTGGGACGGCGGCCAGAGTCTCCCGCTGTATGAGGCTTACACGCCGTTGTTCGAGATGAACCAGCTTTACCGTGGAGCCGATCCGAGCTTCAGTCTCAGCGTCGGGCCTCGCCAAGGGTTACCTCGGCAACGGCAGGGTGAACTCACGGTCTCGACCCCGGCTGGATACAGCGTCAACCTGATTCGAGTGGACAAGTTCGGCCGACAGCACGTCGTTGATCGCCTGCCGGTGCCGTTCGGTTTCTACGACCTGTTTTTCAGGCTGTACTGCGACGGACGTGTCCATCTGACCGATGGTGCCGGCCACGATCATAACCTACGCGTCGAGCCGTGGCCGGTCATCCACGGCGCGGACAGCGGACCGGAACCGGAGAAGCCGCCGGATCCTCCCGTTTACTACCCGTTCAACAAGCCTTAAGCAGGGCCGGCTAGGACCGCGGCGACCGATGTGAGGTCGATGCTGAGTTCCTTTCGTGGTTCCAGCTCGGCGCGAATCTCGGCTCGTCGGTTGTGCAGGTTGCGCAGGTGACCCTCGTGGAGCCGGCGGATGCCTGGATCGATGACTTCGTCGAAGATTGCTTCGGTACGCGCGATCTGCAAGTCCAGTGACTGCACCTGCGCCTGGATTCGCGCTTCGACGAGCGCGGCGTTGTCGCGTGCGCGTTGAATCTCGACGTCCTCCTGGCGCCTCATGCTCGCATTCTCGGCGATGCGCCAAAGGTCGGTGACGTCGTGGGGCACAGTCGGGTCACCGTCGCTCAGGGTGCCCTCGGCAAGGGCTGTCAGCAGCAGTTCGCCCGCGGCAGCATGCGGCGCATGTGACTCGACGTCGACGGCGGTGGCCCAGAGTTCGAGCATCGGGCGCAGCCCGGAGGTCTGAGCGAGGTCGATGCTGATGAAGAATCGCCGGCCGGCTGGTAGTCCGGGTACCGCTACGGTGCCGAACTTGTGCAACGTGAGTGGTCGATCGCCCAGCTCGGCTAAGGCGAGCTTGACCAGCGGGTGGCGTACGCAGAGCAGGTCGACGTTTCGCCGGCTGGCGGTGTCGGGCTGGAACGTTGCAGGGATCGGGTCGCCGAAGCGCAGCAGATCCACAAATGCTGAGCGCGTGTACTGGCTGCCGACATCGGGGATCTTTCGGCGTTGCAGCTGGTTGGCGAGAGCGTCGGTGCCGGTGATCGTGACGATACCGCTGTCGTCGGGTTGGCTCAGTTGACCGCCGAGTCGTTGGAAAAGCTCGGAAAGCATGGTCTGGATTTCGGTGGTGCCGACGAAGCGACCGTGGCGAGGGCCAGCGTCAGTCAGACCGTCGACGAGGAGGCTGTCAAGGCCGGCGAGGAGTGCCCGCGATTCATCGAGCCCGCTGGCGTCCTGGGCGCGCTGTTCGAGTGCGACGGCGATGCGTTCGACCTGCTGTTGTCGCTGTTCGTCGCTGAGGTTGGGGTCGAGGATGCGGTGGTTGATGTCGGCGAGTTCGTCGCGCAGGATGGGCTCCAGCTCACCGATCGAGCGGCGGAAGACTTCGATGCGGTCGTATAGGCGCTGGAAAATGTCGGTCTCGATGGTGCCGGGTACCACCATATTGTAAATGAAGATCTTCTCGTGCTTCTGGCCGAAGCGGTCCAGGCGGCCGATGCGCTGCTCGACCCGCATCGGGTTCCACGGCAGGTCGTAGTTGACGAGGATGTTGCAGAACTCGAAGTCGAGACCCTCGGAGCCAACCTCGCTCAGCAGGAGCAGGTCAAACTTGCCAGCGCGGAAGTCAGCCATGATCTGCTGACGCTTGGCCATCGACACACCGCCGTGCATGACCCGTACCTCGAAATGCCTTCCGAGCTGCTCTTCGAGGTACTCCAAGGTGCCGCGAAAGAACGAGAAGATCATTGCCTGGTTCAGGCCGTGCTCCTGCAGCTTGAGCAGCTCGCCGAGGAGGGTCTGGTATTTGGTGTCGACGCCAAGTGGCGCCAACAGGGCTTCAATGTCGGGTGGAGCGGCGGGCGTCTCGGGTTCGTCGTCCTCGTCATCGCCGAGGTCGAATGTGTCGTCCACATCAGCACCGGCCTCGGCAAAGCCAGCCCAGCCCTTGGAACGCAAGATCTCCTGTGCGGCCGGGATGCAGCTGGCCGCCTGGCGCAGTGGCATCTGCAGGGTGAGACCGCCCGGCTTGCCGGTGGCACGGGCCTGTCGCAGATACCAAGCCCGAATCGCGCGGTAGAAAGCGTACTCCTCGTCGGTCCATTCCACATCGAGCTTGACCGGCTCCCGAACTGCCTTGTCCTCCGGCACTTCGGCCTTACGAGTACGCGTAAACATTCCGCCCAACGCGTTGAGGTCGGCGAGCAGTCGCCGGGTGCGGGCCACCTCATCATCACTCAACGGCCGGCCCACGCTGAGCAGCGTCCGAAGAACGCCGAACTCAGATCGTGATGTGATCGCCTTGCCGAAGTTCATGTCGGCGAGGACGTCGAGCCGATCCATCAATGCCAGCGGCGCCTGGCGGCCGACGCCGACCAACTCGCGCGCAACCTGGTTGAGGACGCCGTTGGGTTCGAGTTGGGCCTCGAAGACCTGCGGATCGCCGAACTGGCCATCGTCGAGCAGGCTCATAAGGTTGAACAGATCCTCCCGGCCTAGGTTGAGCGGCGTCGCCGAGAGGAAGATGAGGTAGGCGGCCCAGTCGCCGAGGAGCCGACCCAACGCGTACGAGCTCGTGCGTCGGTTGCGCAGGTAATGCGCCTCGTCGACCACGACAAGATCCAGCCGTGGATGTACCTCGGCGAGCTGCGCCAACGAAGCCCGTGCTCGGCGTAGCGACTCCAGCGACACGATGCCGCGAACCGTCTCGTTGCGGCGGTGGTCGGCGAGCCGCTCGATGAGGTCGGCGGGGCGTAGGATGTCGAGGCGCCGGTCGAAGCGTCGGTTGAGTTCGGCCTGCCATTTCTGGGTCAGCACGGCGGGGGCGACGACAAGGACTCGATCCAACGGCATCCGTTGCTCAAGCTCGTTCCAGATCAGGCCAGCCTCGATCGTCTTGCCGAGACCAACTTCGTCGGCGATGAGCAGCCGACCGGTTGAGGCGCTAAGTAGCTTCAGCACTGGTTTGAACTGGTATGGCCTGAACACTGTCTTGCTGGATCCATACGAGTACAACGTGTCGGTCAGCGGGTGACGCAGCTTGGTCCAGGTGAGCGTGAGCGCCAAGTCGCGCGCGCCGACTGGCGCGTGTGCAAGCCAAGACCGCGCGTCACGTGGATCGCCTTCCACGCGGCCGAGGGCCTGTTCTCGATAACGTCGGAGTGCGCCGCCCAAGTCGACGAGGTACCAATAGCCCTGCGAGGTCTGCAGCACCTCGCGAACCTGGCCGGAATCGGCGCTACCCCTCGGCTGTACCAGGTCTCCCGTCGCGAACACCGGACGATCGGCTATCGGCCCGGCGTCTCCCCATTGTGCTGTGAACAGCCGCAAAGCGGTCACTAGATGGCCATCCACCAACGATCGTGAGCGGCCTTGATCGTTGCTGCGAGGCTCGCGCCCAACGAAGACCACGATGGCGCGCCAGGCGCCCCGGATGCGAACCGCGTACGTTCCGCGGTGCAAGCCCTCGGCAGCGACAACCCCGCGCAGGTCGGCAGCGACACGTCGTATACCGGCCATCTCACGCTCAGGCGGCAAGCCGACGCAAAGGCAGGCTGACGGAGCCAGCGAGTCGAGCCATTCGTAGCCGGCATCCGGTGGTCGGTACATCAAGTCGTCGCGAGCCAAGCGCCTCACCATCCACGCAGGTCGGCGAGTCCACGCCGACGACGCCGCACTCTGGCGAACGTGGCCGGCTCACGGGGCCACCGGTAGCGCCACGTTCACGTAGCGTATGACATCTCGGGTTGAGGAGGCGAGATGGCTGCGAATGCTTCCGCGCTGGTGGACGGACGCGGCTACACGATCCAGGAGCTGTTCGTCGGGCGGCAGTATCGGCTGGAGTACTTCCAGCGCGACTACGTCTGGGGTCGCGAACAAGTGGCCAAACTGCTGGAAGATCTATCCGGCCGGTTTCTCGCGCAGTGGTCGGAGAGCCATGAGCGGCGCAGGGTCCGGCGATACGAGGGTTACTTCCTCGGCCCATTCGTCAGCTACCGCGCCGACGGAGTCAGCTATCTGACCGATGGGCAGCAACGGTTCACCACCCTGCTCGTGTTGTTGATCTATCTGAGGCGGCTTCTTCTTGACCAAGAGGATCCGCGCACCGCGGCGGCGGTGGATCGCCTCATCTGTACCGACATGTATGACGAGTTGAGCTTCACCGTGGATGTGCCGGACTACGCGCCGTGCATCGAAGCGATGTACCAGGGCAAGTCGTTCCTTACAGATGGCCAGCTTCCCGCCGTCCAACAGTTGTGGCGCTGTTACAACGATCTTCCCGACGTCTTTCCGCACGACCTCCGTGGGGAGGCCCTGCCCTTTTTCACGGAGTGGTTGCTCACCAGGGTCGCGCTCGTGGAGATCACCGCCGGTGGTCCAGAACGAGGCTGGGAGATCTTCCAGTCCATGAACGACCGAGGCTTGCGCCTCACACCGCTGGACCTGCTCAGGGGGTATCTGCTCTCGAAGGCCGACCGCGACCACGATGGGCTGCGGACAGCGTGGCAGCGGATGGTGGGCAGCCTGGCCTTGTTCGGCGAGACGGCGCCGACCGACTTCGTGCGCAGCGTGCTGTTGTCGAAGTATGCCGAGCTGGACGGCGACGTCGGCGACCGGCACGACATCGAGCAGGGTCTGCACGAGTGGGTACGCCGCAACGCCGATCGGATCTGGCCGGATCGCAAGGAAGGCGACACTCGGCGGTTCATCACCGACATGCTCGTGCCGCTGTCCAAGTCGTATACGAGACTGCTGTCCGCGACGAAGCGCCCGCTGCATGGCCTGGAGCCAATCTTCTTCAACGCCGTCAACGGCCTGACCGACCAGTTCCAGCTCACGCTCGCAGCGATGCACCCCGATGACCCGGAGCCAGTATTCGAGCAGAAGGCACGCATGATTGGGGCGTTCCTCGACCTGCTCCTGATCCGCCGCATGGTCAACAATCGGCCGGCCCAGCAAGCCGACGTCGACCCGATCATTCAGCGACTCCTGCCCGGTGCTCGCAAGGCGGCGACCCTGCACGAGCTTCGTGCAGTGCTCGCCGCCGAGGTAGCGCTGATCGAGGACGACTTCACCGGCCTAGAGACGCTCCGTCTGAAGGACAACCGCCGGTTCGTCCATTACCTGCTGGCACGCCTGACCGCCTGGCTGGAGATCGGGTCGGGTCGTTCCACTCCGATTCGCGAGTACTTCCACCAAGGTCCGACGGGTCCGGCATACCAGATCGAGCACCTGTGGCCGAACACCTTCAAGCGGTACGAGGACGTGGCCAAGACGCCTGAGAACTTTCAGCTCATGCGTAACCGGATCGGCGGTTTGATCTTGCTACCCGCCGAGGACAACGCCAGCGTCGGGGCGGCGACGTTCGACCGGAAGCTGGAGTGGTATCGCGGCCAGAACCTGCTCGCCGCCTCGCTGCATCCGGCCACGTACGAGCGCGGCGCCGTGAAGTTCAAGAAGTTCATCAAGCAGGAGGGCCTCGGCGAGCTGTTCCGGCACTATGAGGGCGGTTTCGGTCCGGCCATCGAGGAACGGGGAAAGCTATACCGCGCAATGGCGGAACGAATCTGGGATCCGCGACGCCTCGATCTAGTAGTGTCTGCGGATTCCGATGCGGTGCGCATCGCGCCTGTCGCGCCGGCCAAGGCGAGAGGCAAGCGGGCAAACTACCGAGTCGAGTTCCGCAGGCTCGTGCAGACCGGCTTGATCCCCATCGGAGTTGTGCTCGTCGGCCAGCACCGAGGACGTACCTATCGCGCCACTGTCCTCGCCGACGGTCGCATCCGGACCGAGACCGGTGAAGCCTTCGAGTCGCCGTCCGCAGCCGCCATGGACGTTCTGAACCGGCAGTCCTGGAACGGGTGGACGTTCTGGCACTTGGAACGCGGCGGCATGCCGATCCGTATCGACCGCATCCGAGCCGAGGCACTGGAGCGCGGCCTCCTGGAGGACGTCGACGCAGTGTGACCGGGAAGTAGGTCGGTCATTCGTAGCCGCTGGGTCGGGCGAGAATCACACGTAGTCACATGTCGGCAGCGCTGACTCGCTGATGCTGATGCGCAAGGTGGACGGACCTCAGTTGCTGGCTCTGGGCGGACGGCCCTGGCGGGTGGCACATGTCGCCTGGACGCAGCAGCGGTGCTACGTCGAACCAGCCGACCTGCCCGCTCGCAGCCGTGTGGCAGGCTGCGCTGCCCCGGATCCGTACGAACTGAGGCAGGCGCAGCGGTGTGTCCTGTTGGGAGCGACGCCTGACGTCGACTTGTCCCAGCCGGCCATCCATGCGCTCGCCGCTCTTTCGCGAGGAGTGGAGCCACCAGGTATAGAAGTCCGGCACGGTCGTGGAGCGGCAGGACGATGAGCTGTGGTGGTGGACCGGGGCCGGGGGTCGTGGCAACGGGACGCTGGCCGCCGCACTGGACCGTGTCGTCGACGTGGACGACTCTCGCCCCGACAAACACCGGTTGCGCCTGCAGGCCGAGGTGGATCCGGCCGAGCTGCGCACGTTGGCTGCCCGGTTGGCGGACGAGCGGGCGGCACGGCTGGTAGGTCCGGCGGGTGAAGTTGATGTCGGCGTGGCCGAGCCGGCGACTTGAACAGGTTCAGAAACTGCACGTCGAAACTTGAACGCGTTCGTCGTCACCGCGTCGTCGCGGGCAAGCCCACAGACGTTGCACAGGTCACGGGCTCGACTCAGAGCTGGCACCCCACACGCTCGACGACGAACGCGGAGGGGAGCTGTTGACCGGAGCCCTGTCGGGCGGTTGACACGGCGGGCCGCGCCAGGTGCCCGCGGGCGGCCCGAATTACATCGGCTGGAACACCAGCCGGTCGCGGATCAGGGCGATCCGGTCGACCGATACACCACAGAAGACAACCAGCTCTTCCGGGCTGGAGAAGCCGCCGCGCAGCGACCGCTCGGCGACGATGCGCTCGGCCACGTCGGCCGGTAACTCCAGGGCGCTGGCGAGCACGTGCGCGGGTACGTGGTTGATGTCGACGAGCCCGCCGTCGTCGAAGCTGCGCGGCTGGTCCGGCCGGCCGATGCGCAGCTCCTGGCCCATGGCGGGGTCCTCCTCCAGAATCCTGCGAGCATGGCGGCGCCGCTCCAGCACCCATCGGGCTCTCGTGATCGCCGGATCCGGCTGGCCAGACACCACCGCTCCAGACTGCGGAGAAGCCGGCTCGCCGCTCCGGACCGCGTACCACACCCGCCGGCCGGCGAACGCGCTGTGCAGCCCGCCGGCGAACAGCAGGATCAGGAAGCTGATGCCGCCGACCACCGGGTATCCGGCCCGGCCGGCGGTGAACACGAGGACGGCCAACGCCAGGTAGGTATACCCCCAGAACTTGAGCCACCCGCTGCCGGTCCGGTACCCGGCGTAGAGCACGAACATCCAGGCCGTCAGGCCGACCGTGGCGGCTGGCACCAGGAACCACAGCGCCACGGTGAGGGCGAGCGGCAGCACGAGAAGGATCCGGTCGAGTCCCCGTGATCCCCACCACCTCGCCATCCGCAGCCCTACTCCTTGCCGCGCCGCAGCAGCGCGAGCACGCCCGCGACGACGAGCAGCGTCCCGCCCACCAGACCCAGGAGGTAGCCGCCGTTGTCGAACCAGACGCGCGGGAACCCGAGACCACGATCGGCAACGCGCAGCGCACGGCGCAACACGATCGCGAACGTCACGATCGGGAACAACCCGAGCACCGGCAACCAGGCCAGGAGCAGCCGGCGGCGCAGCCGCAGCGCGAGTCCGGCGAACACCAGCGAGACAGCCCCGAGGAGTCCGGCCACATTGGCGCTGGTACCGAAGACCGTGTCGATGCTCTCGCCGCGGAACGGGACGGCACACAGCAGCACCGCGCCGACGATCGCCGTGATCGCCGCGGCGCGGGCAGCCCCACGCGTCGAAGGACGGCCGGCCGGCTGCTGCGCGGGCGTCATCCGCCCACCAGGGGCGCGTGCTTGCCGCTCCACATCTCCTTCGCGACCTGGATCTCCTTGGCGAGGACCTCCGCTTCCTCGCAAAAGCCTTCGACCAGATCCTTGAGAATCTTGATCACATTCATGATGGTGCCTTTGAGGTCGAGGAGAAACGCGACCAGCTGCTTGATAGCGACGCCCGCGGAGAACGCCAGCACCACGCTTTTGATGAGCTTAAGGATCTGGAGCACTTTCTTGGGTACCCACTTGATCGCTTCCTGGATCGCGACCACGAGGACGTCGAAGGTCGTCTTCGCCTCCTGGGCGACGTACTCGAACATCTCCTTCTGCATCTCGAGAAAATGCTGCAGGAACTCGATCGCCGGGATCCAGCGCGCGCGGATGTGGTAGTCGAACGCGGCCGCGGCGTCGCTGTTGTTCCAACTGGACGACAGCGAGTCCATGCCGAACTCGAGGTTGTCCGCGATCGGCTGGACGCCTGCCCGCCCGGCGAGCGACTCATAACCGCTCGCGTCCTCCCGCAAGGTGTCCCAGTCGCCACTGATGTCGGAGAGGATCCCCGCGAGGTTGAAGTGGAAGTACTCCTGGCACCACTCCTGGATCTTCCCGAGATCCTTCTTCGCCTGCCCCACGGCCGGCTTGAAGTCGTTGAAATCCTTGGCCGGCGGCGGATTGGGCGTGAACGGGTCGGTGAAGACGCCCTTGTGTGCGGCGCTGTCTTTCTCGTGCCAGTCCGCCGGCCGCTTGTCAGCGCCCTTGGCGTAGACGGTCCAGATCTTCTCGGCCGAAGCGCTGTCGGCCTTGCGGTACTCGTCGGCCGCCTGCTTCAACAGGAAGGAGACCTGACCCAGCTCCTGCCGGCCCGAGGTCAGGATGCCGACCGTCGCGTCGTGGGTCAGGTGCACTGCCTTCTGCGCCGGCCACAGCACGCCGGTCATGTCGTCGGTCTTGTTGCAGTTCGCCGAGCAGTACAACTTCAACGGAGTGTCGAAGAAGTCCGCGTTCCGCAAGAGCTGTGCGGCGTAGCCGTCCAGCTGGGCGGGATCGACGTCAACCATGGTCCGCCTCCTTTCTACGCTGCAGCTCCTGGAACGCCAGGTCGGCAGCTTCGTCGCTCGACAGTCCCTGTGCGCGCGCAATCTCCTCGGCTGTCTCGAAGACGGCCGCCACATCGGCGAAGAAGGTGCGCGCCGAACGGCGCAGCCGACGGACGTCCTCGTCGTCGACGTCTTCGGTCCACGCCTGCTCCCAGGTGAACTCGCCACGGTCGATGCGGCTCTGCACCGCCCGCAACTCCGGTGGGGCTTCCGCCGAGCGGGCGAACTGTGCAAGTTCCTCGGCTCCGTCGCTCCGGTCGGCGCGGACCCGGTCCCGCATCAGCTCAACCTGCTCACGAACCCGCGCCAGCTCTCGGTTGGCCTGTTCGATGCGGTCGTAAAACTCGCGCCGAAGCCCTGGCGGCTCCGATGGATTCCCCATGATCCTCCCCGGTCGGCAGCACAGATCGGTGCACCTACATCGGACGAGTATGCCGCAGGCCACCGGCCGTGACTGCCCCAGAACCATGCGGCTACCGTGCCGGCGCGCGCCCCGCGACGGTGGTATCGCCGACATGCCGGAGCGGGCCAAGCGCCCGGACCGGCGGTTCGTCGCCGTGGTCCGCGAGTCGATCCGCACCTTTGCCGCAGCCTCGGCCGGCTCCAACTACGCCCAGGAGCCGGGCATATGCTGCGCGATCAACGCGTGGAGCCGGGTGATGCCCTCCAGTCCTTCCGGCAGCCGGGCCCGTGCCAGGCGCCGGCCGTCATCATCGACGAGCTCGACGTCGTGGTGGTTCTCGGCCCAGTCATCACCCACGTACACCGCACCCTCCCCTGTGGACACTGCTCCGTTGGTAGCGTTGCGGAGACGCCAGCGATCTAATGGAGACCCACGTCCGCTCGATCATCGCGAAGCTCAGCCTCATCCACTCCGACGAGGACCACGTCCGCGTCCTGGCCGTCCTCGCATACCTCGGCCGAGCGCATCAACAGCTCTGACGACTCAGCCACGGTCAGGCCGTCAGCGGTTCTTTTTCGTCGCGCGCGAGGTCTGCACGGTATGGACGTTATTCAGGAGATGTACCAGCGCTGGGCGCGGGGCGAGGGGTTGGACGACGACTCCTGGGGCGACGTGACCGTGGAGCCGGGCGGGGTTGACTATCTTGAGGTCGAAGCCGGCGGCTTGCCTGCGATGTGGATCGAGCCGCATGGGGCGGCTCGGGACCGGGTGATCGTGGCGTACCACGGGGAAGGATTCGTTGGTGGGTCGCTTTACACGCACCGCAGGCTGTTCGGGCATCTGGCAAAGGCGACGGGCGTGCGGGCGCTGCTCGTGCACCACCGGCTGGCGCCTGAGCTGCCGTATCCGGCGCAGATCGAAGACGCGATCGCGGCGTATCGATGGACCGTCGGGCAAGGCTTGACCGCGGCACTCGCCGGTGACTCGTCGGGCGGTGGGCTGTGCGTGGCGGCGGCGCTGCGGATCCGTGATCTGGACCTGCCGGACCCGGCCGCGCTGCTGCTGATGTCGGTCTGGGTGGACATGGAGCTGGCCGGGTCGACGTTCGAGTCGAATGCGGCCACTGACGTGTTCTTCACCCGTGAGATGGTGCGTGGCCTGGTTCAGGCGTACCTGCGCAACGGCGAGAGCCCAACGGACCCGCGGGTCAACGTCCTGCACGCCGACCTGACTGGCTTGCCGCCCATGTTCCTTCAGGTCGGCGCGGCCGAGGCGATCCTGGACGACAGCCGGAGGCTGGCGGAGCAGGCGCGGAAGGCGGGCGTGGAGGTCCGCCTCGACGTGTTCGAGGGGCAGTTGCACACGTTCCAGATGGCCGCGGGGCGCATACCCGTGGCCGACGACGCGATCCGGAGGTTTGCCGCATGGGCGCGACCGAAGTTGGGTCTCTGACCGATCACTTCGAGCGGGAGCGGCGTGGCCTGCTGGCGCACACCCACCGGATGCTCGGCTCGCGGGACGAGGCTGAGGACGCAGTCCAGGAGACGTACCTGCGCGCCTGGCGCAGCCGGGAGACCTTCGAAAACCGATCTTCGGTACGCGTGTGGCTCTACCGCATCGCTTCAGCGCATCTGACGCGGCGGGTCCGGGGTGATGTCGAGGCAGAGCAGCACGGTGCAGCCGCGAGGAAGCTACCGATGAGCCACCGGCGACCCGACCGGTTAACGCCGGCCCCATGGCCTGCTCTTGACGCGCTTCGCTGCGCCATCGGGCGGCCGCTAGGGTGGCGGCGTGATGCCGGGGTTGCCGTCGGGTGGGTTGGTCGGTCGGGACCATGAGGTCGGTCGACTGCGGCGGCTGGTCGCCGAGGTCGCCGCCGGCCGCGGCCGGTCGGTGTGGGTCGAGGGGGAGCCCGGGATAGGCAAGACCGCGGTCGTCACGGCTGGGCTGGCCGAGGCGACGGCGTCGGGGTGCCAGCTGTACTGGGAGCCGGCCGACCAGACCCGGCGCCGGTTTCCCTTGTGGGTACTGCTGGACTGCCTGCGCGTCGGGCGGGGAGCGACCGATCCGCTCCGGCTGGAGATCGCCCACCTGTTGCGCGGCGAAGGTGCCGGCGACATCATCACGCCAGCCGATGTGACCGCGGCGGTGGCAGAGCGGCTGCTGGTGTTGGTGGATCGGCTGTGCACCACCTCGCCGGTCGTACTCGTCGTCGACGACCTTCAATGGGCTGACGAGGCCAGCCTGCGGTTGTGGGAGCGGCTGCACCGGTTGGTCGGGCAGTTGCCGCTGCTGTTGGTGGCGGTGTCCCGGCCGGTGCCGGTACGGGCCGAAGCGGGCGAGCTACGCGACAGCGTGACCAGTGGCGACTCGGTTCTCGTCGAGGTGGGTCCGCTGCCACCGGCCCGGGTGGCGGAGCTTGTTGGTCGGCTCTGCGGTGCCTCGCCGGGCACCTCGCTGGGACCGCGGCTGCGCGAACAGGCCCGGCGGGCCGGCGGGAACCCGCTCTACATACGGGAGCTGATCGACGCGCTGCTGCGCGACGGGCGGGTACGGGTACACGCCGGGGTCGCCGAGCTTGTGGGCGATGGCGCCGGCATGGGCTCCCTGGCCGGCGCGATCGCCGGCCGGTTGCGGTTCCTGTCCGAGCAGCGGGCTGAGGTACTCCGGTTCGCGGCGCTGCTCGGATCGGAGTTCTCGGTGGCGGACCTGGCGGTGTTGACCGGCCGCCCAGCCGGCGAGCTGACGGCGGACCTGGCCGACGCCGTGGCGGCTGGCGTGCTGGCCGGTTCAGGCGAGCGCTTCGTGTTCCGGCATGGCCTGATCCACCAGGCGCTGTACGAGCAGATGCCGGCCGCGATGCGGGTCGCGCTGCACCGGCATGCGGCGCAGGCCCTGGCCACGGCGGGAGCGCCGGCCGAGCGGGTCGCCGAGCACCTGCTGGCCGCGCCGCGAGCCGTCGATACCTGGACCGTCGAGTGGGTGGTCGGCGCGGCCCAGCAGCTGATCTACCGGGCGCCCCAGATCGCCGTGGAGCTGCTGGAGCGGGTACGCGAGTCCGCCGGTACATCGGTGCAAGTCGACGCCAGCCTGGTCACCGCGCTCTTCCTGCTCGGCCGCTACGGGCAGGTACAGGCGCTGGCCGGCCCGGTCCTGGCCGCCACCACCGACCCGACCGTGGCCGGGCGCATCGCCTGGGCGCGGGCGTTCGCCCTGCTGCGCAACGGCCAGCATGACCAGGCGCTCGCGGCAACGGCTGAGGCGTTGACCGGGCGGGCGTTGACGCCGGTCTGGACCGCACGGCTGCGCGCCCTGCGGGCAATGGTGTTCAACAGCAGCGCTCGCCTTGCCGAGGCAGGGGAGGTCGCGACCCAGGCCGAGGCCGAAGGGGAGCAGGCCGGTGACCGCCTCGCCGTCGGGTACGCGCTGCACACCCTCGCCCTGCTTCAGGCCTGGCAAGGGCACGACAACGCGGCCTGCCTGGAGCTCATCGAGCGTGCACTGAACGTCGTCGGGGACCAACCGGAGGCGACCGACCTGCGGCTGAGCCTGCTCGGCAACCGGATGGCGGCACTGGCCAACCTGGGCCGCATAGCCGAGGTCCATCGTGTCGTCGGTGAGACCATGGCGCTCGCCGAGC
>WNGB01006810.1_pt1 | contig 16683 bp, 17 predicted proteins | sample 5400681 | NCBI WGS metagenome assembly WNGB01 (sample SAMN13153367, study PRJNA577476) | soil metagenome | isolation source: 115 cm soil or saprolite under grassland replicate 2 | place: USA:California | collected 2016-06-15 | reverse complement strand
CCCTGGAGGGGGAGGGTCGCGAGCGAAGCGAGCGGGGTGGGGTGAAGGCGAAGCGCAAACCTCAATTTCACCCCACCCCGACCGCCTCGCTTCGCTGCGCTCCGCTCCGGCGGTCGACCCTCCCCCTCCAGGGGAGGGTGGGCACCGAGTGCGTGGCAACAGATGCAAAGTGGAACGAGGCCGCGATCGAATGCTATAGCCTGTGCGACAGGAGTGCCTCATGACCACCGCCATCGAAGTGTCCGTCGCGCATGCCGCCGCCCTCCGCCATGACTGGACGCGCGAAGAAATCCGCGCGCTGTTTGCGCTGCCGTTCCCGGAGCTCATCTTCCGGGCCCAGAGCGTGCACCGCCTCCACTTCGATCCGACCGAGGTGCAGATCTCGACGCTGCTCTCGATCAAGACCGGCGGCTGCCCGGAAGACTGCGCCTATTGTCCGCAGAGTGTGCACTACGAGACCGGGGTGAAGGCCGAAAAGCTCATGGGCTTCGACGCCGTGCTGGCCGAGGCGCGCTCGGCGCGCGCGGCCGGCGCCAGCCGCTTCTGCATGGGCGCGGCCTGGCGCGAGCCCAAGGACCGCGATCTCGACAAGGTCTGCGAGATGGTCGAGGGCGTGCGCGCGCTCGGGCTCGAGACCTGCGCCACGCTCGGCATGCTCACGGCCGCGCAGGCGCGCCGCCTCAAGGCCGCGGGCCTCGACTACTACAACCACAACCTCGACACCTCGCCCGAGCACTACGGCGAGATCATCTCGACCCGCACCTATCAGGAGCGACTCGACACGCTCGGCCACGTGCGCGACGCCGGCATCCACGTGTGCTGCGGCGGCATCGTCGGCATGGGCGAGGGCGCCGAGGACCGCATCGGCATGATCGCGACTCTTGCCACCCTGCCGGGGCATCCGGAATCGGTCCCGATCAACATGCTGGTGCGCGTCGCCGGCACGCCGCTGTCGCAGGTGCAGCCACTCGATCCGCTCGATTTCGTGCGCACCATCGCGGTCGCGCGCATCACCATGCCGAAGTCGGTGGTACGGCTCTCGGCCGGGCGCGAGGACATGAGCGACGAGACCCAGGCGCTCTGCTTCCTCGCCGGCGCCAACTCGATCTTCTATGGGCCGAAACTCCTCACCACGCCCAATCCCGGCCGCGACCGCGACATGCGCCTGCTCGACCGGCTCGGGATGCGGCGAATGGAATGATGATGCAGAATGCGAGAAGAGCTCCGACCTCTCCCCGCCCTCATCCTGAGGAGCGTGCGTGGCACGAACGGTGCAAAATCGAAGGCATCACTTGGCGCGCGCGTCTCGAAGGATGGGGGCGGCCCCATGCTTCGAGACGCATCGCAGCACGACGGTGCTTGTGGAGCGATCGAGTGTGATGCTGCGATGCTCCTCAGCATGAGGCCGTCAGAGGTCGGAGCGTGTTGCCGTACCTACCACAGCGCCGCCGCGATCATCCCCATGCCGACGACGCTCACCAGCCAGATCACGGTGCGCAGATGGGTGATGCCGGCGAGGTAGCACGGCCAATAGGCGGCGCGCGACCAGAAGAAGATGTTGGCGCCGAGGCTCGCCTGCGCGTCCGCCTTGCCGGCGAAATGCACGGCGGCGATGAGCGCGGTGACCATCGCGAGATTCTCCAGCATGTTCTTGGCGGCGCGGTCGGCGCGGCCGGCGAGCGGCGAGGGCTCACCCAGGTCGTCGCGGTTGCCGAAGCCGCGGGCGATGCCGCCCGGCTCCCAAAGCCGGTTGCGCAGGCCACTCGATGTCCCGAGCATCAGCCAGGTCAGGACTGCAGACCACACGAGAACCTGCACGTCGCTCATCATGTCGGTGTCCTTTCGAGGTTGCGGTCGGGGCGTTCGGCGCCCGTTGCCCTCGACCGCCCATTACGTCGTTCGGGCCCGGCCGGATACTTCCGCGCAGGCTCGCCGCGGACTCACTTGACCACCAGGACCGGGCACGGCGCGAGTCGTACCAGCCGGTCGGCGGTGCCGCCGATGATCCGCTCGTACAGGGCCGAATGCCCCATGAATCCGACCACGAGCAGGTCGGCCTTCACGGCCTTGACCCGCTCGACGATGGCGGCGGCGGCGTGGCCGGCGACGACTTCGGCGCGCAGCTTCACCCCCTTCGCCTTGGCGATCTGGCGCGCACGCTCCAACACATCATGGAATTTGTGGTTCTCCGCCTCCTTGGCCTCGACCACCTCGTCGATCGAGGCGGGAAAATCCGGCAGTTCCTCGACCGAGATCATGTGCAACGTGGCGCGATGCAGCTTGGCAAGGTCGCATGCGAATTCGAGCGCCTTGCGCCCGCCCTCCGAACCATCGTTCGCCACGGCGATGCGCTTGAACATGTCAGACCTCCTGCTTCACCGCGCCGATCTTCGGAAGGAACCAGCGCTGCGCGATCACCGTCGGGACCACCGCGCTCGCAATCACCGCGGTGAGCAGGATCGTGTACTGGCGCTGGTCGATGATGTTGTTGGTCAGCCCATAGAGCGCCGAGATCGACCCGAAGGTCAGTCCCGTCGACATCAGCAGCGTCGTATACATGCCCTCGCGGTTCTCGAACTGATAATAGCGCGTCAGCGGCAGGATGCCGATGAACTTGGTCGCCATCTTCAGCCCAAGAAACAGGGCAATCAGCCCGGCGCCGCTGACGAGCGTGGGCGCTTCGACCAGCGACCCGGCCTTGAGGAAGTAGAACGGCGTGAGCACCGCGAAGGCGATGACCCGCATGCGGTGCGGCAGGTCGGGATCGCGCTGGAAGGCGGGCGCGAGCGCCATGCCGATGACATAGGCCGGCAGCACGGCTTCGCTGCCGACCGCCGTGGCGAAGCCGCCGAGCGCGAACAGGACGAGCAGCAGGAACTTGATCTCGGGCTCGCTCACCCGGCGGCCGACCTTGGCGAAGAACCATGGCGCGATCTTCGGCATGAGCCACGCGGTGATCACGGTGGCGGCCGCGAACGCGAGGAGCCAGGCCGTGAACGAGGCGAACACGATGCCGAGTGCAAGCACGGTGCCGAGATCGGTGATGAAGCAGGCGGCGAGGATGATCTTGCCGAGCTCGGTCTTGTTCAGCCCGGTCTCAATCATCACCGCATAGACGACGGCGACCGAGGTGGTGGAGAGCGATATGCCGGCGATCTGTGCCTGCGGCCAATCCCAGTCGAGCAGGTAGCGCGCGGCCAGCATGCAGCCGAGATAGGGAAACAGGAAGCTGACGAAGCCGATCCCGATGCTGGCGCCGACATTGCGGCGCACGACCTCCATGTCGACCTCGGCGCCGGCGAGAAACGTCAGCAGGATGGCGCCAAGGCCGGCCAGATAGTTGACCCACGGCGTCAGCGGCAGGCCGATGACATTGCCGCCAACCGCGCCCACCATGATCTCGATCAGCGCAACCGACAGCGCCAGCCGGATCGAGATCAGGGCCGAGATAAGCGCGAGCGCGATCCACAGCGCCGACGCGAGCCAAATGTTCTCAATCATCAGTCATGCTCCTTGCCGCCTCGTCGGCGAGGCGCGCTTTGGCGATGGAATTGGAGCTGGTGCCGGCGGGACAATAAAAAACCGCCTCGCTCGACGCGACTCCTACCGTTATCATTCCCGGTAGGAGTCATCAGCCGTTGCGGGCGGTTTTCGGGGGACTCCATCCCCATCGCTGCGCACGCTAGCGATGGGTGGCCCCGCCGTCAACGGCCGCACCGCATCGCACGGCTTTTCCGCTTGAACGGGCGTGGCGCAGGGCTCAGGATGATTCCACCCCTTTATTCCAGGCACATAAGATTTCATGGTCGAGCCACGTCGTCGCCGCGTCAGAACATTCGAATGGTCGACGGCGATCATCGCGGCACTCTCGGTCACGGCCGGCGCGATCGTCTATTTCCGCGACGGCACCGACAAGTTCCTCGCGATCCTCAGCAACGACCTGTGGCTGTTCTCCAGCATGCTGCCGAAGATGGCGGCCGGCTGCCTGATCGCGGCCTTCGTGACTCGCCTCCTTCCGCGGGAAGTCGTGGCGCGGGTGGTCGGCGGCGAGTCCGGCATCCTCGGCATCTTGATCGCAATGATCATGGGCGCGGTGCTGCCGGGCGGGCCGCTCACGATCTATCCGGTGGCGGGTGCCTTCCTGCTGCTCGGCGCCGACGTCGGCACCGCGGTGGCGTTCATCACGGCCTGGAACCTGCTCGGCTACAACCGCGCGCTGATCTGGGAATTGCCGTTCTTCGGGCCCGAATTCGTCGGCTGGCGCATTTTGATCTGCGTGCCGCTGCCGATCATCGCCGGTCTGATGGCGCGCGCGGCGGCGCGTGCCGTGGCGGCCCGCTGGGGAGGCGACCAGTGGACCTGATCGCCATCATCGGCATCATTGTCGGCATTGTCCTGTGGGGCCTGGTCGCCGTGCTCGCGCTCACCGCCGCGGTACGCAGCAAGGCGCTGTTCCGCGAGGGCGCCTGGGAAGGCGCGCGCGACTTCATCGTGCTGATCCCGCGCGTGCTGATCGGCGTGGTCGGCTCCGGCTACCTCGCCGCGGTCATGCCGCAGGACGTGATCGCGCACTGGATCGGGCCGAATTCGGGAGTCTTCGGCATTCTGATCGCGGCGCTGTGCGGCGCCGCGACGCCCGGCGGCGCCGTCGTCGGTTTCTCGGTCGGGGCCGCCGCGCTCAAGGGCGGCGCCGGCGCCGCGCAGGTGATTGCCTATACGACGGCCTGGTCCCTCTATACGATCCAACGGCTGATCAACTGGGAAATCCACATGATGGCGCCGCGGGTGGTGTGGCTGCGCGCCGCGATCTCGATCCCGCTGCCGATCATGGCCGGGATCGGCGCCATGCTGATCGGCAAGCCGTGATGTCATCGATGAGGTCTGTCATGCGTAATCAGGACAACGAAAACTCTTCGACACAGCCGGCCGGCTCGCGGCGCGAATTCCTCACGACGGGCGCCGGCTTGGCCGCGTTCGGCGCCGTGGCGCCGTCGCTGATGAGCAAGGCCCACGCCCAGGGTACCGATCCCGACCTGGCGCGCCTCCAATCGCAGCGCCGCATCCTGCTCAAGGGTGGCGTCGTGCTCACGCTCGATCGTCAGGTTGGCGACTTCGCGCAGGCCGACGTGCTGATCGAGGACGGCAAGATCCGCGAGGTCCGTCCCAACATAGCGGTCTCGGACGACGCTGCCGCCGTGGTCGATGCCACCAATCGGATCGTGATCCCGGGCTTCATCGACAGCCACCACCATTTCTACCAGGGCATCCTGCGCAACATCCTTGCCAACGGCCTGCTCAATCCGGACTACAACCGCGACATCAGCAACGCGCTGACCGCGCCCTACAACGCGGCCGACGTCTATGCCGGCACGCTGGTCAGCGCGCTCGGCATGATCGACATGGGCACGACCGCGGCGGTCGATACCTCGCAGGTCAATCACACGCCCGAGCACTCGGACGCCGGTATTCGCGCGCTCCAGGAGTCCGGGCTGCGCGTGGTCTACGCCTATTCGCGGGGCGCCGGCGACCGCGCGCAGTACCCGCAGGACATCATCCGCCTGCGGCAGACTTATTTCAGTTCCGACGACCAGTTGCTCACGCTTGCTCTCGGCACCAGCCTCGATCGACGGCTGTTCCAGATCGCGCGCGAGATCGGCGTGCGCATCGTCTCGCACGGCGTGGCCGACAGGACCGAGGCCACCCTCAAGGAACTCGCCGCAGCCGGCCTCCTGATGCCGGGCGACGAGTACATCCATTGCACACACCTGAGCAGCGACGCCTGGAAGTTGATCAAGGACACCGGCGGCAATGTCTCGCTCGCCGTGCCGATCGAGATGGCGATGGGCCACGGCATGCCGCCGATCCAGGAGGCGATCGACCACGGCGTGCCGCCATCGCTCTCCTCCGACGTCGACGTGACCATGGCGCAGGACCCGTTCACGGTGATGCGGGCAGCGTTCACATTGCAACGCTTATTGGTGCTCCAGCGCGCGCGCAAAGGCGAGCAGAACCTGCCGCCGCTCCTGACCTGCCGCGACGTGCTTGAGTTCGCCACCGTCAACGGCGCGCGCTGCCTGACGCTCGAAAACAAGATCGGTACGCTCACGCCTGGCAAGGAGGCCGACATCGTGATGCTGGCCACCGACCGCATCAACGTCTGGCCGCTCAACAACGCGCCGGGCGCGGTGGTGAACCTGATGAACCCGATGAACGTGGACACCGTGTTCATCGCCGGCAAGGTGAAGAAATGGCGCGGCAACCTGATCGGCGTCGACCTGCCGCGCGTGCGGCGCCTGGTGCAGGAGGCGCGCGACGGGGTCGTACGCCGCGCCGGCTTTACAATGAACCTGCTTGGATGATGCGCTATGAGACAGTGGCCCCGTCAACCGCATATGATCCGGCGACAAAATCCAAGAGGGAGGCGCTCTGTGACCGACACGCTCCGATACTTCAAGGTTTTCGCAGCGGTCGCGGGCCTGCTCGGCTGCCTCACGGCGCCCGCACAGGCGCAGACCTATCCGTCGCAGCCGATCAGGATCATCGTGCCGACGCCGGCCGGCGGCATCGCCGATCTGGTCGGCCGCACGCTCGCCACCAAGCTCGGCGAAGCCGGCAAGACCGCGGTGGTCGAGAACCGCACCGGCGGCGCCGGCGTCATCGCGGCCGAGGCGGTCGCCAAGGCGGCGCCCGACGGCTACACGCTCTACATCGGCTTCCATCAGACCCAAACCATCCTGCCGCACCTGCAGTCCAAGCTGCCCTACGACGCGGCCAAGGATTTCGCCCCGATCATCCTGGTTGCGTCGTCGTCGAATGTGCTGGTCGTGCACCCCTCAGTGCCTGCCAAGTCCGTGCAGGAGCTGATCGCCTACGCCAAGGCCAATCCCGGAAAACTGACCTATGCGTCGCAGGGCAACGGCAGCTCAGGCCACATCGTGGGCGAGCAGTTCAAGCAGGCGACCGGCACCGACCTCGTGCACGTGCCCTATCGCGGCGCCGCGCCGGCCGTTCAGGATCTCGTCGCCGGCCATGTCTCCTTGATGTTCGATATCGCGCCGCTCGCCAAGACCCAGATCGAGGCCAAGACGGTGCGCGGGCTTGCGGTCGCCGGCTCACAGCGGCTGGGCGTGCTGCCCGATCTGCCGTCGATGGCGGAAGCGGGACTGCCGCAGCTCGAAGGCGGTCCTTGGTTCGGGCTGATGGGCCCGGCCCGCCTGCCGCGCCCGATCATCGACTGGCTCAACGCCGAGACCAAGAAGGCGTTCAGCGCGCCGGAGGTGCGCGATCGCCTGTTCATCTCGCAGGGGATCAACCTGCCCCTCGGCACGCCCGAGGAATTCGCGGCCTTCATTGAGGCCGACAGCAAGCGCTGGGGCGAGGTCATCCGCCGCGGCAACATCCGCATCGAGCAGCAGTGATCAGTGCATCGCGGCGGCTTGATGTTGATCGAGAGCCGGACGCAGTCATGTTGTGGAGGTTGAGTAGGATGCCAACGTCTGTACAAATTTCTTGACGGCTGCGGCAGCATCGGCCGGCGCGGCCTCAAGCATGAAGTGCGGCGCCTCCACGTCGGCGACCTGCGTTTGCGGCGCGGCGCGCGCAACGAGATCTGCGCAGGAGCGCGGGACGACGCGATCCTCGGTACCCCGGAGGTAAAGCACCGGCACGCGGATTCCTGGAAGCGCGGACGAGACGTCAACATTTAGGACGGCTGCGGCCCGTGCTCGGAGCGTCGTGCCTGAAATGCCCGCAAGTGCCGATCGTAACGCTGCCAGCAACGGCGCGGACGCAAATCGCCCGAACACGAAGGGGCTCAGCAATCGGATGGGAACATACTTGAATGGAAATAGCGGAAGGAGCCACCGGAACAAGCCGAGACCCGGACGCGGATTGCGGGCAAAAGAGCAGCACAAAACGAGGCCGATCAATCCGGGCGGACACGAGGCAGCGATTGAAATGGCGATCGGACCGGAAAATGACTCGCCGAGCAGGACGTAGGGGCGATGCGCCGGAAGAGTTGAATGCACCAGCGATTCAAGCTCCGGATATCCAAGCGGTCGATCTGTGGGATATGAAACGACAGTGGGTTCAATCGTGGGGCCGAGAGCCGCAACGAAATCTCCGCGGAGCTTGCTGGTGCCGTCCATGCCGGGAAGAAGGACCAGGGCAACCATGTGCCAGTCTCAGTTCGGCTTGAACTTTCGGTGCTCACTTGCTCGCGCGAATCAGTGCATCGCGGCCGCGGCGCGCGGCATGATCGCGCCGCGGTGGCGGATCACCTGGCCGGCGAGGCGGTGGGCGGCTGCCGCCGCGGTCGCCGGGCCGTCGCCCGCAAGCCGCGCCGCGATATAGGCGGCGTTGAAGCTGTCGCCAGCCGCCATCGGGTCGACCGGGACCACCACCTCCGGCACCGGAATAAACTCGCTGGTGCCGCTCGACGCGACCAGCGCGCTGTTCGGCCCGTTCTTCACCACGATCTCGCCGATGCCGAACGCCTGCAGCCGCTCGACCGTCGCCTCCGGGCTCGGGTCGCCCCACAGCACCGCCTCGTCGTCGTAGGCCGGCAGCGCGATGTCGACGCGCTTGAGCGCCTCCATGAACACGGTGCGGGTGCGCGTGAGATCGCCGCGCCAGCCGCGCGGCCGGAAATTGCCGTCGAACGCGACCTTGACGCCCTGTTTGCGCGCCATCTCGACCACGGCGAGGAAGCGGCCGAGACCGTTGTTGGAATAGAGCGACAGCGTGATGCCGGAGAAATAGACGAGTCGCGCGCTCAGCAGGCCCTCGACCACGCGCGCCCACTCCGGCAGTTCGAACAGCTCGCGCGCCGGCGACTGCTCGCCCCAGTGGTGGACCTGGCGCTTGCCGGCCGGATCGGCGTCGACCACGTAGAGGCCGGGCAGCCGCCCGGGAACCCGCAGCGCCAAGTCGGTCGCCACTCCTTCCGCCGCCGCGAGCGCGAGCACGCCCTCCGAATAGGAGTCGTCGCCGAGCGCGGTCGCGAACGCGACGTCGATCCCGGCGCGGGCGAGATAGATCGCGGTGTTGAAGGTGTCGCCGCCGCAGCCGAGGGCGAAACGGCCGTCGCCGCCGCGCGCCATCTCGATCATCACCTCGCCGACGCAGACGACACGGGATGCGGTCTCGCTCATGGCTTCCTCACAGGCCGTCGTGCCCGACACAGCACACGCGAGGGGCCTTGGCAATCGAGGCCCGTTCGCTTCACCGGCAACGTCCGTTCGAACTGCTCTGGCAAATGCGGAAAGGCAATGTTATATTGTAACAAGCCCCCGCCGGGCGTTGCCAAGTCCCTGTTTGCAATGGGGTTCCATGCCGACCCACGTTCACCCGCATCCCCATCACCACCATCACCCGGCCGGGCGGGGCCATCCGCCGGCTGCGGTCTCGCCCTCGATCCTGCGCATGGGACTGGTCGAGCGGCTGGCCGCCGTCGCGGTGGTCATTGCGCTGATCTGGGGCGCCGTGTTCTGGGCCATGACCTGACGGTGATGCGATGACCGCCGCGCTCAAGTTCCGCAACCTCACGCTCGGCTACGACCGCCACCCGGCCGTGCATCATCTCGACGGTGCGGTCGCGTCCGGCGCGCTCATGGCGGTGGTCGGTCCGAACGGGGCCGGCAAGTCGACCTTGTTCAAGGGCATCGCCGGCCTGCTGCGGCCGCTCGCGGGCGCAATCGACCGCGGCGGGCTCGACGCGCAGGAGATCGCCTATCTGCCGCAGGCCGCCGAGGTGGACCGCAGCTTCCCGATCAACGTCTACGACATGGTGGCGATGGGGCTGTGGCGCCGCACCGGCCTGTTCGGCGGCGTCGGGCGCACCGCGCGCTCCGACGTCGAGCACGCGATCGCTGCCGTCGGCCTGACCGGCTTCGAGGACCGCGCGATCGCCACGCTCTCCGGCGGGCAGACCCAGCGCATGCTGTTCGCGCGGCTTCTCCTGCAGGACGCGCGCGTGATCGTGCTCGACGAGCCGTTCAACGCCGTCGACGCCAAGACCTCGGCCGACCTGTTCGATCTGGTCAAGCGCTGGCACGGCGAGCAGCGCACCGTGCTCACCGCCATGCACGACATCGACTTCGTGCGCACGAATTTCCCGGAGACGCTGCTGCTCGCGCGCGAGCCGGTGGCCTGGGGCGACAGCCGGACCGTCCTCACGCCCGAAAATCTCCTGACCGCGCGGCGCATGTGCGAGGCTTTCGACGAATACGCCGCCGAATGCGCTGAAGCGCAACCGGCGGCGTGACAGGCATCGCGATGTACGAGCTGTTCATTGCTCCGTTCTCCGAATTCGAGTTCATGCGCCGGGCGCTGGCAGGGACCATTGCGCTGGCGCTCGGCGCCGGCCCGATCGGCGTGTTCCTGATGCTGCGGCGCATGAGTCTGGTCGGCGACGCCATGGCGCACGCGATCCTGCCGGGCGCCGCCGTCGGCTTCCTGTTCTCAGGCCTCAACCTGTTCGCCATGACGGCAGGCGGACTGATCGCCGGCTGCGTGGTCGCGCTGCTGACCGGGCTCGTCGCGCGCCTAACCGAGCTCAAGGAAGACGCCGCGCTCGCGACCTTCTACCTCCTTTCGCTTGCGCTCGGCGTCACCATCGTGTCGGTCAAGGGCACCAATATTGATCTCCTCCACGTGCTGTTCGGCTCGGTGCTGGCGCTCGACGACCAGACTCTGCTGCTGATCGCCGGCAACGCCACCATCACGCTCGTGGTGCTGGCGCTGATCTACCGGCCGCTGGTCATCGAATGCGTGGACCCCGGGTTCCTGCGCTCGGTCAGCCGGGCCGGCGCGCCGGCGCATTTCGCGTTCCTCGCGTTGGTCGTGGTCAATTTGGTCTCGGGCTTCCACGCGCTCGGCACCCTGCTCGCGGTCGGCATCATGATGCTGCCGGCGGCGACCGGCCGCTTCTGGGCGCGCGACATCACCATGATGATCATCATCGCGGCCGTGTGCGGCGTGGTGTCGGGCTATGCCGGTCTGTTGATCTCGTTCCACACCGGCGTGCCGTCGGGCCCGGCCGTCATCCTGGTCGCCGGTGTGCTCTACGTGTTGTCCGTGCTGTTCGGGCACGTCGGCGGGCTGGTCCGGCAGGCGCTGCCGCAGCGGCATCTCGAGGCGTAGCGGAGATCACCCATGCTCACGCGACGACACCTGCTCACGACGACCGTCGGTCTCGCGGCGCTCGCGGCAGCGGGACCGGCGCTCGCGCAGGACCGGCTTAAGGTCCTGGCGACGTTCTCGATCCTCGGCGACTTCGTGAAGAGCATCGGCGGCGACCGCGTCGACGGATCGACCCTGGTCGGGCCTAACAGCGACGCCCACGTCTATGCGCCGGCGCCAGCTGACGCCAAGAAGGTCGCCGACGCCAAGGTCGTGATCACCAACGGTCTCGGCTTCGAGGGTTGGATGAGCCGGCTGGTGCGCGCCTCCGGCAGCAAGGCGCCGATCATCGTCGCCACGCAGGGCATCACGGTACGCAAGGCGGCGGGCGGCCACGCCCACGGCCACAACGATTCCGATCCGCATGCCTGGCAGTCGGCGGCGAACGCCAAGGTCTACGCCGCAAACATCCGCGACGCGCTCATCGCCGCCGACCCGGCCGGCAAGGACGCTTACCAGGCCAATGCGGCGGCCTATCTCTCCAAGCTCGACGCGCTCGACGCCGAGGTGAAGGCCGCAGTCGCCGCCATCCCGGCCGATCGGCGCCGAGTCATCAGCACGCACGACGCCTTCGGCTATTTCCAGCAGGCCTATGGCATCGAGTTCATCGCGCCGCAGGGCGTCTCGACCGAGGCGGAGGCGTCCGCCCGCGATGTCGCGCGCATCATCGCGCAGATCAAGCGGCAGAAGATCCCGGCGGTGTTCATCGAGAACATTAGCGACCCGCGCCTGATGCAGCGGATCGCCCAGGAGACCGGCGCACGCATCGGCGGCAAGCTCTACTCCGACGCGCTCACCGACGAGAAGGGCGACGCACCGACCTACATCGATCTGATGCGCCACAACGTCCGGCAGATCGCCACGGCGCTGACGATCTGAGCGATATGACCTACCGGGAGGATTCCATGAGACCTCCACGCCGCCAATTCCTGCGCCTTGCCGCAGGCGCGGTCGCTCTCCCCTTGATCCCACGCATGGCCGGAGCGCAAACTGGAATGACGACACAAGCGCGGTCCACCGACCATTACATGGCGGTCAACGGCTTGCGCCTGCACTATCTGAGCTGGGGCGCGCCGACGAGCCCGCCGATGATCCTGTTCCATGGCATCGGACGGCACGCCCACACGTTCGATCACATCGCGCCGGACTATGCGCGCGATTATCACGTGATCGCGCTCGACATGCGCGGGCACGGCGACTCGGCTTGGGATCCGGGAGCGGCCTATCTGGTCGAGGATTTCACCAAGGATTTGGAGGCGGTCGTCCGCGAGCTGAACCTTCGCCGCGTCACGCTGCACGGCAATTCCACTGGCGGCCGGGTCGCGCAGGTCTATGCGGGGCTGCATCCCGACAATGTCGAGCGGCTGATCGTCGAGGACGTGGGGCCGGAGCGGCCCCGCAACGTCGCAGACAACTTTCCGCGCCGGGTGGAGCGGGAAGCGAACGGCTGGGCGTCGGAAGACGATCTCGTCAAGCAGCTTCTGACGCAGAACCGGCGCACCCCGGAGCCGATCCTGCGCAACTATGCGCATTTCGGGACCAGGCGCCGGGACGACGGACGCCTTGTGTGGAAGTTCGATCCGAACCTGGTGAAAGGCTTTGTCGAGACCGAGCTGTGGCAGTATGTCAGTAAGATCACGTCGCCGACCATCTACCTGCTCGGCGGCGCAAGCCCGATCGTGCCTCCCGAAACGGCCGCACGGCTGAAGGCGACGCTGCCCAATTGCGAGATCGTCACGATGCCCGGGCTCGGACACTATCCCAACGAGGAGGACACCGCGGGTTTCCTCGCTCACGTGAACCGGTTCCTCAGACGCGGATAGCGCGGGGATCAAGCAAGACGTGGATGGCCGGGACAACGCCCGGCCATGACGGCGTTGATTGACCACCGTTAATATGGCTTGCGCTCAATCCAGCGGTTCGAGCTTGACGATCGAAGCGCCGTGGTTGCTGCCGACCCAGAACGTCGGCGGGTTGGTCGAGTTGTCGACAAAGGCGCGCCGCATGTTGGTGTTGCGCGGCAGCGGATATTCGACCGCCTGGCCGTTTTTCGGGTCGAGCCGCACGATCCGGTCGGTCGACATGCCGCCGGTCCAGGCCTCACCGTTCTTGTCGGTCACGACGTCATAGGGATGGGTGTGCTTGGTCGGCAGCGCCCATTCCTGGATCTTCTCTTCCTTGGTGTCGAACATCGTGACCTTGTTGCCGCGATATTGCGCGAACCAGAAGCGGTCCTGGTCGTCGAGCCGGCCGCGCCGGTTGCGCGAGAACGGCGTGCCGGTCTGATAGGCGGTGAACTTCAGGGTCTTGGCGTCGACCTTGACCAGGTAGTTGCGCTGGAAGTCGGTCACATAGGCGTTGTTCTGCGAGTCCGAACGCACGTCGTATATCGAGTAGTTCGCCTTGCCGCCGGGCAGGGTGCTCATCGGGTCGAACTCCTCGAACTTGCCGCTCTCGAGGTCGAGCCGCAGCAGCGTCGACACGCCGGCGTCGTTCATCCACACCTTTCCGTCGATGTGCTGGTGGTTGGTCACCATGTTGAGCTGCGAGTTGTCCTTGTTGCGCTCCGGCGGCAGCTGCCAGATGCGGAAGATCTCGGTCTTCGGATCGAACTTGGCGATGCCGGCCTGATACATCATGCCGAGCCAGAGGTTGCCCTCGCGGTCGATGTTGAGGTCGAGGTTGCCGGTCGGGAAGCCCTCCTTGAGCACCGGCATCTGGTACTCGCGGTGCTGGCCGGTCTTGGGGTCGAGGCGGCCGAGGTACTGCTCACCGAAATTCGAGTACCACACCGTGCCATTGACCACGATCACGTCGTGCGGCTCGATGGTCGGGCGCGGCAGGTCGTATTCGGTGATGATCACGTTGGTGCCGCGGCCCTTCACGCGCGGCAGTGTCTTGAGCTCGTATTCCCAGCGCGGCGAATTGCTCAGGTTGACGGTGGCGAGATACTCGGCCGCCTTGCGGAACCGCTCCGGGTTGGCGGCGCGCGACTGGTCGACGCGGCGCTGCGGCTTGAGCGGCTGGCTCACCTGCGCGTAGCCGTTCATGCGCGCGATCACGGGCACGAACTCGTCGGCATTGTAGGTCGACTTCATCACACGCTCGAGCGTGTGGCAGCTGATGCAGTTGATGAAATTGGCCTTGTCCTCATCGGTGCCGGGCGCACTCATCATCCATTCGGCATTGGTGAGCTGCCGGCTGATATTGCGGGTCTTCTTGAGCTTGAGATCGACGGCGGAGTTCTGGCCGGCCGTGACGGTCGCGCTCTTGGGGCCGTCGAGGTCGTAGCCGGCCGCCCGCGCTTCAAGGGCGTATTGACCCGCGTCCAGGCGCGCGGCCGGGAAGCTGTAGCGGCCCTCGCTGTTGGTCACGACGCTGAGCGTGACGGTCGCGCCCTGCTTCTTGGCGCTGACGACCACGCCTTCCATCGGTCCTTCCTCGGCCGAGCTCACTTGCCCGCTGAGCGCTGCGCCCTGTGCGGCAGCCGGCGATGAGGCGAACGCGACGACGATCAGGAACGCCAGTGCGGCGGCGAGGACGCGCGACAAACGTGTCGTGAGCATGGGAGCCTCCCGAAAGAACTTTTCGATCCCGCCCGCGGCCGCCAGAGCGGCCCGGCGGGATTTCGATCGAAGCCTAGGACCATGGCGGAGGCGGTTCAAGGCGCAAGTTCAAGGCGCAACCATGCGCCACTTTCGGCTTGGTTTTCCCGTCCGTGCCCCTATGTTACCGGCGAAACGGAGCAATCATGTCAGACAAAATCCCGGTGACGGTGCTGACCGGTTACCTCGGCGCCGGCAAGACCACACTGCTCAACCGCATCTTGAGCGAGCAGCACGGGCAGAAGTACGCCGTCATCGTCAACGAGTTCGGCGAAATCGGCATCGACAACGACCTCGTGGTGGGCGCTGACGAGGAAGTGTTCGAGATGAACAATGGCTGCATCTGCTGCACGGTGCGCGGCGACCTCGTGCGCATCATCGACGGCTTGATGCGGCGCAAGGGCAAGTTCGACGCCATCATCGTGGAGACCACGGGCCTCGCCGATCCGGCGCCGGTCGCGCAGACGTTCTTCATGGACGAGAACGTCGGGCGCAAGACCAAGCTCGACGCGGTCGTCACGGTGGCCGACGCCAAGTGGCTCAAGGACCGGCTCAAGGACGCGCCCGAGGCGAAGAACCAGATCGCGTTCGCCGACGTGATCCTGATCAACAAGGCCGACCTGGTGAAGCCGGAGGAGCTCGCCGACGTCGAAGCGCGCATCCGCGGGATCAATCCGTATGCCCGGCTGCACACCACCGAGCGCTGCAGGATCCCACTGCCCGAGGTGCTTGGGCGCAACGCCTTCGACCTCGACCGCATCCTGGAGATCGAGCCGGAGTTCCTGGAGGCCGCGCACCACCACGAGCATGACCACGATCACGGGCATGATCACCACCATGGCCATGGACACGATGACAAACATGATCACGGCCACCATCACGGCGGTCTCAAGCACTACCACGACGAGGACATGCAATCGGTCTCGCTCTCGACCGACAAGCCGCTCAATCCGGACAAGTTCTTTCCCTGGGTGCAGGACCTCGTGCAGAAGGAAGGTCCGAGCATCCTGCGCTGCAAGGGCATCCTCTCGTTCAAGGACGACGACCAGCGCTTCGTGCTGCAGGGTGTGCACATGATCCTCGACGGCGATCACCAGCGCGAATGGAAGAAGGGCGAGAAGCGCACGAGCCGCATGGTGTTCATCGGCCGCAACCTGCCGCTCGACAAGATCCGGGAAGGCTTTGAGGACTGCGTGGCGTGACGGACTGCACCGAACTCGTCATGCCCGGGCTTGACCCGGGCATCCATTATCTTTCGAAAATGGATGGATTGCTGGGTCAGGCCCGGCAATGACGCGAGAGAGGTCGGTGTCCGTATGACAGACACGCGGGACAACATAGTCTCCGTGGTCGAGCGCACGCGTCCGCTCAAGCTCGACGCGCCGGTGGTGAACGTACGCTTTCTCGGCAACACGGCCGCGTTCGTGCTCGGCGAGGAGGCGGTGGTGCTGCTCCCTCCCGAGGGCGAAGAGCGCCGTGTGGCCGTACATTGCGGCGCCATCCTGTGCGCTGCGTCGGATGACAACAGGATCATCACCGGTGGCGACGACGGCAAGGTCATGGCGACCGACGCGGCCGGCGCGACGTCGGTCATCGCGGCCGACGCCAGGCGGCGCTGGATCGATCACGTCGCGGTCGGGCCCGGCGGCGCGCTCGCCTGGTCGGCGGGCAAGACCGCGTTCGTGCGCAGCGGCAAGGGCGCCGAGCACGCCCTCGACGCGCCGTCGACGGTTGGCGCGCTCGCATTCCTGCCGAAGGGGTTCCGGCTCGCGATCGCACATTACGGCGGCGCCACGCTTTGGTTCCCGAGCACCAAGGCCGAGCCCGAGCGGCTCGACTGGAAGGGCTCCCACCTCGCCGCCACGGTCAGTCCGGACGGGCGCTTCCTGGTCACCGG
>WNGB01010187.1_pt1 | contig 16684 bp, 16 predicted proteins | sample 5400681 | NCBI WGS metagenome assembly WNGB01 (sample SAMN13153367, study PRJNA577476) | soil metagenome | isolation source: 115 cm soil or saprolite under grassland replicate 2 | place: USA:California | collected 2016-06-15 | reverse complement strand
CACGAATAAAACCCGCACATTGGCAGGCAGGGAGGAACGAGCATTGACCCTGTTACAGGGCTACAGACATGTGGTAGAATCCCGGCGCGGTAGCAGGTGCTAGTCCCATCTGCCTACCGTAGGGGGCGTGGGTACTAGTACTAGTTTCTGGTGCAAAACCCTTCAGAATGGCATAAAACCCGATTCGAGTGTCAAGTGTTTTTGCCAACGCTTGGTGGTCTCGTCCATGCACGACTCCTCCACAGGAGGTGTGTCATGTTACGCGATCGCTATCCGCCTATGAATCTGCTGGCGCTGGTGCCAGCGCCAGGCATGGAGCTGGACCCGATGCTCACCCAGATCGACAGCTTGCTCAACGATGATGTGCTGTTTCAGGCCATTCGGGCCGACCTCGCCAGACGTCATCCGCGCACACTGACCGATGGTCGACCATCGACGCCCATCGCGGTCAGAATGCGCATGCTGGTCGTCAAACATCTGTATGGCTGGAGCTACGGCCAAACCTGTCAACTCGTGAGTGGCAGCTTGGTGTGGCGCCAGTTCTGTCGGGTCTACGCCGAGGCGGTGCCGACGGATACCACTCTGCTGCGCTGGGCCAACCTGATCCAGCCCACTACCCTGCACGCCATGCACGACCGTGTGGTGGATGTCGCGCGTCAGCGGAAGGTGACCCGCGGGCGCAAGCTGCGCATCGACAGCACCGTGGTCGAAACCAACATCCGCTATCCGGTCGACCGCACGTTGTTGGGTGATGGTGTGCGGGTGTTGACTCGGACCATCCAACGGGCCAAGGCGCTGCTTCCGGATGATGCACGTGTCAGCCGAGCTGCCTTTCGCAACCGCACGCGCAGCGTGCGCCACGTGATGCGCCAACTGATCGATGCCACACGGCGGCGTGGCGAAGCGGCAGCAGATGCTTTGCAGGCGCACTATCGTCAGTTGGTTGATCTGACCAGCAGCGTGGTCAGGCAGGCCCAACACGTTCAAGCGGCGCTGGCTGAGGAAAGCGATGTGCGGGCCGCACGCCTGGGCGCGACGTTGCAGGCGTTCATTCCCCGCGTCAGGCGGGTCATCGCGCAGACCAGGCGGCGGGTGCTGCAGGGAGCGCAGCTGCCGGCCAGCGCGAAGCTGGTCAGCAGCTTCGAACCACACACGGCCATCATCCGCACGGGCAAGCTGGGGAAGCCGACCGAGTTTGGCCGCGTGGTCTCTCTGGACGAGGTCGAGGGTGGCATCATCAGTCGCTATGCGATCTTGGCTGGCAATCCGGACGATGCGACCCAGCTGGTGCCGAGCTTGGACCAGCATATCGGGCGGTTCGGCCGCGCGCCGGACCTGCTGGTTGCCGATGGCAAGGTCGCCACACCGGCGCATGAGCAGATCGCCAAACAGCGTGGCGTGCGCCGCGTTGTACTGCCCAAAGGAGGCCGCAAGACCGCCGCGCGCCAAGCGCATGAGCGCCAGAAGTGGTTTCGGCGTGGGCGCAACTGGCGGGCGGGGATCGAAGGGCGGATCAGTGGGCTGAAACGCCGGCACAAGCTGGACCGCTGGCGCGACCATGGCGACGACGGGATGGAACGCTGGGTGGGTTGGGGCATCATCACCCACAACCTGCGCGCGATCGCCCAGGCGACCGTTGATGCCAAAAAACACTTGACACCTCATGTGGGTTTTATGCCATTCTGAAGGGTTTTGCACCGAAAACTAGTACTACCCGCGCTCCCGATTGTTAGTATACCCCCGCTGTAAATGATAGATTCATCCCATGAACTATTCATGGCATGAAATAATTTGATCCTAAAACATTCTGAGCTGCTCGGCCTGCGGTTTCTCTACCTCGGCCTTCTTTGGTTTCTTCTTGGGCTTCTCCGGTTCTCCGCTAACACCCGTTGCGCCGGGGCTGATTGGTTGGGCCATGATGAAATCGAGCACCCGGCTGAGTTGTTTCCATGCCTCCGGTGACATTGTGACCTCCATCACGACTGAGCGCAGCCGACCGCAGCGCATATACAGGGTTTTCGCCACGAACGCTGCCAAGCACGCCAGTCTTTGGTTTTGTCAAACGGCGGCGCAGCCGTGCCGCGAAAACCCCGCTGGCGGGCGGGGTTCTGAGCGGCATCGTGACCTTTGACCAAAACCCGACGGTGTGCTAGCGTTTCGCGGCAGCGAAAACCTAGCGCAAGGGAGGCCGTGGAGAGCAGAAAAGCATATGGTATAATCGCCTGCGAGTACCCTGTTGTCAGTATGGTGCTTTGATATCAGGCAGGAGCAGGATTGCGATGACCCATCCGCCACATACCGGGCGTCTGCACGGCGTCTTGTCGCCGGTGCTGATACCGTTTGACCGGCAACTCCACCCAGACACTACCCGCTTTATTCACCATTGCCGCTGGCTTCTGGAACAGGGGGTCGGCCTGGCCGTTTTTGGCACCACCTCTGAGGCAAACTCATTGTCGGTTCCGGAGAAAATTGCACTCTTGGACACGCTTGTTGCGGCGGGGTTGCCGCTTACCCGGATGATGCCGGGGACGGGGTGTGCTGCCTTCACTGATACGGTCGAACTCACTCGGCATGCCGTGCAGCTGGGGTGTGCTGGCGTGCTGATGCTCCCACCCTTCTACTACAAGGGTGTTTCAGACGAGGGATTGTTTCGCTCGTATGCCGAGGTGATTGAACGGGTCGGTGATAGCCGGCTTCGGATTTATCTTTATCACATCCCACCAGTGTCCCAGGTACCAATCAGTCTCTCACTGATTGAGCGCTTGCTGAAAGCGTACCCTGACACCATCGCCGGTATCAAAGATAGCTCAGGTGATTGGGAGAACATGCGCTCGATACTGGAACAATTCCAGCCGCACGGATTTGACGTGTTTGCCGGAAACGAATTCTTTCTGCTGTCCCTCCTGCGAGGTGGTGGGGCTGGCTGTATCACGGCAACTGCCAACGTCAATCCGGGCGCAATCGCGCAACTGGCAAAACAGTGGCAGCAACCGGACGCCGATACGCAGCAGGCAACACTCAATGCGCTCCGCGACGTATTCAAGCAATTTCCCATGATACCCGCACTCAAGGCAGCGATTGCCCACTATGCCCAAGACCCAGGGTGGGTGACGGTTCGGCCGCCATTGGTGGAACTTGACGACGCACAGCGCACCACCCTGGTGCAGGCACTGCGCTCAGTCGGCTTTTCGATGCCCAGTCTGGGCAAATGACAGTCTACGTCGCATTTCTTTGTGTCTCATCAACACTAAGCCTTATCAAGGCCGTCAAGGTTACCGGAGAAAGTTTGCAACTGTTCTTGGGACTCCAAGGGTCCTTCCGACGCGGGCCTGCTTGCGTTCTACCGCGCGGCCAGCGCCGCGCTGCCGCCGGGCGGGCGCATCCTGCTCTACCACATCCCGCCGATCAGCCAGATCGCGATCCCTTCGGCCGTGATCGACGGGCTGCTGGCGAGCCACCCCGAGCAGATCTACGGCCTGAAGGACAGCGGCGGCGACGCCGAGCACACGGCGATGCTGATCCGGCGCTACCCCGGCCTGCGGATCTTCACTGGCAGCGCGCCGCTGCTCAGCCGCGCCCTGGCCGACGGCGCGACCGGCGGGATCTTCGCGCTGGCCAACGCCTTCCCGGGCGAGATGCGCGCGGTGATCGCGGCGCACGCGACGGCGGACGGCGAGACGGCCCAGCGCCGCGCCGCCGATCTGAGCGCGGCGCTGAAAAAGCACGGCGCGATCCCCTCGCTCAAGGCGCTGCTGCCGCGGATCGCCGGCCTGCCGGCCACCTCGGCGCGGGCGCCGCTGGTGAATCTGACCGAGGGGCAGGCCGCGGCGCTGATCGAGCGAGTCGGCGTGGTATAATTGCGTTCAATCCGTGCGGTGAATTGCGATTTCGTGTATTGACAGTCGTTCCGTTTTCGTGTACACTTCTGATGTACTCCAACAGAGCGCGGCACAAAGACCTCAACTTCTCGTTGGGGCGTGGGGGAGGTTTGGAGAGGCCTTCGGCCCCTCCAAATCTCCCCAGCGGCGATCTTGAGCTTTTACAAAGCGCTCAATAAAACATCAGAAAGGCATACTCCTATGACAACCGGGAACCAGCCGCTCCTCGACGCAATTCGTGTCATTGTCGGCGAGGCCGTCGCGCCACTTGCCGAGCGGGTCGACCGCATCGCGACCGAGCAGCAGCTACAGCGCAAACTGCTGGAAGGCATCGATGGGCGGCTGGCCAGCGTAGAACTGCGACTCACCGGCATCGAGGAGCGTATCACAGCCCTGGAAGAGTACGCCGAAAAGCTGGACACGCGCACCAGCCAGATCGCGCGCGACCTGTTCGAGATGCAAGACCGGCTCGATCAAGCAACACGGTCGCTCAAACGTGAGACAACATTCTCGCTCAAAGAGTCTTCCAAACTCCAGATCGCTCAAAACGCCGATCAGAAGAAGATCCGAGAGCTTGAGGCCAAGGTTGCCGATCTCCAGCGGCGTCTGGCAGCTCTGGAGCGCGCGCAGGGCCTACAGCCGCAGTGAGCGAGTCCGATCCCCCCCTCGCCGGGCGCGCCGTGGCGCTGATCACCGGCGCGTCGCGCGGCATCGGCGAGGCGACGGCGCGCGAGCTGGCGCGGCGCGGCTACGCGCTGGCGCTGGCGGCGCGGTCGGCCGGCCCGCTCGAGGCCCTGGCCGGCGAGCTGGCGCGCGGCGCGCCGGCGCTGGCCATCCCCACCGATCTGCGCAGCATCGCGGAGGTGCAGCGGCTGGCTCGGCTGGCGCTGGGCCACTTCGGCCGCGTCGACGCGCTGATCCACAACGCCGGCATCGGCGGCGAGGGCGCGGTGGCGCGCATGAGCGGCGACGCGGCGGCGGCGACGATCGAGACCAACCTGCTCGCGCCGATCGAGCTGACCCGCGCGCTGCTGCCGCAGATGCTGGAGCGGCGGCGCGGCCGGATCGTGTTCGTGGCCTCAGTGGCCGGCCACATCGGCCTGCCGACCTCGGCGATCTACAGCGCCTCCAAGTTCGGGCTGCGCGGCTTCGCGAACGGCCTGCGGCGCGAGGTGGCGCACCGCGGCGTCGGCGTCACGATCGTCTCGCCCGGCTTCATCAAGACCGACATGACCCGCTGGATGGGCAACTTCCCACGGCCCGGCCCCGAGATAGTGGCGCGCGCGATCGCCAGGGCGCTCGACCGCCCGCGCCGCGAGGTGTTCGTGCCCGGCTACTACCGGCTGCTGGTCTGGGCCGAGCGCCTGCTGCCGGGCCTGGCCGACGCGGGGCTGCGCTGGCGCGCGCGATAAGTCCCGCACAGTACGAAAGATACCTATGCTACAACCCACACCCAACCCTACTCGCGGCGATAATAGCTACCACGTCGTGACGAGTAGTGGAACAGCATCTTCTGGGGCAACAGCGGCGGGCAGTTCGCCCGACGTGCGATCCACCCTGGTCCAGGGCGGCTACCCCGGCGCCGGCAACCTCGAAGCCGACCCGCTGTTCGTCGACCCTGATGGCGCCGACAACATCCCCGGCACGCCCGACGACGACCTGCGCCTCCAGCGCGGCTCGCCCGCGATCGACGCGGGCAATAATGCCTTCATCCCTGCCGACCTGCTCGACGACGACGGCGACGGAAATACGACCGAACCGGCACCGTTCGACCTGGATGGCCAGCTGCGGCTGGCAGGCGCGGCCGTGGACATGGGCGCATACGAGCGACAGAACCCGCGGAGCGTCTACCTGCCACTGATCGGCCGGTAGCGGCTGGCCCGCCGCTACTCTGCTTTCGGGCTATGAACGCGGAGGCACGCGGATGAACGGCGATAGGCAAGCGGCCCATGCGCGTCGATCTGCGGTTGTCCACATCTCGTTAGCCCACCCGTGAACACGTGTGCTGAACCGTCACGTTGACACTCCCGTTAAAGCGCGGTATAGTACCGCCCTACGAACGGCAGAAGGCAGTCGGCAGCTGGCAGTCAGCAGATGACGATATCACTGGCTACTGGCTACTGGCTACTGGCTATTGACCATGGACGATCTCGAACTATCAGCGGCGGAGCTGCCTGAGGCCATGCGCGCGTGGCTTGAGTCCCAGCCCGCCGTCGTCGTTTCCATCGAGCGGCTCGGCGGCGACCGCATTCTCGTGCGCTCGCTGCCCGGCGTCGCGCCCGAGCTGCTCGCCTGCGCCCAAGTGACGCTGGCGAAGTATCGGGAAGCGCTGATGAACCTTACGTAGGGCTCAGAATTCAGGAGTCAGGAGTCAGAATATCATTGCGAATCGACGATGCTCAGTGACTCGACGCTCTATCTCACTGTCTTCGCGGTATGGCAGCGGACCATTCTGACTCCTGAATTCTGACACCTGGATTCTGGTATGCGCTATCTCACCCCCGCCGACCTGATCGTCCTGCACGAGGCGCTGCTCGCCGAGTTCGGCGGGATGCGCGGCATCACCGAGGCGGGCTTCGGGCGGCTGGAGGCGGTGGCGGCCGCGCCGCAGGCCAGTGCGTTCGGCGAGGAGCGATATCGCGGCGTTGCCGAGAAGGCCGGCGCGCTGGTCTACGCGCTGGTCCAGAACCACCCGTTCTGGGATGGCAACAAGCGGATCGCCGGGGCGGCGCTGCGGCTGTTCGTCGCGCGCAACGGCGCGCGGCTTGCCGCGGACGACCATGCGGTCCAGCTGTTCACGACCGAGATAGCCAGGGGCAAGCTGCGCGACGGAACGATGGTGGCGTGGGTGGGCGATCATATCCAGTAAACAGGGCGCGTGTCGCAGGTCGTAGGTCGCAAGGATGTGCGGCGTGCGGCGTGTGGCGCGCGGCTTGCGGCGTACGACTGGCATACTGTGAACGAAGGAGTTTCTCATGTCGAAGAAGTGGGTCTACCTGTTCAGTGAGGGCAATGCGAGCATGCGCGATCTGCTCGGCGGCAAGGGCGCGGGCGTCGCCGAGATGACGCGCACCGGCGTGCCGGTCCCGCCCGGATTCACGATCACGACCGAGGCGTGCAACAGCTACTACGACAACGGTAAGCAGTTTCCGGAAGGGCTGTGGGACCAGGTCACCGAGTCGCTCAAGGACATCGAGCAGAAGACCGGCAAGAAGTTCGGCGACCCGTCGAACCCGCTGCTGGTCTCGGTCCGCTCGGGCGCCAAGTTCTCGATGCCCGGCATGATGGACACGGTGCTGAACCTGGGCCTGAACAAGCAGACCCTCGAGGGTCTGGCGAAGCTGACCGACAACCCGCGCTTCGCCGCGGACGCCTACCGCCGCTTCGTGCAGCTGTTCGGCAAGATCGTGCTCGGCGTGGACGGCGAGAAGTTCGAGCATGTGCTGAACGAGGCCAAGGGGCACAATCGCCAGGACACCGACCTCTCGGCCGAGGAGCTGCAGGCGATCACCGAGAAGTTCAAAGCGATCATCAAGCAGGACGCCGGCGTGGACTTCCCCGAGGACCCCTACGAGCAGCTCATGATGTCGATCGGCGCGGTGTTCAGCTCCTGGATGGGCCGCCGCGCGGTCGACTACCGCCGCCTGAATAAGATCGCCGATAATCTCGGCACCGGCGTGAACGTCCAGGCAATGGTGTTCGGCAACATGGGCGACGACAGCGCCACCGGCGTGGCCTTCACCCGCAGCCCCTCGACTGGCGACGAGCACATCTACGGCGAGTACCTGGTCAACGCCCAGGGCGAGGATGTGGTGGCCGGCGTGCGCACGCCCCGACCGATCGCCGAGCTCTCCCAGGAGATGCCCACGGTCTACGGCCAGTTCGCCACGATCGCCAAGCAGCTCGAGGGCCACTACAAAGACGTGCAGGACGTCGAGTTTACGATCGAGAAGGGCAAGCTGTGGATGCTGCAGACCCGCACCGGCAAGCGCACCGGCGCGGCGGCGATCAAGATCGCGGTCGACCTGTTGCGCGAGGGCGTGATCGACGAGGCGACCGCCGTCCAGCGCGTCGAGCCGGCGGCGCTCGACCAGCTGCTGCACCCGACGGTGGACGAGGGCGCCAAGGCCAAGGCCCGCACCATCGGCGACTATCTGACGACCGGCCTGCCGGCCTCGCCCGGCGCCGCCACCGGCAAGGTGGTGTTCGACCCCGACGAGGCCGAGCTGCGCGGCCGCAACGGCGAGAAGATCATCCTGGTGCGCACCGAGACCGCGCCAGAGGATTTTCATGGAATGGTTGCGGCGCAGGCCGTTTTAACGGCCAGGGGGGGAATGACCAGCCATGCCGCCGTCGTAGCACGTGGCATGGGCAAGCCCTGTGTGGCCGGCGCCGGCGCGCTGCGAATCGACTACAAGGCCCAGGAGTTCAGCGCCAACGGGCGAACGATCAAGCACGGCGAGTACATTACGCTCGACGGCGGCACCGGCGAGGTCTTCGCCGGCCGGCTGCCGACCGTCGAGCCGAAGCTGACCGGCGACTTCGCGACGTTCATGAGCTGGGCCGATAAGCTCCGCAAGCTGGGCGTGCGCACCAACGCCGACACCCCGCACGACGCCCGCGTCGCCCGCGAGTTCGGCGCCGAAGGTATCGGCCTGTGCCGCACCGAGCACATGTTCTTCGAGGGCGACCGCATCGACGCCATGCGCGAGATGATCGTCGCCGAGACGCTTGACGAGCGCCGCGCGGCCCTGGCGAAGATCGAGCCGCTCCAGCAGGGCGACTTCGAGGGCATCTTCGAGGCGATGGACGACTTCCCGGTGACGATCCGTACGCTCGACCCGCCATTGCACGAGTTCCTGCCGCATGGCGAGGACGAGATCGCGGCCCTGGCGCAGAAGATGGGCATCGATACGACCAAGCTGAAGACCAAGATCGAGAGCCTGCGCGAGGCCAACCCGATGCTCGGCTTCCGCGGCTGCCGGCTCGGCATCATCTACCCCGAGATCACCGAGATGCAGGCCCGCGCGATCTTCAAGGCCGCCGCGGCCTGTCAGAAGAAGGGCGTCAAGGTGCATCCCGAGGTGATGATCCCGCTGGTGGGCGACCTGAGCGAGCTGAAGGCCCAGGCCGACCTGGTGCGCCGCGTCGCCGACGAGGTGATGCAGGAGACCGGCGAAACGATCGCCTACATGGTCGGCACGATGATCGAGCTGCCGCGCGCCGCGCTGACGGCCGACAAGATCGCCGAGGTGGCCGAGTTCTTCTCGTTCGGCACCAACGACCTGACCCAGACGACCTTCGGCATGAGCCGCGACGACGCCGGGCGTTTCCTGCCATTGTACGTCGAGCGCAAGATCCTGAAGGACGATCCGTTCCAGGTGCTCGACCAGGAGGGCGTCGGCCAGCTCGTCCAGATGGGCACCGAGCGCGGGCGCTCGACCCGCGCGAATCTGAAGGTGGGCATCTGCGGCGAGCACGGCGGCGAGCCGTCGAGCGTGATGTTCTGCCACCGCGTCGGGCTAAACTACGTCTCGTGCAGCCCCTACCGCGTACCGATCGCGCGGCTGGCGGCGGCGCATGCGGCGCTGGGCGACGCGACACGCGACAAGTAGCCCCTAGATAAGACAAGGAGACCGGGAGACAAGGAGCATCGGCAGCCTGTCTCCCGGCCTCCTTGTCTCCTGTCTCCTGCTCAGGGTCGCTGGGCCAGCTCCTTGCCCCAGCCATCGTGCTCCCACGCGGCGTAGGTGCGCTCGTACACTTCGATCGTCGCGTCGGCGATCGCGCCCCAGTTGTAGATGTCGCGGGCCACTCGAAACGCGTTCTCACAGCGCACCCTGGTCCAGTCGGGGTGCTGAAGCGTATGCACGATCCCCCACGCCAGCGAGTCGGTGTCGTTCGGATGCACTGTCAGGCCAGTCTCGTGCAGCGTCACCACCTCGACCAGCCCACCGGTCTCGGCGACGACCACCGGGCAGCCGGCCGCCATCGCCTCGAGCGCGACGATGCCGAACGGCTCGTAGAGCGACGGGAATGTCGCGACGTCGGCGATGTGGTAGAGCTTATCGCGCTCGTCGTCGGGGATGAAGCCGCTGAACATCACCTCGGAGGCGATGCCGAGCGCCCAGGCGCGGCTCTTCAGCGCGTCGAGGTAGGAGCCGGTGCCTGCGATCACCAGCCGGGCGCGCGGAAAGGCGGCCAGCACCTTGGGCCAGGCGTCGAGCAGGATGTGCAGCCCTTTCTCGTAGACCAGCCGGCCGACGTAAAAGACCAGCGCCTGGTCGTCCTGCACGAAGCGGCGGCGGAAGTCCAGCCGCTCCTCGTCGGAGGCAAACGGGTTGGGGCGAACATAGATGCCGTTGGGAACCACGTCGATCTTGTCGAGCGGCGTGTGGAAGTAGCCGTTGATCTGGCCGGCCATGAAGCGCGAGCAGGCGATCACGCGCCAGGCCTCGTATGTCAGCCACCACTCGACGCTGTTGACCTGCTCGGCGTGGCCGTTGCCGACGTAGCCCTGCTGCCGGCCGCGCTCAGTGGCGTGGATCGTGGCGATCAGCGGCCGGCGCCAGGCGTGCTTGAGCGCGACTCCAGCGTGCGCCGCCAGCCAGTCGTGCGCGTGGATAATCTGGAAGTCGCCGATCCTGGGCTGCAGCTCGCGCGCGACCGACTCCATGATGCCGTTGGTATGCTGCACGAACGAGGCAAAGCCGTAGGCTTCCATGTGCGGCGGATCGACGCGGTGGACATGCACGCCGTCGCTGGTGGTCTCGTGGATCGGCCCACCGCGCAGCAGCGGCGTGACGACATGGATCTCGATATCCTGCTGAACCAGCGCCGGCGCCAGATCCAGCACATGCTTGCCCATCCCCCCGACGACGTGCGGCGGATATTCCCAGGACAGCATCAGGACGCGCATTCCTCTCCTCTTCCGCTGTGAGGGACCGCATAGGCGGTGATTATATCATAACCCCACAGGCTCTAATTTTGAACGACGCCTTGTTTTAGACTATACTGCCGCGCATGTGTATGCATCCAGATACCGCACATCACTAGCAAAGGTTACACCATGAGCAGCGACCGGGGCCCCCAGGCGGCAAGCATTCCGATCGAACACCACACATCGCGCATTCGAAATCCGGCGACGCCCTACCTGGTGCTGCTGGGCGGCGTGCTGATGGCGGCCTCGGCGTCGATCATGATCCGGCAGGCCCAACGCCTCGGCGTGCCGTCGCCGGCGATCGCGGCCGGTCGGCTCGGCATCGCGGTGATCATTCTGCTGCCGATCGCGCTCCTGCGGGCCGGCTCGGAGCTGCGCGGGCTGCCTCGGCGCGACGTGCTGCTGGGGATCGGATCGGGCGCGCTGCTGGCGATCCACTTCGACGCCTGGATCGTGTCGCTGGAGCACACCTCGGTGGCCTCCTCGGTCGCGCTGGTGGCGACCAACCCGCTCTGGATCGCGCTGGCCGCGGTGCTGCTGTTCCGCGAGCGGCTCGCGACCGCGACGTGGCTGGGCGCGCTGGTCACCGTGGCGGGCAGCGCGATCATCGCCGTCAGCGACGGCGGCGCGGCCGATGGCGGCAACGCGCTGCTCGGCGATGGGCTGGCGCTGCTGGGCGCGCTGGCGATGTCGGGCTACATCCTGATCGGCCGCGAGCTGCAGCGCAGGCTCTCGACGCTGGCGTACATCTGGCTGGTCTACAGCAGCGCGGCGGTGTTCCTGACGATCGTGGCGCTGGTCGCCGGGTACGCGGGCAGAGTCGCGGCCCGACCGCCCCTGCCCGCGTACCCGCCGCTGGCCTACCTGCTGGTGCTGGGGCTGGCGGTCGGGCCGCAATTGCTCGGGCACACCGCCTTCAACTGGTCGCTGCGGCATCTCTCGGCCACGTTCGTCGCGGTGGCCATCCTGGGCGAGCCGATCGGCTCGGCGCTGCTGGCGCTGGTCATCTTCGGGCAGGGCTTCCGGCCGCTGCAGCTGGTGGGGTTCGTGATCTTGCTGGCGGGGATACTGCTGGCGGCGCGCGGGGAACGTACGTGACAAGATGACAAGGCTTGCCCTGAGCGCAGCCGAAGGGTGACAAGATGATGGTCATAGCCAGAATGTCATCTTGTCACCTTGTGACCCCGTCATCTTGTCATCGCGTCACGGCGCGGGCGGAGCGACCGGCTCCTGGACTCCGCGGTGGGCCTTGCGGTACGCGACGACCGCGGCGTGCAGGGTGCGGTAGGCGCCGGCCATGATCGTGTGGACCTGCTGCATGTGGCCGTGGGCGTCGCTGAGCGTGGCGCGGGCCTGGACGGTGTCGGTCACCTTGCCGCTGGCGTCAAATCCGGCATGTGCTGCGAGGGTCGCGCTCGCCGACTGCCACTCCGCGCGCGCCCCGTCGATGCCCGCGCGGTACGCGGCCACGGCCTGCTCCAGCGCGGCGGTGTCCTGGCCCTTGCCCTTCAGCTTCGCGATCAGCGCGTCGATCTTCGCCGCGTGCGCGACCGCGAGCTTGAGGCGAGCGTCCTGGAGGGCCAGGCGCTGCCGCTGCTCCTTGTAGGTCCGCTCGAGCGCCTGCGCGGCGCGATCCGGCCTGGTGGGGGTGGCCGGCGCGGCGGCGGCGGGGCCAAAGCTCATCGCCAGCGCGACCAGCGCGACGAACAGTGCCAGCGGCCAGCGGCTGATCCGTGCGATCCGTACCATCGTGTGTGCCTCCTTGGAGTGAGGGGGCGCTGGGCGCCCCGTGCTGCTTCGTTGTAGACACTATACCAGCGAGTTGTAACCATGGTGTGAACGAGATATGAGGAAGTTGTGAAGGCCGCCGTTGCGTTGTTTGCGTCCTCTGCGGTGAATACGTGGCCGCTACTCTATCGAGCGAGGCATGAATAGCTAAAGCTCGTTGGGAGCGGGAGGGGGCGGGGAGGGCCTGCGGCCCTCCCACTTGAGATTGTTAGGCCGAGGTCAGCAGACATGCACTACTCGCGCTCCCAGTGAAACGACCGGCCCAGCATCCAGTCGGCCAGGCGCGGCGCGAGCAGGCTGAGCAGCACAGTCAGCCGGTCGCTCCAGCCGACGTAGGCGACCCGCGGCTCGCGCGCGGCCGCGCGCAGGATGGCCTGGGCGACCTGCGCGGGCGTGGCCGCGCGAGCGCCGACTCGCCGGCGCTCGCGCGACTCGGTCAGCCGGTCGAGCGCGGCCTTGGCGGCGGCATAGCCGCCGAGATAGGGCAGCGCCCGCAGCCCGACCACCGACGAGATGTAGATCAGCTGGCCGCGCCCGCGCCGGCGCATATGCGGCAGCGCGGCCTGCGTCAGCGCCAGCGGGCCGAACAGGTCGACGTCCAGCGCGCGCTGGAAGTCCTGCCGCTTAATCTCTGCCACCGGCGCGGCGAGCCCCACGCCGGCGTTGTTGACCACGATGTCGACGCCGCCGAACGCCGCCACGGTGCGCTCGACCAGCGCCACGACCGCGTCGCAGTCGGCGACGTCGGTGGGCGCCACCAGCGCGCGCCCGGCCATGCCCCGCGCCACCTCCTGGAGCCTGGCCTCGTCGCGCGCGGCCAGCACGACGCTGGCCCCGGCCGCGCCGAAGGCCCGCGCCGTGGCGGCGCCGATGCCGGAAGAGGCGCCGGTGACGATCACCGCTTTCCCGCGAGGGTTCATTTCATTGCTCCAGCTGCATCACACAGACATGCGGCCTAAAAGATACAGATCGATTACCGATACTTTTCGCCTGCGGCAGCAAGGTACTCCACTATTTTCTATTGTTGGCTGGTGGGTTGCGCCCCGCGGGGCGCAACCCACCAGCCAACAATAGAAAGAAGAAAAGGACCGCTGTTTACTGGCGGCTGCTGACCCGCGACCGGCGACCGTGCACGCGCATCGCCAGCTCATAGTATTCGATCAGCTGGTCCATCGTCGCCTGCCAGCTGCGGCTGCGCGCGTGGGCCAGCGCGCCCGTGCGTAGCCGCGCCCGCAGCTCGGGCGACTGCTGAAGCCGCCGCACGCAGCCGGCCAGCTCGTGCGGGTCGGCCGGGTCGTAGACGAGCGCGTTGACGCCGGGCTGCAGGATGTCGACCAGGCCGCCGGTCAGGGTGGCGACCACCGGCAGGCCGCAGGCCATCGCCTCGAGCGCCACCAGACCGAAGGTCTCGCTGGTCGATGGGAAGACCAGCGCGTCGGCCGAGGCGTAGGCCGCCACCAGATCGTCGCCATCGAGGAAGCCGGTGAAGACGGCCGGCACGCCGGCATAGAAGGCGCGGAGCTGCTCCAGCTCGGGGCCGCCGCCGACCAGCGCCAGCCGCACGCCCGGCAGGCTGCACAGCGGGTCGCGCAGCCGCTCGACGCCCTTCTCCCTGGCGATCCGGCCGACGTAGAGCGCCAGGAAGTCGTCGGGGTGGCCGCCGCTCAGCCGCGCGCGCATGGCCGCGTCGCGCAAGTCCGGCCGGAAGCGCGCCGTGTCGATCCCGCGCCGCCACCAGCGCACTCGCCGGAAGCCGTGGGCGCGCACCAGCCCGAGTATATAGGTCGAGGGCACCAGGTTGAGGTCGGCGACGTTGTGGAGCGCCCGGAACAGCCACCAGAGGATGCGCTCGCCCCACGGGTAGCCGTAGTACTTCGCGTAGCCGGGGACGTCGGTGTGGTAGGAGGCCACCAGCGGCAGGCCCAGCCGCCGCGCGTACGCGATGCCGGTAGGTCCGAGGAAGACCGGGTTGGCGACGTGGACCAGGTCGGGCGCGAACGCACGCAGGGCCCGGCCGATCCGGCGCGTGGGCAGATTGATCCGCACCTCGGGGTAGAGTGGAAAGCGCGGCCCGCCGGTCGCGAGGCAGCGCGCGCCGGCATACTCGGGCGGCATATCGGGCGGGCCGATCAACAGCGCCTGGTGCCCGCGCTCGCGCAGGCGCCGCAGCGCCAGGCACAAAATGCTGACGATCCCATCGAGCTTGGGCAGGAAGGTCTCGGTAAAGATCGCGACGCGCATAGCCACCTGTTCAATGGATCGACTTCTCCCAGCTGCGCCAGTGGCAGAAAGTATACCACTAGCTGCGAGGGGTCAGGGGTCAGGGGTCAGGGGTCAGGGGTCAGGGGTCAGGGGTCAGGGGTCAGCAGGCAGCAGTCGGCGGTCGGCGGTCGGCGGTCGGCGGTCGCCCCTCACCTCTCACCGCTCGCCTCTCGCCTCTTGTCACTCCGCAGACGCGCGAACAAAACTATTGACAAATCGGCCACGAATGTCGTATGCTGACGCACAGGAATCATCGTCGGATGACAGTCTTGTGCGCGGGCCCGCCGGGGTGCGGGCCGGCTGAGGAGGCCAGGATGCGTTCCAGATACCTGTTCGGGATGTGGACGTGGCGCCTGATCGCCGTGTTGACGCTGCTGGCCGGCAGCGCGGCAACGTCGGCGCGTGCGGCGACCGAGGTTGCCTATGTCTCGGCCACCGGCCACTACGTGCGCGGGGTCTTTCGCGACTTCTGGGATAAGAACGGCGGGCTGGCGAACTTCGGCTACCCGCTCACGGAGGAGTACATCGACCCGAAGACCAACCGGGTCTACCAGTACTTCGAACGGGCGCGCTTCGAGCGCGCCAAAGCTGAGTCGATCACCGTCGACCTGGGGCTGATCGGCCGCGAGGTTGCCGGCAATCGCGTGTTCGCGACGTCCGCGGCGATCCAGAACAGCAAGCAGCGGCGCTACTTCCCCGAGACGCAGCAGATCGTCCAGTACGGCTTCAAGGAGACCTGGGAGACTCGCGGCGGGCTGAAGATCTTCGGGCTGCCGATCAGCGACGAGGTCGACGAGCAGCTCGCCGACGGCACGACTCACACCGTGCAGTACTTCGAGCGGGCGCGCTTCGAGTACTGGCCGAGCCTGCCGGCGGGCCAGCGCGTGCTGCTCAGCCTGCTTGGCCGCCAGATCGCGCCGAAGGAGCTGACCGCGCCGCTCGCGCCGAACGCCCCGCCGCCGGGCCCGATCACCGTTGCCCCGTCGTCGCCATCGGCTCCGTCGCTGGTGCGCCCGCTGCTGCCGGCGAGCAAGAGCGGGCGCGCGGTGCCGCAGGCCGGCCAGCCTGGCCAGGTCTTCTTCTTCGACGCCGCGGGCTTCCAGCCCGGCGAAAAGGTCGGGGTCTGGCTGAACTCGCCCGACGGCGCGGTGATCGGCGCGCGATTCCAGACCACCGCCGACTCGCGCGGGTCGATCGCGTCCGCGCAGATTGCGTTCCGACCCGACCAGACGGCGCCGCTCGGCGTCTGGTCGTTCGTCGGCCAGGGTGTGACCAGCGGCAAGCAGGCGGTCGGCTACTTCCTGCTGATCGGCGCGCCAATTGGCCGGCTGCCGCAGCCCGGGCCGGGCGTGCCGGCGAACGTAGACGCGCGGGCCGAGCCAGGCGCCGGCAAGGCCGGGACGATCTTCTTCTTCGACGCGTGGGGCTTCCGCCCCGGCGAGGAGGTCACGCCGACCGTTGTCGCGTCCGACGGCACCCGGATCGACGCCGGCTACACGGTCAAGGCCGACGACAAGGGCTCGATCGGCTATGCCGGGCTCTACTACGTAACCGAGACGTTCTTCCCGCTGGGCCTGTGGCGATTCGAAGCCAAAGGCAAGACCAGCGGCAAAGTCTCGACCGCATACTTCGTGCTGACGCCGTAGCGGGGCCGGCGAGTCGTCAGCTGTCAGCTGTCAGCTGACGACTCGCGCATCCTGAACGCCGATGCAGCGCGGCTAAGGGGCGTAGCCCTTTGCCGCGCTAACCTCCGGCGCCGAGTCGAGCCAGGAGATCCGCAGCTCGACGCCCAGGTGGTCGGACAGGTAGCCCTGCC
>WNGB01010870.1_pt1 | contig 16688 bp, 15 predicted proteins | sample 5400681 | NCBI WGS metagenome assembly WNGB01 (sample SAMN13153367, study PRJNA577476) | soil metagenome | isolation source: 115 cm soil or saprolite under grassland replicate 2 | place: USA:California | collected 2016-06-15 | reverse complement strand
TGGAAGATGTAGTTGCGGGTGGCGACGTAGAACTCGTTGTCGAGGATCGCGATCAGGCCGTTGAAGAACTGGAAGAAGCCGACCATGATCATGATGACGGCGGCGAACAGGATGAAGCCGACCGCCCAGCCGCTGGTCTCCTGCCCAGCGCGGCCACCGGCCCGGTACTGCGACATGTCATCTGCCATCTGCAGATCCCTCCTCAACGTTCTGCTCGGGGCCGGCCGCGTTCCGTGGGTCGGGCCCGGATGCACCATCCGGCGCACGGTCCCATCGGGGCGGAGACCCGCCATCACCCCGACGGGATGAATCGGGGCCGCTGCCCGGGTCCGGCTCCGCCGCGAGTCGGCCCCATACCTCGGTGACCCGGCCGTCGTCGATGCGGAGCACCACCCACCGATCCAGGCGCATCGGCCCGCTGAGCGCCTGGCCGGCGTACCCGGCCAGCTCGGCGGATGCGCGAACGGCGAGACCCGTCCCCAGGCGTGCGAGGCCGATGGCCGTGCCGATGCCCCAGGCGGCGCCGGCGGCCGCGGACCCGGCCAGCAACGTCGCGGCGCGAGCCAGCCGGTCGCCGGGGGTCACTTGCCGCTCCAGCGGATGCGTGGGGTGTCGATCGTCGACGGGTCCAGCAGCGCCGCCGACCGGTGGTGTGGCCGCAGGTAGAAGTCGTCCGCCCAGGAGAGGAAGGCGTTCAGCTCCGCGCCCGCGTTGGCGAGCAGCTGCGCGTGCACCCCGAGCCAGGCGGCGAAGGCGAAGCGGCCGTGCATCTCGTGGCGGTGTTCGCCGATCTCGGCGACCGCCGCCTTGCGGCCGATCATCGCCATGATCCCCTTGTCGTGGTAGTGGAAGGACTGGCGGCCCTTGCCCTGGACGTCGGCGAGGATGTTCCGCGCCGCCCAGTCGCCGGCCTGCTGCGCGACGCTGCCGAGCTGGGGAAGGGCAGGCTCGTCCCCGGACGGGATGTTGGCGAAGTCGCCGAGCGCGTAGACGCCCGGGAAGCCCTCCACGGTCAGGTCGGGCCGCACGTCGATGCGGCCGCCGTGCCCCTGGGAGAATCCCAAGCGGGCGGCGAGCGGGGCGGCCATCAGGCCGCCGCCCCACACGGTCAGGTGCGTCTTGATGGTCGTCCCGTCGCTCAGGGTGACGTGGTCGGCCGTGATCTCCTTGGCGGACACGCCCAGCTTGAGCTCGACGCCGCGCCGCTGGAGCTGCTTGGCCGCATAGGTGTGGGCCTCGTCGGAGAAGGGGGCGAGCACCGTATGGCCGAGGTCCACCAGGATCACCTTCGCGCCGGTGATGGCCAGATGCTCGTACACGTGGGGCATGACGTCGTGCACCAGCTCCGCCAGCGCGCCCGCCGTCTCGACCCCGGTGGCGCCGGCACCGACCACCACGAAGTTGAGCGCACCCTCCTCGACCAGCTCCGGCTTGGCGCTCGCGTCCCGGAACAGCTGCAGGACCCGCGAGCGGACCCGTTCGGCGTCGTCGAGCGAGTAGAGCGGGAAGCTGAACTCGTCCGCGCCGGGGGTGTGGAAGAAGTTCGGCTGCGCGCCCGCGGCCAGCACCACCACGTCACCGGCGACCACGCTGTCGTCGGCGAGCGTGACCGTCCGCGTCTGCGGGTCGGCCCCGACGGCCTCGGCCGTCCGCACCTCGACGCTGGCGTGCTCTCCGAACAGGTGCTCCAGGTCGAATCTGATGTCATCCGGCGTGAGCTCTGCGGTCGCCACCTGATACAGGAGCGGCTGGAACTGGTGGTAGCCGTTCTTGTCGAGCAGGGTGACGCGGATGCCCTGCTCGCCCGCGAGCCGCTTCGCGCAGGCGATCCCGGCGAAGCCGCCGCCGACGACGACGACGTGGGTGGTGCCGTCTTCGCTCATCGTGTCCTCCGCGGTTGCCGTCAGCCCAGCCGTTCGACCAGGTGGTCCCCGACGCGCAGCGCGTTGGCCATCGCCGTCAGCGCCGGGTTCACCGCACCGATGCTGGGGAAGAAGCTGGTGTCCACGACGTACAAGTTGTCCAGCTCGTGCGCCTTGCAGTTGACGTCCAGGACGGAGCTGGCCGGGTCGGCGCCGAACCGGCAGGTGCCGGCCTGGTGCGCCACCCCGGCCACCGGGATGTCGGTCTTGAGGTAGGCGTGGCGGGGGATGAGGTGGTCCGGGTGCATGCCCAGGTGGCCGAGCATCGACTTGAGCTGGTGGTACAGGCGACCGGCGGCGGTCGCGTTGCTGGCCGAATAGCTGAGCTTGATGTTCCCGTCGCGCTCCAGGGTGACCCGGTTGTCCGGCACCGGCAGGTCCTCGGTCGAGAGCCAGAAGTCGACCGCGTGGCCGGCGACGTCCCGCAGCATGAAGTCGGGCGCGAGCTTGGTCTCCAGCGGCTTCTCGCCCTTGAACATGTCGGCCTGTGACTTGCCGATCATCTGGATGTTGCCCATGGGGTAGTCGAAGCCGTCGGTCCCGAAGTAGAAGTCGTTGACCCCGAGGGTCTTCTGGAAGACGGTGGGATTCGGTTCCTTGGAGAGGGCGAGCACCGCCTGGCTGTTGTGGAACATGTAGTTGCGCCCGACCTGGTCGGAGCCGTTGGCCAGACCGTTTGGATGCCGGTCGTTGGCCGAGGCCAGCAGCAGCTTGGCCGAGTTCGCGGCGCCGCAGGAGACCACGACGAGGTCGCCGGCGAACGTGTCGCGGATCCCGGCGTGGTCGACCACCACGCCGGTGACGGCGGTGCCGGCCGCGTTGGTTTCCAGCCGCACCGCCTCGGCGTTGGTGAGCAGCGTGACGTTCGGGTGCTCCAGCGCCGGGCGCACGCCAAGCACCTCGGCGTCGGACTTGGCGTGGACCAGGCACGGGAACCCGTCGCAGGTCCCGCAGCGGATGCACTGACTGAATGGGGGGTTGGCTTCGTCGAGCATGACGCCGCATGGGGCGTGGAAGGGGTGGAAGCCGGCGGCGGTGAGGTCGTCGGACAGCCGCTGGATCCGCGGCTCGTGCGACAGCGCCGGGAACGGGTACGGAGCGCTGGAAGGCGGCTCTGTGGGGTCCTCGCCCCGCACGCCGTGTACCTGGTAGCGCTGCTCGGCCTGGGTGTAGTAGGGCTCCATCTCGTCGTAGCCGATCGGCCAGGCGGGCGAGATGCCGTCGTGGTGGCGCAGTTCGCCGAAGTCCCGCGCTCGCAGACGGTACAGCGCGGCCCCGTAGAGTTTGGTGGCGCCGCCGACGAAGTAGTGGATCTGCGGCTGGAACGCCTTGCCCTTCGCGTCGTACCAGGTGTCGGGGGAGATGTAGCGGTTGTCGATGAAGACGTCCGCCGTGGACCAGTTCTGCGGCTCGCGTGGCAGCCAGTCGCCCCGCTCCAGCAGCAGGATGCGCTTGCCCGACGGGGCCAGGTGCCTGGCCAGGGTGCCGCCGCCGGCGCCGGTGCCGACGATCACGACATCATAGGAACCGTTCACCTGAACTCCTCCACTCGCTCGGCCACGACGATGCGCGCTGCCGCCTCGATCAGCGCCAGGTGGGAGAACGCCTGCGGGAAGTTGCCGAGGTGGCGGCCGGTCTCGACGTCGTACTCCTCGGCGTACAGCCCCAGCGGGGAGCCGATCCGCAGCAGCCGCTCCATCAGGTCAACCGCCCGCTGCTGCTCGCCGATGATCGCCAGCGCGGAGACGAGCCAGAACGAGCAGATCAGGAACGTCCCTTCCTTGCCCGACAGGCCGTCGTCGGTCTCGTCGGTGCGGTAGCGCAGCACGTAGCCGTTCTCGGTCAGCTCGTCGGCGATCGCCAGGACGCTCTTGCGGAGACGCGGGTCGTCCGCCGGCAGGAACCAGAACAGCGCCGCCAGCAGCGTCGAGGCGTCCAGCGCGTCGGTCTCGTAGTGCTGGCGCAGCACGCCCCGGTCGCTGACCCCGTGGGCGAGGATGTCGGCGTGGATCTCCTCCGCCGTGGCACGCCAGGTCGCGCTCAGCTCCGGGTCGCCACGGATCTCGGCCAGCTTGGCCGCGCGGTCCAGGGCGACCCAGCACATCAGCTTGGAGGACACGTAGTGCTGCGGCTTGCCGCGCGCCTCCCAGATGCCCTGGTCGGGGTCGCGCCAGACGGCGGTGGCGCACTTGGCCTGGGCCTCGACGATCGGCCACAGCCGCCGCGGCAGCCGCTGGCTGCGGCGGGTGTGCAGCAGGATGGCATCGAGCACCGCGCCGAACACGTCGTTCTGCCGCTGGTCGAAGGCGCCGTTGCCGATCCGCACCGGGCGCGCACCGGCGTAGCCGGAGAGGTCGTCACGGGTCGACTCGGTCAGGTCGCGCCTGCCGTCGATGCCGTACATGATCTGCATCGCGCCGTCCTGGTTGGGCTCGAGGTCGGCGACGAACTGCATGAACTCGTCGGCCTCCCAGTCCAGGTTGAGGAAGTGCAGCGCCTGCAGCGTGAAGGTCGAGTCGCGCATCCAGCTGTAGCGGTAGTCCCAGTTGCGCTCGCCGCCCGGGGTCTCCGGCAGCGAGGTGGTGAGCGCGGCAACCGTCGCGCCGGTGGGCATGTAGGTGAGGCCCTTGACGGCCAGGGCCGAACGTCGGATCGGCTGCCGCCAGCGGTGGTCGGGGATGCGGGCATCGTCGAGCCAGGCGCGCCAGAACCGCGTGGTGGCGTCCAGGCGCGCGCTGGCCTCGCCGATGTCACCCGGAGCGGCCAGACCCTCGGCCCACGACAGCGCGCAGTAGAGCTGCTCCCCTTCGGCGAGGACGTGCCGGGCGCGGACGCGGTTGCCCTCGATCCCCAGCTCCATGTCGGTCCGCAGCCGGACCGTCTGGCCGGCGCCGCTGGCGTCGGCGGTGTGACGGTTCCCGTCGACCAGCGTCCAATCGGCAAGGGTGCGGCCGTAGTCGAACACGGGCTCGCAGACCAGCTCGATCTCGACGCGACCGTCGATGCAGGTGACCGTCCGCACCAGCTGGTGGTCGGCGTCGTCGTCGGCCGGTGGCCGGGTGTGCGGGGTGACCTGATCCTCGCCCTGCCGCGGGCCCATGACCAGGGCGTCGCGGACGACCACCCAGCCGTTCGGGGTCTGCCAGGTCGTCACCAGCACGTGCGTGCCGGGCTCGTAGGCCCGCGCCGCCGGGAAGTTGATGCCGAACGGCCCCAGCCGGAAGTAGCCGGCCTCGCGGTCCAGCAGTGTGCCGAAGATGCTGGGTGCGTCGAACCGCGGCACGCACAGCCAGCCGACCGCCCCGTCGGGAGCGACCAGCGCGCCGGTGTGGCAGTCGGAGAGAAAGGCGTAGTCGGCGATCGGCGGGAACGGCGACGGCATCGCCGCGCTCTGCCCCGACCCGGCCGCCGCGCTCACGACGCCACCCACGGGCCGCGCCAGCCGCCGTAGCCGGACACCAGTTGGTCGGCGGCCTCCGGACCCCACGATCCCTTTGCATACGGGTGGACCGGCGGGGGGCTGTCGAGCAGCGGCTGCAGGACCCGCCAGGTCTCCTCCACGCTGTCCTGCCGGGTGAAGCGCGCGCTGTCGCCGACCATGGCGGCGTGCAGCAGCACCTCGTAGGGGGTGGCACCCTCACCCCCCTCCACCGCGAACTCCATGTCGAGGTGGATCTGCTCCGGCTCCATCGCGTCGCCGCGCTGAGCCTCGAGGACCAGCCTGATGCCGGTGGTGGGGTCGAGCTTGACCACCAGCTGGCCCGGCTCCGGCAACCGCCGCTCCCAGGCGCGGAAGTGCAGCCGCGGGGGTTCCCGGAACACGACCCGCACCTCGGTCTGGGTGATCGGCAGGCACTTCCCGGTGCGAATGACGAACGGGACGCCGGACCAGCGCCAGTTGTCGATCTCCAGGCGAAGGGCGGCGTAGGTCTCGGTCGTCGAGTCCGCGGCGACCCCCTGGATCGCGCGGTAGCCGTCGTACTGGCCGCGGACGTAGTGGCGCGGATCGGCGTCCGGCATGCTGCGGAACAGTGAGAACAGGGCGTCCTTGATGATCGGCGGGTCGCCACCGGCGGGGGGCTCCATCGTCGCGGCCGCCACCACCTGCATCAGGTGGTTGACGACCACGTCCCTGAGCGCGCCGACGGGGTCGTAGAAGTGGCCGCGGTCCTCGACCCCGAAGCTCTCCGCCATCGTGATCTCCACCAGCGCCACGTGGTTCCGGTTCCAGACCGGCTCGAACATGCTGTTCGCGAAGCGCAGGTAGAGGATCTCGACCAGGCCCATCTTCCCCAGGAAATGGTCGATCCGGTACAGCTGCGACTCCTCGATGTGGCCGTGGATCTCCTCGTTGAGGGCGCGGGCGGAGGCCAGGTCGTGGCCGAAGGGCTTCTCCACCACCACCCGGGCCGTCTTGGTCAGGCCCGCCTCGGCCAGTCCCTTGACGACTGCGCCGAACAGGAAGGGAGGGATCTCCAGGTAGAAGACCGGGGTCCGGGTGCCCTGAATCGCCTTGGCGACCTTGGCGTAGGTGCCCTGGTCGGCGAAGTCGCCGGACAGGTACGACAGGCGGCCGGCGAAGCGCTCGAAGACCTTCTCGTCAAGGGCCTCGCCGCCGGCCTCGATCGCCTTGCGGGCGTGCTCGCGGAGGTCCTCGACGGTCCAGTCGTCGACCGCGACCCCGACGATCGGGCACGTCAGCAAGCCGCGCCGCTCGAGCCGGTAGAGCGAACGGAAGGTCATCACCTTCGCGAGGTCTCCGGTGATCCCGAAGACGACGAACACGTCTGCGGGCTGGGTGGTAGCCACGTCCATGACCTCCCTGTCGAGGCGGTGCTTGAGGGCAAGCTACGAGCCAGGGACGCGGCGGCACATCATCCCAACGGGATGATGTGCGATAACCCGGGCTTTCCTAGCGTTGGTCCTCCGACGAAAGGGCAGCATGGGCGCACATCACCTCGCCACCCCGGACGACAGCTTGCAGGCGCTCGCCTCTGGTGAGGCTCCGGTGCTCGAGGCGCTGGCGCAGATGCAGGTGGGCACGCTGGAGCGCTCCAAGCTCGGGGAGGAGACCTATGTGCTCGTCCGGTTGGCCGCCCTGGTTGCGACGGACGCGGCCCCGGTCGCCTACCACGCCCACCTCGGCGATCTCGGGCTCTCGATGGACAAGGTGCTCGGCACGTTGGTGACGATCGCGCCGGTGGTCGGGAGCGCACGGGTGCTGTCCGCCGCCTCCAGGATGGTTCAGGCCGGGCTCATCGCTGGCAGCGCCTAACGCGAGGATTGCGAAATGGTTGCGTCTCCCCCATACAGTCTGCAGCGCAATCGTGACCTCCAACTGAGGTGGCGCCTGGGCCATATGGCGACTCCCGTCCAAAACGCTACCTCGATGCAGATCGAGCAGTCCGCCCGCGATGGCTGCATCGTCCTGACGCTGACCGGCGACCTCGACATCGCCGCGGCGCCAGAGGTCCAGCGCGCCCTGCTGAAGTGCCTCGCCAGGCAGCCCGACGCGGTCATCTGCGACCTGTCGAGGGTCGCCGCGATCGATCCGGTGTGCACCGCCGTCTTCACGGCCGTCGCACACCGTCCCCGCAGCCGCTGGCCCGACAGCAGCGTGCTGCTGTGCTGCGCCCAGCCGGCGGTCGCCGCGGTCCTGCTGCGGCAAGGCATGCCGCGCGTCCTGCCGATCTGCGACACCCTCGACCAGGCGGTCGCCCAGGCGCTTTCGCGCCCGTCGTTCCTGCGGGAGCGGCTCCGCCTGGTTCGAACGCTCGACGCGATCGCCACGGCGCGGTGGTTCGTGGCCGACGTGTGCCAGCGCTGGCAGGTGGACGAGCTGACCGAGACCGCCCAGCCGCTCGCCGGCGAGATGGTGACCGACGCCGTCCTCTACGAACCCACCGACATCGAGCTCATCGAACTGCGGGTGGAACTGCGCGCGGTCGGGCTGCTGGTCGCCGTCCAGAGCGGCGGTCCTCCGCAGGCTCCGCCGGAGGCCGAGGACAACCCCGACGACAATCCCCGCCCGGGCTCGGGTCTTGACATGATCCAGCGGGCCACCCCGGCCTGGGGAGTGCGCCGGCAGGCCGACGGCAGCCGGGTGGTGTGGTGCATCCTCAGGCGCCCAGCCTGAGGATGCCCACCACCTCGCGCCGAGGGCTGCGACCGTTCGACAGGCGACTGCTCGGGCGTGCGGCGGTCGCCCGGTGGGCGCTTGCCGCCGACGTCGCGGCCGGCCTGACCGGCACGCTCCTGCTGTTGGCCCAGGTGACGCTGCTGGCCGCGGTGATCGCGGGCGCGGCCGAAGGCGGGCTGCGGCAGGTGCCGGCGACCCAGGCGACGGCCCTGGTCGTGATCATCCTCGCCAGAGCCGGGCTGGTGCAGCTGGTGGAGCTGAGCGGCCGGCGGGCGGCGACGAAGGTGATGTCGGCGCTTCGAGCCGAGCTGGTCGAGCGCTGCCTGCGGCCCGGCGGGGCGCAGCTGCGGCGCACCGGCAGCGCAGAGCTCGCCACCAGCGCCGTCCAGGGCGTCGACGGCCTGGAGACCTACTTCGCCCGGTACCTCCCGCAGGTGGTCCTGGCCGTCACGGTGCCCCTCGCCGTCCTGCTCTGGAGTGCCGTGATCGACCTGCAGTCGGCGGTGATCATGCTGGTGACGCTGCCCGTCATCCCGGTCTTCATGATCCTCATCGGGAGGTCGGCCGGCGCGCGGTCGCGCGCCAACTGGCAGGCGCTGGTGGTGCTGTCGGCGCACTTCCTGGATGTCGTGCGGGGGCTGCCAACCCTGCGGGCCTTCAACCGGGGAAGCGCCCAGATCGCGAGCATCCAGGAGACCACCGACCGGTACCGGCGGACGACGATGGGCACGCTGCGGGTGTCGTTCCTCTCGGGAGTCGTCCTCGACCTCGCCACCACGCTGTCGACCGCGCTGGTGGCCGTCACCCTGGGCGTGCGCCTGGTCGCCGGCGGCCTCGGCCTGCGGCCCGCCCTCACCGTGCTGCTGCTGGTCCCCGAGCTGTACGCGCCCATCCGCACGGTCGGCACCCTGTTCCACGCCAGCGCCGACGGCTTGGCCGCGGTCGAGCGGATCCTCGACGCCCTGGACCGGACCCCGGCGGGCGCGGTCGGTCCCGTGACGGTGGGCGTGACCGGCAACGGCCACGGCGCCGTCCCCGACCCGGCGACCGAGCCGATCCGCCTCCGTTCGGTGACGGTGCGGTACCCGGGGCGGGCGGCCAGCGCGCTCGACGGCCTCGACCTCGACATCCACCCCGCAGAGCTGGTGGCCGTCGTGGGAGCCACCGGGGCGGGGAAGACGACCCTCGGCAGGGTGCTGCTCGGGCTCACCCGACCCGACGAGGGTGTCGTGCTCGCCGGCGGCCGGCCGCTGGCCGACGTCGACCCGGAGGCATGGCGCAACCGCGTGGCCTGGGCGCCGCAGCATCCCACCCTCATACCGGGGACGGTCACCGAGAACATCGCGCTCGGACGGCCGGACGCCGACGCGGCGGCGATCGAGGATGCGGCCCGCCGGGCGGCTGCGCACCCGTTCATCCAACGACTGCCCGAGGGGTATGACACCGTGGTCGGGGCCGGCGGTCGTGGCTTGTCGGCGGGCCAGCGGCAGCGCCTCGGGTTGGCCCGTGCCCTGCTGCGGGACGCCTCGCTGCTGGTGCTGGACGAGCCGACCGTCCACCTGGACCCGGTCGCGGCCCGACGTGTCGCCGACACCGTGGAGGAGCTGCGTGCCTCCCGGACCATCGTGCTCGTCACCCACGACCGGGACCTGGCGGCCCGGGCGGACCGTGCGGTGCGGCTGGATGCCGGGCGGAGGGTCGACACGTGCTGCGGCGACTGATCGGGCTGTTGGGCATCAGCCCGGCGAGGTTCGCCGCCTCGGTCGGTCTGGGAGCCCTTGCCATCACCGCCGGGGCCGCGTTGACCGGCCTCGCCGGCTACCTCATCTGCCGCGCCGCCCAGCAGCCCCCGATCCTGTCGTTGACGGTCCTTCTGGTCGCCGTCCGGGTGTCGGCCCTGGTCCGGCCGGCCGCGCGGTACGCCGAACGGCTGGCGTCGCACGATCTGGCGTTCCGCTCCCTCGGCCACCTGCGGGCGCGTGTGTTCGCCAGGATCGAGCCGCTCGCGCCGGCAGGGCTGGAGGCCTACCGCGACGGTGAGCTGCTCAGCCGCATGGTGGCCGACGTCGACCAGCTGCAGGATGTCGTGCTGCGCCTGCTCCTCCCCGTGGCGGTCGCCGTGGTGGCCGGCGCGGTCGTCGTGACCGGGGTGGCGCTGGCGCTGCCGGTCGCCGGCGTCGTGCTCGCCGCGGGTCTGGTGTGCGCCGCCACCGTGCCGCCCCTGGTGGCGGCGCGGGTGGCCGCACGCTCCCGGCGCCGCCAGGCGGCGTTGCGGGCACGCCTCACCGCCGATCTCGTCGACGCGCTCGGCGCGGCGGACGAGCTGTGGCTGAACGGCGCAGACGCCCGAGCCGCCGCGACCATCGCCGCCGACGACCGAGCCCTGGTCGACGTCGCGCTCCGTGACGCCCACGCCGCCGGCGCGGCGGACGCCCTCGGTGTCGCCATCACCGGTCTGACCGCTGTGGGGATCCTGCTGGCCGCCACCGCCGCCGCGGGGCAGGGTGCGCTGGATCCCCTGCTGGTTGCGCCCATCACGCTGGTCGCGATCGGCGCGTTCGAAGCGGTCCTGCCGCTGTCCGTGTCGGCTCGTCACCTGCCTTCGGTGCTGTCGGCCGGGCGGCGGGTGCTGGAGCTCATCGACCGCGAGCCACAGGTGACCGATCCCGACGAGCCGGTCGTAGCCGCTCCACGGCGCTCCGAGATCGCGCTGCGCGACGTGGTCGTGTCGCGCGGGTCGGATCACCGTCGCGTGCTCGACGGCGTCGACCTGACACTGCGGCGGGGCGAGCGAGTGGTGGTGTCGGGTCCCTCCGGCGCCGGCAAGACCACGCTCGCCCACCTGCTGGTCCGGTTCCTGGAACGCCAGGCCGGAGACGCCCGGCTCGGACGCCACGACCTGCGCGCCTACCGCCAGGACGACCTCCGCACGATCGTGCTCCTCTGCGCCCAGGAGCCACACGTCTTCAACTCCTCCATCCGCGAGAACCTCACGTTCGCCCGGCCCGGGGCGTCAGACGCCGAGCTGCGCAGGGCCCTCACCCATGCCCGCCTGGGCGCGTGGGTCGCGTCGCTGCCGGCCGGTCTCGACACCCGGGTGGGCGAACGGGGGAGCACCCTGTCGGGAGGCCAGCGCCAGCGCCTGGCGCTCGCCCGCGCGTTCCTCGCCGACCCTTCGGTGCTGGTCCTCGACGAGCCCGACGCGCACCTGGATGCGGAGACGGCCGCCGCCCTGCTCGCCGACCTGTGGCGGCAGGCCGGCGGTCGATCGGTGCTGCTGGTCACCCACGGCAACGGGGGACCCTTCGAGCGTTGCCGGAGGGTGGAGCTGGTGACTTCATCCCATCGGGGTGATGCGACGGACCGCGATCTCCGGCTGGATGCCTAGCGGAGAAGCTGCCAAGGACCCCAGGGGGTGGACACGTGTCGGCGGTCGACCTCGCCCGGCTGCAGTTCGCCACCACCTCGATCTACCACTTCCTGTTCGTGCCGGTCACGATCGGGCTGGCCTTCCTCACCGCGTTGCTGCAGACCTCCTGGCACCGCAGCGGTCGCCCGGAGTACCTGCGGCTGACCCGGTTCTTCGGCACGCTGCTGGTCATCAGCATCGCCGTCGGGGTGGTCACCGGCCTGGTCCAGGAGTTCCAGTTCGGGATGAACTGGTCCGCCTACTCCAGATTCGTCGGCGACGTCTTCGGCGCGCCGCTCGCCATCGAGGGGCTGGCGGCGTTCTTCCTGGAGTCGACCTTCCTCGGCCTGTGGCTGTTCGGCTGGGACCGGCTGTCAAAGCGTGTGCACCTGGCGACCATCTGGGCGGTCGCGGTCGGCGCCGCGCTGTCGGCGGCGTTCATCATGGCGGCGAACTCCTGGATGCAGCGCCCGGTCGGCTACCAGCTCAACGAGACCGCCGGCCGTGCGCAACTCACCGACATCTGGGCGGTCCTGACCAACGTGGTGTTCCTCTGGGCCTACCTGCACGTGCTGGCGGCCTCGCTGGTCACCGGGAGCGCGGTGATGCTGGCGGTGTCGGCCTGGCACCTGCGGCGCGGCTCCAGCCCCGACGTCTTCCAGCGGTCGGCCAAGCTCGCCATCGCCGTCCTGATCCCCGCGACCATGCTCGCGATCTTCTTCGGCGGCCGGCTCGGCATCAACGAGACGAAGTACCAGCCGATGAAGATCGCCGCCGCGGAAGCGCAGTGGAGCACCTGCCAGCCGTGCTCGTTCTCGGTGTTCCAGATCGCTGCAGGCCCAGTACCAGCAGCAGTACGGCCCCGGCAACTACGTCCCCAACGTCTTCATCCAGTACTGGTCGATGCGGGTGATGGCCTACGGCGGCGTGGTGGTGCTGCTGCTGTCGCTGTGGGGCGTGTGGCTGATCTGGCGGAAGCGGCTCGCCAGCGCCAGGTGGTTCCCGCTGGTGGCCATCTGGGCGACCGTGCTGCCGTTCCTGATGAACACCGCCGGCTGGGCGCTCACCGAGAACGGCCGCCAGCCGTGGATCGTGCAGGGCCTGCAACTGGTCAGGGACGCGGTCTCGCCGTCGGTCAGCGTGACCACGATCGTCATCAGCCTCTCGGTGTTCGTCCTGCTGTACGTCGTCCTCGCGGTCGTCGCCGTGATGCTGATGCTGCACTTCGCCCGCAAGGAGCTCGCTCCCGTCCCAGCGGCAGCCGAGGGCGAGGAACCCGTCCTCCATTTCACGTACTGAGGCCCATATGACCCTTGTCACCTTCTGGTTCATCGTCCTCACCGTGCTGTGGACAGGGTTCCTGGTGCTGGAAGGCTTCGACTTCGGAGTCGGCATGCTCCACGGCGTGGTCGGCCGCGACGAGGCCGGCCGCCGGGTCGCGATCGCCACCATCGGCCCGGTCTGGGACGGCAACGAGGTGTGGCTGATCGTCGCCGCGGCCGGCATGTTCGCCGCCTTCCCCGGCTGGTACGCGACCATGTTCTCCGGCTTCTACCTGGTCTTCCTGCTGCTGCTGGTGGCGCTGATCGCGCGCGGGGTGTCCTTCGAGTTCCGCGGCAAGCGGGAGAGCGTCCGCTGGCGCCGCACGTGGGATGCGGCGATGACGGGCGGAAGCCTGCTGGCCCCGCTGCTCATCGGCGTGGCCTTGGGCAACCTGCTGCACGGGGTGCCGATCGCCGCCGACCAGGAGTACAGCGGCAGCTTCGTCGACCTGCTCAACGCGTACTCGCTGTTCGCCGGCGTCACGGTCGTGCTGCTGTGCCTGCTGCACGGCGCCAGCTTCCTGGTGCTCAAGACCAACGGCGAGGTCCACCAGCGCGCGGTGCGGGCCGCCCGCCGGCTCGCCCCGGTGACCGCGGTGGCCGTGCTGGGGTTCGCCGTCTGGACGGTACTGTCGGCCGACAATGGGCTGCTGGCCTCGCTGCCCGAGGTGGCCGCCGTGCTGGCGGTCGCCGCGGCCGCCTGGCTGGCCGGCAGGGACCGGGACGGCCTCGCGTTCGTGGCCACCGCCTGCACCATGGCGGCGGTCGTCGTGTCGATCTTCGCCGGGCTCTACCCGCGTGTGATGGTCTCGACGCTAGGCGCGGCGACCGACCTGACGGTGACCAACACCTCGTCGTCCTCCTACACGCTGCGGGTGATGACGGTCGTGGCCGTGATCTTCTTCCCGATCGTCCTGGTCTACCAGGGGTGGACCTACTACGTCTTCCGGCGTCGGGTCGGTTCTGCACCGGCGGCCGCAGCCGCTGCGGGTCCGACGGCGACCGCCCGCAACCTGGAAGGCTGACGACGAGCAACCTTCATCATGCTGCCCGTTTTGTTCCGACTCGAAGTCATTGCCCCCGCCGGAATCATCCCAACAGGGTGATGCGCGGCGTCCCCCATCCAAACAGAATCGTGCGGAAGGGGCGCTCCGGGAGCAATGTCGCCCTTTTGGTCCCGGTGGCGGCGCCTGGATCAGCCGATCGAACGAAAGGGAACGACATGGCCATTGGACCGGTGCAGCTCATCGTCTTGGGCTTCAACCACCCCAACTTCCATGGGGAGATCATCGACGAACTGGAGCGGCTGCGGGAGAGCGACACGGTCCGCGTGATCGACGCCCTGGCGGTCCACAAGGACGCCGACGGAGAGATCGAGGTCCAGCATCTCAGCAACCTGACCAAGGACGAGGCGGTCGAGCTTGGCAGCAAGGTCGGCGCCCTGATCGGGCTCGGTATCGAGGGTGAGGAGGGCATGGAGGCGGGCGCCGAGGCGGGCGCCGAGGCAGCCGCCGATGGCGTGCAGGTGTTCACCGACGAGCAGGCCTGGGATGTCCTGGAGGACATCCCCAACGACACGGCCGCCGCGCTGGTCCTGCTGGAGCATCACTGGGCGGTCCCGCTGCGCGACGCGATCGCGCGGGCGGGAGGCTTCCGCCTCAGCGACGGGTTCATCAGCCCGCTGGATCTGGTGGAGATCGGGCTGATGTCGGCCGCGGAGGCGGAGGAACTGCACGCCATGGAGACGGCCGCTGCAGGGACCACGCGATGACGGGTAGCATGACCACCAATTGGAGGTGACAGATGTTCGCATCTCGCAGGGTCGCGCGGCGCACGTCTCGGCGCGTCGCCCGCCGCCGCTAAGGTAGCAGCCCAGACGGGCCGTCCTCGCCGGCGAGACCAGCATCTGCGTCGGCGAGGCAGAGCGTTCGCGTTTGGGTGCGGCTGAGGCCTCCGCCAAGCGCGACGCAGGGTCGTCTCGGGCCAGCTCACGCTCGGCACGGAGGACGCCAGCGGGTTCACCGGCTGCCGCACGGTGGTTCCCTCGGGGATATCGGCAGGACGAGCGGCGCCGTGATGCCGCGGCGGGCGGCGAATCATCCTGATTGGGTGACGACCGGCTCGTCCGTTGGCGGCATCATCGGGGATCTGAGGAAGACCGGGGGGCGGGAGGACAGCACCATGGCGAGCACGGGGAAACGGCTTTCGGCACTCTCCGACGAGGACCTGGGGCGGCTGCTGTCGCTGTTGAAGGGCGCCGACAGCGTCGAGCTGAAGCTGACCATCCCCGAAGGCCACCACCAGTCGGCGGTCGCCGCGCTGGGCATGGACCCGTTGCAGGCACAGATGCGCCAGGTGTTCTTCTTCGACACCCCGCAGCTGACGCTGAACGGCGCGGGGGTGGTGGCGCGGGCCCGCCGGATCCAGGGCAAGGGCGGCGACTCGGTGATCAAGCTGCGCCCGGTCGTTCCCGATCAGCTTCCCGACAGCCTGCGCAAGTCGCCGAACCTGGTGGTGGAGGTCGACGCCATGCCCGGCGGCACCTATGTGTGCTCGGCCTCGCTCAAGGGCCCCGGCGGCATCGACGACGCCAGGCAGGTCGCCCAGGGCACCCGGCCGATCCGCAAGCTGTTCTCCAAGCAGCAGCGGGCGTTCTTCGCCGAGCACGCCCCCGAGGGTATCGGCCTTGACGACCTGTCGGTGCTGGGGCCGATCACCCTGCTGAAGCTCAAGTTCGCGGTGGCCGAGTACACCCGCCCGCTGGTGGCCGAGCTGTGGTTCTACCCCGACGGTTCGCGGATCCTTGAGCTGTCCACCAAGTGCCCGCCCAGCCAGGCGTTCCAGGTCGCCACCGAGTCCAGGGGGTTCCTGACCGGGCGAGGGGTCGACCTGTCCGGCGAGCAGCAGACCAAGACCAGCACCGCCCTGCGGTACTTCTCCAAGCAGCTGGCGGCCGCCTCGGCCTGAGCCGAAGGGCACCGGACGGGTCGCTGAGCGGCAAGCACGAGGTCATGACCTCCGGCTCGCTGCGCAGGACCACCCGCTGTCGTTCGGTGAGGGCCCGATTGGGCTTCGGCGGCGGGGACGGCACGCTGGGTCCTGAGCGCAGCGCTGCAAGCAGCCTCGTTCCTCTGATCGACACCGTCCTACCTGTCGACGAGCCTGCTGCGGGGCGACAGGGTCGCCTTTCCAGGTGTGGAATCACCCCATGTGGGTGATGACGGCTCCTGCCAGGGTCCCCGATGATCCGGCTCGGATGCCAGGAGGCAGCCCTGACGGTCGCCCTTCGCACCGCGGGCGCGGTCTCGCTCAACCGCAGGTGAAGGGTGCCGGCCGCCGACCTCGCAAGGAGCTATCACGTCGTGCTGCGCGCGGCGTCCGGTGTTGGTCACCGTCGGTGGCTGCTGCGGGCGTGGCGGTCACCGCCCCGCCTGGACCATCGGGCAGGTGCGGGCGCAGGCCGTCGCGCGGGCCCAGCGGATTCGACAAGAGGACGGGTGGCAGATGCTGTTGGTGGTGCGGCACGGCGACGCGGGTGACAAGGGCAGCTGGGACGGCCCTGACATGCTCCGGCCCCTGTCACCCGCGGGGCGTCGCCAAGCCGACGGGCTCGTGGTCCGCCTGGAGGACTATCCGGTCGAGCGGATCCTGTGCAGTCCGACCGTGCGCTGCTACCAGACCGTCCAGCCGCTGGCAGGCGACCGCTTGCTGCGGATCGAACGCGTCGCGGCGCTTGGGGTGGACGCCGGTCCCGCCGAGGTGCTGGCGCAGTTTTGGGATCGGCGGCTGCGGAACGCGGTGCTGTGCACCCATGGCGAGACGATCGGCCGGTTGCTCCCGCAGCTTGCCGCCGACGGGTTGGTCGCCGCGGCGCCGCTGCAGTGGCCGAAGGGCTC
>WNGB01008884.1_pt1 | contig 16689 bp, 16 predicted proteins | sample 5400681 | NCBI WGS metagenome assembly WNGB01 (sample SAMN13153367, study PRJNA577476) | soil metagenome | isolation source: 115 cm soil or saprolite under grassland replicate 2 | place: USA:California | collected 2016-06-15 | reverse complement strand
GAACCAGGTTTCTGCGCTCTCCCTTGGCGGGCTTGATGCTGGAGGAAGCTACCGCGAGCTGGGCGGACGGCTGACCACCTCGCCTCGCACGCCGGCTGGACGCGCCTTCCAAGCTCGTGACCGTGGGCCGTGCTGGGGCAGGGCGCCTCCGGAGTCACGCGGGCAATCTCGGTCACGAGCGGACAGCCAACGGGCAGGTCGCTGCCGCCGATCCCAGGCAGCGCCACCCCTCGAAGCTCGCTACAACGACGAGGTCGTAATCGGTCGTCAGTTCCCGGCTGGAGGATCGGACCTAAACAGGTCGGCCATGGAATGAAGGTTATCCTTTGCATACCAGTCGTGCATGGCGGGCTTGAGCCGGTGGCGCTCACCGAGAAAGGTTGGGTTGATTCTGCTAGCGGTCATCATCGCGGTGAAGAGTTCATCGATGACCTCAAGCACAAGAACGTATACAACGACAAGGTCACAGGTTCGAGCCCTGGCCCGCCCACTGGTTGGGAATCTGGTTGGAATCCGGTAGCCGCCGGTGGGATGGGGATAGGAATCCGGTAGGTCAGCCGGCCCGATCTCTTGGACCTACCCGATTGATCGAGCGTACTCAGCTGATGACCGCAGACCCTACCCTGACCCCAGGACCTCGCCTGGGAAAGTAGTCGAGTTCTGGGAACTTGTCAGGCTCTGGATGGTTGGATGCTGCTGGAGCCCTGGAAGGAGGAGAGGAGCCGCAGCTCGGATGCCATCCCCGCGAGCTGTTGTGCGGCCCGCTGGATCTCGTCTACCCCGCTGCTGGTCTGCGCCGACGCCTGGGCGAGGCCGGTGATGCTGTCCGCGATCCCGGCCGAGCCGGTGGCTGCCTCGGTGACGCTGCGGCTGATCTCGGCCGTGGTCGCGGTCTGCTCCTCGACGGCCGCGGCGATGGTCGCCTGGGTGCCGTCGATCGCCGCGATGATCCTGCCGATCTCGCCGATCGCGGCCACGGCCGCCTTGGTGTCGGTCTGGATCGCGTCGATGCGCGCGGCGATGTCGGCGGTGGCGTTGGCTGTCTGCCGCGCCAGGCCCTTGACCTCGCCCGCCACGACCGCGAAGCCCTTGCCAGCCTCGCCCGCCCTGGCCGCCTCGATGGTCGCGTTCAGGGCCAGCAGGTGGGTCTGCTCGGCGATCGAGGTGATGATCTTGACGACCTCGCCGATCTCCGCCGAGGAGGTCCCGAGCTTGGCGACCGTGGCGTTGGTCTCGTCCGCCACGCGCACGGCGAACCTGGCCACATCGGCGGCGTCGGAGGCGCTGCGGGAGATCTCGACGATCGCCGCGCCCATCTCCTCGGCGCCCGAGGCGACCGAGGTGACACTGGCCGAGACTTCCCCTGCCGTTGCCGACACCAGCCCAGCCTCGTCGGAGGTGGTTTGGGCGGTGGCGGCCATCTGCCGGCTGACCGCCAGCAGCTCCTCGGACGCCGCTGCGAGCAGCTCGGAGGTATGCCCGACCTCGCTGGTGGTGTGGTTGATCGCGCGGCGGATCAGCAGCCCGACCCCGGGGACGACCACGCCGGCCAGCACGAGGAGCACGAGGGTGCGCTGCCGTTCGCTGGCCGCGTCCCGCTCGGCCTGGCGCGTGGCGGCGCCGGCGAACTCGTTGATCCTGGCGGTGAGCTGGTCGAAGCGGATGTCGAAGGTGGCTTGGGCGGCGTCGACGGCCGCGACCTTGCCCGCCGCCGTGCCGGCGTGGTTGGCGAGGGCGTCGGCGGCCGCGCCCGAGGTGGCCTGGTAGGCCGCCAGTGTGGGAGCGAGGTTGGCGAACGCCTGGCGGAGCTCCGCGCCCGCCCCGGCACCTTCTAGGATGGTCTGGTTGTCGCCGATCGCCTGGCTGAGCGCGGCGCGCCGCTCGGCAAGGTCGGCCAGGGCGGCCTTGCGACGCTCGGCGGTCGTAGCGGTCGCCGCGGCGAGCACGTCGTACTGGATCGCGTGGTTGCCGCCGTCGGCCTCGGCCTGGTTGTGCAGGGCACGCTGCACCACGCCCATGTGGTACACGCGGGCTTGCAGTCCGCCGACCGCTGACCAGCCGGTCACCCCGACGGCCACGGCGGCCAGCAGAGCGAAGATGGTCAACGCCAGCACCTTGGCGCTGACCGAACCGACGAGCTTCACGGGCGGGGCCTCCTGACGTAGCAGCCTCGTCGAGTTGTCCCATGCTCCTTCGGCCAGCATCCCGAGGTGAACAGTCTTGGCTCGGCGATCACCCTGGTCGACACCGCGCTCGATGGGCCCCGTGCCGATCCACGAAGCCGGCATGCACCATCGCGAGGCGGCGCTGCTCGACCCGCTCAACGGCATGCTGAACCGCACCGCGCTGCAGTCCCGCTTCGCCGAGCTACGCCAGCAGGCGGCGCAGAACGGTCACCCGATCAGCCTGGTCATGTGCGACCTGGACCACTTCAAGGACGTCAACGACGGGCACGGCCACCACCGCGGCGATGCCGTGCTGCGCGAGCGAGGAGTTCCTCGTCGTCCTGCCCGGCATCGACATCGCCGAGGCCCAGGAGGTCGCGGAGCGGCTGCGACGGGCCGTGGCAACCGCCAGGCCGAGCGGGCTGCCCGTCACCGCGTCGTTCGGCGTGAGCGTCGCGCGCGGCACCGAGATCCAGTTCGAGGAGCTGTTCCGAGCGGCCGACCAGGCGCTCTACGAGGCCAAGGCCGCCGGTCGCAACACGGTGGTGGCCGCTGGGCTCACAGACCGGCCCTCGCCGGCAGCAGCATCGGCCCGCTAGCCCCGCGCTAGCCCGAACGAATCACTCGATCGTCTCGCGGCACGTGAATCATGGGCTTGCGGCCAGGACCAGCGCGCGGAGGATCACCCGATGTCGGGCAGGATTCCGAGCTGGTCAGCATCCCCAAGCGGTCAGCGCGACGAGGCGCCAGGACCCGGCTTGTCGGTCCGTGCTGATCGCTTTCCCCTTCCGGAACCGCGGGATGGTCCCTTCGCGGCCGCGTCGTCGAGTGACGCCTCCTTGGCGCCGGTGGCGGTGGTCGATGCGGCCGCCTGTCCCGCGCCGTCGGAGACGGTCTCTCCCTGACCCGCCCCATCTGGGCCCCGTGTGGGCAGCTCGGTGCGCAGGCGGGGCAGCGCTTCCGGGTGCTCGCTGCGGAGCCATGCCAGCAGGCGCTCGCGGACCTCGCAGCGCAGGTCCCAGACGTCCGGCGCGCTGTCGGCGCTGACGAGGGCGCGCAGCACCATCGTCCGCTCGGTGGTGTCCACCACCTGCAGGATCGCGGTCTGCCCGTTCCACAGCTTCGATGCCGCCATGATGCGCTCGAACTCGGCGCGGACGTCGTCCACCGGGGTGGCGTAGTCGACGTACAGGAGCACGCTGCCGACGATGTCGGCGGAGTAGCGCGTCCAGTTCTCGATCGGCTGCTCGACGAAGTACGAGGAGGGCAGCACCAGCCGGCGCCGGTCCCAGATGCGCACCACCACGTAGGTGAGGGTGATCTCCTCGATGTTGCCCCACTCGCCCTCCACCACCACGGCGTCGTCGAGGCGGATCGGCTCCGCGATGGCGATCTGCAGGCCGGCGATGAAGTTCCCGACCGTGGAGCGGGCCGCGACGCCGGCGATCACCCCGGCGATCCCGGCGGAGGCGAGCAGGCTCGCGCCGATGGTCCGTCCCTGCGGGAAGGTCAGCAGCACCGTGGCGAGCGCCAGCACCGTGATCGCCACGGTCACGACCCGTCCGAGCACGCGGACCTGGGTGCGCACGCGGCGGGCACGTAGGCTGGCCTGCGCGTCCGTCTCGAAACGGCGCATCAGGGCGTCCTCGGCGACGCGCACCGCCCGCTCCGCTAGCCACGCCCCGGCCACGACGGTCCCGATCATCAGGACTTGGGCGAGGGTCGAACTCAGGGTCGGGCGCAGGCGTGCGCCGGAGAGCACCAGCCGAACCGCGGCGAAGGCGACCAGCGCCCGCAATGGCCAGCGGCAGCGGGCGTTGAGCTCCTCCACGAGCTTGCGGTCCTCGACCACGCGCGGCAACAGCCGCCTGACCACGACCTCGACGAGCACCGCGGCCACGACCACGATCGCCGCCGCGAGCACCCGGGACTGCCCGGCTCCGGTGAACCCTTCCATCCCCACCTGGTATACGGCACGGCCCGCTCCGCTTCAACGCGCGGCGAGGAGTGCGCCCACGCGTTCTCCTGCTCCGGTGGAACCCGCCGGCGTACGGGTCGGGCTCGACCAGCGGCGAAGATGGAGGCCTGGCCCCCCCGGTCAAAGCGAGCAGGTCAGCCCAGGCCCTGAGCCGGACGCCGGCTCGAGGCACGGCTGAGCAGGGAGTTCGTCGCTCCGGCTGGGGAATGACCCGGAGCTGGGCGCGGCAGGTTCAGGGAAGCGAGCGGGCGGTCCCCGATGGTCGCGGCCTGGTTGACGCGCCACGGTTGGACCCGACCGGTGCCAGGGGGGCCGCGCCTGTGTTCCCGACGTCGCCGGTCGTGCATCCGAGCAGCGACCCGACGAGGAGCCGCCCCGCATGTTCGACGCGACCGACGGCCTTCTGAGCGCCCTGTCCGGGCTGCACCCGGCCCTGCTGCTCCTGCTGACGGGGCTGTTCACGACCATGGAGACCTCGCTGTTCGTGGGGCTCGTCGTGCCGGGGGACAGCGTGGTGCTGCTGGCCGCCACGACCGTCACCGGGCCGGGGCGGTTCGCGGCGCTGGTGGGTGCGAGCACGGTCGGGTCGCTGCTGGGGGAGTCGATCGGCTACTGGGTCGGCCGCCGCCACGGCGACCGGCTGCGGCGCAGCGGTCTCCTGCGGCGCCGCTTCGGCGAGGACGCATGGACCAGGGCCGAGGCCTTCTTCGAGGGCCGCCGCGGCAGCGCCGTGGCCGCGGCGCGCTTCGTCGCGGTCGTTCACGCGTTCGTGCCGCTGGTGGCGGGCGCCGCGGGCATGCGCTATCGCCGCTTCGTGGGGTGGAGCGCCGCCGGGGCGCTCGCCTGGTCGCTGCTCTACGTCTCCATCGGCGCCGCCGCCGGCGCGTCCTGGCGCCAGTTCGGCGAGCGCCTGGGCCTGTCCGGTCTCGCCGTGCTCGCGGCGCTGCTCGGCGCCGCCTGGCTGGTCCGTAGGGCGCGCCATCGCCGGCCAGCGGCCGCCCGTCCGGAGCAGCGGCCACCCCAGGGCGCCCACCCGCCGCTCGTCGCCGTGGCCTGCCGTGCCGACGAGCCCGCCGCCAGCGACCGGCGGGCACCCGGGAGGGGAAGCTGAGGCCGCGCCGTCAGGCCTCGGGCATGAGCGCCTCAGGCAGCTCGGTTCGGCGTGGATGGCCAGCTTGCGGTGGGCGCTGGTGAGCGTCGATCAGCCCCCCTGTCGGGCAGAACAGGTCCACGCCGTTGCCGTCGGGATCGTGGAGGACGGCGTAGCGCATCCCCCAGAACGCGTCCCACGGCTCCAGGTGGCTTTCGGCGCCGGCCGCGACCAGCTCGCCGTAGAGCTTGTCGACCTCGTCGGGCGAGTCGCAGGCGAACGCCAGCGACGTCCTCGGGCTCCCGCCGGACGGCACCCACGACGGGTCGAAGCTGTTGATCGTCTCCCTGGTGTCGAAGGCGAGCTTCAGCCCGCCTGGCAGGGCCACCTCCACGTGCGGCTCGGTGTCGGCGCCGGCCGGGACGTCGAGCCCGAGCCGCCGGTAGAACGCGAGCGAGCGGGCCATGTCCTCGACCACGACCCCGACGACCGCGAGTGTCGCTCCCATCTGTCGCTTCCTTTCGGTGCCGGCTTGGGTGACAGGCGCCGGCGGCGGCCGGACAGCTCGCCCGGCGCCGTCGTCGCCGGTGCGGACCATACGGCCGGCGGGCGACACCCGTCTTGCAGGAAACGGACATGCGGCGGGGCGCCCGCCGCGGGCCTCGAACGGCCGGTCAGCGCAGGCAGCCGCCCTGGCCGTCGGGCCGGACGTGCGGCCGCATCACGTCGGCCGTGCCCTTGTGGGCGTACGGGTCGGTGCCGGCGACCAGCACGACGTCGCGGTGGTCGGCCCTCCCCATGGAGACGCCGGCCGGGGGGAGGAACCACGGCAGGAAGGACTCCGCGCTCATGTAGTGGTTGACCAGCGCGCGGCGCAGGCCGTGCCGCCCCGTGTTGGGCAGCGACCGGTGCAGCAGGTAGCCGTTGAACAGCACCACCGAGCCCGCCGCCACCTCGACCGGGACGGCGTCGGAGTCGCGGTACGGGAAGTCGAACGCCTCGACCTCGCAGTCGAACCTGGCGTCGTGGTGGTCCCGGTCCGGGTACAGGACGCCGCGGGCATGGGAGCCGGGAAGGACCCACAGGCAGCCGTTCTCGACGGTCGCGTCGTCCAGGGCGATCCATGCGGCGGTCAGCGAGCGGTCCCTGGTCGGGATGAACAGCTCGTCCTGGTGCCAGGCCTGTCCCGGCTTGCCCTCGGACTTGATGAACAGCATCGACTGCATCGCCTTGACGTTGGGGCCGACGAGCTGCCGCAGGGCGTCGACCACGGCCGGGTGGGCCAGCGTCCGGCGCATCAGCCCGGACAGCTTGTGGGGGAAGTGGATGCACAGGTAGCGGCGCACGACCTGCTCGTCGGGCTCGCCGGGCCGGGCGGGCTCGACGCCCTCGACGGCGCCCAGCTCTCCCCGGCAGATGCGCACGGCCTCGTCGCGCAGGGCCTGGACCTCGGCGGCGGACAGCGCGCCGCTGAGGACGGCGTAGCCGTCGCGGTGGTAGCGGCGCGCCGGCTCGGAGCGCTCCGAGCCGGCCGGAGCGCGGGCGGCGGCCGCGTCGACGGAGATGTCGGTCATGGCGCCAGTGTGCGCGGCGGCGCGGCCGGTTGAGAATGTCCAGCAGCGGCGTGAAGATATCCGATCATGACCTCCGAGGACGGAAACGGAGCCCGGGCGGGCCTCACCGTCGGCGGCTCGGGCGTGGCGGTCTACCCGCCGGGTGCGACCTTCGGGCCGCGACGGCTGCCGGACTTCGAGTTCGTCTGGCTGCTGCAAGGCGCCGCCGAATGGCGCTACGAACAGGGCGGCAGCGTCACGCTGCGGCCGAGTTGCCTGCTGCTCGCCCGGCCAGGCATGCGGGACTCGTTCGTCTGGGACCGGACCAAGCCGACGCGCCACGCCTACCTCCACTTCCGGCTCGCCGGGGAGCTAGAGCGGCTACCCGATCCTGCCCTCTGGCCGGTGGTGCGCACGCTGCCGGACGGCGACCCGCTGCGTCCGCTGCTGCGCTACCTGCTCGACCTCGGCGAGGACCGCTCCCGCGACCACCAGCGGACCGTCCAGGAGGTCCTCCTGCTCCTGCTCACCCTGTTCGTGCTCGGACCGCTCCCGGAGCCGGGCGGCGAGCCGCTGCCCCCGCACCTCGGGACGCTGCTCGAGTACGTGCGCCACGCCTGGTCGCCGCCGGCGCCCACGCGGCCGCTGTCGCTGCGGGAGCTGGCCGCCGGGGCCTGCGTCTCCGCCGGCTACCTGAGCCGGGTCTTCCGCCGCCACTACGGGACCGGCCCGGTGGCGGCGTTCGAGCTGCTGCGCCTCGCCCGCGCCGCCACCCTGCTGGCCCGCAGCAACCTCAGCGTCGCGGCGGTCGCGCGCGACTGCGGCTTCGCCAACCCGTACCACTTCTCGCGCCGCTTCCACCGGACCTACGGGCAGCCGCCGGGGCGCTACCGCCGCGCCGGCGCGCGGCTCGAGCCGAGCGAGCCGCTGGCCCGGGCGGGCCTGCTCGCCGTCAGCGACCGCATCTGGCGGGCGACCTGAGGCCCGGCTCACCCGGTCGGCCGTGCTACCGCGGCGTTCGCCGGCCGGCCGAAGGCCGCAGCCACAGCGACGCCTGGGTCGGCTGCACGGTCTGGTGGACCACAGCCAGTAGCTCGGAACTGAGCGTGTCCAGGTCGACGTGGTCGCGCAAGTGGGCCGCGAACCCCTCCACGGTGCGGGCCGCGTCGTAGCGGCGCCGGTTGAAGCGCCGGTCGACCCGTTCCTGGACCCAACGGCGCAGGGGGGAGAACGCGGCCGCCGCGGCCAGGGTGGCGGCCGCCACCGCCAGATTGCCGGAGCCGGCGGCCACACGGGTGGCCGCCGGTAGGATCAGCAGGTAGGGCAGCGCCAGCAGGCCGGTGACCAGCGCGTAGCTGACGGTGCGGCTGACCAGCCGGTCCAGGTCCCACAACCGGTAGCGGAGCACCGCCACCGCGACCGTCACCGGCGGGCACAGGATCGCCAGGTAGCCGAAGGCAACCAAGGCCCTCAACCCGCTGCTGCCGCCGGGTGCGGCCAGCAGCAGCCCGGCCGCCGCGCCCGCGGCGCCCGCCGCGACCCAGCGCAACTGCTGACGCTCGACCCCGCGGGAGGCCCGGAAGCGCAGCACCACGCAGACCGCCGCAGCCAGCAGGCCGGCGAAGTGCAGCCCCACGCCGATCGACTCGACCACGCCGGCGACCGGGCCGGCCGAGCCGGCCAGCTCGAACAGGTCGCCGGCTCGGGGCGCTCCCGCCTGCCCCGGCGACAGGCTGCCCCCCACCACCACCGCGACCGCACCGGTCACGACGCCGACCACGACCACCCGCCAGCGGCGTGAGCGCAACCGCCCATCGGGCAGCAGCAAGGCCGGCAGCGTGACACCGAGCGCGGTGGCGGGCGCCCAGGCAACCTCCGCCAACACCGCCACGAGCTGGGCGAGCAGTGGCAGGGGGCGCTGGTCGCGGACCAGGTGGGCAAGCCAGGGCTGCCCACAGGACATCAGGCACCAGGCCAGGCCGGCGGCCGAGTACAGCCAGCCGATCGGGTTGCCCGGCCGCCGCAGCGCGAGCACGAGCCCGATGGTGGCAAACCCGAGGGGGAACGCGACGGTTTCCGCCCCGCTGCGGACGAGCACGACCCAGGTGAGCGGCCGGGTCCAGGCCAGGGTGGTCAGCAGGCCAACGACGACGCCGGCCAGGGTGGTCACCCACAACGACCAGGCGAGCACGCTCCTGGCCCTGGGGCGCAGGCTCATCTCCGCTCCTTCGGCCACCACGCGAGGCTGTCCCAATCGAGGGTAGCGCGCCGCCGGTACGGGATCGTTACCGCCACGGGCCGCCGCTGCAGCCAGCGCCGCCGGCCGTCACGGGCGACGGTTGTGGCTTGGTCAGCACCCTACCTGGGGCTCGACGGCCAGACGGCGCGAAACGTACCCTTCCCCGGTACGCCGGGGCCGGCAGGGACCGGGCGACTGGAGGAGTTGGCATGAGGATCGTGCGCTTCGCCGCTCCTGGCGGCGCCCAGGTCGGCTACCTGGACGGGGAGACGATCGTGCCGGTGGGCGGCGGCGGGGGCGGTGCCGGGCTCGACACCGTGCTGGACCTCGCCATGGCGGCCAACGCCGATCCCGCGCTGCGGCCCCGGCCGGCCGGCGAGCCGCTGCCGCTGGCCTCGGCGCGGCTGCTCGCGCCGGTCGCCGAGCCGCCGAGCGTGCGCGACTTCTACGCCTTCGAGCAGCACGTGCGCACCGCGCGGGCGCGCCGCGGGCTGGAGATGAACCCGGACTGGTACGAGCTGCCGGTCTTCTACTTCACCAACCCGCACGCGATCGTCGGGCCGGGCGAGGCGGTCGCCGCCCCGCCGCGCTCCCGCGAGCTGGACTACGAGCTGGAGGTCGCCTGCGTGCTCGGGGCCGACGCCGACGCGGCCGGGCTGGACGACGCCGACCGGCTGGTGGCCGGCTTCATGGTGATGAACGACTGGTCGGCGCGGGACGTGCAACGCCGCGAGATGAAGCTGTCGCTCGGGCCGGCCAAGGGCAAGGACTTCGCCACCTCGCTGGGACCGTGGCTCACCACCACCAGCGAGTTCGCTCCCCGGGGGCTGCGGGAGGTGCCGAGGGCGACCATGCTGGCCCGGGTCAACGGGGTCGAGTACTCGCACGCCGACCTCGACGGCCTGTGGTGGAGCTTCGCGGAGATGCTCGCCTACGCGGCCGAGGCGGCGCCGGTGCGCCGCGGCGACGTGCTCGGCTCCGGCACCTGCGGCACCGGCTGCATCCTGGAGCTCGCCCTGGTCCACGGCGCGGAGAAGTACCCCTTCCTGCGGCCGGGTGACGAGGTCGAGCTGGAGGTGGACGGCCTGGGCGTGCTGGCCAACCGCGTGGAGGCGTCCACGGCCGCCCCGTTCGCTCCCGACCCCGAGCGGGTCCGGCCCCACCTGGGCCAGTGAGCGCGCCGCCGCCCCGGCCCGTCCCGGCCAACGGCGGGCTGGCCACCCGCCTCGAGGTCGCCGCCGGGCGCGTGCGCGCCAGCCTTTCCGCCAGGCCGGCCGGCGCCCTCACCGATCCCGACCCCGGCACCGGGGAGCGCTGGGACGCCGGCCAGGTCCTCGCCCACGTGGCCGAGATGCTGCCGTACTGGGTCCGGGAGGCCGAGAAGGTGGCCGCCGGTCCCGACGGCGTCGCCTTCGGACGGGTCAAGACCGACCCGGAGCGGATCGCGGCGATCGAGCGCGACCGCCGCGACGACCCGCTGCGCCTGCTCGCCCGGATCGACCAGGGCGTGGCCGCGGTGCTCGCCCTGCTCGCCCGCCTCGACGACGCGGCCCTCGGCCGGGCCGGCACCCACCAGAAGCTCGGCCGCATGACGGTCGGCCAGATCGTGGAGGACTTCCTGGTCGGGCACCTCGAAGAGCACGCCGACCAGCTCGCCCAGCGGTCCCAGGACGCCCCGGCGCCCTGACGGCGTCCCTCCGCGGGGGTGATGACCGAGGTCAGGTTGCGGAAACGGGGCCCACGGGCGTACCAAGACGGCATGACCGAGCAACCAGTCGCGCGCGACCTCGTCTTCGACGTCGGCGAGGCCGATTTCCAGGAGCAGGTGCTGCGCCGCTCCCTCGACGTCCCGGTGGTGGTGGACTTCTGGGCGGCCTGGTGTGGGCCGTGCCGCGTCCTGGGGCCGATCCTCGAGCGGGCCGTGGAGGCCCGTGGCGGCCGGGTGCTGCTCGCCCGCGTCGACACCGACCAGAACCAGCGGCTCGCCGCCGCCTTCCGCATCCAGGGCATCCCCGCGGTCAAGGCCTTCGCCGGCGGCCGCCTGGTCGACGAGTTCGTCGGCGCGCAGCCGCCCGCCGTCGTCGAGCGCTTCCTCGACGCCCTGGTGCCGAGCCCGGCCGAGGTCGCCGCCGCCGAGGCGGCCGAGCTCGACCCCGCGGAGGCGGCCGAACGCTACGCCAAGGCGCTCGCCGACGACCCGGACAACGTGCCCGCCCGCGTGGGGCTGGCCGGCCTCGCTCTGGACCGCGGCGAGGTGGCGGAGGCGCTCGACCTGCTGCAGCCGGTCGAGCACGCGCCCGAGGCGGCCTCGCTGCTGGCCCGGGCGCGCTTGGCCCGCGAGAGCGCGGACGCGGCCTCGCCGTTCGCCCAGGCGGCCCGCTTGGCCAGCGACGGCGCTCCCGAGACGGCGCTCGCCGAGCTGCTCGCCGCCGTCCGCGAGGGTGGCGAGCGCCGCGAGCCGGCCCGCAAGCTCATGCTGGACGTCTTCCGCGTCCTCGGCGACGACCACGCGCTGACCGTCCGCTACCGGCGCGACCTGACCACGGCGCTGTTCTGAGCAACTGCCCCGCAGGCGGGGCGACTGAGACGGTCTGGCGAGCGGCTGGCTCGTCGACGGAACGAAATCGCCTCGCCAAGCAGGACGTGCGGGCAGGACGATTGAACCGCGCGGCCCGGGCGTGCGAACCGGGTGCACGTGGTCGTCGGGCCGCGCGGGCTTTGCCCTCACTCGCCGCGCCTGGGTACGCTGCCGGTCTAGTCCAACCTCTCGAAGGAGGCGGAACGCTCGTGGCCAACCAGGCCGTCCTCACCCCTCAGAGGGAGGACTTCCCCCAGTGGTACCAGGAGGTCGTCGCTCGGGCCGAACTGGCCGAGAACGGCCCGGTGCGGGGGACCATGGTCGTGCGACCGTGGGGCTGGGCGATCTGGGAGCTGATGCAGGCCGACATGGACCGGCGCATCAAGGCCACCGGCGTGCAGAACGCCTACTTCCCGCTGTTCATCCCGATGAGCTTCCTGGAGAAGGAGAAGGAGCACGTCGAAGGGTTCAAGCCGGAGCTGGCGGTGGTCACGCACGGCGGCGGCGAGAAGCTGGCCGAGCCGGTGGTGGTGCGCCCCACCTCCGAGACGGTCGTCAACCACCTGTTCGCCAAGTGGATCCAGTCGCACCGCGACCTGCCGCTGCTGATCAACCAGTGGTGCAACGTGGTGCGCTGGGAGCTGCGCCCGCGCATCCTGCTGCGCACCACCGAGTTCCTCTGGCAGGAGGGCCACACCGCCCACGCCACCTACGAGGAGGCGCAGGCGGAGACCATGCAGATGCTCGAGGTCTACCGCAGCTTCATGGAGGGCACCCTGGCGGTCGCGGTGGTCGTGGGGGAGAAGTCGGCGGCCGAGCGCTTCGCCGGCGCCGACCGCACCTACACCTGCGAGGGCCTCATGCGCGACGGCAAGGCGCTGCAGATGGGCACCAGCCACAACCTGGGGCACAACTTCGCCCGCTCGTTCGACATCCAGTACCTGGACGCCGACGGCCAGCGCCGGTACGTGGCCACCACCTCGTGGGGCTCGTCGACCCGCATGCTCGGCGCGGTGATCATGGCGCACGGCGACGACTACGGCCTGAGGCTCCCGCCCGCGATCGCGCCGCACCAGGTGGTGCTGGTGCCGCTGGCCGAGGGCGAGGTCGCCCAGGCGGCCGACAAGGTCGCGGCGGAGCTTGGCAGCGACGGCGTCCGCTCCCACACCGACGGCCGCTTCCACCTCTCATTCGGTCGGCGCTCGATCGACTGGGAGCTGCGCGGCGTGCCGGTGCGGGTCGAGCTCGGGCCGCGCGAGCTGGCGCGCGGCGAGGCGACCCTGGTCCGCAGGGACACAAGGGAGAAGTGGACGGTGCCGCTCGACGGCGCCGCCCGCGCCGCCAGGGACCTGCTCGACGAGCTGCAGCGCAGCCTGCACGCCGACTCGCTCACCTTCCGCGACGAGCACACCTTCACGGTCGGCGACCTAGAGGAGTTCCGCGCCCGCATCGGCGACGGCGGCTTCTTCCGCCTGGCCTGGTGCGGCAAGGACTCCTGTGAGGAGGCGCTCGGGGAGGGCACCGGCGCCTCGATCCGGGCGATCACGGCCGAGGAGCCACCGGCGGCCACCTGCGCCGTGGACGGCGCCCCGGCCACGCACAGCGTCCTGGTCGCCAGGGCGTACTGAGCCCGGCCGACGAGTTCAGCCGCCCCGGCCACGCGTGGCCGGGGCGGCTCGGCGTTTCCTTACCTAGGGAAGGTCCCGCTCGATCCGTCGCTCCTCGTACACCGTGTCCCCGGGCACGACCCGGCGGCGCCGGTACGGCGAGAAGCTGCTCCAGAACAGCAGCGACATCAGCAGCCCGATGACGCCGGCGATCATGAGGATGATGCCGATGGTGTTGAGGTCGAACCCGGAGGTGCTGACGTTCACCGCGAAGGTGAGGATCGCGCCAACCACCAGCAGGAACAGGCTTGCCCCGATGCTCATCTCGTTGCCTCCCTGGACGATGCGCTCCGGCGCATGGTTGCCGCCCGGCCTCGCGGGACGGTGCGGGTCCGTGCCCCCTGGGTTGCACGCGAGCACGGGTTGCACGCAAACAGCGTCGCTACCGTGAGATTCGCTGGTCGTTGCGATGGCCGGTGACGGTAGGCTAGGGCCCGATTTCGGCGACGAACCTGCGAGGACCTCTTGCGAGCTTCCCTGGACCAGCAGCACACCTTGCTGGAGCTGCAAGCCCACGACTCGGCGATCGACCGTCTCACCAACAGGCGCGCCAACCTTCCCGAGCTCGCCAAGCTTGCCGAGCTGGACACGGCGCTGGCGGCGATCGACCAGCTCAGCGCCGAGCGGCAGGGCACCCTGGCCACCGTCAAGCGCGAGCAGGCCCGCCTCGAGGGTGAGGTCGACATGGTGACCCGCAAGGCGTCCAGCGAGGAGGAGCGGGCGATGTCGGGAAGGGTCACCAGCCCGAAGGAGCTGACCTCGATCCAGGAGGAGGTGGCCGCGCTGAAGCGCCGCCAGGCGACCCTCGAAGACGACCTGCTGGAGCGCATGGAGCTGCGCGAGACGCTCGAGCGCGAGCTGGAGGAGCTGTCCGGCCGTCGCGCGGCGGTCACCACCGAGCACCAGGAGGTGGCGCAGGCCCGTGACGCCGCCCTGGTCGAGATCGACCGGGAGCTGGAGGTGGAGCAGGCGGGTCGCAAGGCGGTCGAAGCCGCCATCGAGGAGGACCTGCGGAGCCTCTACGAGCAGCTCCGCAAGCGCCACGACGGGGTGGGGGCGGCGGCGCTGGTCGGCAACACCTGCCAGGGCTGCCGCGTGTCCCTCGCGGGCCTGGTGCTGGCCAACCTGCGCAAGCTCCCCGCCGACGAGATCAAGCGCTGCGAGAACTGCCGCCGCATCCTGGTGATCGAGTGAGCCCCGCCGGCCCGGGCGCGCAGGCGCCCGACCAGGAGCTGCTGGTCTGGACCGACGGCGGTGCCCGCGGCAACCCCGGCCCCGCCGGCATCGGCGCGTTGTTGACCAGGCCGGACGGCACCGTCGTCGCCGAGATCGCCGAGGGGATCGGCTGGGCCACCAACAACGTCGCCGAGTACCGCGCGGTGATCGCCGGCCTGCAGCGCGCCCGCGACCTCGGCGCCCGCCGCGTCCGCGTCCGCGCCGACTCGCTGCTGCTGGTGCGGCAGCTCCAGGGCGTCTGGAAGGTCAAGAACGCCGGACTGCAGCCGCTCTGGAACGAGGCGGCGCGCCTGGCCCGCGGCTTCGACCGGGTCGTGTTCGAGCACGTGCCCCGCGGCCGCAACCGGGCCGCCGACGCGCTGGCCAACCGGGCCATGGACGCCCAGGGCAAGGTGAAGGACCCGGGCCGCCTGGTGTGATCGCGGCGGTGGTCAGTCCGATTTGGGCGGGGTCGGCCGCGGTGGCCGCTCCACCTCGGGTGTGCCCCAGGCCACCGAGGTCCCCTGCGACCGTCCGTCGCCGCCCGGGCGCGCCTGGCCGTCCACCACACCGACCCGGAAGCGGCCCCGGGTGCGCCTGATGACCCGCCGCGCCAGCAGCGCCGGCACCCACCGGCGCGCGACCGCCCGCACCGGCGGCAACAGCAGCAGCACCCCCAGCACGTCGCTGAGGAACCCCGGGGTCAGCAGCAGCGCCCCGGCCAGCAGGATCATCGCCCCGTCGGCCGCCTCGACGGTCGGCATGCGCCCCTCGACCAGGGCGGCCTGCAGGCGCCGCCAGGCCCCGAGGCCCTCGCGGCGGGCCAGCCACGCGCCCGTCAGGCTCAGCACCACCATCAGCACGAAGGTGTTCAGGTAGCCGATCTGCGAGCCGACGGCGACCAGCACGGCCAGCTCGGCGATCGGCACGAGCAGGAACGCAAGCGCAAGAACAGGAAACATGCTCGACCTTTACGGCGACAGCCAACCCCTCGATCCCAGTATGCCGTAGGTGACCCCGCTCCGCGCCGGTCGTCGGGACCCGGTCTGAGCTGGCATACTGGCCGCGTAGAGGGAGTCGGCTGGGCGGCCGCGGTCCCGGTTGATGCGGGATCGAGGAAAGTCCGGCCTCCACAGGGCGGGGTGCTGGCTAACGGCCAGTCGGGGTGACCCGCAGGAAAGTGCCACAGAGAACAGACCGCCGCCGCGCCGTTCCGGTGAGGCGGTAAGGGTGAAACGGTGCGGTAAGAGCGCACCAGCGGCCGGGTGACCGGCCGGCTCGGCAAACCCCACCCGGAGCAAGGTCGAATAGGGGGCGTACCGGCCGCCGCGCGGCCGGAGGAGGCTGGCCCGGTCGAGCCCCCTGGTGGACCGCACGAGTCCGGCGGCGACGCCGGTCCCAGATGGATGGCCGCCACCCTCGCTCGCGAGGGGACAGAAGCCGGCTTACAGGCCGGCTCCCTCTGCACCGCCCAGGTGCCCGCACCGCCGATGTCGGTTCTCGTCGAAGATGAGAACTCTCATCCAAGGTGAGAACCGACATGTCCTGTCTCACGCGATCTGGTCCGCGCCTCACTTGAACTGGACCAATCCGCACGTGTGTCTCACTTGATCTGGCCCACAGCTGGCCCACTGAATCTTCAGGCCCTCGCTCTGTCTCACTTGATCTGGCCCGGGGCAGGCGTTGTCTCACTCAATCTGGTCCGGAGAGTCGCTCTCTCCCACCCAATCCTCTATCGACCGTCCGACGACATGTCCGATATTGCCTGTTCTGCGAAGCGGATACTCCGGTGAGGTCCGGCGCTCCACCGTTCCTCGCAGAAGCGTCAAAGGCTGCTTGATCCGTCCAGCCGCCGGGCACTGGAATGCCTCGCCTGACCGGGCTGTCCGTGGTCGCTTGGGCTGTCAACCGGGTACGGCACTTGCTACGGTCAAGGCGGGTCCGTCGGATCCAGGAGGCGCTGCTGGGCACGACGCTGAGGGCGCTCGGCGTTCGGGTGGCAACAGAGTACTGGGGATAGCGATGGCAAACGTGAAGTTCACCGGCATCCATCACGTCAAGCTCGCGGTCAGCGACCTGGCCCGCAGCCGCGAGTGGTACGAACGGGTGCTCGCCTACACCGTCGAGCGGGAGTTTCCTGACGACGACGGCGTCGTACGCGGCGTCGGCGGGCGGCTGCCCGGTGCAGGTGTCCCGGTAGCGCT
>WNGB01011725.1_pt1 | contig 16690 bp, 15 predicted proteins | sample 5400681 | NCBI WGS metagenome assembly WNGB01 (sample SAMN13153367, study PRJNA577476) | soil metagenome | isolation source: 115 cm soil or saprolite under grassland replicate 2 | place: USA:California | collected 2016-06-15 | reverse complement strand
AGTCAGCTAAACCACCCTCAGCCCTTGTCGGCGACGACGCCCGGGGGTCCAGTCGCAACATCAACCTGCGCAACATATCCCCGCCGTCGTCACCGGCCTGCCCACCCCTCCCCGGACATCCAAACTGGGGGCCGACCCCGTCCGTGGAAATCGGCGTTAGTGCCGTCAACAGCGACACCGGGCAAGGGGTCGCTGTTGACAGCGGTGTGGGTCAGATGCGGTAGTGGGTCTCGCCGCCGCCCGCGACCTCGACTGATAGGGAGGTTGGTTCGCGGGTTTCGTTGTCGACGTGCAGGTACAGCTGCGGTCGGCTGCCGGAGTGGGCGCCAGTGGCGCGCAGCCGGACCAGGACCGAGACGCCGAGCACCTCCAGCACGTACATGTCGCTGGCGTCGTCGCTGCCGACGTCGGTGCTGCGGTTGAATACCCGCACCGTCGCGTCGCGCGCGGTAACTCGGCGAACCGGTCGGCGGTGCTCACCGGCTGGTGGGAGTCGCCGCCGCTGCTGCTGGTGGCCGTTCCCGCGTGGTCGGGTCGTTGATGCGGCCGGTGTTCGGTGCGGGCCTGGATGTCGACAAGGTCGTGTTCGCGTACCGCGATGACCAGCGACCGGTACTGCTGGCCTTGGTCCGGACGGTCGTCGGAGACGCGTAGCAGCCGGAACCCCAACGGCAGTGACTCGGCGAATCCCGTCTCGTCCTCGTCAAGCTGGTCGACGTCATAGACCCAGCGCCAGCGGTGCGCGTTGTCCAGTAGCCGCGAGGGTCTGTTGCGCCACACCCAGGTGCGGCGCTGGCCGGCGCGTGCCGGTACGGGGACGAACACCTCGTCGGGCAGCGCGATGACGTCGCCTTGCGCGACGTCGCTGGCCGCCGTTGGGCGACAGTCGCCGTCGCCGTGCCCGCTGCCGGCTGCAAGCCAGCGGCCGGGGGCATGGTTGCGAGTGGAGTTGGGTGGCCGCCGGGTTCCGTCGTCCGGTCGGTGAGGCTCGGCTCAGTGCTCATCGCCGGCCTGCGTCCCCCGGTTGACCGCCGCCCCCGACGGTGGTGATAGCGGTGTGACAGCGGTGCGTGCACGGCTGCTTGACCTGGGCCTGGCCGGCGGGGCGGGTGCCGTCGCACAGGTCGCACCAGCCCATCTGGCAGTTGATGCTCGCGTCGGTGGGGATCGGGTCGCCTGCGATGTCGTCTTCGGCGATGACCACCGCGCCCACGCCGATGTCCAGCAGCCACAGGTCCAGCCAGCCCTGTGGCCGGCGCAGCCGCAGCACCAGCAGCCCGTAGTCGGCCCACAGGTCCGGGTCGGCTTGGGCGTGTGGGTGCCCGTCGAAGTCGCAGCGGCAGCGCAGCGGATCGGTGCAGCCACAGTCGGGAACTCGGATCGTTGCGAGGGGGTGGTAGCCGAAGGCGGCCAGCCACCGCTGCACGCCCAGCTTCGGTACCACCTCTTTGATTAGCAGGCCGACCGAGAATGGCAGGCTTACCTTCCGTCCGGCCTGGTGCCATGTCACTTGGGGCATCAGCGCGGTGATCGCGGCCCGGCGGGCCGGGGTGGCGGTGTACCGGGCGCCGGCCATGGTCCAGGAGCGGGTGATCGCGTCGGGTAGTTGTTCGGTGAGGTAGTCGACGGCGTCTGGGTCGGCGCCGGGGCAGTCCTCGCGGTGCCCGAGGTTTGGCGGTGCGCCGCACAGCAGGCAGCTGGTGTCCGCCCATGTGGGGACGGTAGGGGTGTTCATGGTGCCTCCGTTCGTGGGGACGGGCACGGCACTACAGGCCGCGCCCGTTGGTTGGCGATGTCGGTGACAGCGGTCTGTGTGACGTGCGGGACTGGCATGGCCGCGTGTGCGTGCCGAGCCGGATGCAGAGCGTGTGCCGCGGCGGATCGCCGCGGTCGACACGGCTGCGAGATGTCAACCAGAGCCGGCCGGGCGTATGTCGCTGGGTGGCCCGGTCGGTGCTGGTGTCGTTCGTGGAAGGCGCCGTCGGCCTCTAACGAGGGTCGGGCATCGGCCGCGCGGTGCGGCTGTTCGCGGACGGCGCGGTTGCGGCCTTCCCGTCGTATCCGCCGGCTGCCGGTGACGGACCGCTCTGGCGGACACGTTGGGTTCGGTCGTGACGGGGTCGGTCGTGGGACGTGCTGGTTATCCGTCGATGTCGCGTGTGGTCTGCGTGCCGACCAGGACGCTGATGCCCTGGACCGCCGGCCAGCCGTGGGAGGTACCGGGTGCGGTGTCGCCGAACGCTTCGTACCGCCTGCCGTTCTCCATGCCGAACACGCCGGCCCCGGGCGAGCTGGTCGTCGACGAAGGCGTGGATGTCGAGGCTCAGGTGGTGGTCGCCGTTGTCGCTGTCGGCGCCGACGCCGCACAGCTGCAACACCGCGGTCTTGTCGCCGAACCTAACGACGAACCGCGACCCCGGTGATGCGCCTGGTGGTGCGGTGAGCCATGAGGAGGAACGATGACCACCCGTCGGCCCTGCGGCCGGTGGCGAACACGGCGACCTCGTTGACGTGGCTCCTGTTCGAGCCATGGCAACTACTCGCCGTCCAGCAGCATCGCGGCTGTGTCATCGGAGTGCAGCGCTTCACGCAGCGCGGCGCCAGGCCGGTCGCCGGCCTCGTACGCGGTACGCCAGGCCCAGTCGGCGATGTCGAAGATGGACAGTGCGAACCGGCGCACGCAGATCGTATCGGCGACCAGTAGCCAGGCCGCGAACGCGCGGTCACCGTCTGTGTAGTCCAGGTACTGGTGGCCACGCTGGGAGTCCAGCACGGCGGTGATCGCGGCGCGCCGCCGCTGGTGTTGCTCTTCCCACCAACTGTTCACAGCGCCCTCCTGCCCGTGGTCGGCTGCGGCGGTGGGGTGAGGTTTTCCCACCGTTGGCCGGTCCACAGCTGCCACCACGCGTCCTCGACCACGGCACGGCGTCGCAACTCGGCGGTGAGCGCGTCGCGTTGGGCCGGTGTGGTGACCTCGGCGGCTGTGTCACGGTGGGCGGTGTAGTAGGTGTCGGCGAGCCTGTCGCCTGCCCCGAGCGGGGCCATCAGCCGGACCGGGCTGCGTCCGGCGCGGGTGGCCGCCGCGACATGCTCGGCGTTCTCGAACTCCGTGATCAGCTCGTCGAGCAGCTGCTCCTCGGTGATCGGTTGGCCATCGGGGGTGCGGCTGGCGGCCACGAAGTCGGCCAGCTGCCGGTGCCCGAATACGTTCGAGTCGGGAAAGTAGCTGGTCGGGCCGCCGTTGCCGTCGTTGTGGATGGTGCCGACCGCGATGCGGTGCAGCCGCACGGTGGCGGTATAGGCGACGCCGTCGGGTGTGGGCAGTTCCCGGTAGGACGAGACGCGCAGACTCGGGTCGGGGACGCGGATGCCGGTGTGCGGCAACATGACCAAGCTGACGGCGGGTCGTGGTTCGTCGGCGGGCGGGGGCGGCGCCGCAGGGTGCTTGCGTGGCTGTTGGTTGCCGGGCTCCCGCGTGAGGCGGGCGTACGCCTCCTGGACGGTGGCGGTCAGCGCGGCGTGCAACGGGTGGAGGTAGGCGCCGATCTCGGGCAGGGGCCCGGCGATGACGACGGTGCCGCGGGGTGCGGTCGGGTCGCCGATGACCAGGGCGTGCCGGCCGGCGGGGTCCTCGCCCAGCTCGGCCCACCAGCGGGTGTCGTCGGGTCCGACCACGATGATGGCCGGGGTGGCCGGTAGGTCGTACAGCATGATGCGCTCCTTGTCGCAGGTGGAGTCGGGCCGCGCAGCCGGCTAACACCGGTGGCGCGACATCTGAATGGCTGTGGTTGGGCCGCCCGCCCCCGGGTGCGGGCTCACGTCGCGGGCGGTGTCACACCGGGCGCCGCGAGCGGCGCGAACGGCACCCGCGGTGGGCAGCGGCGGTGTGTGGCGCGTGTCGGTGCCGGGTGGGTCAGGGGGCGATCTGCATGACGATCGCGTGGCGGCGCTGGCCGCGCAGGTAGATCGGGAGCCGGTCGGCGCTGGCGTGGATCTCGACGGTGTCGCCGTCGAGGAAGGCGAGGGCGTCGCGGGCGAAGCCCGGGTTGAGGGTCAGGGTGGGCGCCGGTGCGGCCAGCTGGTTGATGGCCACGGGTGTGGTGTACATGGGTGCACCCGTGTCGGTGCGGAGCACCAGGTGCAGGACACCGGCCGGGCCCGGTTTCAGGCGCAGCCGCGGCTGGCGGGTGGTTGCGGTGAGCTGGTGGGCGGTGCGCACCGCGGCGAGCAGGTCGGCGCGGGGCACGGTGATGGTGATGGTGGCGTCGTCGAGCAGGTCTTCGCGGATCTTCTCCAGGTTCGGGAAGGCCGGGCCGCCGGTGGCGGCGGCCAGCCGTACCCGGTCGGTGCGCCACATCAGGTTCCTGTCGTCGGTGTGCACGCGTACCCGCCCGGCCGGGTCGAGGGTGTGCAGCAGCCGCACGGCCCGTTCGGCGGCGTCGGCGGGCATCTGCACGTCGACCGGGTCGCCGTGCGGGTCGCCCCAGCTGCCGCGGTGGATGCGGTACCCGCTGGTGGCTTCGGCCAGCAGCACCACGTGCGGGTGGTCGCGCAGCAGCCGGACCACCGCCAGGTCGGGCCGGGTCGGCTCGCGGCCGGCGGCCGTGGTGACACCGGCGAGCAGGTCGCACCAGTCCGCCACCGGACCGGCGGTCACTGGCCGCTCGTGCGGTGCCGGCTGCGCGGCGACGGTGGGTGGCTGCCCGTTGATCGCCGTCAGCGCCTTGATCAGGGTGTCGGGAGCCAGCGCGGTGAAGCCGTCGCAGACCGCACCAGGAAGCGGCACGGTGGCGGTCTGTTCGCCGGTGGTGGCGGACAGGGTGAGGGTGTCGCCGTCGGCGTGCAGGTACAGCAGCCGGGTGCGGGTGTGCCAGCGTTGCGGGGTGGTGTAGGGCTTCAGCGCCTGTGCCGCGGCCAACAGCGGCCCGAACGCGATCTCTGCCTTCATCGGATCGTGCTCCTCTCGGAAGGGAGTTTGGTTGCGTGCGGCAGCACCGGGCGCCCGTCCAGGCGCAGCCGCACCGTGGGTGGATGGGATCGGCCCGGCCGTGTGGCCGCGGCCGGGGGTCGCCGGGCTGGCGCCTATCCGGTGGCCTCGTCGGGCCGGGTGAGCTCGGCGAGGACGTCGGCGGCGCCGGTCACGAGGCGGGCCTGCCGGTGCTGGCGCAGCGCGTGGTGGGCGCCGGCGGAGATGGCGGAGGTGACCGGGCCGGGGACCACCATCGCCGGGCGGCCCAGGTCGATCGCCTGCTGCAGCGCGCCGAGCGCGCGGCTGCGCAGGGTGGCTTCCACCAGGACGGTCCCGCCGGTCATGGCGGCCACCAGCCGGGCGGTGGCGGTGAACCGGGTCCGGGTCGGTGCGGTGCCGGGCGGCCACGGGCTGACCAGCAGCCCGTCACCGGCGATCCGGTCGAACAGGCCGGCGTTGCCAGCCGGGTACGGGCGATCCACACCGGCGGGCAGCACGGCCACCGCCGGGCCGGCACCGGCAAGGGCCCCGCGCAGCGCGGCGGTCTCGATGCCGAAAGCACCGGTGGACACCACCGTCCAGCCGCGCTCGGCCAGGCCGTACCCGAACTCGGACGCGACGGACTCGCCGTACGCGGTGGCGGCACGGGCGCCGACCACGGCCACGGCGCGGCGCAGCGTTGCCGCCAGCGGCGCGTCGCCACGCACCCACAGGCACAGCGCGGCGCCGGCCGCTTGCCCGAGCGGTGTGGCGGCCAGATCGGCGAGGACGGTGGGCCACTCGTGGTCCTCCGGGATCACGACCCGCGCCCCCGCGCGCAGCGCTTTCGCACCGACGGCCGCGGCCTGGCTGCGCAGCTGCGCGCCGGTGACGTCGTCGGGCAACGTGTCCAGGCTGTCGGCGGGCCGGTGCTGGTCGGCCAGCCGGGTGAGGGCCTCGGCTGGCCCGTAGGTGGTGATGAGCTGGTGCAGCTGCGGGTTGCCGGAGGTGTTGAGCCAGGCGAGGGTGGCCCGGGCGGCACGAACGTCGTCGAGGGCGCGCATCACCGCACTTCCCCACCGGAGCGCAGCGTGGCGTGCAGGCCGATGGCTTCGGCCAGCTCGGCGCCGCCGGGTGCATCCCGGCGGGCCAGGTCGGCAAGCGTCCACGCCACCGCGAGGACCTGGGTCGCGTCGTCGAAGGTCAGCAACGTGGCGTCCGGGCGGGCCCGCAGGCCGGCGAGCTGGGCGGCCCACCGGCCGGCCAGCTCGCTGCGCAGCGCCGTGGTGGCCGCCTGACCGTTGGCGGCGAACCCGTACCGGCCCCACCGGGCCGCGGCGGCGGCGCGGGCCTGGATGACCCGGGCGGCGACCGTGCCGGTCGACTCACCGGGCGGCTGGTCGTCATCGGTGCTGGCCGGGGCCGGCAGGATGACCCGTAGTGCGGTGCGCTCCAGCAGTGGGGTGAGCCGCTGCAGGTAGCGGTGGCGGGCCTCGGGTGGGCAGTCACACCGCCGGTCGGTGTGCCGCCAGGGGGCGGGACAGTCGTGGCTGGCCAGCACCAGCTGGAACCGGGCCGGGTATGTCGCGGCAGCGCCGCCGCCGGATACCTGGATCTGGCCGGTGTCCAGCACGGTGCGCAGCGCCCGCAGCGCCCGGTCGGGCAGCTCGGCAGCATCGTCGAGGAACAACACCCCGCCGTGGGCCAGGGCCGCGGCGCCGGGCCGGGCGGGGGTGCCGGTCAGCGCGGCCAGGCTGCGGGTGTGGTGCGGCGCCTGCCACGGCGGACGGTGCACCACCGGCGCGTCAGGTGGGAGGAGCCCGGCGCGACGGTGCAGGTGCGCAACCTGTGCGGCGGTGGGCTCGTCGAGGTCGGGCAGCAGGCCCGGCAGCCGCTGCGCGAGCATGACCTTTCCGGACCCGGCCGGGCCGAGCAGGGCGAGGTGGTGCCCGCCGGCGGCGGCCACCTCCAGGGCGCGCCGGCCGGGCAGCTCGGCGGGCAGGTCGGCCAGGTCGATGCCGGGCCACGGCACCGCGCTCGGCCACGCCGGCGGACGCAGCAGCGCTGCGTGGCCGTTCAACGCGGCGGCCAGGTCGCGCAGCGTGGCGGCGGCGTGCACCCGCTCACCGAGGGTGCGTACCGCGGTGTTCAGGTCGCCGACCGCCACCACCGTGTGGCCGAAGCCGGCGCCGGCGATCGCGGCGGCCCGCTGCGCCATCGTGGGTACGTTGCGCAGCCGGCCGTCCAGCCCCAGCTCGCCGACTGCGGCGAGCGTGGCGAGGGGCTCGACCGGCACCTGTGCGGTGGCGGCCAGGATCGCGAGCGCGAAGGCCAGGTCCAGGCCCGAGTCGCCGGTCGACAATGGGTGCGGGAAGACCCGCAACGTGATGGGCTGGGCCGGCCAGGACAGGCCGGAATTGATGACGGCGGCATGTAGGCGGTCCAGCGTGGTGCGGGTGTTCTCGGCGGGGATCCCGTCGATGCTGACACCGGGCCGGCCGGCGTTGGGGTATGCCTGGATGCGGACCAGGTGCGCAGCAACACGGGTGTGGGTGGCAGTGGCAACGCTCACCGTGGGCGTGTCACCGCCGATGGGTGCAGACACAGGTTGTCCGTCCTTTCTGGACAGTTTGGTGACCGGCGGCGTCGCGCCGGCCGGAATGTGGATGGGTTGTGCGGGGGCCGCGTTTCGCCGTTGGGATCGCGGCCGCTGCGGCGGGTCGGCGTGTTGTCGCCGGCCGGTACCGCGGGGTCGACGTGTGGGGTCAGCCGGCCCGGTTGGTCGCCTCGGGGGTGGTGTCGTCGGTAGGAACCGGGTCGCCGGCGGGCCAGTGGAAGTCCGCGAGCGGGAAGGCCGCGCCGGGCAGGTCGACCAGGTGTGGGTGCAGCTGGCCGTACTCGGTCCGGGTGATGCCGGTGCCCAGCAGGAGGGCGTCGCCGACCGCGACGCGCGGGGTGACGGTGGCAGGGATGGCGGCCAGGCGCAGCGGTTGCGGGATGAGCCGTGCCTGGGCCATGAGGTGTCCGATGTAGACGGTCAGGCGCAGCCGGGCCACTGCCGCGGTCAGGGGGTCCAGCTCGACTCCGTCGACGCCGCCGAGGATGCGTGCGATCGCCGCACGTGGCGGGTACACGGTGCCGCCGGTGACCGGTGGTCGGCCGGGGATTTCGCGGGTGGTGATGCGGCCGGTGGTGTACCACTGCCACAGGTAGTCCACTGCGCGGATGAGGAAGTGGCCGGTGCCGGCGGCCGGGTCGATCAGCCGCAGCGGCTGGTCGCGGAAGGTGTCGGCGGCCGGCACGAGGGTCTCGTCGAGGATCAGGTCGGCCACGAACCGGGGTGTCTGGACCAGTGCGTTGCCGGTGCGCCGCTGCGGGGACAGCTCGCTGAGCAGGTCGCCGATCGGCCATCCGGTGATCGATGCCGGATGCCCGCCGGTGGCTGGGTAGGCCAGGCTGGGCGCCTGCGTGGCCCACCAGTCGATCAGGTCGGCGCACGCGCCCGGGCTGGGGGTGCCGGCCCACAGCATCCGGTTGTAGCCGGGGTGCATCAGCCATTGGGTGGCCGGATGCACCGTCAACTGGCCGAAGGCGCGGCCCAGCCACAGCGGGCTGCTGGCCCGGTTGCGGATCACACCACGCGGGTTGTGCCGCAGCAGCGGCACCACCAGGCCGTGGTCTTCGGCCCACACTGCGACGCAGGACAGGTACACCCAGGCGGCGGCGATGCGCTCGCGGTAGTCCTGTTCGGCGTGTCCGCGTGGCCGGTCCGCCTGCGGGTCGGTGTAGGTGATGGTGGCGGCCAGCTGCTGAACGTGACGCTGCAATGCCCACCGAAACACGCGATCGTCAGCCGGGTTGGGTGGGGCCGCGGCTCGGCGGGTCCGGTTGGCCGCCATGTCAGGCCCCCGAACCGGCCAGCGACGTGGCGTTGGTACACCACGGCCACAGGTAGGCTCCGACGGCGAACAGCCCGTCGGGGTCGGGATACACCCGGTCGATCTCCACCAGGCGGGTGGTCTGCCCGTCGTCGTACTCCCACCACACCACCAGGGCGTCGCGGTCGAAGCCGGCCACGGCGAACTCGCCGGGCATCGGGTCGGTGCGCGGATCGGTGTCCGCGTGCAGCGCGATCAGGTCGGCGACGAGTTCGTCGACGGTGGCCCGGTCGAAGCGGGCGATGACTCCGCAATCTCCGTCGTCGTCGCCGTCGCCGTCGCGGCCGAGGACGCGGTAGCCGTCGGCGATCAGCGCCGGATACCAGCCGCCCCCGACGGCGGCGGCGGGTGACGACCGCTGGGCTCCACGCCGCGTCGGCGGGCACAACCTCTTCGCGGTGGTCGAGCAGCCGCACCGCGTCGGCGGTGATGAGGTGCTCGCCGGCGGGGTCGATGGCGACGGCCACCCAGTGCCGCCTGGCCTGACGGGCCGTGCGCAGCCGCGCGATGAGCGACGCCTCACCGTGCTCGCCGTTCAGCGGCAGGTAGGCGGTGTGGTAGCCCGGCTGGGCGGCGCTGCCGCACCGGCCCGTGCCGGTGTGCCGCCAGGTCCACGCCGCGGCGGCGTGTTCCTGACCGGTCTGGTCGTACCAGGCGGGCACGCCGTTGGAGATCAGGGTGTCGCCGCCGCCGGTGGCGGTCCAGATCAGTGCGGGGCCAATCGGCGCCCCGGCGAGGACCTGGGCGCGGCGCAGCCCGTGGGCCGGGCACGCGACGGCGTGTTCGGCCAGCGTTATCTAGAGGTCTGCCGCGGTCTTGCCTGGTCATGCCTGATGCGGCGCCATGGGGGACGTGAGGCACGTCGGTGTTGCCATGCGGCAAGATGTCGTGGTGACCGCATCGCCCCCGGTAGCCGCCGCCGCCCGCCCGGCACCGGGGGCCGTGCTCGACGCGGTGTTGGAGCGGATCACCTACGCCAACGAGGAGACCGGCTAGACCATCGCCCGGGTCGCGACCGACCGCACGGGCACGGACCTGCTGACCGTGGTGGGATCGCTACTGGGAGTACAGCCGGGCGAGAGCCTGCGGCTGGTGGGCCGGTGGGGCTCGCACCCGAAGTACGGGCGGCAGTTCGAGGTGCACTCGTTCACCACCGTGCTGCCGGCCACGATCCAGGGCATCGAACGCTATCTGGGCTCCGGGCTGATCAAAGGGATCGGGCCGAAGATGGCAGCCCGCATCGTGGCGCAGTTCGGCGCGGACACGCTGCGGGTGATCGAGGATGAGCCGGCGCGGGTGGTGGAGGTGCCCGGTCTCGGGCCCAAGCGCACCGCGCTGATCGGCACGGCGTGGGAGGAGCAGAAGGCCATCAAGGAGGTGATGGTCTTCCTGCAGGGCGTCGGGGTGTCCACCTCGCTGGCGGTGCGCATCTACAGGAAGTACGGCGACGCGTCGATCTCGGTGGTCCGCAACGAGCCGTACCGGCTGGCCGCCGACGTGTGGGGCATCGGTTTCAAGACCGCCGACACCATCGCGCAGGCCGTCGGGATCCCGCACGACAGCCCGCAGCGGGTCCAGGCCGGCATCCAGTACAGCCTGTCCGAGGCCGCCGACAACGGCCACTGCTACCTGCCCGAGCCCAACCTGATCGCCGACGCCGCGGAGATCCTGACGGTGCCCGCCGATCTGGTGTGGACCTGCCTGGACGAGCTGGCCGCGGCCGACGGGGTGGTCCGCGAACCGGTGCCCAACCCCAGCACCGACGGTGGGAGCATCCCGGCGGTGTACCTGGTGCCGTTCCACCGCGCCGAAACCTCCCTCGCCGGCAGCCTGCTGCGGCTGCTCACGACCAAGGCGGACCGGCTGCCCGCCTTCGCCGGTGTGGACTGGGCCAAGGCCCTCGCGTGGCTGCGCACCCGCACCGGAGCGGAGCTGGCCACCGAGCAGGAGCAGGCGGTCCGGCTGGCACTCACCTGCAAGGTCGCGGTGCTGACCGGTGGGCCGGGCTGCGGCAAGTCGTTCACCGTCAAATCGATCATCACCCTGGTCGCGGCGAAACGGGCGAAGATCGTGCTGGCGGCGCCGACCGGGCGGGCCGCGAAGCGGCTGACCGAGCTGTCCGGGCACCCGGCCACCACCGTGCACCGGCTGCTGCAGCTACGCCCAGGCGGGGACCCGTCCTTCGACCGGAACCACCCACTGGACGCCGACCTGGTCGTGGTCGACGAGTCGAGCATGCTCGACCTGATCCTGGCCAACAAGCTGGTCAAGGCCGTGCCACCCGGCGCACATCTGCTGCTGGTCGGCGACGTCGACCAGTTGCCGTCGGTCGGCGCCGGGGAGGTGCTGCGCGACGTGCTGGCCGCCGAGACCGTTCCTCGGGTGCGATTGACGAAGATCTTCCGGCAGGCGCAGCAGTCCGGGGTGGTGGTCAACGCCCACCGGATCAACGCCGGACAGTCACCGGTGTTCGGGGAGCACCCGGACTTCTTCCTGTTCCCGGCCGACGAGCCCGAGGCCACCGCGGAGATGGTGGTGGACGTCGTCGCCCGGCGGGTACCTGGCCGGTTCGGCATCGGCCCGCGCGACATCCAGGTGCTCACCCCGATGCACCGCGGCCCGGCCGGTGCGGGCAACCTCAACACTTTGCTGCAGCAGACCCTCGCCCCGTACCGCGAAGGGGCGCCGGAGCGCCGCCACGGCGCCAAGGTGTTCCGGGCCGGTGACAAGGTCATCCAGATCCGCAACAACTACGACAAGGGCGCGGCCGGGGTGTTCAACGGCACCGTCGGCGTCGTCACCGCCCTGTCCACAGTGGACCGGCAACTCACCGTACATACCGACGAGGACGAGGACATCGCCTACGACTTCGACGAGTTGGATGAACTCCAACACGCCTACGCCATCACCGTGCACCGCTCGCAGGGCAGCGAGTACGCGGCGGTGGTCATCCCGCTGACAATGAGCGCGTACACGCTGCTGCAACGCAACCTGCTCTACACCGCGGTCACCCGGGCCAAACGGCTCGTCGTGCTTGTCGGCAGCCGCAAGGCCCTCGCCGTCGCGGTCCGCACCCGCCGGCACCGGCCGCCGCTACACCGCACTGACGCACCGCCTGGGCGGCATGGCACGGTGAGCCGTTCGCGAGCAACGTAGCCGCAGACGACGGCCGGTGTCGGGGTACAGGTTGACATCCCGACCTCGGTACGACTTTCCAGAGTCGTGGTAAGGCTCTTTGCAGGTTGAGCCTAATCGCCTGAGTAACGGACAGTAACGCCCGATTGGTCCGGTGGAGATCCGTACGGCAGCTTCCTCGCCATCCGCTCATGCCGAGAATAGTGCGTTACCGGGGCCATGGTGAGCCTGCGTGTGCTGTGTCTGTGGGCGCGGTTGCGTTGGGCCGCTGCGCGCTAAAGATCAAGCTAGTAGGACTCCATGTCGCTGAGTAGGGACTCCCACGGGCTACCTTCGCTAATGGCGTCGGGGTCCATGGCGGTCAGCAGTGCCCGAGCCCGCTCGGTAATCTGGTACGCCTCGTCCGAGTCCTCGTCCACCGTGCTGGATGCTTCGATGATGTCCTTCTCAAACACACCCAAGACCAGCACGTAGAGGGCAACGTCGGTGTTCAGGAACTCAGGAGTATCGCTGGACTCTGGCTCGCCGATAAGGCCGACCTGGTCGGACTCCACGTCGATGGCATGCCACTGATCCAGCCCGATCATCTCCCCGACGATGAGGTACTCCCTGCCGTTTCGAGAGACCGGCTGGTTCAACGCATCGTGGACAACGGCGACACCCATGTCCGGATCGAACACCGGTAGGCCCACCGCGGTCAGGAACTGCCGGGTCCGCAGCGATAACCCCGGATAGACCTCGCCCGGATCCGCGGGTCGGAGCTGCTCTCCCCACAGCCGACGTACCTCACCGATGACCGTGTCGCTCCAACCCGCGCTCGGCGACGCCGTCATCACCCAACCCCTACCTGTCGATAACCGACCGTTGGTAGGCCTCTGCCAGTGATTGAGTCTGGACTGAGGTCCACTGCCAATGATCATAATGATCATCCACCGTAGACGAGAGCCCAGATCACTCTGATAGAAGTCGTAACTACAACTGTCTCTGCAGCGACGTTGGGGCCAGCGTCTGCCACGACGCGAGTCGTGGCCTCACGACAAAGCTGACGCAGGCGCAGCTACCTCTTCTGCCGCGACGAGCTCGCGCGCCCGCCCGATAGGGAGTTTCGGTCGACGTTCGTCAGCGCGCCGACGCCCCGGCTGCGGCAGGGGTAAACCACTCGGTGACCCGGCTCGCCAGTTGCGGGGCGCCGGAGATGACCAGCGTCCCGTCGTCGATGGCTTCTGCCCAGTCGCGCCTGCCCCGCCCCAGCGCCAGCAGGGTGGTGATCGCCGCCCGGACGTACACGTAGCGGGTCTGGTCCAGGAGCGGGTCGCGCAGGCAGCCGTAGGGCTCCGCGCCCCGCTGCAGCACCAGCCACCAGCGATGTTCGTGTCGGTGGTGCGTGGTGAATTCCATGACGACCGGGCGGTGGGGCAGCCGTCCCGAAGCCGCGCGCCGGGCCAGCCAGGCGAGCACGACGTCTGGGTCACGCTCGACCATGTCCGGATCGTCGGGCAGCCACTTCTCTGCCCAGCCGCGCAGCGACAGGATCGTCGGGACCAGTTCGGTGCCGGCCGCGGTGAGCCGGTACGGCGCCCCGTCGGCGTGCGCGACCAGACCGAGGTTCTCCAGCTTGCGTAACCGGTCGGCGAGCACCGACCGCGAAATCCGTCCGGGCAGGCCGGTGGCGAGATCGTTGAAACCCTGCGGCCCGAACATCGAAAGTTCACGCAGGATGAACAGGGTCCACCGGTCGCCGAGGTGTTCGATCGCCTTGGTGAACGAGCAGTAGCCGATGAACTCGCTCGAGCCCATGACGCCAAGTCTCGCACCGATGAGCGTCGCATGGAGTTCGAAGTTCGAACTAGTCGACCCGCCAGGGCGTGGCAGATCGTGATCACATGACCGCACAAGCGAGGACCGTCGGCTCGCCGGAGCACTCGGCCGGGATGCGCGAGGTCTACGAGCGGATGCTACGCGCTTCCGGGACACACGGGCGCTTCGTCACGCTCGGCACCGGCAGGCGGGTGCATGTCGTCGAGGCCGGCGACGGCGCACCGGTCGTTCATCTGCACGGCAACAACACCTCGGCGCTGTCGCACCTGATGCTGCTCGAACACGCGACCGCGGTCCGGTCCTACCTCGTTGACCGGCCCGGCATGGGTCTCAGCGACCCCAGCGACTTCCCGCGCGGCAAGTTCCGCGACTTCGCGGTGCGGTTCGTCAACGACGTACTGGACGCCCTCCAGTTGGAGAACGCGGTGCTCGCCGGCGCCTCGGGCGGCGGCATCTACGCGACGTGGTACGCCCTCGAGCACCCGCAGCGCGTGCGCGGACTCGCCATGCTCGGGTCGACTCCCACGCTGCCCGGCGGCCACCTCCCCCTGCCGATCCGATTGATGGCGATGCCGGTGCTCGGGGACGTCATGACCCGGCCCGTGAAGCCGGGCCGGCGGATGCTGCTGCGCATGATGGCGTCGGTGGGCGAGGCCGACACCATCACGCGGCACCCGGACCTGCTCGACTCGCTCGTCGCCGGAGCGAGGGACCCGGTCGCGGTCGCCGCCAACCGCGCGGAGTTCCAGGCGCTGATCTCGCCGTTCGGCTACCGACCCGCGACGCGGACCCGACCGGAGGACCTTCGCCGACTGTCGGTCCCGACCCTGATGATCTGGGGAAACCACGACCCGGTGGGGCCGATCGAGGCGGCCCGGGCCGCGGCGCAGCTGATCCCAGACGCCCGTCTCGAGGTGCTGCCGGCCGGACACGTCCCACAGCTGGGCCACCCCGAACAGGTAGCCAAGCTGCTGACCGCCTTCGCGCGCGGCTTGTATCACGCGCCTGAGGTTCGTTGATGCCACGGGCCGGCCAGACCGCGAGCCCGTCGTCATTTGCCGCCGACCGAGCGCTACGCAACGTCACGGCAACCGGATCGAGCCAGCATCCGGTCGTAGCCGATGTGCGCGCATCTGATCATCGCGGCGGCATCGCCGACTCGACCGTCGAGCGGGTCATTCTCGGCGCGCCCCGGCGCTCACGGCGACCGAGCCCGACGGGTCGGATGACTGGACGCCGCCAAACAGGACCGCGTAGAGGTGGCGGTGTCGAGTGCTCAGCCGGTACGTCACAGCGAGCGTGGGGATTTCAGCGAGGGGGATCGGCAATGGCTGGGACGTCTGGCAGGTGCCGAGCTCCTTGTCTCGACACCCGAGGTCGTCATGGACTGCGGCGTCGAGAGATCATTGGGACGACGAGTCGAACGCCTCGGCGAATCCCTTGGACACGTCTTGATCGCTGGGTAAGGATGAATCTGTGCTGCGCATCTACCTCGATCAGAACAAGTGGATCGACCTTGCCCGTGCAGCGACTGGCCACCCTCTTGGAGAACGGTTCGGCAATGCCCTGGCCCTGGCTCGTGTCGGTGTCGCGTCTGGCGTCGTGTCATTCCCCCTTGACATGTATCGGTACTGGGAGACCGGCAAACGCAGCAACAGCCGGTCGCGGAACGAGGTCGTCGACGTGATGCGCGAACTCTCGCGCCAACACACCATGGCGCTCCCGTTCGGGGTCCTTGACGAGGAACTAGACCTCGCACTCCAACGCCGGTCCGGTCGCCCGGCACATCCCCGCCGGCAGCAGGTCTTCGGCGTTGGGATGCGGCATATCAGCGAGGGCCGCATGAAATGGCCCGAGTTCGACCTCAGCGCACTGCCCGACGGTGGCGCATCGGTACCCGGTGGCCTGCAGGCGCGGCTCCAGCAGGCAGTCACCGAATCCATCGAAGAGCATCTGCTCCGCGCTGGCCCGGACACCCTCCACGCAGCGGGGTTCGACCACGCCGCTTCCGACCACGGACAGCGATTCGTCGACGTTGAGAACACTCTCGCCGCAGCCATCGCGCAGTACGGCCTGAACGGGGACGACATCGAACAGGCCGTTCGCGGCGCTGACTTCATCGACATCCGGCCCGCCCTCGTCGAAGCGCTGGAACGCATTGGCGTTACCTACGACCAGTTCGTCTCCAACTCCACTGTCATCGACTTGATGAACTTCATGGACGACTTGCCCACCCGGTACGTCACCAACGTCATGCGCTCTGCCAAGCACCGGCAGACTCAGCAGAAATGGGAGCTGAACGACTTCATCGACATCGTCGCCCTCCCCGTCGCGGCGGTGTACTGCGACGTCGTCATCACTGAGAAGCAGTGGGTCCACCGAATGCGTCAAGGCAAGGTCGACCAGCAGTACGACACCGTCCTGCTCAACGACACCGCCGACCTGGTCAAAGTTCTGGTCAATGCCTCAGTGGCCTGACACCTGACCGCGTCTAACCGGTCGAGCCCGAGTGCTCCCGCCCCGGCAGATGCGAAGGCCCGGTCACCCTGCCCGACCTCGCCGCGTCGTGAAACAACCTGGCCGTCGACCCGGTCGTGCACGCTCGTGCCGCCGACCGCGCGTGCACGGCAGCTCCGTGGCCCCGCAGCGCGGCGTCCGCCGCATGCGCGCGCCCGTGGGGGACCTCCATCTCAGTTCAGCGCTTGTTCCTTCGCTAGTACGGCAGCCGCCAATGGCGGTCTGACCTCGCGGGATGTGGTGGGGTCGCGCGTCGTGGGCGCAGCCGCCTGTTGATCATGAGTTTGTGAAGACATCAAAATCGAAGGCGGCTGCTGCTGCCAGGATAGAGGCT
>WNGB01006802.1_pt1 | contig 16692 bp, 17 predicted proteins | sample 5400681 | NCBI WGS metagenome assembly WNGB01 (sample SAMN13153367, study PRJNA577476) | soil metagenome | isolation source: 115 cm soil or saprolite under grassland replicate 2 | place: USA:California | collected 2016-06-15 | reverse complement strand
CGGGGCCAAGCCAACCGTGGGATGCAGGGCCCTGCCACCTGCCGCGCCCGCGGCGACTCCGGTTCCGGCTGAGGTTCGGTTTACGGGTGCGCGGGGTGCTGTGCCTGGGCAGAACGCTTCGGTCAGCGGCCAGGCTGCGCCAGGTGCGGTGTGCGCGTTGACGTACACAGCGCCAGGGGCGTTGCGAGGCGCTTCGGCGGTGCTCGAGCAACAGACGGTCGGCGACCCCCGGGTGGTGACCTGGTCGTTCCCGATCCCCGCCGACTCGCCAACCGGCACCGGGACGGTGATCGCCACGTGCAACCGCGCCACGATCACCAGTCCAATCCAGATCGGCAGCGGCCTCAGCCGCTAGCGGATCAGGCTTCGATGCGGAAGATGGGGTGATTCGGAGAGATGCGCTGCAGGTCGGCTTCGGAGGCACTGGCGCCGACGCCTTCGCGCCTACTTTCCAGGACCATTTCTTGAGGTAGGCGCGTAGCACCGGGAGCTTGTCGGCATCCGCGATCTCGGTCACACGGATAGGTTCGATCCGCGAGCCAAGGCGTAATTCGCCTGCGCGGCTCACGCGTATGTTGCGCACCCAATCGGTGACGCCGCGGGGCGCGACCAGGTACCTCTGGCCCTCGAACTCGACCAGGTTTACCGGGTTGGTCCGCCACTCGCCGCTCTTGCGGCCGCGTACGCGAGCACCCGCGAGCCATAGACGCTCAGCCCGCGCGCGGTAAACCAGGCCACGAGCGGAGTGAAGATCGAGCGGGTGAACCAGTCTGGCCGAACGTAGCGGTCAGTAGCCATCACAGCACGTATCGCCAGACCGACCGCCGCTTACCGGATCGAACCTGCGTGAAGCCTGCCTCCTCGAACATGGCTTCCAGACCAGTGAAGGGATCGGCATCGCCCGGTTTGGACGGATAGCCCTCGACGATCGTTGCACCCCTGGCCCGGGCGTACTCCAGGGCGCCTTCGAGCAGCGCCACGCCGATGCCTCGCCGCTGGTACTGCCGCTCGATGTAGAAGCACACGACCGACCACACAGGCGCATCGTCAACCCGCGCGAGCGGTCGGCTGCTCTCCAGGCGCACGAACTCCTCGCGCGGCGCGATCGCGCACCAGCCGACGGCCCGACCATCGGCATACGCGAGCATGCCGGGCATGCGGTCGGCGCGCACCAGATCTTCCAGCGCCGCGCGGTTGGCGTGGCCACGCAATTCGGGATTGGTCCACTGTGCGTTACGGCTGAACTCGGACCGTTCCAGCCTCCAGAACATGCACCAGCAGGCATTGGTGACCGGTTGGCCACCGCGCGGACCCGTTCGCTCGAACAGCTCGACCAGGTCGTTCCACCGCGCCGCGCTCGCCGCAACGACCTGCAACAACACTACGTGGAGTAGACGGAGAACTGTTGGGTTGTTGCCCGCGCGGAGAAATCCGTGACCACGTTCACGACTGCGGGACAGCCGGAGGCGGCGGCGCGCTCCAGGGCGGGGCGGATCGCCGACGGCTCGTCGACCTGCTCGCCGTAGCAGCCGAGGGCCTCGGCCATCTTGTGGAACGCTGTGTAGCCCAGTTCGCGCCCGGCTTTGCTGCGTTGCGGATCAGCGGTCCAGCCGCCATTCAGGCTAATCACGGTGAGCACGGGGATGTTGAACCGAGCAGCTGTATCGAGCTCCATCGCGTTCAGCCCGAACGAGCCATCGCCGTGCAGCACCACGACCTGCGTATCCGGCTTGGCCACCTTGGCGCCGAGGCCGAACGGCAGGCCAACCCCCATCGTGCCGAATGGCCCTGAGTTGAGGCGATGGCGCGGCACGTACGTGGGGATCGATTGCCGACCGTAATTGAGGATCTCCTGCCCATCCACGCACAGGATCGCATCGCGGTCCAGGAAATCGCGCACTTCTTTGCAGAGCCGCAGCGGGTGGATCGGAACCTGGTCGGTGCTCATTGCTGCTTCGGTGTCCTGCCGCTTGCTGGCTTCGACCTCGCGCAGGTGGTTGGTCCAAGTCCCCAAGCGGCGCGCGTCCACCCGGCCGTCCGCGGCCGCAAGCAATTGCGAAAGCACGACGCGCGCATCGCCGACGATGCCCACGTCAGCGGGCCGGTTGTGGCCGATCTCGCTGGCATCAGTGTCGATCTGGATCAGTCGCGCATCAGCGCGGAAGCGCGGCGGCGCCAGATGGCTGATCACGTAGTTGATGCGCGTACCGATCACGAGCAGCAGGTCCGCTTCGCGGAACGCCGTCGAGCGCGCAGTGGGGAAGGACAGCGCGTGATCGTCGGGAACGACGCCGCGGCCCTGCGGCGTGGTGTAGAACGGGATACCCAGGAGCTCGACCAGCTGCTGGAGCTCGGCCTCGGCGGCTGACCACAGGATGCCGCTGCCGGTAATCACGACGGGACGCTCCGCGCTTTGCAAGAGCTTGATGGCATCGTCGACCAGTCCGGGATCGCCGGACGGTCGCGCACGCGGCGCAGGGCCGGGGTAGTGCACCTCGGCCTCGTCCACCTCGCGGTACAGGACGTCTCCGGGCATGTCCAGATACACGGGGCCTGGACGGCCAGCGAAGGCGGTGCGAATCGCGGTCGCGACATAGTCGGGAACGCGCTTCGGATCGACGCAGCGCTCCGACCACTTGGTAATCGGCTTGAACGCGGCGACCTGGTCCATCTCCTGGAATGCGCCCTTGCCCCACTGGCTCACCGGGCTCGAGCCACCCACAGCCAGGAGCGGTGCGCAGTCGGCCCAGGCGTTGGCAACGCCGGTGATCAGGTTGGTGGTGCCCGGGCCAGACGCGGCCATGCACACGCCAAGCTGGTTCAACACTCGACCGTAGGCGTGGGCCATCATCGCCGCCGCCTGCTCGTGGCGGACGTCGATCGCCCGCAGACCTTCTTCGATGCAGGCCGACTCGGCGGCCATCATCGGCCCGCCCATGATGTAGAAGAACGTGTCGATCCCCTGCTTGCGCAGGGCGCGGGCAAGGATCTGCGAGCCGTTGACCATCAGATCGCCTGCTCTGCGCGCAGCGCCTGCAGTTGTTCGGGCGAGCAGCCGAGGAGCTCGCCGTAGATCTCCTCCGTGTTGGCACCGAGCAGCGGCGCGGCGGTCACGGGTACGTGCGACTCGGACATCTTCACTGGCCAGCCTGGGATGGTGACATCGCCGCGGATCGGGTGCTGGACGGTGGGAAACATCCCGCGCTCGCGCAAGAACGGGTCGTGCATCAGCTCATCCGTGGTGAACACCGCCCCCGCGGGTACGCCTGCCTTGCCCAGCGTCTCCATGACCTCGACTTTCGTACGCTCCGCCATCCACGGATTGAGGACCGCATCCAGCGCGTCTTTGTTGGCGAAGCGGTCGCGGTTGGTCTTGAAGCGCGGGTCTTCGACCAGGTCTTCGCGACCAATCACCCCGAGTAGTCGCTCCCACTGATGGTTCCCAGCGCGCGTGGTGTAGATGTAGCAGTAGTCATTCGGACCGCCGCCTTTGCACGGGTAGGCCTCGCTTGGGGCGTTGGTGCCAAGCACGCTGCGGTTACCGATGCGCGGCGCTGGCTCGTTCCACAGCAACTGGCTCGCGTAGGCGATGCGGCAGAAGTTGATTACTGCTTCCTGCATGGCGACTTCGATCCGCTGGCCGCGTCCCGTCGCATGCCGCTGATACAGCGCCGCCAGGATGCCAATCGCGGTGTGCAGCCCGGTCCCGGTGTCGCCGATGGTCGCGCCAGGCTTCAGCGGTCGACCGTCTGGCTCGCCCGTGATGCTCAATGAGCCACCGACCGACTGGGCGATCATGTCGAACGCGAGGAACGACCCGTACGGGCCCTCAGGCGCGAAGCCCTTGATCTGCGCGTAGATGACGCGCGGATTGACCCGTTTGACCTCCTCGTAGCCGAAGCCGAGGCGCTCGATCACACCCGGGCCGTAGTTCTCGATGAAGACGTCGGCGTGCTCGATCAGCCGACACAGCAATTCGCGGCCACGCGGATGCTTCAAATTGCAGGTGACGCTGCGCTTGTTCGCGTTCAGCAGCAAGAAGTAGAAGGAATCGACGCCCGGCCGGTCGCTCGACGCGACTCGTCCCTGGTCTCCGGCCGTCGGCTCTTCGACTTTGATGACGTCGGCGCCCAGCCAGGCCAACGTCTCGGTGCACGAGGTTCCAGCTTCGAATTGGGTCAGATCGAGGACGCGCACGCCCGCCAGCGCCGGCGCCGCCCGCGGCTCAGTCGACTGCACCCGGCTGAGGGTACCCCGTTTTCGTAAGCAAGCTGTAGCGCCGTGTCGGTAACACGAGCCATTCCTCAGCGGTAGTGTCGAGAGATCGATGATGAGCTAGAAGCCGAGACCCGCTTCGACCCTCGGCCGCTAGACGAAGGCTCGCCGGCGCGCATCATCGCCACGATGGTCGGCATCGTCGGCATCCTGCTGCTGGGCAGCCTGTTCTGGTCCGCGCTCGGGGCGCTGTTCGGGGCATTCGGTGCCGCCACCCAGGCGGTGCCCACGCCGCTGCCTGTGCCCGTGCTGGTGGTGACGGTGGTGCCGGTGACGCCCGCGCTCGCGGTCACAGCCACGCCAGCTGCCCCGAATAGCACCGCTACGCCCGTGCCGACAATCGAGGCAACGCCGCGGCCAAGTCCAACAGGCGTCCCCGACATCGCGGGCAGGGCGCCGTGGATCCTGCTGCCGCAGCCCGCGCCAGGTACTCGCGTGGCGGCTGGCCAGGTCACGGTGGAGGCCCGCGGTCGGGGTGACGCCACCATTACCGAGATTCGGCTAGAGCTGGATGGAGCGGCGCTACCGGTTTCGCTGGAGCAGCGCGGCGACAGCATCTGGCGCGGCTTCGCGGCCACGCGCGTCGCCGCCGGGCAGCACAACGTCAAAGCGGTCGTGCTGGACGAAAAGGGCCGCAGCGGCTCGTTCCGCTGGAATTTCGACGCGGGCCCCTAAGTTCGGCGCTCGAGCAGCACCACTGTCGGCTCCGACGGCAGCGAGGTCGGTGTCACGCTCAGGCGACCGCGCGGCGAAACTTCACTCGCCCCCAGCTCGCGACAGAAGCGCTCGATGCCATCCAGCTGCAGGTGCCCTTGCGTCGCGTCCGTGGCGTAGTGCATCGGCACGATCACCTTCGGCTCGACCTGTGCGACGATCTCGGCAGCTTGCGCCGCGTTGATGGTGCAGTGCCCGCCGACAGGCACGAGCAGGACGTCCGAGTCCTTGATGCGCGTGAGCTCATCGCCCGTGAGCGGCGCCGACGCCAGGTCGCCGAGGTGGCACACGGTCAGCTCCTCGAGCTGAATCACGAAGGCGGTGTTCTTGATTGGCTGCGCACCATTGGAGCTGGCAGGCCGTGCCGTGCGCACGCCCCAGATCAAGGCGCCGCCGATCTCGTACTCGCCCGGACCGCGCAGTACCCGCGGTTGCCCATCGACACCGCCGAGCCCAGCATGGTGTGGGTGATCGTTTGACACCGTGACCACGTTGGCGGTGGTCGCGAGCGCCGGGTAGCCCCAGTCCGATCCCTCATATGGGTCGGTCAAGATGGCGACATCGCGGCCACGCAAGCGAAAACAGGCATGGCCAAGCCAGGTGATGTCCACTTGCTGAGTTTACCAATATGCAACCTTGTTCTTTCCGCGGCCGTCAGTCAGGCTGGTATAAACCCACTTGGTAATGGCTCGCTTGCGCGCCCTTCTCGTCGTCGTCCTGCTCAGTTACAGCGTCGCGACAGCCGGGCTGATCCAGGCGCAAGCAGCCACGGCAACGCCCGCGATCGCGGTCGCGGCAGCCGAGGACAGCACCACCCAGTTCCAGGTTGTCGAGAGTGCCTACAACTTGCTGCTGGACCGCTTCGTCCGTCCGCTGAGCTCGGCGGAGGTTTTGAACGCGGGCTGGGAGCAGCTCCAGAAAGAAGCGGCCGGCAAAGCCGCTCTACCGGGCCCGCCGCCGGCATTCGATGGCAATCGCGAAGGCGACCTGGACAAGCTGCGCAGCGCGCTGAACGCGTATGTCAGCCGCCCCAATGGCAACCCCGAGGGGTTCGTCGCCGCGCACGCCATCGTGCGTGGCATGGTGCGCCTGGTCGACGAGGGCCACACCTACTTCCTCGACCCGCAGCAGTACCAGGACTATCAGTCGTGGTCACGCGGCGACAACAAGTACGTCGGCATCGGCATCAGTGTGAGCGCGCGCGGTACCGAGCCACGCATCGTCGAGGTCTACGAAGAAACGCCAGCCTCGCGCGCGGGTCTGCAGCCCGGCGACGTGCTCATCAGTGTGAACGGCCAATCGGTGAGCGGGCTACAGCTGGACGAGATGACCGGGCTCGTGCGCGGTCCAGCGGGCACCAAAGTCGAGCTCGTCATTCGCCGAGGCGACCCCGGGCAGGTGCTGCCATTCACGCTGGAACGGGCGGAGATCCACCTCCAGTTCGTGAAGCAGCGGGTTGTCGCCGACGACATCGGCTACCTGATGCTGCGCGGATTCCCCGAGCCGTCGGTGATCGAAGCGATCGAGAATGACGTCGCCGACTTCCAGGAGCAAGGTATTCGCGGGCTGGTGCTCGACCTGCGCGGCAACTCGGGCGGTCGCATCGACGTCGGCACGCGTTTGCTCAGCCATTTCCTGCCGGCTGGCTCGTCGGTGTACGAGGAGACCGATCGCTCGGGTCAGAATCGCATGCACTTCTCGCGCGCGGGAGCTCAGTACGGTCTGCCGCTCGTGGTGCTGGTGGACGGCGGCACGGCGTCGATGGGCGAGATCTTCGCCGCGGCAGTCCAGGAGCATGGCGCAGCGACCATCGTAGGCAGCACCACCGCGGGCAGTGTGGCCGCGGCGCAAGTGTTCGGCCTGCCCGATGGCACTGGGCTACAGGTGACCGTGTACGAGATTCGCTCCTCAGACGGGAAGCAGCTCAACCGCGTCGGCGTGGTGCCGGACGAAGTGATCGAATCCGACCCGACCGTCGTCGCGAGCGGCGACGACCCGGTCCTCAGCCGCGCGATCGAGATCCTGAAGGACGACCTCTAACATACAAGTGTGACTGCACGCGCCAGCCCGCGCGAGATTACGCTCGCGCAGGTGATGCTGCCCGAGGATGCCAACCCCGCGGGCAACGTCCACGGCGGCACGTTGATGAAGCTCGCCGACAGCGCCGGTGGCACCGCCGCGGCGCGCCATGCTCGGCGGCGGCTGGTCACGGTAGTGATGGACTCGATGACCTTCGAGCAGCCGGTCTACGTCGGCAACCTGGTCGTGCTGCACGCGGTGGTGACGTGGACTGGACGAACGAGCCTGGAAGCTGAAGTCACCATCGATGCCGAAGATGTCCTGAAGGGCGAGGTGCGCCACATCTCGAAGGCGTACTTCGTGTACGTGGCCATCGATGAGCAGGGGCGACCAACGCCCGTTCGACCGCTCCAGGTGACCAGCGCTGAGCAGAAACGTCGCTGGGATGCGGCCGAGCAGCGGCGGGCCGCACGGCTCAATCGGCGCAACGGCGCAGTACGCGCTTGAACGCTTGACTCCAGCCACCTCCAGCCGTCTATCGAGCTCCGCTGTGCGCACGCTCGACGCGTACGCCGAGCAGATGCTGACGTGCTCGCCGAAGGTGGCGCGCCGCGGCGGTGTCCACCTCGTTTCGACGCCCGCGCGCGGCCTGCCCAGCTGGCACGGCTATGTGCTGCCGATCGTGGGTCTGTCGTTCGCGCCCGGCGCGGTGGTGGCGTGTCGGCCTGACCTGCTCGAGCAGCTGCAGCGCGAATTGGGCTCCGATGCGCATCTGCCGTATCTCGATGGACCAGCCCTGCGACGATTCTTCCGCGCCGTGCAGAGAACGTCGCCGCACGCGTTTACGCTCGCCGGCGATATGCGGGCGGTCGACGCAGCCACGTTCGCCCCGCCGTCGACCATGGATCGGGCCGAGCACATCGCCGAAGAGGACACCGCGGCGTTGCACCTGCGCACCCGCTTCGACGGCGCCATCTTCGGCGTGCGCGGTCCGCACGGGCGGCTGGTGTCGTGGGCCGCGCTGAAGCTGAAGTCCGACCGTGTCTGGGAGATCGCCGTGGCGACGGAGGCCGACTATCGCGGCCGCGGCTACGCCCGTGACGTCGTGTCCGCGGCGACCCGATTTGCGCTGGACCAGGGCAAGGTCGCGATCTACATCCACGACCGCGACAACAACACGTCCGCGTTTGTCGCCCGCGCGGTCGGCTATCAGATATACGCCGAGATCGTGTTCAGTGAATACTGAGCGCATGCGCTTTGAAACCCTGGCTGTCCACGCCGGCTCGCCGAGCTTCACCCTCGATGGCGCGCACCCGACGGCGCCGCCGCTGGTGCCCGCCTCGAGCTTCTGGTACGAGTCGGCTGATCAGCTCGACCGTGTCCTGGGTGATGAGCAGCCGGGCTACTCGTACGCGCGCTACGCCAGTCCGACGGTTGTTGCGTTCGAGGAGGCTGTCGCGGCGCTCGAGGGTGCACCCGCGGCAGTCGCGTTTGCCTCGGGCATGGCCGCGGTGCACGCCGCCGTCCGCCACTTTTGTCCTGAGCCAGGCACGAAGATCTTCGTGAGCCAGGACTGCTATGGCGGCACGTTCACGCTCATGGGCAGCACGCTTGCGCGCGAGGGCGTCGACGTCCAGTTTGTCGACGTCTTCGATCTGCCCGGCCTCAACAAGCGGCTCGCGCACGAGCGGCCGCAAGCGCTGCTGCTCGAAGTCGTGTCGAACCCGCTGGAGCAAGTGGCCGACCTGCATGCTCTGCTCGACCTCGGGCGAACGCACGATGTGCCCATCATTGTCGACTCGACGTTCACCACGCCGTGCCTTATTCGGCCGCTGGACCTGGGCGCCGCGTGCGTGATCCACAGCGCGACCAAGTACCTCGGTGGCCACGGCGACGTGACCGCTGGGGTCGTGGCCTGTGCCTCTGACGAGCAGGCAGCGGCGCTGCGCACCTGGCGCAAGTACGCCGGCTCGGTCATGGGCGTGCTGGAGGCCTATCTCTCGATACGCGGCATTCGCACCCTGCCGCTGCGGATGGCTCGACAGTGCGCCAACGCCGCGGCCATCGCGGACGCGTTGTCAAAGCACCCTTCGATTGAGCGCGTGCACTACCCGGGCCTGTCGGACAGTCCGTACCGTGAGGTCGCGTGCAGCCACTTTCCGGAGGGGGTCTTCGGGGCGATGCTTGCGTTCGCGATCAAAGATGCCGACAAACAGGCCGTGATGCGCTTCATGGAGCGGCTACAGGTCGTGCGACCCGCGGCAACGCTGGGCGACTGCTTCAGCCTGGTGCTGTACCCGGTGATCGCCTCGCACCGCGGGCTCACGCCCGAGCAGCGGCGGGCGCGCGGTATCAACGACAACGTGGTGCGCTTTTCAGCCGGTCTCGAAGATCCGGCCGATCTGATCGCCGACCTGGATCAAGCGCTGGGATCGGCCTCATCCTGAGGCGGAGCCGAAGGATCTACGGTAGGTCCTTCGCTGCGCTCAGGATGAAGCTCTTGTGTGGGCTCTTCCGGGGCTGGTGGTTCGGGCGCGATGCCAGTGCCGACCACGATTTTGCCCGCCATCCAGTCGTGCAGCGAGCAGATGTACTGATAGGTACCGTCGGTGTCGAAGTACCACGAGAAACCTTCGCTGGGATTGAGAACGCCTGAGTCGAAAACGCCGTCAGCGGTGACGCTGTGCGCGTCGTAGCCATCGTTGGACCACGTGACCCACGTCCCGACCGGGACCTTCCGGTTCGCGGGGGCATAACCCCACTTTTCGATGGGCCGCGGGTCGTCGATGATCGCGATCGATACCAGGCTCTGGCTTGCGAGCGCGCTGGAGGCGGCTGGGAGCACGCTCGCGGCCAGCGCCACGAGCGTGAGCTTGATAAAACCGCGCCGCACTAGGCGATGACCTTCAACGGATCGAAGCTGCCGCCCAGGACTGGCCCGGGCGAGACGCCAACCTGATCCTGCAACACGCCCGCATAGACCGATCGGAAATCGGCGTTGAACTTCAGGTCGCCGTTGTTGTCCAGGTCGCTCAGGCTCGGATAGCCGCCGTAGACGCCACCGTGCACTTTGTTGCCAATGATAAACATCGGCTCGGCTGTGCCGTGATCCGTGCCCGCCGAGCCGTTCTGCCGCGCGCGCCGACCGAACTCGGAGAAGGTCATGATGACCACGTCGCCCTGCTTGTTCATGTTGGCCAGATCTTGCAAGAAGGCATCGACAGCGTCGTCCATCTGGGTCATGAGCCGGTCGTGCGTGGCCTTCTCGTTGGCGTGGGTATCGAAGCCACCCTGGCTCACCGAAAACAGGCGCGTGCCCAGATTGCCGGCTATGACCTGCGCGACCGTCTTGAGCTGATTCGCCAGGCCGTTGTTAGCCGGGTACTTGACCGCGGTCTGGTACGTGGCCGCGACCTTCTGCAGCTCATCCGAGCCAGCCAGGGCGTTCAGCGTCCCACGGCGGATCAGGCTCTCGTACTGTGACCAGCTGCCCGCCTGGTTGTAGATGTTCTGCAGCGTCTGCAACTGGAAGGTGCGATCGTTCTTGTACTTGGTATCGGTCAGGAAGGAGAACGCCCCGATGCTGGCAACCGCTGGCACGAGCGTCGTGTCGGTCCAGAACATCGTGTTGAGCTGATCGCCAACGCTGATCGCTGGCAGCGCGTTGTCCTGCGCGCACTGGCAGGCCGACACGTAGCGACCCAGCCAGCCTGAGCGCTCGAAGCTCTCGGGGCGAGCCGAGTGCCAGATGTCCATGCTGCGGAAGTGAGAGCGGTTCGGGTTCGGATAGCCGACACCCTGAATGACCGCCAGCCTGCCCTGGTCGTACAGCCCCTTGAAGTGCTTCAGGTTCGGGTGCAGTCCGACCTGATCGGTCAACTTGAGCACCTCGTTTGTCGGCAGTCCGAGGGTCGGGCGCAGCGTCGCGTACGCCGGATCGCCAAACGGCACCAGGGTGTTGATGCCATCGTTGCCGCCCGAAAGCTGCAGCACCACGAGGATGCGGTTGTTCTTGGTCGGGTCGAGCATGACCGGACCGCCGTCAGTGAATCCTGGCTGCCCATCGAGGGCGAGTGCCGTGCGGGTGATGAAGGACGGTGCCAGGAAGCCCGAGGCAACCAGCAGCGCACCGCGGCCGATGAGAGAGCGTCGAGTGATAGCCATGCGTGTGCCTCAGGCCAGCTGGTAGGACGGCGCGGCCAACGCCAGGTGCACCAGGCCGCGTGCCTTCATGTCGAGCGCCGCGCCGTCATCGAGCGCCGCTCCATTCAGATAGTCGACCAGTGTCTGTCGCGCCTCCGGGGACGCGTCGCCATCGACGAGCACGCCCAGATAGAAGTCGACCAGGCCATCGGCGCTGGTGATGCCGCGCGACTGAATCTGCGCCGGCACATCCGTGAAGTACGGCTTGCTGGCGTCGCGACCCGTCGCCAGGCGATTGCCCCAGTTGAAGCGCTCGAACAGCGTGGTGGCGTTGATCCAGGCGGAGCCGCCCTTCCAGCCGCTCACATCGGGCGGATTCAGAAGATCCTGTCCCATGCGCCGCAGCGACTGTGTGGCATCCGGCCCGATGTTCTGCACATTCAGGGACTTGAGCGAGCCCACAACCAGGTCGACTGGTGACTTGATCTGCGCGTGATAGGCCTGCGGCGATAGGAACTCGGGCCCCGTAAAGATGTCTCTGAGCACCGAGCGAATGTCGAAGTTGGTGCTGGTAAACGTGTTGGCGAGTCGGTCGATCGTCGACGACTCGGGGTTTTCGTAGGCGAAGAACGTGAATAGCTTCGTGGTCAGGAACCGCGCCGTTGCCGGATGCCGCGCCAGGATCGCCAGGATGTCGTCGGCGTCGAAGTTCCCGGTCTGGCCCTGGAAGGTCTTGTCCTTCGTATCGTGCTGGTTGGCGGTGAAGACGTACCCGAGATTGCGGTCAAGCGTGTGGCCCGTAAAGGCTCGCGCCGCCTCCTTGATGTCCTGCTCCGAGTAGTTGCCAATTCCGACCGTGAACAGCTCCATGACCTCACGGCCGTAGTTCTCGTTGGGCGAGCCCTTGCGATTCTGGCGATTGTCGAGCCAGATCAGCATCGCCGGGTCGCGCGTCACCTTCTGCAGCAGGGTCTCGAAGCTGCCGAGGCCGTTGTCTCGGAACAGCTGCATCTGCTGCTGCATGAGCACCGCGTTGGCGACCTTGCTATTGGCAGTCGCGAAGTGGTTGTGCCAGAAGAGGACCATCTTCTCCTGGAGCGGCCGCTGTGTGTACAGCATGCGGCTGAGCCACCAGAACTTGACTGCCTCGATTTTTCGCCGCGCGTCCGCGTCCGCGAGATTGAGCGCAAGTGGGGCGATGAGCCCGTCGGAAACCGAATCGTCGACCTGCTCGGGATTCAGCAGGCGTTCGACCGCACCGGCGAAACCGAGTGCGGCGTACTGATCGAGGTCGGCTTCGGATGCGCCGAAACCGGCTCGCCTCAGGAGATGGGCGACCTGGGAGCGCGTGGTGTCAAGGGCCATGTGTGGTTCCGTCGCAGTTGATACGCAGTGCCAGGCGCGCGCGTTACGAGGCGCCGGAAATCGACCGCACTCTATCTCGCCGCGAGGTTGTACTCAACCAATACACAAACGCGCCATGCCCCACTCGGGGGATTGCCTACCGCGTGCCGTCTCGGGAGCGCTACAGTTGCGTGCACACGGAGGTTCCCGAAACACCATATGGGCATTCTGGACCGCGTCTCGACCCTGATGCGCGCCAACATCAACGACCTCATCGATCGCGCGGAGGATCCCGAGAAGGTCGTCAGGCAGCTGATCTATGACATGAATAACAACCTGCTGCAGGTGAAGACCCAGGTAGCGGCGTCGATCGCGGACGAGAAACAGCTCAAGCAGCGCTGGGATGACAACGAGAGCAAGTCGCAGGAGTGGCAGCGCCGAGCCGAGCTCGCCGTGGAGAAGGGTCAGGATGACCTGGCGCGCGAGGCGCTCGGGCGTCGCAACTCGTTCCAGCAGACCGCCGACGGGTTCAAGGAACAGTACGAGCAGCAGAGTCGCCAGGTCGAAGTGCTCAAGGATGCCCTGCACCAGCTCGAGGCCAAGATCCAGGAAGCCACCACCAAGCAGGACCTGCTGATCGCGCGGGCCCGCCGTGCCAAGGCCGAGACCCAAATCCGTACCACGCTGAGCGGCCTGAATCAGTCGAGCGCGATGGGTCAGTTCGCGCGCATCGAAGAAAAAGTGTCGATGCAGGAAGCGCGTGCGGCTGCGCTCGGGGAGCTCGATACCGACACCACCGAACGGCGGTTTGAGCTGCTGCAGCAGGAGAGCGATATCGACGATCAGTTGGCGGCGCTGAAAGCGCAAAAGGGACTGGCCGCGCCCGAGTCGTCCGAAAAGGCGCTGGGTTCAGGCTCTGAAGAGAAGCCTGCTTAGCTCCGCCAGCGGCTCGCCGAGAAGCGGCCTCGCGTAGTCGACGAAGGCTGGGGTGAGGCCGTTGCCGGCCGCGTTGATGAAGGCATCCGGTAGCAGGCGCTGCTCGTTCGCGACTACTTCCAGAGGGACCTCGCCAGTGGAGATCACGTACGGCGGCTGGCGCTCGAGCGTCACCATCACGCCGCTGCGCCCTGCCCGCGCCAGTTGGACGGCCGCCCGCCCCACCAGCTCGGCCTCGGCACGATCCGTTGTCGACACATAGCCGAGCGCATTGCGCTGAATCGTCCCCGGCTTGTCATAACGCACGCGGACTTTGAGCTCCTGCGTCAGGCGCTGCGTGAGGAACTGCGCCGGGCTCTCGTAGTAGGCGTGACCGAAGGGATCGACCCAGCGCGGCTTGTCCTGGGCGCCGATCACGCGGCCGTCGGGGGCCGGCTGGTTCTCACACAGCGCCAGCACGCACCAGCCTAGCCGCTCGTAGACCTCTTTGACCTCTTGAACGATCTGGTCACTGCTTTTTGGCCGCTCTGGAACGTACACCAGGTGTGGTGCGTCATTGCTCTCGTCTTTGGCGAGCCACGCGGAGCCGGGCAGCCACCCCGCGTGGCGGCCCATGACCTCGATGATGCGAATGGGATCGGTGTGGCGCATCGCCTGCGTGTCCAGGGCGGTCTCGCGGGCGATGGACGCGACAAAGCGGGCGGCGCTCCCGTAGCCCGGGCAGTGGTCGGTCGCGGGCAAATCGTTGTCGATGGTCTTGGGTACGCCGACTACTCTGAGGTCCAGGTTCTTTGCGCTTGCGACTTCGGCGACCTGCCTCGACGTATCCGCCGAGTCGTTACCGCCGATATAGATCCACGTATCGATGCGGTTCTGCTCGCACAGCTCGACCAGCCGCTCAGCATCGCCAGCTTGCAACTTGTATCGACAACTACCCAGCGCTGCCGCTGGAGTGTGCTTCAGCCTCTCGAGGGTGTCCTGCGCGATACCGGACAGGTCGACCAGATCACCGTGCAGCGCACCCTGGGCACCGTGCTGCATGCCCAGGATCCTGGCCGCGCCAGCGGTGCGCGCTTCGTCGATGGCCCCAGCCAGGCTGGCGTTGATGACCGCTGTCGGCCCGCCCGATTGGCCGACCAGGACGCCTTTCAGCCGGCTAACGCGACCTGACGCTCCGAATGAGTTTCACCGCGGCGCTCGCGCAGCACACCGACCACGGTCCGCATGAACGCGGGCAGATCGGCTGGTGAGCGAGAGGTAATGATCGTGCCATCGCGGACCACTTCGCGGTCGACCCAGTTGGCGCCCGCGTTGACCATGTCGTCCTTGATGCTGCGGTAGCTTGTCGCGGTTTTGCCGTGGAGGATGTTGGCCGACGCGAGCATCCACCCGGCGTGACAGATGGCTGCGACGACCTTGCCCTGCTCGTGCGCCTCGCGGACCAGCTTGACCATGCCTGGGTGGCGCCGCATGTGGTCGGGGCTGTAGCCGCCGGGGATGATCACGCAGTCGAACTGGCTCGCCGTGACCGTATCGGCTTCGGCGTCGACGGTGACCGGGTAGCCGTGCTTGCTCTGGTAGGTCTCGGCGCTGCCGGAGCCCACCACGAAGACGTCGGCGCCCGCTTCGCGCAGGCGGTAGTACGGGTACCACAGCTCGAGGTCTTCGTAGAGCGTCTCGGCCAGGATGGCAACTCGCGTGCCGCTCAATTCGCCAGCCTTACCGTCGCTACCGTTCTCCGTCGTCTGGTTGTCCTGATTGGTGGCCATGTGTCTCTCTCCGGACCGTGGCGGCTCCCGATTTCATCGTACCACCTGTGTTGCGCAATTCCTCCGCCACGCCGCACAGCACTTCTGCCACGGCTTCGACTGATGGCACGTGCTCGTCGGCGAGTTGGCGGACGTTGAGCGGCGTCTCGGAACCGATGACGCCGATGCTCAGCGTGCCCATGCCGCTCGTTTCCTGAAGCGTCTTGAGCGCCCGGAACGCGTGGGCATCGGTGACATCATCGCCCAGGTACACCAGTCGCGTCAGGCGATGCTCCTTGGCCAGCCAGCTCACTGCTGAGCCCTTGCTGACGGTGAGCGGCGGTAAGACGTTGAGGACCATGCGGCCCTCTTCCAAGCGCAGGCCGCTGGCCAGGACGCTATGCGCCAGGATCTCGAGGAGCTCGCGTCTGGCTTCGTCTGGCTGCAGTGCAAGGCGATAGTGCAGGCTGCCGGTGACGCCCTTGTTCTCGATGGTCACGCCTGGGCAGCGCACCTGCTTTTCGATCTCGTCGAGCACTTTTGCGAGCCGCGGGACCCACGGTCGTGCCTCGGGCGGCACTACTGGACCGTCGGGCGACCATACTTCCAGGCCATGGTTACCGACATACGTGAGCCCCTCGACGTTGACCATTGCCCGGGCGTCATTGACTGCTCGGCCCGAGACCACGGCCACGAGCGCGATTTGTTCTCTGAGCTCCTTCAGTGCTGCTTTAGCCGTGGGCAGCACCCGCGCGTCCTCCGGATGGGTGACGATGGGGCTGATGGTCCCGTCGACATCGGTAATGAGCCCCGCTCGGTCTTCTTGTAAGAGCGTTGCAACCTTCTCGATGAGTCGCAGCGAATTGAAGCTATCCGAACCGCTCTCGTACACTTCAGAAGGTTCCGCGCCTTGTAATTACAGTCTAGGCGCGACCCAGTCCGCGATAGCTCAACGGTAGAGCGGCCGGCTGTTAACCGGTAGGTTCCAGGTTCGAATCCTGGTCGCGGAGCCTTCGAACTCAAAATGGGCCGTTTCAGACCTACCTGCTGCCTTTGTCCTGATGTGCTACCCCCCGAAAAATCTGATGGTGCTACCCACAGGTCGCAGTAGCAACCGGTAGGTCCGAAACGGGTTCGCCGCGGCCGTGGCAAACCGTGCGGTCCTCGCCCGCGCAGTGCCGCGCCATCTTGTCCGACTCGTGGCCAAGCACGTCCTGGATGTGAGCGATTGACGCCCCGGCCAGCGGCATGGCCATGACCGTTCTAATCGGAAGGCGGTCGCCAATGGCTCTCGAAGATTGCGCGATCCCGCACGTGCTCGAACGTCGGCAAGTAGAAGCAGGCGCGGATCGCGGCGATCTCGTCCGGGGCGAGAGGTTTCTTGGCTGGAAGTTCCTTCTCGAAACGCTCAACGTCCTCGAGCAAAGCAGCGATCGCGTGACGACGTCCAGCCGGCTGGCAAGCGCGCCGGGCGGGTCGATGACCGGCGATCCGGCGCGCGTCATGTATTGCG
>WNGB01012309.1_pt1 | contig 16695 bp, 11 predicted proteins | sample 5400681 | NCBI WGS metagenome assembly WNGB01 (sample SAMN13153367, study PRJNA577476) | soil metagenome | isolation source: 115 cm soil or saprolite under grassland replicate 2 | place: USA:California | collected 2016-06-15 | reverse complement strand
GGACGTTGGCGAGCAACTGGGCGTGCACGCCACCACGGTCGCCAAATGGCGCCGTCGGTTCGCCACCCGCCGGCTGGAGGGACTGGCCGACGAGCCGCGGCCGGGCGTGCCCAGAACGATCACCGACGCGCAGGTCGAGCAGGTGATCGTGAAGACCTTGGAGGCGACCCCCACCGATGCCACCCACTGGTCGACCCGCTCGATGGCCCGGGCGACCGGGATGAGCCAGACCGCGGTCAGCCGCATCTGGCGGGCGTTTGGGCTCAAGCCGCACCTGGCCGAGACCTGGAAGCTGTCTTCTGACCCGCAGTTCATCGACAAGGTCCGCGACGTGGTCGGGTTGTACCTGAACCCGCCCGAGGCGGCGGTGGTGCTGTGCGTGGACGAGAAGTCCCAGATCCAGGCGCCCGGCCGCACCGCGCCGGTGTTGCCGCTGATGCCCGGCAGCCCGCAGCGGCGCAGCCACGACTACACCCGCCATGGCACCACCAACCTGTACGCCGCCCTGAACCTGGCCTCGGGCCTGGTCATCTCCCAGCTGACCCCGCGCCACCGCGCCATCGAGTTCCGGCGGTTCCTGGACCACGTCGACCAGGCGGTCCCCGCCGGGCTGGACGTGCACGTGATCTGCGACAACTCCTCCACCCACAAGACGGCGGCGATCCGGCGCTGGCTGGTCGCCCACCCTCGCTTCCACGTGCATTTCACGCCGACCTACAGTTCCTGGTTGAACCTGGTGGAGCGGTGGTTTGCGGAGCTGACGACCAAGTGGCTCAAGCGTGGCAGCCACCGGTCGGTCCCCGAGCTGACCCGCTCGATCCAGTCCTGGATCGAGACCTGGAACGAGCAGCCTCGGCCGTTTGTGTGGCACAAGACCGCGGATCAGATCCTTGACAGCATCGCTCGATATCTACAGCCAATCTCTAACTCGGGACACTAGTGCTGCGTTCCTTAAAGGCGGTACACGAATGTCCGCCGACGATGCCGTGCCGGTGGGGGCGTCCGCCCCCACACCCACGGCCGAGCGCGCCGGTTGAGCTGGCGGGTGGCCACCCGGGTGGCCAGGGTGATCTCGTGGGCGTTGGCGAAGCACTGCCCGGCCAGCGCCTCGTGGCGAAACAGCCGCCACCAGCCCTCCTGCAGGTTGAGCCAGCACGCCCGTAGGATGCGCAAAGTCGGACGTGGCCTCTGAGCTGCCAGTTCGCTCACCATCACACGGCAGGGTGACGGCTCCGCTGACCCTGTTTCGGAGGCTACCTGCGTGCTGTCGAAGCTCGCCCACCTGACACTCTGCCACTCCATCCAGCTGCTCGTCCTGCTGGCCCGCAGCAAGGCCGCCAGGACCTGGAGATCCTGGTGCTCCGCCACCAACTGGCCGTGCTGCGCCGGCAGATCGCACGCCCCAGGCTCCAGCCCGCCGACCGCGCCCTGCTCGCGGCGCTCAGCCGGGCACTGCCGCGCGCCCGCTGTCGTGCTTCTTCGTCAACCCCGACACGCTGCTGCGCTGGCGCCGGCGGCTGGTCGCCGGCGCCTGGACCCACCCGCACCGCCGGCCAGGGCGACCACCACCCGACCAGGAACCGCAGCAGCTGATCGTCCGCCTGGCCAGCGAGAACCCCCATTGGGGCTACCAGCGCATCCAGGGCGAACTTCAACAGCTTGGCGTGGGCGTCTCGGCGACCGCGATCCGCACCACGCTGCGCCGCCACGGCCTGGACCCCACCCCACGGCGAACCGCCACCACCTGGCGGGCGTGCCTGCACCAGCAGGCCGCCGGGATCCTCGCCTGCGACCTGCTTCACCGTCGACACCGTCTGGCTGCGACGGCTCTACATCCTGTTCTTCATCGAACACGCCACCCGCCGGGTCCACCTGGCCGGGGTGACCGCCAACCCCAACGCCGCCTGGTCACCCAGCAGGCCCGCAACCTCCTGCTGCGCCTGGAGGACCAAGGACGCCGCGTGCGCTTCCGCATCCGCGACCACGACGCGAAGTTCTGCCGTGGTTCGACGACGTGTTCGGCTCGGAGGGCGCCCAGGTGCTGGCCACACCCGTGCAGGCGCCCAACGCCAACGCCAACGCCTGCGCGGAGCGGTGGGTGCGGACCGTCCGCACCGAGTGCCTTGACTGGCTGCTGCTCGTCAGCCGCGGTCACCTCGAGCAGGTCCTCCGGATCTACGCCCAGCACTACAACCAGGCACCCTCCACACCGAGCGGTGGCGTGGCCTAGTTCCAGTTGGATCGTGCGTGTCACCGGGCGGTTGGTGGCGGTGGCGGGGAGGTGGAACGGCGGGTGCGGCACGGCGTCCAGCAGCAGCCGCGCGGCGACGTAGTCGCGGTGCTCGGCGGGCAGGTCGAGCACGACGGCGAGCAGCGCCGCCGCTGCCAGGCAGAGCGCAACCCGCCGCAGCCGGAGCCAGCCCCGGAGCCGCCAGCGCCAGCGCCGGAGCCAGGGTCGCCGCCTGTCGCCACAAGCCATGCCCGATCGTAGGCCCTATTTGTCGGCACGCCGCATGCAGCGTGCGGCACAGCACCGCACCGGTGTGTGATGCGTGGTGCGCGGTTCGGCCGGCTCGCGACGCTGACGCGGGCGTGGAGAGGGTGGAGGGGAGCGCGACTCCCTCGGCGGTGAGCGGTGAGCTTGGAGCAGCGCACAGCGCAGCACCCTGGACAGGGGCATAGGAGGGGCACGCCAGGGGCAGGAGCGCCGCCACGGGGTCTGCCCCTGGCGTGCCCTGTCTTGCCCGGCGTCATTGCCGGATGCCGAGCCGTGCTCTCTGTAACCAGCCAGCGGCGGCCGACCCGAAGCTCTGCCCGCATCCGCTTCACCGACCAGCCCTGTTCGACATGCTGGCGCTGCAGGTAGGCAGCCAGGTCCGGGAAGCCCAGCTCGGTCAGCCGCTCGGCCCGCCGCGTCTGCCAGGAGACCGACTGCACCTGCGGCCCCCGCTCGCTCGCAGCAACTCTCCGGCGGTCCGCCGGGCTCGGCGGATGCCGTGCTGGTCCAGCAGCCGCCGCACCGTCACCCGATGCGCGCCAAGCTCGGCCGCACCATCGGCCAGCAGCCACCCGCGCTCCAGCAGCCGATCGGCCAGGTACGCCCTGACATCGGCGAACCCAAGCTCGGCCACCCGCCCGGCGATCCGCTGGTTGCTGAAGCGCCATCGCTGGCGGGCTAACCGTTCCGGTCGGGCCGGCAGCACGACTCCCTGGGCGTGGAGCGCCTGCTTGACCATCCACTCGCTGACGCCAAGCTGCTCGGCGAGCGCCGGGATGCTGACGCCGGTGTCGCAGCAGGCTTGGAGGTAGCTGCGCAGGTCGCCGAACCCGGGCCGCTAGGCGCGCCGCTGCATGCGGCGGCCACGGCCGTCGTCGGCCACAAACCCGCCCTGGATCACCAGCCGGCGGGACGAATCCGCTGGCAGCGGGGTTACCCATCCTTTCGTCGTACCGGGGGCGACGCAACCGCATCATCGCGCCTCGACAGCAAACGGCCGACGAGGTTCGCGTTCATGCCGGTCTTTGCGACGGCACGCAGGTCCACCTGCTCGCGGCGCTGTCCCAGCAGGCGACGGTGCTGACGGGCTTGCGGGACCTGGTGATCGGGCTGCTGCGGCTGGCCGGGTATGCCAGCATCGCGCGGAGCGTGCGCTGGGTGGCTCGCGACCCGGCCTGTTCGCTTGCACTGCCGGGCCCGCGCAGCGCAGGCGCGCAATGCCGGCAGCACCTTCAGCGTGTCACTCCCTGGCCGGGCGAACGTCGCCTGACGCGGACGGGAGGCCGGTTCGAGGCCAGCCTCCCCTCTCGAGCTTGGCTTGGGCTCAGCCCGACGACGGCAGCGGGATGACCGGGCACTCGAACCACTTGATCACCCCGATATCGGCGGCTGCGCCGCCCGCCAGAGCCGCCGCAACCTCCTCGTCGCTGTCGAGGTCCCCGCTGCCGTTGGTGTCGTAGCTGCCCACGGCGGCCTGGTAGTCGGCAAAGCGCAGGCCGTGCACGGCCCACCGGCCACCGTTGTAGCCCGGGTCGCCGGGTGCGGCCGTGGCCACGTTCGGCTGCAGCCCAAAGAACTCGTAGATCACATCGAAGGAATGCGCCGGCGCGCCGGTGCCGGACAAGTCGGTGGGGGTCCCCACCGTACGATACAGCGCGCCGTCGACGTAGAACGCCGGGCCGGACACCCCAGCCTGGGCGATCGTGGCTGGCAGCACCAGCGCCGCCACCGCCGCCGCCAGGATCAGCAACCGCCGCATGGTGCCTCCTCTTCGTCGGGGCATGCGGCAGTGTGGCCCGGCAGCCTTACGCCATCCTTGCCCGTCCCTTACGGGTTGCTGAAATCTCAGTCGTCCCCGAGCCGGTGCCCCGCCCGCGCGGACGCCGGTAAGACTCCCGCAACGTCCATCAGCTGACCAGACGCAACCGAACCCTCCGGTGTGCCAGCGACGCGTCGCGTCGAACGCTCGGACAGCCAGCGGGTGCGCCCTGAACGCGCCGCGGGTAGATGCGACGCACCATGTGGGGGGTTGATCGCCGTTGCCGCGTCAGCATGGGCGACGCGCGTACCGAGCGGCACCGTAGGACGGCGGGGCCTGTTGAGGCAACGATGCGAGCAGTGCCATGACCAGGCCGTGCCGGCCGAAGGTGACTTGGGCGGCGGTCAGCGGGAGGGGCGGCGGAATGCCGCCTCGAACCCGGTCCCACCGCGGTCGTTGAGGAGGCGCACGTGGGCGATGTCGCGCAACGCGACCGGGAGCGCCCGACCCCAGCTTCCCCTGCCATCGGTCACGGTGAGCGTTCCCAGCGCAAATCGCCTGCCGTCGCGGGTGGTGACCTCGACCGTGTAGGCACCTGATCCGCTCGGCGAGCTGACCGTCACGAAGACCCATGAAGGGGAGCCCTCATAGCCGAACACGTTTCCCGCCCGGCGGCCGCTGGTGTCGCGCAGCGGGAGCGCGCCGAAGTACCGGCCGTTGGCCTGCTGGAGGGTGTGCCGGTACCGGGCCGCCAGCTCCCGGTCCTGGTCCGTGGCCACGTGGAAGCCGATCGCCGTCCGTCAGGGCCGCCGCCAGCGCGGCCGCGGCGGCGATCGCAACAAGCCACCGCCTGCGGGCGGTGGGTGGCCGGCCGGTCAGCCGCCCCACGACGCGCGACTCGAACCCCACGGGGGGCTCTCGGGATGGGGCCTGGAGCAGCAGCTCGTCGGCCACCTCGGCGAGCTCCGCGAGATGTCGTCGGCAGCTGCCGCATCCGGCGAGGTGCTGGAGCGCTGCGGCCCGCTCCTGCCCCGCGAGGACCCCGAGGGCCAGCTCGGGCGCGACCTCGCGGACCTGATGACAGCTAGGGCTATCGGTCATCGCCTACCTCGAGGACCGTGCGGAGCTTCAGCATGGCCGCCCGGATCCTGGTCTTGGCGGTCCCGATCGGGATCCCCTCGGCCTCGCCGATCTCGCGGGCGGTGCGTCCCAGGAAGGCCGCCAGGAGCAGGGCTCGCCGTTGCTCCTCGGGCAGCGTAGCGATCGCCCGTTGCAGCCGCCGGGACTCCTCGGCGGCCAGCCCCCGCTCCTCTGGTCCGGCCTCGGGGCTTGGGATCGGCATCGCGAGGATCACGTCGGGGTCGATCGGCGTGGCGGGCCGCACGCGGCGGGCGTCGACGGCGAGATTCCTGGCGATCGTGAGCAGCCAGGTCGACACCCGGCCCCGTACCGGATCGTGGGCGGCCGCGTATCGCCATGCTCGGATGAACGTCTCCTGAGCGACCTCCTCCGCGCATTGGGGGTCGCCCACGATCGTGAGTGCAAGGCCATAGACGCGAGCCTGGAAGCGGCGCACGAACGCCGCGGCGGGCTCCGGCTCCCCAGAAGCCAGCCCGGCCAGCAGCGACTCGTCCGAGAGCGACCACATGCGTGTACTTCGGGGACGTGAGGCCGTCGAACTGTCAGGGATCCCGCGCCCCCGCCGGCGCGACCTCGCCGGCAGCCTACCCGATGCGGGGTTGAGCCTGCGATGGGCCGAAGGGCCGATTTTCGGGTGAGCCCAATCCCCCTGGGCTATTCGCCCGTATTACTTAAGGTCGGCACCTCTGGATCGTTGCCACCTCCGGATCGAGGTGGCCTTGCAGTAGGGATACGCCGGTATCGAGGTGTCGGTGAAGCACCGTCTTTGGAGAGAGGGGATGACTGCGATGGCCGGCAAGCGGCTCCTGGCCCGCGCCGCCGTGCTCCTGACAGCCCTTTCGACCCTGCTCGTCACGAGCCCCGGCGGCATCGGGGGCGCGCAGGTCGCGGGGCCGACGATCCTGGATCCGAGGCTGTCGGTGCGAACGCTGGTGGATGGCCTCGTCACCCCGACGAGCCTGGCGTTCCTTGGCACCGACGACATCCTCGTGCTGGAGAAGAACACCGGGAAGGTGCAGCGGGTCGTGGGCGGCAAGATCCAGTCCACGGTCCTGGACCTGCCGGTGAACTTCGCGTCGGAGCGAGGGCTGCTGGGGATTGCCCTGCATCCGGGCTTCCCGCACAACCCGAGCGTCTACCTCCACTGGACCCAGAGCAGCACCGGCCAGGACACCGACGTGCTCAGCCAGACCCCACTGCTGGGCAACAGGGTTGACCGCTTCGTCTGGGACGGCACCGCGCTGACCTTCGCGCAGCATCTCATCAGGCTCCGCGCCCTCCAGCAGGACGCCAATCAGCCCGAGCGCGGCAACCACGACGGCGGGGTGATCACCTTCGGGCCCGACGGGAAGCTCTACATCCTCGCCGGCGACGCGGGCCACCGCGGCCAGTTGCAGAACCTCGCTGATGGGCCCTTCGGGCCTGGTGTGCCCGACGACCAGTTCGGCGGCCCGCAGCCCGACAACGCCCACCTCACCGGGGTGATCCTGCGGCTCAACGACGACGGTGCCACCCCCGCCGACAACCCCTTCTTCGAGGTGGGCGCCAAGATCGGCGGGCAAGTCGGTGCCAACCTCCAGAAGGTCTTCGCCTACGGGCTCCGCAACAGCTTCGGGATGGCCTTCGATCCGATCTCGGGCCAGCTGTGGGAGGAGGAGAACGGGGACGACTCCTTCACCGAGCTCAACCGGGTCGAGCCGGGCTTCAACTCCGGTTGGGTCCAGATCCAGGGCCCCCCGGGCCGCATCGCTCAGTACAAGGCCATCGAGACCAGCTTGGCCACCGACCCGGTCACGGGCACGGTCTACTTCGGGCTCCAGCAGGTCCGGTGGCCACCGACCAACATCGCCGACTCCCCCGAGGTGGCCCTGTCGCGGCTGTTCACGCTGCCCGGCGCGCGCTACAGCGCCCCGGAGCTCAGCTGGAAGTTCGAGGTTGCTCCGGCGGCTATCGGCTTCGTGGACGGTAGGGGCCTTGGACCCCAGTTCCAGGGAGACCTCTTTGTGGGCGCTGCCCGCACGTTCCTGGAGGGTGGGGCCCTGTTCCACCTGAACCTGACCGGGAACCGCCAAAAGATCGCCGTTGATGACCCGCGGCTGGAGGACCGGGTCGCCGACAACAACCACAAGTTCGACATCACCGAGAGCGAGAGCCTGCTCATCGGGACCAACTTCGGGATCGTGACCGACCTCGAGACGGGTCCGAACGGCAACCTGTTCGTGGTCTCCCTGTCGCAGGGCGCGATCCACGAGATCGCCCGGCGGTAGGCCGGTTCCCCAGAGCCGTTTCGCTCTCGCGAGCCGGGCAAACCCGAACAACCGGAAGGAGCGAGGATGCGCAGGAGGATCATGCTCGTGGTCGTGCCCATGCTGGCGGTGGCGCTGCTGGCGCTGGCGCCATCCGCCCGGGCCGGCGACAACTTCGTGGCCACGCTCTCCGGCGACCAGGAGGTCCCGGCGCGCGACACCCAAGCCGTGGGCGTGGCCACGTTCAAGCTCCGCGAGGACGGCGCGGCGCTGCGGTTCAAGGTCAACGTGGCCAACATCGACAACCCCTTCGCGGCCCACATCCACTGCGGCGCCGTCGGGGTCAACGGCCCCATTGGCGTCACCCTGTTCATGGGGTCTGTCGCAGGCGGTGCCGTGAACGGGACGCTGGCCGAAGGGACGATCACCGCCCCAGACCCCGGCAACGCGTGCGGATGGACCGACCTGGCGGCGGTCCTGGCCGCGATGGGAAGCGGCGACACCTACGTCAACGTGCACACCAACGACGGGGTGCCGCCGATCAACACCGGGCCCGGGGACTTCCCCGGCGGAGAGATCCGCGACCAGATCCGCTAGGGGATTCCCAAGAGAGCAAATAGGAAGAGGGCCCCCGACCGGGCCCTCTTCCGAGATGAACGTCCCGGAAGGGAATCTACTCCGTATGAAGATGGAGTATTGGCGGCGGCGCGATGAGCGACTAGCATCGTTCGAACGAGTCCGCCGTCGTTCTTTTCGGGTGAGGCGCGATGGGCGTCTGCTCGCTCTGTTCAGCATGTTCGCGGTGGTGCCGATCGTGAGCACCTCAGCCTTCGCGGACCTTCCCCCGATCAAGACCTCCGCTCGCAGGTAGCCAACGCGCTCTCCCAGGTGGCCAGCAACTGACCCTGGCAGCAGTCGGGTGCGCACCGCCGATTACCAGCAAGCCCGAGCAGGCCGATGGAGGGGACTGTCGATGATCTGCCGACTTATTGCCCGCAGCCTTCGCCGTCGCCATTGCAGCCACAACCCTGCGTCTTCACCTGTGACGAATGGCCAATGGGATAGGGCGCCAAGCAGCCTGCTGGGCGGCGTGGGCGCCGTCCTGGGGAGGTGCGAGAGCGATGCGCAGACGTCGGATGTCGGGAATCGTCGCGGCCATCGTAGCGGGAGCTCTGGTGTTGGCGGTGGGCCCGGTCGGGGCTGTGGCAGGCGGGCGGGAGCCCGGCGGCGGGGGCAGCGGTGGCTTCCAGGGAGAGCGCGAGAGCCTGAAGGACAAGGACAACCGCAAGGGCAGGGTCGCGCCGTCCCAGCGGCAGCGCGACCTCGCGGGCTCGCTCGACGCGCGGGTCCGGTGGAACAACTTCGGCACCCCCGCGGTGCTCGCGTCGACCGGAGCACCGCTCGCGCAGGGGCTGCCATCCGACCCGGTCGCCGCCGCGCGGGCGTACGTCGCACGCAACCAACAGCTCCTCGGACTCACCGCCAGGGCGGCCGGCGCGCTGGAGGTCGTCACCGTCGCGCCGATGGGCGAGGGCGCCGCGGTGCTGCTGCGGCAGCGTTTCGGCGACCTGCCAGCCGGGGTCGACGGCCTGGTGACGATCGGTCTGCGCGACGGCAAGGTCTTCCACGTCAGCTCCTCGCTAGCTCGTGACGTGAGCGCGCCCCCGCCAGCGACGCTCTCGGCTCAGGACGCGGCGCGTCGCGCGGCGCGTGACGCCGGGCTCGACCTGAGCGCGGTTCGCAGCGTCGACCGGGTGGCTGTGCCCACCCCGCTTGACGGGCCGCGTGCCGCCTACCAGGTGGTGCTCCTCGGCGCAGCCGGCGCGGGCGAGCCGGTCGCGTACTCCAGCTTCGTGGACGCAAGGGACGGCAATGTGCTCGTCCGCGAGGACCTCGTCGACCGCGAGATCGACAACCCGACGTGGGAGGTGTTCCCGAACACACCGGTCGACTACTCCTCCAAAGACACCCGGGTGACTTGGTGCTTTGCGCCGCTTGCCCCCGGGTGCGACGAGGTGGTGGGCACGTCGGCCTCGCCGTTCGCGTGGGACGTCAAGACGGAGAGCGGCAAGCCGTCGAACACGACAGACGGCAACAACGCGTTCGCCGTCCACAACTGGTTCAGCAACGACCCGTTCGACGTGGGCAAGGAGCTGGCAACGCCCAGCCCGACCCGCGACTACAGATACGGCTGGACCAACCAGTGGTTGAAGGAACGGTGCTCGCCGGCCGTGTTCGACACCGCGCAGCGCAACGACATCGATGCGGCCCGGGCCAACCTGTTCGCCATGCACAACCGCATGCACGACTGGTCCTACCAGCTCGGCTTCACCGAGACCGCGTTCAACCTGCAGGAGGACAACTTCAAGCGCGGCGGCAAGCAGAACGACCCGGAGCAGGGTAACGCACAGGCCGGCGGCGTCACCGGTGGACCCCCGACCTTCGCCGCGCGCGACAACGCCAACCAGATCACGCCGCCCGACGGCCACGCACCCATCACCAACATGTACCTCTGGCAGCCGATCGCGGGTTCGTTCTACGCCCCATGTGTCGACGGTGATTTCGACATGACGGTGATCGGGCACGAGTACACCCACGCCATCAGCAACCGCATGGTTGCCGGACCCAACGCCGGCCTCAGCGGCCCGCAGGCGGGCGCGATGGGCGAGAGTTGGTCCGACCTGATGGCGATGGAGTACCTGAACGAGCACGGGTACGTGCCGGCCGGCCAGAACCCGTACACGATCGGGGAGTACGTCACGAGCGACGGCACTGCCGGCATCCGCAACTACAACATGAGCGACAGCCCGCTGAACTACAGCGACGTCGCCTACGACCTGGTCGGGCAGCAGGTGCACGCCGACGGCGAGATCTGGAGCGCCACCAACTTCGACATCCGCCAGGCCTTCATCGGCCGGTACGGCAGCGGCGACGCGGCGCTGCAGAAGTCCTGCGCCAACGGCGCCATGCCGGTCACCGCCTGTCCTGGCAACCGGCGCTGGGTCCAGCTGGTGTTCGACGCCTGGCTGCTCATGACGACCGGCAACGTGAGCATGGTCGACGCCCGTGACGCCATGCTCGCCGCGGACCTGATCCGCTTTGGCGGGGCCAACCAGGACCTGCTGTGGAACGCCTTCGCCGAGCGTGGCCTGGGCGAGGACGCGTTCAGCAACACCAACGCCGACGCCAACCCCCGGCCCAGCTTCACCTCCCCGTTCGCCACCGAGGCGGTGCTGAGCTTCCGGCCGGTCGACGAGGACGGGCAGATGGTCGCAGGTGCGCAGCTGTTCATCGGGCACTACCAGGCCCGCGCGGTGCCGGTGGCCGACACCGATCCTGGGACGTCGCTCGGTGACGCGGTCAGCGTCGTGCCGGGGACCTACGAGTTCATCGTCCGCGCTCCCGGCCGAGGGCTGGTGCGCGTCGGCTCCGTCACGGTGAGCGCGGGCCAGGTGCGCGACCTGCCGGTGCGCATGTTCGTCAACCTCGCCTCGGGCGCGGCGGGTGCCACGGCGGCCCGTGATGGCGTCAATGTGACCCGACTGATCGACGACGACGAGGCCACCAACTGGGCGTCGCTCGGCAGCCCGGTGGCTGGCAGGCAGGTCACGGTCGATCTCGCCGGCGGCGTGCAGCAGGTGCGTCGCGTCCAGGTGAGCGCGATGCTCCGACCGCCGATCGTGGGCGATGCCGACCCGGGCGTGCAGAGCCGGTTCTCGGCCCTGCGGCAGTTCCGGGTTCTCGCCTGCCAGGCGAAGGGCGCGGTCGACTGCAGCCGCGCCGCCGACTTCGCGCTCGTCTACACCAGCCCTGCCAACGCGTTCCCGTCGATCGCGCCGCGGCCACGCGCACCGGAGCTCATCATCCGCTCGTTCGACATCCCACCCACGAACGCCACCCACTTGCGCTTCGAGGTGGTCACCAACCAGTGCACGGGGGCGCCGGACTACGCCGGTGAGCAGGACAACGACCCGCGGGCCAACACCGACTGCTCGACCGCCAGCCCGCAGGCGAACAACGTGCGGGCGGCTGAGTTCCAGGCGTTCGCCCAGTAGTAGGACGCTCCACCACATCAACCCACGGACGCAAGAGCCCTTCCAGAGCCCTGCGGGGCGCGGCTAAGGCACCGACGCGGCCCGGGCGCCCAAAGCGCCCGGGCCGCGTCGACTCCCATGGCAAAGCACATGGACTGCTGGCCTACTGCACCTGCCCGCTGCGCGTCAGCCTCACGATCCACCAGGGATGGTCAGCGATGAGCTGGGCCAGACCGCCGCGTGTCGGCTGGTCCATGCTGGCCGCCCTTCCGACGGTGCGTCCACGTCAAAGTGCACTGGTGGGTCGGACTGGAGAATCGGCGCTGGGTTGTCTTGAGCCCTTCTCTTCGCGCTACGGCGTTCATCCAGTCGCTGGCCACCGAGACGAAGACGCCAGACAAGGAAGACGAGGAGGTCACTCACAGGCCATAGTGGCCGAGCCCAGCCCGGTGAGCACCTGGACAGGAGGAGGTTCCAATGCACGGGATCGCGAAGCATGGCTCGCTCGTGGCGCGAGTCCGGCGGGCGGCCTTGGCGCTGCTGCCGCTTGCCCTGGTGATGGCGTTGGCCGCGCCGGCAGCGGCGTCCCGACCAGCCGCGGTCATCGTTCTGCCAGGCGCCAGTTCGGCCGAGGGCATCGCTGCCGGCTCCGGCGCCACCTTCTATGCCGGAGACCTGTTCCGCGGCGATATCTTCCGCGGCGACCTGCAGCGCGGCACCGCCGAGCTGTTCATCGACGCACCCGACGGCCGCATGGCCCTGGGCATGAAGGTGGATGTCGCCCACGGCCTGCTGTTTGTGGCCGGTGGCTTCACCGGGCAGGCCTACGTGTACGACACCCGCACGGGTGCCGCCGTGGCGACCTACCAGTTCGCCGATCCGCCCGGCACGGTCGTCAACGACGTAGCCGTCACCCAGCGCGGCGCCTGGTTCACCGACTCACTGCAGGCCAAGCTCTACTTCGTGCCGGTCAGTGCGGCCGGGGTCCCGGGGCCGTTCAGTACGCTTGCGCTCGCCGGTCCGGCGGCGGACACCAGCGGGGAGTTCAACCTCAACGGCATCGCCGCCACGCCCAACGGGAAGACCCTGATTGTGGCGCACTCCACCAACGGCCAGCTCTACACGGTCGATCCGACCACCGGCGCCAGCGCGACCATCGCCGGTGTCAGCGTGCCCAACGTCGACGGCATCGTGCTGGAGGCAGGGCGGCTGTGGGTGGTGCAGAACGACAACCAGGTGGCCAGAATCCGGCTGCACCCGAATCTTGCTTCCGGTGTGGTCGAGAGGATCATCACCAGCGACCTGTTCCAGGTGCCGACCACGGCGGCCCGCCATGGCAGTCGACTCGCGGTGATCAACGCGAAGTTCGACACGGGCTTCCCGCCCACCGCCGACCGATACGAGGTAGTCCTCATCGACGGGCGACCATAGGTGGCGCTGAATAGGATGCTGGTCGAAGGACGCGCCGCCATGTCGCGGACGACCCCGCGCATTCGGACCCTCAGGCGATCGTCCATGTAGCTGGTCGATGGCGGTGACTCCAGGACGGCCTGGTACAGGTCGCCGGCGGCTGGGACGGCAGTGGGAGCGCGACCCCACGCAAACCCGCGGAACTGCTCACCTTGATGTGCACGATGCCGGGCGGGCGCCTGGTCACCCGGGTATCGCGCTGTTGGCCCGCAGGCGCTGCTGGCTGCGGTGCGTAGCGGCCCACCGCTGGCGCCCAAGACCGTCCCTGGCTGGCCTCGCACGCTGCCAGGCGGCTTGTGCCCGGCAGTTCCTGACCGGCCAGGGATCAGAATCGTAGACGGCACGCCCCTGGTCATCGTCGAAGGCGGCAGACCACTCAACGACGGCTGCACAAGGCTTGGGTCAGCATGAGCGACGCACGAGAGGAATCCCTTTGGCGGTGGCCCACGTACTACCGTCCAAGGAGGTCTCCTTGCGTCCCAGCCCACGAGCCTATGCCCTATGGGGAGACCAACTCCTCGCCCTTCAAGGGAGGAGGTCGCAGATGGACCGCAGCATCATCTCGCAACGCGTCCGCGCGTTCGCGCTCGCCGCCGTGGTTGCCCTTCTGGTGGCCAGCGGCGCCCTGCCAGCGGAGGCTGGCCCCCCGGTGCCGACACGCCTGAACGTGGAACTCGGATCGGCCGCCGGGATTGCCCCCGACGGTCAGTCGGTCAGTATCAGCCTGCTCGCCAGGTGCCCCGAGCGGTGGAGCGTGCTGCAAGCGCTCATCACTGTGTCGCAGCCGCAGGCGTCGGGACAAGCGTCGTTCCCCCTGACCTGTACCGACCTGTTCCAGGCGTTCACCGTCACCGTGCCATCCTCCGGTGCCCCGTTCCAGCTCGGGGAGGCGCAGGCCACCGCGTTCGTGCTCATCCAGCGTGGACGGACCGAGCAGGCCCAGGACTCGCAGGTCGTCCGGGTCGAGCCGACCGTCTTGGTCGACCTGGCGGGCACTGCGCTGCTGGAGAGCGCAGGCCAAGCGGTGCTGCTCGACGTCACGATCGCGTGCCCTGTGGGCGCGACTGGCCAGCAGTCGTGCGTGAATGTCTCGCAGGGTCAGGCGATGGGCAATGGCTTGTACGTGCCGACCTGCGATGGCCAGCGCCACACCTTCACGGTGAGAGTCCAGACGTCGCAGGCGCTGTTCCAACCTGGTAGTGCCCAGGGCCTCACCTTTGCGTTTGTTGCAGTGGGGGGCGATTCCTTCTCCGGCGTAGATGAGCAGCAGATCCAGATCTCATGACCTGACGGCGTGAGGGGCAGATAAACCATCGATCACGCGCACGACCAGCGCGCTCGTAGATCGAGCCTCCGTCCCCAAGGAGGCTCGATCCATGCGCTTCGCTCTCCTCTCCTGGCTCCTGCGCCGACTGATCGGCCTGGCGGCCGGCTCACTGGAGTCCCGGCACAACGATGTCGAGGTCCTCGTCCTTCGCCATCAACTCGCAGTGCTCAGGCGCCAGGTGAGCGGCCCTCGCCTCCGCCAGCGCCGGACCGTAGCCCGAGACACAAGAGGGCCGGCGGTCGTGCGGCCGCCGGCTGTTCTCACCGCACGGGTGAGATGCTGGCGTCGCGGCGTGAGCTTCACGATCCGGCCCGAACTGCCGGCACCTTCGGCATGGTCGCATCGACGCATGGGCTCGCGTCGGCGCCGCGATGGCGATCCCTGAGCGTGAGGGCAACGCGTTCAACAGGCGATCGCGCGTCGGGTCCGTGTCCCTACGGGCCTGGAGCCTGTCCGGCGCTGTTGCATTGTTCGGAGCCAAGGCACGGCGGAGCCGTGATCTCTGTCTGGGCTCAGACCGCCATGGCAAGCTCGTCGAATGCGACGGCCAACCGCCGGTTGATCGGCTCCCCAGTGGCCAGCTCGTAGTGTCCCCGGCGAACGTTCTGGACGAAGGCATGGCCAACGACGACCACCCGGGCGTTACGGTCCTGCTTGAGGCCACGCATTGGCCGCAGCCACGACTTCAGCCGCCCATGGTCGGCCTCAACCCGGTTGTTGGCATACTGCTCGGTTCGATGCCACGGTGCCGGGAGTAGGTCATCGAGCACCATCGGGTACGTGGCCGCTCGGTCGGTGACCACCTCAACCGGTGTCACCTTGGTCGTTCTGATGGCCTGCTCGAAGAACCGGCGGGCCGCCATCGCATCCCGCTGCGGCGAGACGAACACGTCGATGACCTGGCCGAACTGGTCGATCGCGCGGTAGACATAGCGCCACCGCCCAGCGACCTTCACATAGGTCTCGTCGACCTGCCAGCGATCCCCGACAAGGTGGCGGCAGGGTCGGGCGGCGTCGGCCAGCAGCGGCATGAACCGCTGCACCCACCGGTAAACGGTGACGTGGTCGACCTCGATACCGCGCTCAACGAGCAGCTCCTCGACGTCGCGATAGGACAGGCCGAAGCGCAGGTACCAGCGCACTGCGAGGACGATCACCTCGGGTGGAAACCGGAAGCCGGCGAAGGCGGACCGTTGGACAGGAGCAAGGCGAGGGCGGCGGGTTCTCATGACGCCAGTCTCGCTGCTCGGACTTGTTCACCGCTAACGCAACAGTGCCTCCACTGGTCCTTGGGGTTCCAGCGCATCCGGCCGGTGTGCCTGGCGGCGACGTCGTCGACGTCCAGGGCTGTAGAGCGACACCCGAGATGGGGATGAGCGGGGACAAGAACGTGCATACGAAGGTGAACTCCTGCCGCAGTTCACGGTCGTATCGTCGACCAGGACCCAGGTCGCCAACATCGTGTCCGCCGCTGTCGCCACGATCGTGCCCGTCGGCGCTGCCTGATGGGTGGGTCAGGCAGCGTGGTGACAGCGCCCGGGTCCGCGTCGCCAGCGGCAAGGCAGCCGAAAAATCCTTGTGTCTGGTGTTGCGGGAACACGGGTCCTGGTGTGGGGTTGGCCTGCGCCGGCTGGCCGGGCCGAGGTCACAGCTCGAGGCGCACTCAGGGCGGGCCGGGCTCTAGGTACGCCATGGCGTCCAGCAGGGCGAAGTCGTCGCCTGTGGGGTCCTCGGCCAGTCGGGGCAGCGCGGGCGCCGCGACGGACTGCTCGCCAACCTCGCGAACCCCAGGACCGTGGTCTTCGCCTTCTGGTTCTCCCACAGTTCATCCCACGGCGTGCCGAGGCTGCCAACCATCATTGCGCTCGCCGTGGCCCAGTGTGTGGTCGACGCCTACTGGTCGGTGCCCTCGCCTGGTTCGTGCGCTCCACGGCCGTCCGCCGCCGCCTCGCGGTCGAGCATCGCTGAGCGCCATACTGTGCGGGTCTGGCCCCTGCGCGCAGGGAAGGGGGCGTGGGGCATGGCCGGGATCGGGGCGGCCGGCCGCAACTGGCGCCTGCTGGTGGCCGGGATCGCCGCTGCGCTCGCCCTGCTGGTCGTGGTCGGCCGCGCCCAGCAGCACGCGCTGCCGGTGGCGGAGCCGCCCGCCCGCACAACCCTGCCGGCCCTGCCGGCCACGGTCGTCGCGCGGCCCCTGGACGCCGCGGCCGGGCTGCACATCG
>WNGB01016079.1_pt1 | contig 16696 bp, 17 predicted proteins | sample 5400681 | NCBI WGS metagenome assembly WNGB01 (sample SAMN13153367, study PRJNA577476) | soil metagenome | isolation source: 115 cm soil or saprolite under grassland replicate 2 | place: USA:California | collected 2016-06-15 | reverse complement strand
TGCTGAATGGAATCTGGTTTTTCGCCAACGGCGTGGTCTGCATCAGCGAGGGGTATAAATTCTTTATGATAGCGCTCGCCGACCAGGAAGAGGTCCAACGCGTCGTGCGGGAGATCAAGGGGTTGCTGCCGGCCTGATTGAGACGGGGCGAGGGAGGGAGCGAGGGAGCGAGGGAGCGAGAGTCGAAAACAAAGAGAAGTGCGGCGTCCCAAGAAAATCTCTCGCACCCTCGCTCTCCCGCTCCCCCGCTCCCTCGCTCCCCCATCAGGGCGCTAGTCTAGAGATTCGCCACTCGTTGTCGCGCAAGGTATATAGAATTCTGTCGTGCAAGCGGTTCTCACGACCCTGCCAGAACTCGATCCTTTGTCTTTGAATCGCGCCTCGATCTCGCCCACTCTGCGTTCAAGCTCCTCCCTGTCGCTGATCTCTTCGCTTTGTGGCGAGGCCCAGGCTCCTATCTGGCTGCCGCGAGGGCGGGTCTGAAAATATTCTTCGGATTCATCCGGCGCCACTTTCTCGGCCGCGCCCTCGATTCTGACCTGCCTGTGAAGCGTGTGCCAATAGAACGTCAGAGCCACATGAGGATTGCCCATCATCTCGCGGCTCTTGCGGCTCTCGTAATTTGTGAAGAATACGAAGCCGCGCTCGTCGCAGCCCTTCAAGAGCACGACGCGCGCGGCCACGCGCCCATCGGGCGTAGCGGTCGAAAGCGTCATTGCTTCGGCGTCGGGTTGCTCGGAGCGCACGGCTTCATCGAACCACTTTTTAAACTGAGTGACCGGGTCGCCGGCCACCTGGCTTTCATTGAAGGGTTGAGAGACGTATTCGCGGCGCAGATGCGCTATCTGGCGAGATATATTTTTCATGCATTCTGAGTCGGTAGGACGCAAAAGCGAATGCGGCGGTGTCAAAACTGATTTTCAGTGTTGAACCGCCGCATCCGCATGGTTGTCGTTGACATTCAGTAACGATTACCGCGCCCGCCCCGATCACGGTTGAATCCACCACGTCCGCCGCCTCCGCCGAATCCGCGCCCGCCGCCTCCGCGCGGCGCGCGATCCTCCCTAGGACGGGCCTCGTTGACGGTCAAAGCTCGTCCATCAATCTCGCGGCCGTTTAGAGTTGCAATCGCCGCCTCCGCCGCCTCGCGCGAATCCATCTCGACAAAGGCGAACCCACGTGAACGCCCGGTGTCACGATCTGTTACCAGATTGGTTGATTCGACTACGCCGATCTGCCTGAACATCTCCTCCACCTCCGCCTCCGAGATGCTAAAAGGCAAATTACCTACATACAATCTGACTGCCATAGGTTTTCCTCGAACTTAACGAAGCAGGCTGGCGGGCGGAAACGGTCTCCGGTTAACGCTATCGTCACTCAGCTAGCAAACAAGAACGGGCAAACTGACAAGACAACTGGCAGAGCTGCTTCTAGGATTATCACTTCCTGCTCTCTAATCACCGATTGCGCAAGCCGAAAACTGCCTGACGGCGCATCACCGTTGATGCTAGTGAGTAGGCGTCGCTGGAAACGACCCACCCAGGGAATTCAAAAAGCGCAAGCCCGAATACTTTCCGGGGCTTACGTTACTGGACTCGATTTGAAAGTGGGGATATTTCCATCGCGCGCATAATACCATAGCCTCGCCGCCACAGGCCAAAGCAAAAAAAAAAACGCCGCATATACACAAGTAGCCATATGCAGGGTCAACTGCTTGCTTACGCTAAATCAGAGCAACCAGGATTGGGACATCCAACCGCGGAGGACGCGGAGGTACGCAGAGAAAAACCAGTCTTGATCTTTCTCTGCGCGCCTTTGCGCCCTCTGCGGTTGACTATCCGTACTAATCTTACGTGGTCTGATTTAGGTACCGTTTATACGTCCGGCGCTGTTTAAAGCAAGTTAAACCCCTCCTGGCTGAACCCGACGCGGTCCGCCCCCATCCGGTCGCGCAAGGCTTCCAGCAAAGGCAAGTGCGCATCGCCTTTCAACCACCCCCCGTAGCCGAGCGATTGCAGCAATTGCGGCATCCCGAGTTCGGCGCTCCGCCTCCCTCCCGCGCCGTCGCCGTCGATCAGCGTGTCAACCACGGCGCGAGAGGCGCGCGCCGCGATCAGTTCGGCGAAGATTTCCGGGTCGCACGGCAGGACGGGGCTGATCGCGGCCTGCGTCTTCAATCCGGCGCGGGTCAATCGATTCAGCGTCGTCAGGCGGCGTTCAACGGACGGCGACGCGGGGGTGATCTGTCGCCGCACTTCCTCGCGGTTGGTTTCAATTGTGAAGCTGACGGCGACGCGCGAGCCGAGCCGCACGAGCGTTTCAATGTCGCGTTCGATCAAGGGCGAGCGCGTCTGCACGACCAGAAATCCGAAATCGCCGCTCCCCGCGAACACTTCGAGAATCCCGCGCGTGAGTTTCAGCCGCGCCTCGGCGCCCTGATATGGATCGGTCGCCGTGCTCATGAAAATCCGCAGATTTCCGAACGTCCCTTTGCGCTTCGCGGCTTCCAAATCCCGCTTCAACAATTCGGGCGCGTTGACCTTCGCCTTCACCCATTCGCCCCAGGGACGGCCTGAAAATCTCTGAACGGGCATCGCGCGCACGTAGCAATACGGACACGAGTTCTTGCCGAACGCGCAGCCCTGATAGGCGTTGAGCGAATGCGTGTAGGTGGCCAGGAAGCCGCCCGTCGGGTTGAGGATTGATTTGGCTTGAATCTCTTCGACCATTTTGATCTTCTTGATCGCGGAAAAGCGCGGTAGTAGTATCGCCCACGTTCAATTGTAACATCGTCAAATCAATCCTCGAATCGGCGCCGCCGCTGATTCATCCGGCGAACAGAAGATGCGCAATAAATGGTTGAAGCCGCTCCTGGTAATCGTTGTCGCGGTCGTAGCCGCGACAACGGCCGCCTATAAGGTCAGCAAGTCCAGAACGTTCCAATTCTTCGGTGAGATCGTTTCGCGCGTAAACACGCGGCAAAAGGTCGTCGCCCTGACTTTCGACGACGGGCCGACCCCCGGCGTGACCGAAGAGGTTCTTTCGATCCTGAACGAAGCGGGCGTTAAAGCGACGTTCTTCGTCATCGGCGCTAACCTCGAACGCAATCCCGAAGAGGGGCGAAAAATAGTCGCGGCGGGACACGAGTTGGGCAATCACACCTATTCGCACCAACGAATGGTTTTGAAGACCCCGTCGTTCATCGAGTCCGAGATCGAGCGCACGGATCAACTGATTCGTCAGGCCGGGTATCAATCGACGATACATTTCAGACCGCCGTTCTGTAAGAAGCTGATCCTGCTCCCGTATTTTCTGGCCAGAACTTCACGCAAGACGATCACGTGGGATGTCGAACCCGATTCTTATCCCGAGATCGCAGCCGACTCGAACAAAATCGTCGCGCACGTGATGGAGAAGACCAAGCCAGGTTCGATCATCCTGCTTCACGTGATGGGCCGAAGCGAGTCACTCAAAGCTGTCAAGGGCGTCATCGCCGGATTGAAGGGCAAAGGATATTCGTTCAAAACGGTTTCTGAGATGCTGGACACCCCGGATGCGCAGGCGTCCTTGCCTGCCGGGGTTCAATAAATCATCCTTGTCAGACATTTTCCGCAGGAGTCTTCATGTGACGTTGAGGCGCATGGAAACAATAAAAAGCGAGGCGAGGGGGTAGGGCAAACTGGCAGTTTGCCTTGATTCCTTCGATGCGGTCTTTCGGAAAAACCAGGCAAACTGCCAGTTTGCCCTACCCTTTTCTAAGGAGGCGAATCATGTTCACTCGACGATCATTTCTGAAAGGCGCGGCGGCGCTCGGCGCGGCCACGGCGAGTTTCAACGAGAATGGGATGGCGCGCGCGCTCGACGCCGTGCGTTTCGTTTCGGGCCGCGGGGCCGATGACGTGGCCGGAGACGAAGATTTCTGGTTCGAGATTCAGCATGCCTTCACCGTAGACCGCACGCTGATCAATCTCAACAACGGCGGCGTCTGTCCGAGCCCGCGCGTCGTGCAGGAAGCGATGCGACGCTATCTGGAATTCTCGAACAACGCGCCCGTCTACTCGATGTGGCGCGTCCTCGACCCGCAGATCGAAAGCGTGCGCCGTCGCCTCGCGCTCGCGTTCGGCTGCGACATGGAAGAGATCGCCGTCACGCGCAACGCCAGCGAGGCGCTGGAAATCTGCCAACTCGGATTGGATCTGAAACCGGGCGACGAGGTTCTGACCACCAACCAGGATTACCCGCGAATGCTCACCACGTGGCGGCAGCGCGAGCGGCGCGAAGGGATCGTCGTCAAAAAAATCTCCATCCCCGTTCCGCCGGCCGGCCATGATCAGATCGCCGAGATCTTCGAGCGCAACATCACGCCGCGCACTCGCGTCATCCATTTCTGCCACATCACCAACCTGAGCGGGCAGATCTATCCGGTCAAGCGCATCTGCCAACTGGCGCGCGCGCGCGGCATCGAGGCGATAGTTGACGGCGCGCATGCCTTCGCGCATTTCCCGTACAACCACGCCGATCTGGACTGCGACTATTACGGCACGAGTTTGCACAAATGGCTGTTGGCGCCGTTCGGCACGGGCTTCCTCTATGTTCGAAAGGCGAAAATCCCCGGCCTCTGGTCGCTGATGGCTTCGGATGAGAAGAACGGCGCCAACATCCGAAAGTTCGAGGAGATCGGCACTCACCCTTCGGCGAACGCGCTCGCCATCAACGAGGCGCTTAATTTCCACGAAGGCATCCGCCCCGAGCGCAAGGAAGCCCGCCTGCGTTTCCTCTTCCACCGTTGGGCGAAGCGGCTCGACGGCCAGAAGGGCGTGAAGATACTGACCAGTTACGACCCGAAACAATCGTGCGGACTGGCCCTGGTCGACGTCGAGGGCGTCGACCCGGCGAAGTTGTCCGCATATCTGTTCGACCAGTATCGGATCATCACTACTCCGATTAAACATCCGGAGTTCCAGGGCGTGCGCGTCACGCCCAACGTTTACACCACCCTCAGCGAAGTGGACATCTTCGCCGAGGCGATGGAGAGGGTGATTCAAAAGGGATTTTGATTGCGGATTGCGGATTGCGGATTGCGGATTTTTTGAATCTCAATCGGCAATCTGAAATCGCAAAAAGCGGAGAGCGTAATTGGAAGCTCTCTTCAATCCGCAATCCGCAATCCGCAATTACATATGGTACTACTAAAAATCTCATACAAATTGCGCGCGCATCACGTCGCCGAATACGACCGGACATTCGCCGAGCGGACGCTGCCCTTGATCCGCGAGCACGGATTCAGGTTCTGGGGCATTTGGCGCAGCGTCGTCGGCGACGCGCAGGAATACCTTGAATTGTGGGAGTTCGATTCCGTCGCGGAGTTCGACGAGAAGTGGCGGAAGCTCGCGTCCGACCCGCGGCTGCAGGAGATATTCAAAGTCACCGGCCCGATGGTCGAAGACGAAAGGCTGACCCTGTTTGAACCGTCATTGCCCGGCGAGACCGTGATCTCAATGAAGCGGTGATGACTTCCGCCGCACTCCATACGCTAGCGCGCTCCCGGCAAGTGGATAAAACCCCAAAAAATCGGTGTCAACCCGCTCTATCTGCGTCATCCGCGTTCTATGAACCCGTTTATCCATTTGATAACTGCTCTGACGAACATGCCAGCCAGCACTGGCTGGCATGTTCGTTTTCGGCGAGCAATCGCGCCCCAGCCGTATCGCGCATGCCGCTATTGATTATTTGGCCTGCGCGTAGGCGCTGAGCGTTCCGGCGCTGAGCGTTCGGGTGGCCTTTCCGAATTGCGTGGCGAAGAGCTTTCGCGGGCTGGAGGCGACGAAGGCCGCTCCGGCGCGCGCGCCGGTGGGCTTTGAGGCGGCGGCGATGGCGCCCGCTCGACGCTTCGCGGCGGCGAACTGTCGCGCGGCGAATCATTTTGTCGCGTCTCTCGATGCGACGAATTGTCGCGCGGCGGATCATCTCGGCGCGTCTCTCGACGCGGGGCTGGATCGTGAGGCTCTTCGCGCCGCTCGGCGCCCCTCCACTCGGGCCGATCGTCACGGCGCGGCGTGTCATCGCTTCGCGGCGGGTCAGATCGGCGCATCTCTCGCGGCGAGTTGTCGCCCGACGGCTGGTCGGCTCGGCGCATCTCTCGGCGCCGGCCTTGATCATGATCCGCCTCGCGCCGCTCGCCGCGCTTCCACTCGGGCGGATCGTTGCGTCGCGGAGCGTCATCATTTCGCGGAGGCGAACTGCCACGCGGCGGGTCATCTCGGGGCGTTTCTCGAGGCTTAGCCGGATCGTGAGGCTCTTCGCGCCGCTCGCCGCGCTTCCACTCGGGGGAGCCGTCACGTCGCGGGTCGTCATCGGATCGCCTTTCACTGCGCGAAGGCGCCTCATCGCGCGGCGGATTGTTGTTTTTATTGTCGCGGTCGATTCCGCGTTCAGATCGAGTACGGTCTGTCTCTCTCGGCTCCCTTGACTCTCGAGAAGGCGGCGGCGCGTCTACGCGCTCAGGCCGTTTGTAATCGGGAGTGCGTGGAGGCCGTTCGATCCGATCGTTTGAAATGCGTGTGGGCGCAGACCGGTTCGGATCGCCGCCTTGTCCGACCGGCGCGGGCGTCGTCTGGCCGTCGCGCGACCTGCCTTCACGGATCTGGCGCCAGCCGGGTGGCGTGGCGCCGCCCAGGGTTCGGCGAAATACAATCGGCGCTTCGATCTTTCGCGCGAATCTGCCGCGCGCGACCACGTCGGAGCGAGTCGGAGCCGTCGACTGCATCGGCTTCAGGTCTTCATTTCGCACGAAAGCCGGCGCGGCGAAGTCCCTCTCGCGGCTTCGTCCGCCGTCCCTCTCGCCACGAAGGTGAGCGATTAGCTCTCCCCTGGGAGCGTTCAGCGCGTCGCGCGAGACCGCCGCACGGCCGCCGGCGAACCTGCGCGCGTCCATCCCGCTAACGCCGCCAGGCGCGTGAAAATTCCCGAGCGCTTCGAGGCGGGGCGCGTTGTCCCTCGGCCCGTAATGCCGATCGCGCGGCCCGAGCGGGCACCAGCCCAGCCATCCGTAGCGCCCGTCGCGGAATCCTTTCCAGTAACCGTCGTAATACCCGTCGCGATAGCCGCGGTTGTAACTCCCACCCCATCCGAAGAAGACCACATGATGCGGCCGCCAGCGCCAGGCGATGATCGGGCCGACGTTGACGACCGGCGCCCAACACCAGCGGTCGCGCACGTAAGCCCATCGCCCGTAGTGATACGGCGCCCAGCCCCACGGCTCATAGGAAATCCACGTCCAGCCGTACGACGGAAACCATCGCCAACAACCGTCACGATAAGGCGCCCAGTCGGCGGCGACCCCGCGCGGGCGCCACATACTGCCGTAGTCGGGCGTATCGATCCATTCGCCGTAATTGTCCAGGTCGTAAACGCCCGGAACCGAGACCGGTACGTAACGCGCGCTGTTAGACGAATCCACGCCGGAGAAGAGGCCGTTGTCGCGCCCCTCGTTCCACCGATCCCAATCGTCTTTATCTTCGAGTCCGCTGAGTCGGTAAAGATCGTCGTGGCCCTCGACGACGACCCTCTTGCCTTTTTTAACGACTACCGTCCCGATCTCCTGGCCAAAGACTTCGGCCTGTCCCTGGCGGACGATGACCTCGGTCGAGCCGTCTTCGTCGACGTTGATGCGGTAAACGCCCTCTTTGACGAAAGTCACGGCGACGGTCGGCGTGTCGACTTCGAAATAGAGCGGGTCGTTGATTCCGGCGTCGTTCGCGTCAACGACCTCGGACTGGCGTTTGTCGAGGCTGTCGATTCGGAAATAGGCCGTGCCTATGGGCAGCGCCATCTGAATCGCGCCGGGGCTGAATTGTGTGAAGCGCAGGTTGGTGTCGCGCGAGATGCGGACGACGTTGCGCCCGCTGAGTTGGATTTCGGCCCTGCCGTCCGAGCCGCTATAAAGTTGATCGTTTTCCTCTAGTGGCAGGTTGAGAGTCGCGTCGAACCAGTCTTTTCCCGAGTCGCCTGAGCTGTTGGATCGCTGATAGCTGACTTCGCCATCGACAAGGCCGATTCGAGCGACGCGAAAGATGGGGTCGTCGGCCAGCGCCAGCGAACAGAGCGCGACTAAAAACATGACTGCTGTCGCTGCCAGACAGACGCGGCGGCGGGGGAGCTTACCCGGAGCCTTTTGAAATATCGTCATAATCACCTCCGCGCAGTTTCGGGTTCGTCCCGAAATTGTTATTCGTGACTTTGTAGGCGAGAGAAAGAACATAAGGGGACTGTCTATGCAATGCTGCAACCTTTATGCCGCCCCACGGGATCGCTATTTGATCGGGCGGGGCTGATTTGCGGAGACTTCACCCGATTGAATAAGTTATCGTCAGCGGGCCTCTACACGATATGGCATGCCGTCCATGCAAAATCGTGCGGCTGAGATTCGTTATCACTGTCTACTTGGCGTTTGGAGCCTTGACTGAAACCTCTCAGCAGCAAAGAATGCGCCTGTTCATGCTTCAACTTCTTTGCGCGAGGATCCTCCACTTGCAACGCGGGGCGGCTCTTTACCACAGCGTTTAGGTGTAGTGGACGCTTCGCTATTCAAAAACAACCTACAACACGTCAACAACTCTGGTGAAGCCTATGAAGACTAAGCTGACCGACCGTCGTGATTTTCTTAAAGCGTCGGCCGCCGCGACTCTGTTCCCGGCGCCTTTCGTCCACGCTCAATCGAAAGACAAAAAATACCGGACCGCGCTCATCGGCGGCGGATGGTGGGGAATGAACATACTGCGCGAGGCGGTGGCCGCGGGCGAGTCGACCGTCGTCGCGATGTGCGACGTTGACGAAAACCAGTTGAACCCGGCAGCGGCCGAGGTCGAAAAACTCTCCGGCGATCAACCGAAAAAATACAAGGACTACCGCGAAATGCTTCAGAAGGAGAGGCCGGAGATCGTGATCGTCGGCACGCCCGATCACTGGCACGCGCTCAACATGATCGCCGCCGTCAACGCCGGCGCGCACGTCTACGTCGAAAAGCCCATCGGCCATACGATCAAAGAGGGGCGCGCGATGGTCAACGCCGCCCGCGCCGCCAAACGCGTCGTGCAGGTCGGCACACACCGGCGCATTTCCCCTCATAACGTTTCGGGACGCGAATTCATCAAGTCGGGCAAGCTGGGAAAGATCGGGATGGTGCGGGCGTTCGTGCATTACGGCGGCGGCCCCGAAAAACCGAGGCCCAACGAAGAGCCGCCGAAGGGGTTGGATTGGGATATGTGGTGCGGCCCCGCGCCACAGCGCCCCTTTAACAAAGCCATTCACACGCGAGGCTTCCGCAACTTTCTCGATTACGCCAACGGCACGCTCGGCGATTGGGGCATTCACTGGCTGGATCAGATTCTTTGGATCACCGACGAGAAATACCCGAAGCGAATCTTTTCAACCGGTGGCCGTCCGATCGCCGGCCCCATTGTGAACACGAAAGAGGCTCAAACGACCGACGCGCCTGATCATCAGGTGGCCGTTTACGAATTCGACCAATTCACCGTCAGTTGGGAGCACCGCCGCTTTTCTGGAAACAACGCCGAAAAGACGCATCCGCAACAGGCCGTCGGCTGTTATTTTTACGGGACCAACGGAACCTTTCACATGGGCTGGCTTGACGGCTGGACCTTTTACCCGGTGAACGCAAAAGACCCGGTGATCCACGAAGACGCTAAACTGAATAAGCCCGACGACCAAAACATCAAGGAACTGTGGGCCGACTTCCTCGACGCGATCAAAACGGGACGCAAACCCGTCAGCGACATCGAACAGATTCACTACTCGACAAACGTCGCCTTGCTCGGGATGCTCTCGCTCAAGCTGCGCCGCAGCATCGAGTGGGACGGCGCGACAGAACAGGTCGTCAACGACGCCGAGGCCAACAACCACCTTAGCCGTAAGTATCGAGGGTCGTGGGAGTTTCCGAAGGCGTGAGAAGAGAAGAGGGGGAGACAAGGGGACAAGGAGAAGTGGAGACAAGGAAGTTTTCTACTACTCTCCTTGTCCCCTTGTCTCCACTTCTCCTTGTCTTCTGACTCTATCCAGTCTCATCAGCGTCGCCGCGCTTTTGGCCACCAGCGTCCCGTCCTCAGCGGTGATTGTCGCCTCGGCGTAAGCCAGCGTCTTGCCGAGGTGGACGATCCGGGCTTCTCAGAAAATTGATGCGCTGTTCGACGGTGGTCGGACGTTGGTCGGGCAGGATCATTGTCATCAGCGCGTGCGCCGCCGCCGAATCGGCCAGGCTGTAAGTGGCGCCGCCGTGAACCGTCAGCGGCTGCAGGAATTCGGGGCGGAAAGCGATCTTCATCTTCACCCAACCTTCGCCGGCGTCCAACAACTCCATCCCCATAAATTTCAAAAACGGATTGTTCGCTGAAAGCTGACGCAGTGTCTCAAACAATTCGCCTGGCATGTGTTTGCGTTGTCCTTTGCGCAATTTGAATGTGTAGAATCAAAGTTCTCACGCTTGGGCATCGTAGAGTATTTCCAATCAGACGACAAACTACGTCGCGTCTTTAGGAGTTGCGGGTTGACCATCGGTACGGTACGGAGAGCGTGAGCGACCTGAGCATAGATCATGAGGCCTATTGATCAAGGCTCAGGTCGCTCACGCTCCCCGTACCGTACCGCCTGACGCCCCGCCCACCCAAAGGATTTCTAGAGCGACGCGCTTAACCGCCTCAATCTGGAGATTGTGGCCAAAGTCAGCCCGAACATAGCCCAGAAGGTCGCCGAGGAAAGCAGGCCCAGGACAAGAGTGTTTTCTTCACTCCATCTGCCGAATGAAATCCCATGAAACAGAATGGCCGGCGCTTCAAGACCCACCACGATCGAGGCTTGGGATATGGAATTGTCCCCAGGCGGCGGCACAGAGTTCACGCTTGACAGGTCATTCATTTTGTATGAGTGGCGGTTATAATCGCTATACCGAATAAAAGACCCACGACTGCGATCCCGGCGATCAAATTGTGGCGCGGGTTTACACGTTTCCCGCCGAAGCCTCGTCCACCGTATCCCTTTCGCACCTTCTTCACATCTTTGTAATCGAACTCCATCCATCGGTTCAGGTCCACTTCGTCAATTTCGAACCTGTCCGGCTCGATCTTGCTGATCGCGCCGTAATACTCCTTGCCAGTGAGCAGTATCACGGTGACTTTTTTTGCCACGCCGATCTTCTGAACCTGGTCTTTCACATTTTGAACCGGGGAGGTGGGGTTTTGCGGGGATTGGCAAAAGGCCGTCGCGTTGTTTCCTAACGCCAGCGCTAAAGTGATTGTGGCGATTTGAAAATAGCGAAGTAGTTTCATGATTCGATCCTTTCGGATGAATCAGTACCGCTCGCGGCGCTGATTCAATGGGCAGAGTTTCTGGCCCAGCCAAACGCCGATCACGGCCATCAATATTCCGGCGAAAACGTCCATCACGTAATGGTATCGCCCGTAGACGGTCGCCACGCAGACGCTCAACACGAGCGGCGTCAGCCAGTACCCGGCGCGACGCGCGAATCGCCAGGCCGAGATCAGCGCGACGACCGAACCGGCCACGTGGCCGCTCGGGAACGCGCCGCCGTGAACGCGCCCGTGTTTTTCGATCAGGTTAATGAAGGCGGTGAACGGCCCGCCGGCCAGTTCCACACGCTGCAGATGGCGCAGCGTATGGTGCGGGCTTTCGATGGGAAAGAGGACGAAGATGACGTAGCAAAGATAATAAGCCGCGCAGGTCGAGGCGATGAAGACGGCGAAATCTTCGCGCCTGCCGCTAATCCACAGATACGCGCCGAGTCCGATCGTCAGCAAAAAGTAGCACGTGTAGGCGAGCTGCATGTACTCGTTCAGCCAGTAATTGCTGAACCCCTCCAACCACACCGTCGGATGAACGCCGAACGCCGCGTAATCGGCCTTGATCAGATTCTCGTCGAACCAGCCCGGAAAGATCGCATGAACAGTCAGGCCGATCTCTTCGAAGAAGAAGAGAAAGATCAGCGTCGGATACCAGTGGCTGAGAAGGCCGAGGACGGGAAGCGAACGTTTGCGCGCATAAGCCAGACTGACGATCATCACGATCAATCCGAGATGAATGGCGATGAGAGTCGCCCACTGCGGGATGTTCCGCCGGCAAACGATGATCAGCGTGGTTGTAAAAACGAGATAGGCGAGCGTGAGCCGGTCCGCGGCGTTCACGAAGATCGAGGATCGATGATTGAGGATCGAGGATCGAGGATCGAGGATCGATCCGGGCTTCGACCCCCGATCTTCAACCTCCGATGCGAGCGTCGATCCTCGATCCTCAATCTTCCATCCTCGAACTTCCATTCTCGATCCTCGATCCTCGATCCTCGACCCTCGTCCCCTCGTGTTAGGCGAAATATTCGATCATCCAGCCTCTGCACTCGGCTATCTTTCGCAGCGCCGCGTCGGCGTTGGTGGCCACGGGATGGCCTACCATCGCCAGCAGGTGGCGATCGGCAAAACTGTCGGCGTAAGCGAATGACCGCTTCAGGTCGAAGCGGTTGGCGCGATTGATGGCAGCCAGGCATTCGGCTTTGGTCACGCCGAACGGATGCGCGCCCGCTATGCGCCCCGTGAAGCGCCTGTCCTCGACTTCAAGCTCCGAACCGACGCGCGCGTAAACGCCCAGCCGCTCGGCAAGCGGCTCCAGAAGCAGGTCGAGCGTGCCCGAAAGCAGGATGATGAGATGGCCGGCGCTCTGGTGCCAGCGCAGCCGACCGACGGCCTCCGGCGAAAGACGCGGCTCGACCTCGTTCTCGAAGCACTCTCGCGCCAGACGCCGGAGGCGCGTCGAATCTTTGCCGCGCAGGTAGGCTTTTATCGCCTTCAACCGCAGGCGGCCCCTGGCGGCGGCTTCACGCCAGCCCAATTCGCCGCGCCGGCGCAGAAATCTGATGAAGATTCGTTCGAGCGTCGCGCCGGCGATGAGCGTGCCGTCGACGTCGAAGATCGCCGCAATTTTTTGGTTGTTCATCTCTCAAATTGTTTCGACCTGAGCCTCCGACCTCCGGGTCAGCGCCGCGAGCGGCGCTGACCCGGAGGCGCAGGTCAAATTGTTTTCAGGTCTCCGCGGAAGAATCTGAGTCCTTCGATAATCACCGGGACGCCGCGCGCCACGCAGAAAACCGCCGTGGAGACGGCCAGGCCGACGGCCCCCGCTCGCACAACGTTCATCAACGCGTCGGCCTGGTCGGCGATGATCGCCCGCCATTCGGGCAGGTTCGCGAGAGTCAGCCACAATCCGAGCGCGAAGAACGCCGCGCTTTTGACCGCGCCGTAAGCGGCCCGGCTCGCGCGCGACCCCGTGAGCGCCCTGCCCCACCACGTTCGCATCATCGTCTTTTCGCCGAAAGCCGTCTGGCCTTGCCTGTACGCTATGGCGCGCAGGAAATCGGTCAAGGCGCCGCGCGCAATCACAATCACCGGAAGCCAGAACGTGACCAGTCCCGCCGCCGCGAAATAAATCCAGAAGACGCTCTCGACTATCCGGTCCGCCGCGATGTCGAAAGCCGCCCCGGCGTCGCTCGCGCGGCGCCTGCGCCGCGCCACAAAACCGTCGACCGCGTCCAGCGCCAGCGCGACGACCAATAAAATCAGGGCCGCCAGGCTCGCATACGACCCGGCCCGGAAGAGCGCGATCGAAACGAAGGCCAGGGCGACTCTGAATAACGTGATCAGATTCGGAGACATAAAGACCTCATGCGGAAAATCGCTGTCATAAATGGAACCTTTAGGACTTATAGGACATATGGGACTTATCAGTTTTATAAGTCCCATATGTCCCATCCATGATGATCCCAGGGATGACCCCAGGGCGATTTTCACTGACCATGGCTTTTCAATCGGCGTGCCCGCGGCGTCGTTTTGCAAAAAGCTCTGGCGCCATTGCGTTTAGGCCGTTCATGCGGATTAATGGTCGTGTCATCTGGCGCCGGATTTTTATGACGGCTGGTATTTTTCTGTTGAATTGCGGCGCCGATCGGGCCGGTTCCATCGTATTGAGGTTTATGCCAAAAACGTTACACAAACACCACAAAGAGTCTATCGGGTTCCTGCTCGTGGCGACGGCGCTGACCATTGTGATTTCGTACGTGCCCTTCGGGGAGTTTTTAGTCCGCCCGCTGCGCCTGTTCGTTACATTTATTCATGAAGGCGGGCACGCGCTTGCGGCGCTGCTGACGCTCGGACGGGTCGACCGCTTGGTGATTCACGCCAACGGCGCCGGCGAGACGTACACTGCTGGAGGCTTGTCGTTGTTGATCTCGAGCGCGGGTTATCTGGCCACCACGGCTTACGGCGCGGGATTGCTGACGCTGCTCCATGACGGCGGCAGGGCGAAGGCCGTGCTGACTGTCACCGCCGCGATCATTCTGACTCTGACGGGCTTCTTCGCCTACGACCCGTTCAGCCTCTTCATCGGCATTGCGCTGACCGGCCTTCTGATATGGGTGGCGATTGGATGGAGCGCGCGATCGGCGCATTTCTTCCTGAGCTTCCTCGCCGTGCAATGCTGCTTGAACGCGCTTTACGACCTGAAGACGCTCTTCCTGATCTCGGCCACCACCAACCTGCATAGCGACGCGGTCAATATGCAGGAGGCGACAATGATCCCCGCCATCATCTGGGCCTCGGCCTGGACGATCCTTTCGATCCTGGCTCTGGCGCTCGCGCTGAAGATGTACGCGCAGAATCTCGGATTAATTCCTAGGCCGAGCAAATGAAGGGAGTGGGGAACGGACAGCCTGGTTTTTCACGCCGACGCCTCTGTAGTAATATTTGGAACCCGCTCGAAGTTCCGTCGTTTCAAAAGGGCGATTGAAATACCCTGAAGACCTCAAACGTTTAATCCAGGAAGGAGTTTAAAACTGTTATGAAGCGCAAGAGATCTTTCCGTCGCGCGCAAGCGGGTTTCTCGCTTACAGAATTGCTGATCGTGGTAGCGATCATCGGCATTCTGGCCGCCGTGGCGATACCCAGGTTTCTTAAGACTCTGGAGACCGGTCGTGAATCCGCCGCAATCCAATCTCTAAGGACAATTCACAATAGCCAGGCCCAGTACCAGGCGACAAAACAGAGGTTCGGCACGCTTAAAGAACTCAACGAGGCCGGACAAATTGATTTAAACTACGCAAACGGCACTCCGGTGAGCGGTTATATTTACACGTCCTCTCCCGAAGTCACTCAGGATAAATACTGCGTCCAGGCGACTCGGCTGGCCACAACCACCGCGTCGAGAGATTTCAACGTGATTGAAGACGGCACTGTTCGCTTCGTCGAGTCGAAGTCCCCAAACCCGATTCCTCACGGCGAAGGCACTCCGCTTGCGGGCGCCGGGGCGGCCGCAGGAACTAGCGCTAAATAGTCGCCCACGTCGCTCGATCTCTCGATCATCCACTCTTCGGAAAAATAGGGCGGCCCGCGCTGTCGAGATGAAAGCGATAGCGCTGGCCGCCTCTATCACCCATTCGGACGAAATTCACTCAGCCGACCCCAGGGGGTGTGTTTATGTCAGCTAGCTACTCGGACATCCAACCGCAGCGGCAAACGCGCAATGGGTTGGCTGTCGCGTCTCTCGTTCTGGGCATTATCAGCATTCCGACCCTTGGTCTGTTGGGAGTCGGAGCCATCATGGCCATTGTGCTCGGCTCCATTGCATTGAACAGGATCAAGAAGGAGCCGGCGACTCACGGAGGTAAGGGAATGGCCATTGCCGGAATCATAACCAGCGCCGTCTCGCTTTTGCTGACGGCGACGGTCTGCCTATTTGCGGCGATCGCGGTTCCGAAATTCTATGAGGACATCAGACATATGCGGGAAAGCGCAGCCCTCAATTCATTGAGAGCCATTCACAATAATGAAATGCAGTTCAGTGCGATGAACTCTCGATTCACCACACTCGAGGAGTTGGTGGAAGCGGGACTTCTCGATAAAAATTATGTGGGCGGGATTGCGCTCAACAGTTATGTCTACTCATCTTCTGAAGTTTCCGAAAAAACCTACTGCGTTCACGCGGTCAGATCCGCCCCCGCCGTCGCGAGTCGTGATTTTGTCGTCTGCGAAGACGGGATCATTCACTTCGTCGAACGTCTGCGAAGACGGGATCATTCACTTCGTCGAATCGAAGACTCCCGACTTGGTGAAGCGCGGGGAAGGCGCCGCGCTCGACTCTTCCTTTTATTCCCGCTAGTGGTTTTCCACCAGAGCCTTCATGCCGGTCGCGGCGCCCAGAAATAATGAAATTCGCGGCGCGAGAGTACGGAAAACTACCTGGGAGCGCAGGCATCCTTGCCTGCTTGCATCGGTCAGTCGGTCATTGCCGGAAACCCCGCAGGCAAGGATGCCTGCGCTCCCAGGAAATTTGCCCTACACTTTTCTGAGGGGATAAACAGATGCAGACGGATGTTCCCGCAAACAAAACACGTAGAGGTTTGCCCATCGCGGCGTTGCTATTTGGTTTGATTGGCCTGCTGGAACTTGGTTGGGTGTGGATGGGAAATATCAAGGCCAGCCCTTGCGGAAAACCGCTCACGGAACATTACTTCTCAATCCCATCGCTCCTGGGATTTATGCTCGGTCTTACCGCGATCATAAAAAACGGGTATGAATCGCCTTTGTCGTCAGGCGAGGATGTTCGAGCCGCTATCCGGACTGGTGGG
>WNGB01006796.1_pt1 | contig 16700 bp, 10 predicted proteins | sample 5400681 | NCBI WGS metagenome assembly WNGB01 (sample SAMN13153367, study PRJNA577476) | soil metagenome | isolation source: 115 cm soil or saprolite under grassland replicate 2 | place: USA:California | collected 2016-06-15 | reverse complement strand
ACCAGGACATTGCGGAGCTGCTCCAGGTCAGCATCCGCACCGTCCACTCCCACCTGGATCGCATCCGCAACAAGACCGGCTCCCGCCGGCGGGCCGACCTTACCCGCTTCGCCCTCCAGCGGGGATTCGTGCCCCGCTCCCCGAACCCGAAAGAGGGGTAGTTCGACCCCGGCCGGGTTGGGCAGTTCTGCGCTTTGGCACCGGCTCGGCCTACGCGACGATCCAAGCCGCCGGTCGAGCTCACCTGGCCACGATCGGGGGGCCCCGCCACGGCTGGGCTCGACCGGGCCATCCACGCCGCCACGAACTTGCGCAATCACCAACTACCCGTGGCGGATCCGAGGCATCATCGAGCCGCCATGGACGCTGACGGGCCAGCGATCCAACGTCCTCAGAAGCCGAGCGCTGACTGCCCGCCGACAACCGGAATGGTGAGCTGGCTGTGCTCGGGAGCGACGGTCAGGCGGGTGCCGCCGAGCGGCAGCAGCGTGTACTCCTGGTCGCTCGAGAACACCACCACCCCGATCCGGTGGCCCGCGGGGAAGACGTAGTCCTTCGGCTGCAGCGTCCAGCGGTAGTCGTACATCTGCCCCTGCATGACCGCCAGCGTGTGATCCCTGCCGGTACGATTCTGCGGGTCAATCCAGCCCCGGGTCACCACGAACGTCGTCGAGCCCGCCGGACCGTAATCCACCAGATAACCGGTCAGGTTCGCGTCGGCCCGGTTGTCGATGGACGCGCGCAACCGCAACTCCGGCCGGCCCGACAGCCGCACCTCCTGGCCGAGCACCGCAGAGCGGTAGACAAGCCGGTTCGGGCTGGCAGTGTCCGGGTCCGCCACCAGGGTGGCCGGCGCGATCGTCCGGCCCTCGTCCACGAAGCTCTGCTTGACGCCCGCTCCCGGATCGACATCCGTGGCCAGGCCGCCGGGCGCGGCCGCGTCGGTGGCGGTCAGCTGCAGCGGCACTGCCCGGGCGGCCGGGTCGGGCCAGTCGGCATAGGTGGTGTAGGTGCCGTCCTCCCGCTGCACGATCGCCCGCGGCTCGTCCATGATCCCGTTCTGCACGCCCCACAGCCAGTAGTCGAACCAGCGGTTCTGGGTCTGCCGGTAGGTCCACGCCCGACCGTCCGGCAGGGTGTAGGTGGCGTTGTTGCCCGGGCCGCCGTGGCCGCCCTGATGCAACCAGATCCTGCGCGGGATATTGAACTTCGCCAGTTGGTCCCACCACTCTGCGAAGTTCTCCGTCTTCACGTTCCAGTCGTTGAGCCCGTGGACGACCAGCACGCTGGCCCGCACTCTGCGGGCGCCCGGCACGTAGTCCCGCTCCCGCCAGAACTGGGTGTAGTCGCCGGTGACCCGGTCCTGCAGCCTGGTGATCTCGGCGATCTCGTCGGCACACGTGCCTTGGGCGCGCGCCTGCCCCGCGGTGTACTGCGCGAGGATGTCCAGGTCCTCGCCCTGGAATGTGCCCGGCGCGACGACCAGGCCGTTGGCCCGGTAGTAGTCGTACCAGTTGCTGATCGCCGAGACCGGGATGATGGTCTTCAGCCCCTCGACGGCGGTGGTCGCCACCATGTTGGGCAGCGTGCCGTTGTAGGAGACGCCGGTCATCCCGACGTCGCCGGTGGTCCAGTCCGCGCTGACGGGCTGACCGGCGGCGTCGAAGGCCTTCGCCCGGCCGTTGAGCCAGTCGATGATCGCCTTGGTGCCCAGCGTCTCGGCCGAGTCGCCGCTGGTCGGGCAGCCGTCGGAGTCGGCGGTGCCCACACTCTGGCCCAACAGCACCGCGTACCCGCGGGGCACGTAGTAGTCATCCAGCGTCCCGGGGAGGTTGCCGAGCAGGCCGACGCCGGCGACCCCGGAATGCGTGTCATGCGGATGCATCAGCGAGATCTGCGGGAGTTGGTCGACCAGCACGCTCGGGTACGGAACGTCGGACCACACGCCCTTGCGGTAGGGGCTCTGCTCGAAGATGACCGGGACCTTGCAACCTTCGGTGTCGGTCTCCCGCGGACGGGAGATGTCCGCCACCACCCGGTCGAGCTTGCCATCGTGGTCGGTGTCCAGCGGCGTCTCGACCCACACCCGTTGCTCGATCGCGTCGGTGAACGAGTACACCGGCTGCGTCATCCCGTCCTGGACCTGAATGGGGCACGACGACCCATTCGAGTCGGCGGCCGCCGGCCCGACCGGTGCCGCCACAACAAGCGCGCCCGCGAGCGCCGCGACCAGGAATGCACTACGCAGTGAACGCATGAAGCACCCCTTTGCGACCACATTGTCCCAGTCGGATCATACCTGCCATGCGTCAGGCAGTGATACAGGAAGTGGCGGGCGGGCCTGTAAGCAAGGCGAGGTCGCCGATCGAGGCTGAACCCTCGGAGCAGACGGGAATCGCGACACACGCCGCTTGCCTGCTTCGCTCGATCCTCGTGATGACCGTAGTCGGACTACAGCAGTCACAGTTCGGACACTACGCTCTCTGGCGGGTGCCCATGGCGCGAGAGACCCGACGAACTGCGTACTACTCGATCGCCTCCTTGCACCTGTGTGGCGCAGGTCGGAATTTCGCAAGATCAGTACAAGAGCCGTAACCGACTGTTCCAGCTCTGGACACGTTGAATTCACCGGTTATTCAACGGTTTACACTTTCGCGGTCGCGGCCACCGAGCCTTCCAGGCTGTTCCACTTCGGGACAGGCCACCTCTTCCCTTCCGCCCCTTCCGTCCCCACGGTTCGCCGCCACCGAGGAAGTTCGCTCAACTGCATTCGTCACCAGGGGGGAATTTGTCCAGATCGCATCCCGAGGCACTCCTGCCCGCTTCGCTGCCACTGCAGGATCTCACCCAGACGCTGGCTGACGGAAACCAGCCGCTGCAGGGGCTACGGGCAAGGCTCGTGCCGCTGCGCTCTCTGGTGATCGGCAAATTCGCTCTCGTCGGAGCGACTGGGCTTCTCGTCAACCAAGCCCTGCTCTGGTCAATGGTCAGTGTCGGCCATCTGCATTATCTGGTCGGCGCCATTCTCGCCACGCAGGGCTCGACCATGTGGAATTATGCGCTGGTGGAATCGTGGGTATTTCCCCAGCGCAAGGCGCGGTCGGCGGCATTCCGCTACCTCATGTTCGGCGCCGTGAACAACGCGACCCTGCTGTTGCGCATCCCGATGCTGGCGCTCCTGGTGTCAATGCTCCACGTCCATTACCTGATCGCCAATGCGATCACGCTGATCGTCCTTTTTCTCTCACGCTTCGCCGTCAGCGACCGTTTCATCTGGAAGGCAACGGACCTGGCGGTCGCGGAGGCGCCGGCCCCGGCGCCCACCGCCCAGCCCGCGCGTGCGGCGCCGGCCATCGCCCAGCCACGGAGCCGGCCGATCCCCACCGCGCGGCGGCGGCAACGGGTCGGACCGCACCGCTACGACGTCGCCGGTCTGGTCACCTTCGAGTCCGAGGTGGTGCTGCACGAGCTGGCGGGCTTCGAGGTACCGGTGCTCGCCGGGCCGGCCGATGTGAGCATCCGCGTGGGCCCGGTCGGCGGCCGTGGGCCGCGCCGGCGGCCGGTGGTCACCCATGGGCCGGCGTTCGTTGCCTACGAGGAGCACCTGGGAAGGCTCGGGGCGAATTTCCGGCTCGATTTCACCGACCACATCGACGTCACCGTGGGCCCGCTGCTGGCCCGCTCCCCGCACGTTGTCTATACCAACGTCGTGGAGGCGTTGCTGCGCTTCGTGCTGGTGTCGCGCGACCGCATCCTGCTCCACTCCGCCACGATCGAGCTCGACCGTCGCGGCGTGATGCTCACGGCCCGCACCGACACCGGCAAGACCGGCACCATCCTGCGGCTGCTGCGCGAGCACGGGGGAGCCTTCCTCTCCGACGACATGACCATCGTGGAGCCGGGCGGCTGGGCCCGCAGCTACCCCAAGCCACTGACCATCAGCTCACACACCCTGGCCGCTGTCGACTCGAGGGTGCTGACAAGCGCTGAGCGGTGCAGGCTGGCCGTGCAGAGCCGGGTCCACTCGAAGAGCGGCCGGTCGATGGGCGGCCGGCTGGCCGACCTGAACCTTCCCATCATGGCGCTCAACGCTGTCACCCAGACGGTCATCCCGCCGCCGAAGTACATGGTCGAGCGGCTGGTGCCGTGCCGCCACGCCGAGTCGGCGAGGGTCGAGGAGCTGTTCGTGATCGAGCGCGGACCGGCCGCGCTCGAGGAGATCGACCACGCGCGCGCCGTGGAGATCATGATCCACAACACCGACGACGCCTACAGCTTCCCGCCCTTCCAGTACTTCGCCCCCGCCATTGCCATTGCCGGCCAGGACTACCAGGCGCTGCGCGAGCGCGAGCGGGAACTGCTCCGTGGCTTCCTGCGCAACGTGCGGGTGCGGCGACTGGCGCGGGACGACTTCTCCTGGGCGGACACGATCCCCCGGCTGCTCGCCGGGGATAAGGGACTCACTTCGCAGTGGCTGACCTGAGAGAGCGGCTACAGGTCCTACCCGGGCAAACGGCCATCGCCGGGGCGCTCGCGCCCAAGCGGCTGCCGACGCGCATGCTGGTGATCGCGGTTGTGATCATTGCTGGCGCTGGCGTCTTCCTGCGCGTCTGGCAGATCGACGCGCTCGGGTTCAACAGCGACGAAGCGGTGTACGCGGGGCAGGCCGCGTCGATCGTCGGACACCCCTCCTTCAGGCCGATTTTCCCGATCTTCCGTGCCCATCCGCTGCTCTACCAGTTCAGCCTCGCGCTGGTGTACCACTTCGCCGTGAGTGACCTGGCGGCCAGGCTGCTCGCGGTCGCCTTTGGGCTCGCCGGGATCTGGTTCGTCTACCGCGCCGCCAACCTCATCTATGGCCCGCGGGTCGGCGTGGTGGCCGCGCTGCTGCTGTCCGTCATGCCCTACCACGTGGTGGTGAGCAGGCAGGCGCTGCTCGACGGGCCGCTCACGACCTTCGCGGCACTGACGCTCTACCTGGTCGCCCAGTACGCCACCACCGAGCGGCCGCGCTGGCTGTATGCGGCCGGAGCCGGGCTCGGCCTCACCTTCCTGGCGAAGGAGACGGGCATCGTCTTCCTTCCCGCGATCTACGCCTTCCTCGCGCTGTCGCCGTCTATCCGGGCGCGGCTGCGCGACATTGCCATCTCGGCTGGGTGCGCCGTGCTGGTGATCGCTCCGTTCCCGCTGTCGCTGCTGCTCGGTGGCGGCACCAAGGCCGGCAAGGGGTTCCTCGCCTGGCAGCTCTTCCGGCCGCCAAACCATCCGGGCAGCTTCTACCTGACCCACGTGCCGGCCGCCATGGGCTACCTGGTGGTGCTGGCCGCCGCGGCCGCGCTGGTGCTGCTGCGCCGTGAGTGGACCTGGCGCGAGAACCTGCTGGTGGTCTGGATCGCGATCCCGTTGCTGTTCTTCCAGGTGTGGCCGGTCAAGGGCTTCCAGTACCTGCTGCCAACGGCTCCCGCGGTGGCGATCCTCGCGGCCCGCGCGCTGGCCGGATGGCCCACGACAGCGCTGCTGCGAGTCGGGCGCCGCCGGGTCCCGATCGTCACGCTGCAGCTCGCCGCCGTGATGCTCGTGGTCGCGACGCTTGCCGGATCGACCTGGGGCCGGGTGACCACGTCGAATTCGACCGTGTTTCTGGCCGGCTCCGGCGGCGTGCCGGGCGGTCGCTCCGCCGGGCTCTGGCTCCGCGACAACGTGCCGGCGGGTGCCCAGATGCTCGCGCTCGGCCCCTCGATGGCGAACATCCTGCAGTTCTATTCCCACCGGCGGGTCTATGGCCTATCGGTCAGCCCCAACCCGCTACGACGCAACCCCGCCTACGACCCGGTGCCCAACCCTGACCGGCTGCTGCGCGAAGGCCGCCTGCAGTACCTGATCTGGGACTCGTACTCCGCCGCGCGCTCGGAGTTCTTCTCGGACAACCTGCTGCGCTACAAGGAGCGCTACCAGGCGCGAGCCGTCCACATGGAGACCGTGCCCGTTCGCACGCCCAGCGGCGCCACCGTCCGGCAGCCGGTCATCATCATCTTCCGGGTGGACCGGCAATGAGAGCGCTGCGCGTGCTCGCCGCCGTCGCCCTGCTCGGTGTGGTCGCCACACTCGCCGCCCAGCCGGCGCGAGCCGGCCGGCGTACCGCCGGGCATACGCCCCGCACCCCTATCCACCACTTCATTTCCCTCATGCAGGCAAACCACAGCTTCGACAACTACTTCGGGACCTATCCAGGGGCGGACGGGATCCCGGCCGGGGTCTGCATGCCGATCCGGCCCGACGAGCCCAAGGCCGGCTGCGTCAAGCCGTTCCGTCTCGGCAACCGCTCGGTCACCGACCTCGGGCACACCCTCAGCGTTTTCGCCCGCCAGCGCAACGGCGGCCGTATGGACGGTTTCGTCAGCGTCTCCCGCCGGCAGGGACTGACCAGCTCCTACCCCATGGGGTACTACGACGGCAGCGACATCCCCTACTACTGGAACGTCGCCGACCGGTACGTGCTGTTCGATCGGTTCTTTACCTCGGCCGGCGCCGGCAGCGTCTGGAACCACATGTACTGGGTCACGGGGACACCCGGGAATCCGGTTGACGACTCCGTCCCCCCCGAGGGGTTCGGGAGTGTGCCGACGATCTTCGACCGTCTCGAGCAGGCTGGGGTGTCGTGGAAGTTCTACGTGCAGAACTACGACCCCACGATCAACTTTCGCACGGTCAGGCAGGGTGACAAGGGCGAGCACGGCCAGCAGATCGTCCGGGTGCCACTGCTGAGCTACGCGCGCTACGTCGACAACCCGAAGCTGCGGCGCCACATCGTGCCCATCGACGAGTACTTCAGCGACGTGGCCCACGACACCCTGCCCGCCGTCTCCTACATCGTCCCGTCCGGCGCCAGCGAGCATCCGCCGAGCCGTCCCCAGGCTGGCGAGCGCTTCGTCCGCAGCCTCCTGAACGCGCTCGCCAGCTCGAGCTTGTGGCGGAGCTCCGCGTTCATCTGGACCTATGACGACTGGGGCGGCTGGTACGACCATGTGAAGCCCCCGCGGGTCGACAAGTACGGCTACGGGTTCAGGGCACCGGCCCTGCTGGTCAGCGCCTACGCTCGCCGTGGTTACGTGGACCACACCCAGCTCGATTTCACCTCGATTCCGAAGTTCATCGAGGAGAACTGGAACCTGCCGCCGCTGGCGCCGCGTGACGCGGCAGCCAACAGCATCGCTGGCGCCTTGGACTTCCGCGCGGGCCCTCGTCCGCCCGAGTACGTCCCAGTCGACCGGATCGTGAAGCCGCTGCCCGAGGGCCGTCGGCCGGTCATCTACGCCTCGTACGGCGTCGCCCTCTGCCTGGCGCTCGCCCTCCTCGCCGCCCCGCACATCTTTGCGTCCCGGCCACACCCTCCAGTCCTGGCCTGGGCCCGTAGGCCCAGGTTGTCGGCTCCGCGCTGGGCCAGGCGGCCATCGGCTCAACGACCGCCGGAACTCCGTCCCGACCTGGCCGCCGAAAAGCTGGGCACCCAGCTCGAGGCCCTGATCCGCGTGCTGCGCGAGCGGCCGCCCGACATGTACATGAGCTATCTTCCGGGGACCGGCGCCGAGGGGACGGAGCCGCGGACCGGCGCCGACATGGCCGCGGTGCTGGTCGACGACGGTGCGGGCCCGCTGGTGGTCCTCGACGACGGCGCGGGCGTGCTCAAGGTCTTCGGGGCGACCAGTCTCGCCCACTGCCAGTCGGCTCTGGAGGGGGACGATGGCGTGGAGCCGCCACCCGGCCGGCTCCACATGCCGGTGGCCCGCGACGGCCGCACCGTGGGCCTCGTCATGGCCGAGCGCCACGGCCGCGACGGCGACCATACCCTGGCGTTCACCGACGAGCGCCTGCAGTCGCTGATCGCGTTCGCCCGCGAGCTCTCCGTGCCACCGCGGGACGTCGTCCTGCTCCGCCGCCTCAAGCGCGAGCTTGGAGGAGGTGCCCGGTGAGGCCTCGGCCGAGACGGAGGGCCACCCTGGTCGTGCGCACGGCCAAGCGGACCGCCGCCGTCGCGCTGCTCGCCGCCACGCTCGCCGCCACGCTGACCGCCATGACCTCCGCGGCCGTGGCGGCCGCCCTGCCGTCGGGGTCGGCCGCGCTGCTCGTGCAGACCCGCCCGTCGCTACCCGGAACGGAGTTCGTCGTCGACGGCCAAACGGTCAGGGCCGGGCCCGACGGCATGGCCCGTGTCGTGCCCTCGTCCTGGGTGGACCTCAAGGCCAGTATCAAGGTTCTTCCCCCGCCTTCCACCTCGCGTCAGCGGGCACGCTTCGCGCGCTGGTTCGGACTGCCCGAGTGGCCGATCGCTCCTACACGGGACGTCAAGGTGACCGCCGGCTTCGACGTGGACTACCAGACCCGTCTGTCGTTCGTCGACCTCAAGGGCCGCCCAGTCGACTGGGGGTCGATCTCCGAAGTGGTGGTGAAGGACGCGACCGGCGTCGAGTCACGGTTCTCCGGCGACCGGTTGCGGCGGCCGGTGTGGCTGTGGGGGACCAGGGTCGTGACGCTGCAGGCCGGACCCTCCATCAAGAGCATCTACTACACCGTGCAGAGCGTCTGGGTCAGCGGCGCCAACGTCGTCAACCAGGCGCAGCAGCGCCACGAGCCGGCCGAGGACGCCGCCTTCACGGTGAAGCTGCTGTTCTACAGCGCCACATTCGTGGCGCGTGACGCCATCTTCGGAAGGCCGGTGGGCTCGGCCGTGCGCCTGCGGTACCCCGACGGCCAGCATGTGCGCTACCGGCTGGACAGCCGCCACGAGGCCGTCGTCTCCAAGCTGCCGCGGGGCGAGTACGACGCCAGCATCGAGGGCCCCGGCCTGCCGGTATCCGCGTCCGTCTCGATCACGCGGCCGCAACAGCTCACCCTGAAGATCATCACCTGGCTGGACCTCCTGGTCGTCGTCGCCGCGGCCGGGGCGTTCCTCGGCGGGCTGCCACTGATCCGCCGACGGCTCCTGCGGGCTCGACGGAGTGAGGACCGGGACGACCATCACGCCATGGCGACCACCGATCTGGCGGAGATGGCGACCACCGAGCTGGCGGAGGAGGAGACGGCATGACCCGACGGGGCACGCGCCTGGCGCTCGTCATCGGCCTCGGCCTCTGCCTCGCCGTCCCGGCCGGCGTGGCCCCACCACCCGCGGCAGCCGCCAAGAGCCCGGTGCCGGTGCTCGCCTACTACTACATCTGGTTCAACCCGACGTCCTGGAACCGGGCGAAGTCGGACTATCCGCTGATCGGCCGGTACTCCAGTGACGAGGAGTCGGTCATGCGGACCCACGTCAAGTGGGCGAAGGCCGCTGGCATCACCGGGTTCATCGTGAGCTGGAAGCGCACCGACCTCCTGAACAAGCGGCTCCACAAGCTCGTCCGCATAGCCGACGCGGAAGGGTTCAAGCTCGCGATCATCTACCAGGGCCTCGACTTCGACCGGCGACCGCAGCCGGCGGCCAGGGTCGCCGGCGACCTGAGTTACCTCGCCCAGCGGTACGCCGCCGACCCGGCCTTCAGGCTGTTCGACAAGCCGCTGGTGATCTGGTCCGGCACCTGGAAGTACTCCCCGGCAGACGTCGACTCGGTGACCAGGCCGATCCGCCCGAACCTGCTCGTGCTCGCCTCGGAGCACAGCGCCCGCGACTACAAGCGCATCGCCGGCCTCGTCGACGGCAACGCCTACTACTGGTCCTCGGTCAACCCGGAGACCAATGACAACCACACGGCCAAGCTCGATGAGATGGCCGCGGTCGTGCACGCCGACCGGGGGCTGTGGATCGCTCCTGCCGCGCCCGGGTTCGACGCCCGCAAGATCGGTGGGACAAGGGTCGTCGACCGCAAGGGCGGAGCCACGTTCCGTCGGCAGTTCGAGGCCGCGCTCGGCTCCTCTCCCGACGCCGTCGGCCTCATCAGCTGGAACGAGTTCAGCGAGAACTCGCACATCGAGCCGAGCCGGCAGTTCGGGTCGCTGTACCTGCAGGTGCTCGCGGACATGCAGCAGACCGCCGACCACCTGCCCGACTTCGACTCCTCCTACCCCACCGGGCGAGTCCGGCGCCCCACGGCACTGTTCGCCGTGGGGCTCGGGTTCACCCTTGTCATCGCGTCCACGCTCGTGGTGATCGGCCGGCGCAACCGGCGGCGTCACCAGAGCTGAATGGAACGTCCTGGAGGTGATGGGCCGGTGCCGATGAACCGGTCCCTGGCGTGGGCGCGGCGGCGGCCGGCCCTCGCGGCGGTCACGCTCGCGGCGGTCACGCTCGCGCTGGTGGTCCCCCTGGTCCTCGTCGCCGTTGCGCGTCCCGGCCCGACGGCGGCCGCGACCCCTGCCGCGATCCGGGGGACCTTCGTTCCGGTCGCCGACGCCTACGTCAACTCCGGGCATCCCTACACCAACTACGGTGACGCACCCGTGCTCCGCACCGACACTGCGCCCAACACCATCCGCAGCTACCTGCGCTTCCAGGTACACGGCCTGGCCGGCGCCGTGCAGAGGGCGACACTGCGGCTGTTCGCCAAGTCCGGCAGCCGTCGGGGGCTGAAGGTCCACCTGGTCACCGACCCCGGCTGGGGCGAGGGCACGCTCGAGTACAAGACCGCACCGCCGCTGCAGTCCGCGGCCGTGTCCATCGCTCCGTTCCGCCCCCGCACGTGGATCACGGCCAGAGTGACGGCGCTGGTGAAGGGCAACGGCCAGGTCACCGTGGCGCTGGTCGGGCTCGGGCGGTCGGGGATCCAGTACGCCAGCCGGGAGGCCGGGCCACTGGCACCGCAGCTCGTCGTCGAGACCGCGGGCTACGCCGACGGTGAGCAGACCGCGGCGGTCCGCGCGGCGCTCTCCGGCTGGACCACGGCCCCGAGGAGCGGCGAGGTCGTCGTCGCCGCCGCCGGCGACATCGCCTGCAAACCGGGCGAGGCCCCCTTGGCGGACGGCCGGTCCTGCCAACAGAAGTCAACTTCCGATCTGCTGACCGGGGTGTCGCTGGACGCCGTCCTCCCGCTCGGCGACCTGCAGTACGAGGCTGGCGGTTTCGCCGGCTTTGCGGCGTCCTATGGCCCGACCTGGGGCCGGTTCAAGGCGATCACTCGCCCCGTGGTCGGCAATCACGAGTATGGCACCCGGGATGCGGGCGGCTACTTCTCCTATTTCGGCAGCACCGCCGGCGACCCCGCCCAGGGCTGGTACAGCTACGACCTCGGGAGTTGGCACCTGATCGCGCTGAACAGCGAGTGCTCGCACGTCGGCGGGTGCGGTGCCGGATCGGCCCAGGAGCGGTGGCTCAAGGCCGACCTGGCGGCCCACCGGACGGCCTGCACGCTCGCGTACTGGCACGAGCCCCGGTTCAGCTCCGGCCTGCACGGCGACAAGGCCGACTACGACGCGTTCTGGCGTGACCTCTACGACGCCGGGGCCGAGATTGTGCTGAACGGACACGACCACGACTACGAGCGCTTCGCCCCGCAGAACCCGGACCGCGGCCTCGATCTCGCCCGCGGCATCCGCGAGTTCGTCGTCGGCACCGGCGGGGCCATCCACCGCCATTTCAAGACGGTCAGGCCCAACAGCGAGGTCCGCGATGCGGACACCTTCGGTGTGCTCCTGCTACGGCTCGGGCCCGGACGCTACCAGTGGCAGTTCGTGCCAGAGCCCGGCAAGGAGCTCACGGATTCGGGCACTGGGTTGTGCCATTAAGGGGAGATCGTGTTGACAAGGGCAAAGGCCCGACATCGCCGCCTGTCCTTCCGGCGGCTCATGGCCGTGATCAGCATGCTTGGACTGTTGGGCTTGGCGCAGTTGGAGTTTGGCGCGGTACCCGTAGCGGTCGCGGCCACTGCGGCCACGCAGACGCTTACTGTGGCCGAGGACAGCTCTGTTCGCTCAGACCAGCCGACCGGCAACTTTGGGACCGCTAACACGCTGAGCAACCAGTCAGGTACGCCGGAGCAGACGGCGTACCTGAAGTTCAACGTGCCCAGCATGAGTGGGACGATCACCAAGGCGACCTTCAGAGCCTTCACGCTGACGAGCAGCGGCAGCGGCTACGAGTTGCACCTGGTGGCGGACAATTCGTGGACCGAGGGCGGCCTGAATTACAACAACCGGCCGGCGGTGGGGGCGACGATCGGGAAGACCAAGAAACTCTCGGCCAACACCTGGACGAGCGTCGATGTGACGTCGGTGGTGAAGGGCAGCGGCACGTTCAGCTTCGAGATGAACGCCACGACGCCGAACGTGAAGTCGTACTCGAGCCGTGAGTCGGGTGCCAATGCGCCGCAACTGGTGATCGAAACGTCCGCACCGCCGGGTCCGCCTGGCGCGATCGCGGCTGTGAGCGGCACAACGCCTCAGAGTGCGGCAATCAACACGGCGTTCGCCACGGACCTGGCCGCCAAGGTGACGGATGCCAACGGCCAGGCGGTGTCGGGCGCCAGCGTGACGTTCACGGCGCCGGCGAGCGGGGCGAGCGGCACGTTTGCGGGCGGGGGCACCACGACCTCTGTCACTTCGGGCGTCGATGGCGTGGCAACGGCGCCGCAGCTCACCGCCAACGGTACGGCCGGCTCGTATACCGTGACCGCGGCGGTGGCCGGTGTGACCCCCGCCACGTTCAGCCTCACGAACACAACCGGCCCGAGCAGCCTGCCGGTCAAGGTCGGCGAGGACAGCTATGTGCAGGCGGACCAGGCCGGCACCAACTTCGGCACTGCCACGGTGTTGAAGAACGTTACCTCCCCCGACACCCGTGCCTTTTTGAAATTCAGCGTCCCCGCCGTGAGCGGGACGATCACCAAGGTGACCTTCAGAGCGTTCACGCTGACGAGCAGCGGCAGCGGCTACGAGTTGCACTCGGTGGCGGACAGCTCGTGGACCGAGGGCGGCCTGAATTACAACAACCGGCCGGCGGTAGGGGCGACGATCGGGAGCGCTACCAACTTCTCGGCCAACACCTGGACCAGCGTCGATGTGACGTCGGTGGTGAAGAGCAGCGGCACGTTCAGCTTCGAGATGAACGCCACCTCCACCAGCCTCAAGCAGTACTCGAGCAGGGAGGGCGCGAACCCGACGCAGCTGGTCGTGGAGTTCACGACGACGAGTCCGCCCACCGCGCTGGCGGTGGCGGCAGGGAGCAACCAGTCCGCCGCGACGGGCACGGCGTTTGCGACCGCGCTCGCGGCGCGGGCCACCGACGCCGGCGGCAACCCGGTGAGTGGCGTGAGTGTGACGTTTGCGGCTCCGACGAGCGGGCCGAGCGGCACCTTTGCCGGGACCGGTGCGACGGCCGAGGCCAGCACCGGTGCAAACGGCATCGCCACCGCCCCGACCTTCACCGCGAACAGCGCGACAGGTTCGTACCAGGTGTCAGCTACGACACCGGGAGTGTCCACGCCGGCCACGTTTGACCTGACCAACACGGCTTCGACGGCGCCGGTCGCCGTCGACGTCGCCGACGCGTACGTGCGGGCGGACGTGCCGGCCAGCAATTTTGGCAGCGATACCATCCTGATCGGCCGCACCAGCCCTGAAATCGACAGTTACATAAAGTTCGACGTGACGGGTCTGTCCGGCGCGCCCGGCAAGGCGACGCTGCGGCTCTGGGTGGAGACCACCGGCACCACCAGTTACAGGGTGTACCAGGTGGTGGACACGAGCTGGACGGAAAGCGGGATAACGTTCAACAACAAGCCACCATTCGGCTTCCTGATCGGCTCGAACGCTCCGACAACCGCCGGGACCTGGATGGACCTGGACGTGACGGGGGCCATCCAAGGCAACGGCCCGGTGAGCCTCGGCCTCACGAGCGCCAGCACGGCCGGCAAGAACTTCGGCAGCAAAGAGGACGCCGCACACGCGCCGCAGCTGCTGCTCGAGCAGCAGCCGCCGTCGAGTGGTGATCCGGTCGTCGCGGCGGTCGGCGACATCGCCTGCGACCCGGCGGATCCGAACTGGAACAACAACCTGGGCCAGAACGGCTTCTGCCACCACCAGGCGACAGCGGACCTGGTGCTGGGGCTCAACCCGCTGTGGATGCTGACGCTCGGCGCCCATCAATACAATGATGGGAGCCCGAGCCAGTTCACCGCCTCGTACGACCCGACCTGGGGCCGCCTCAAGGCAATTACCAGGCCGGTGCTGGGCAACCATGAGTTCGGCACCTCGGGTGCGAGCGGCTACTTCAACTATTTCGGCGACGCGGCAACGCCGCTCCAGCCAGGGTGCCGGTCGAACTGCGACGCCTGGTACAGCTATGACGTGGGGGCCTGGCATATTGTGGCGTTTAACAGCGAATGCACGCGCAATAACGGCAATTGCAACGCCGGCTCGGCACAGGAGACGTGGCTGAGGACCGACCTGCAGAGTCACCAGAACGCGTGCACGCTGGTCTACACACACCATCCCAAGTGGACCTCCAACAGCTTTGCCGAGCCTGGCGTCGATCCGCTGATCCAGGCCATGTACGACAACAATGTCGACCTGATGCTCGTTGGCCATTCCCATACGTACGAGCGGTTCGCGCCCCAGAACCCGCAGAGCGTGCGTGATGATGCCAGAGGCATCACCGAGATCCTCGTCGGCAGCGGCGGACGCGACTTCAGCGGATTTTCCACACCATTGGCGAATAGCCTTATTCGCAACAACAACACCTACGGCGTCCTGAAAGCGACCCTCCACGCGAGAAGCGCGGACTTCCAGTTCCTGCCCGACCGGACGAGCGGTTTGTTTACCGACTCTGGGACAGTCAACTGCCACTAGAGGGCGCCTTTGACGCCCTAGGGCCAGGCTATCTCGATGACCGGGCTCTCCATCCATGACCTCGGGACCAAGACGATCTTCCAGTCGTCACGATCTCCAGTACCGGTCGGCCGATCCGATCAGGTGCCAGCCGGGCTCATCACCGTCGAGCTCGGCGGCCATGGCGGTCATCGTGGCCCTGTCCGCCGGATGCGCCGCGGGACCGACGTCGGTCCCGACCGGCCCGACCCGCCCGGCAACGCCGCTACGCAGCCCCGACCTCGCGCTGAGATGGATGCGCCACCCGCGGGTTGGAGAGATGCTTGAGGTCATCAAGGGAACGAAGCTGCGCTCGCCACGATGACCTCGTACAGTGAGGAGGTAGCCACCGACCGGGGGAGCACATGCCGGAGCCGATCTATCGCTGGGTCTGCACCTATTGCGATGCCTCCGGTGAGGCCGAGAGCTCCGAGATGGCTCGGCTCGCGGTCGACACCCACGTTTCCCTGTTCCACGCTCCCGCCCGCGAGCCCGGGGCCGGGGGGCAGGACCCGGGCTCGGAAAGCTCCCGTACCAGCGGTTGACAACCCGGCCGCGCGGGGTACAAACATGCGTCACCGTGACCGCTGGTCAGGGTGACGCTGCCTTTCGAGGGTCTGATCTGCTCCGGCGGCAGGACACGCCCAGAGACGCATCCGCAGGTCGTCCGGCGTCTCGCTCCCGAAAGGCTCTCCGACAGAATCCTGACGACGTTGCGACAGCGCGCGGCACCGGGTAGCGGTGCCCCACAGCACGATCACGACGACAGGCCGACTTCGCCCAATATGAGCTGGTTTTCACGCCCGCACGGCGTCCCGCAGGGACACCTTGACTAACTCGCATTGAGTACCGACAGAGCCGCCGCCGAGCGACGACAGGGACGGGGACGGTGCCGACCATGGTCGTGTGACCTGACGGTCCATGAGCGAAGACCCAAGCTCGGTAAGTGACCCTGGCGGCGCGCCCGCTGCCCGGGCTCCCGATCCGCCCCGCCGCCGCGCGATTGCGTGGCGGGTCCTCGTCCCACTCGGCGTCGCCGCTGCGATCACGCTGGGGGTAGTCGGCTGGGCCGCTGCCGGCGGCAGCGGCAACGCCGCGCCCGCGCCCAGCGTCGCCGAAGCGGTCGCTGGCACCCACGATGCCTGGCCTTACCCATGGCTGGTGGGGCGGGCCTGGATTCGGTCCCGGCTGGTTCGCCGGCTCCGGGCAGGCGCTGCACGGCGAGTGCGTCGTGGCCACCTACGGACGGCGGGATCCAGACGAGGCTGTTCCAGCGGGGTGAGGTGACCGAGGTCACCAAGTCATCTATCACGCTCAAGAGCTCCGCCGGGTTCACGAAGCGGTATGTGGTGAACGGCGACACCATCGTCCACGGCGACGAGGGCGGCATCGGCTCGGTCGCCAAGAGCGAGGACGTGGTGGTCACGGCGCTCCATGACGGCGGCAACCCGACCGCCGGCGGTGCTCGCACAGCGGTCCAGCAGCGCCGCCAAGCCGCCTGGTCGAGCTCGGGTTCGTACCCGCCGGGTCCACCTGGCCGGGTCACCGCCAACCCTGACGGCCCTGGGTCACGCAGCTGAGTATCGAGTAGAAGGAACGGAGCGCCCATTCTCCAGAAATAGGCCCGGTTTGCCAGCCTGAAACGTCAGGTACGGAGCGGCGACGGCCGTGGTCAGCCTGGCGTGATCGCGTGAGCAGGTCCTCCGCGCTACGTCCTCTGGGTACCAACGAGCTGACCGCCCGCGTCACGCGCTGGGTGTCGAGCGCATCGTCGGCCCCACCTGGGTGAACGGCCCGGGGCTACCTGCGCTGGGACCGGTTGCGGCTGCGGCAGGCGTCGAGGATGTCCTGGCGCAGCATGTGCCCGAAGCCTGCACGGTCGAGACGCCGGATGAGACTGGCACGGTCGG
>WNGB01007206.1_pt1 | contig 16703 bp, 18 predicted proteins | sample 5400681 | NCBI WGS metagenome assembly WNGB01 (sample SAMN13153367, study PRJNA577476) | soil metagenome | isolation source: 115 cm soil or saprolite under grassland replicate 2 | place: USA:California | collected 2016-06-15 | reverse complement strand
TGGCGCGCACGACGCTCAGAGCGTGGCCCGGGCCATTCAGGAAATCGGGATCGCCGAAGGTAATGTGCTCGGCCCCGGCGCGGACCTGATTGCGAATGTCCTCCAACACGACATCCTGCGGCACGATGAAGAAGCGGCCGCCGTAGACCGGGGGAATCGGGCAATGCGTGCAGAGGTGCAGACAACCGCGGCTCGCCTCGGTGTAGCCGACGGTGCGGCGCTGGCCCCTGTGTTCGAGCCAGGCGTACTTGTTCAGCGGCGGCAGAGCATCGCGAACCGGCAGGGCGAAGGACAACCGCTGCAGGAATGGCTTGCTCGCGGAGCCGCGCTGAATGACGCCCTCGACATCAATGGGCTTACCGTTGCCGTTCCGGGTGGTCAGCGCTTCCGCCAGTGCGACCAGGGGCGTCTCGCACTCACCCCCAACGCAATAATCGGCGCCGTGCTCCAGCAGATAGTCGGCGTTGAGGGCCGCGTACAGGCCGTAACAACAGATGGTCGCGCCTGGGTTGATCTCGCGGACGCGCTCGGTGACGCGAACGCCGAGACGCAACGCGGTGTGCATGGGCACCGACACGCCGACGAACCGCGCCCGTGCCACTTTCTCCGGGTCGAAGGGATCGACCGCGATGTCCAGGGCATCCGGCGCGAAGCCGGCGCGCTTGAGGAACCCCAGCGGTGAGGCGGCCGCAAGGGGTTGGTGTCCCAGTTCGTAACACGAGACGAGCAGGATCGCTCCGGGTTCACGGAGGTTCATGAGTCTACCCTCCCGGGGCCGCGCAGACCACGCGGAACCCCACCCAGCGATACGATACAGCGTTGCTTTGCTGCAGACGGAAACGGTACGCGGCGCGACAGCCGCGTGGCTCGTCGAGCCAGCAGCCGCCGCGCACCACCCGGAAAAATTCGTTGGGGAACCCGCTGCTCAGCGCGCCCTTGGGCGGCCCCTTGGGATCGACGCGCGGGCTGTGCTTGTAGTAATCCGGATCGTACCAATCGGAGCACCACTCCGCGACGTTGCCGTGCATGTCGTACAGGCCCCAGGCGTTCGGAGCATGCGAGCCGACCTTGACGGTCTTCTCCAGAAACGGCCCTTTAGCCGCTCCGCCATAGGGATAAAGACCGTTGCAGTTGGCTTGCATGGACGACAGGGCATTGCCGAAGTGGAAGGGCGTGGTGGTGCCGGCGCGGCAGGCGTATTCCCATTCCGCCTCGGTCGGCAGGCGATAGCCACGGCCGGCCTTCTGCTCGGCGGGCAGGTTCGAGAGCCTCTTGCAAAACTCGACCGCGTCGCTCCACTTTACCTGGTCCACCGGATGGTCCGGCCCGCCGCCGTGCTTGCCCTTGAAGTGCGACGGGTTGCCGGGCATCACCTGCGGATACTGACTTTGCGTGACCTCGTAGACGCCCATGTAGAAGGGTTTGGCAATGACGACTTCGTGCTGCACTTCCTCCGGGTCGCGTTCGGCCTCGGCGGCGGGCGAGCCCATCACGAACTTGCCCGCGGGAATAAGGGCCAATTTCATCCCGATGCTGTTCGTGATGACCTTGTCGCCGCCGGGCTCTTTCGCCGGTTGCACGGCAGCCACTGGGAGCAGGCCCAGCGCGCCGAGGCCCAGCAGGTACAGCGAGCAACGGAGAGGTTTCACGGTTTCGCTCCCAAGGGTGTCTGGTTCGTAGTTCCGCCTTCAGGCGGCTTGACGCCCACCCGCCTAAAGGCGGAACTACGAACCAAGACCCTGCTCCCACGCTAGGCGGGACACGAACTCTCGACCAACCGCCACGTCCAGTAGCCGACCACGAACAGCGCCGCCAGCCAGGTGATAACCGCCGTGACGCGCGTGCCGCGCCGCTGCACATAGAGAATGTAGAACGACCGCCCCAGCAACAACACGCTGAGCACGATCACCACCGGGGACAGCCAACTGACGACCAGCATCGCCGACGCACTGCCTGCTAACCCGAGCAGGGCCAGGACAGCCGCGGCGGTTCAGGTCGGCGCCGCCCCCGCGGCAGCCATCAGCGCGCCCATCAGGTTGCGAAAAAAGTCCTTCATCGACGTCTATTTCTTGATCGTTTCAAAGTCGGTGACCAGCAACACCATCGGCGCCTCGCGCGGCCGCTCCGCCAGGGCGCGCAGCAGCAGGGGTAAACGACCCGTCCAGCCATCGACGTAGCCGGTCACGCTCACGACCCCGGCGCCGCTGGCCGCAACTTCACGCAGCCGCTGCAAGAGACTTTTCGTACCGTCTTTCGGTTTGACCTTCGCCGCTTCCTTGAGGACGAACTGCTGTCCCGTCCCGGACACCTTGAGGATGAGCGTCGTTCCATCCATCACCTCGCCACGGGCAACAATCTCCAGCGAATCCGCGGACATCGAGGTGTTGCCCGACAGCCGCGTGGCGCGAATCGACTCCTCCATCTTCTTGAGGTCGAGCGATTTGCCAGGCTTGGGGAAAAAGGTGATCGTGCCGGGCCGGTAGCCACCCTTGCCCGGTTCGCAGTCGTAGATGATCCGATTCTTGTCCACGTCATACTGACGTGCGATGGCGTCGCGCGCCATCCCCCCTCATCAGGACATTTCCGCCCCTTTGATCTTCATCACCCCCTTGACGATCTCCGCGCTGGCCGGCAGGGCGGTCAGCAAAAGCAGGCCAAGACCAAACCCAATCGTGGTGCGTCGCATCGCTGTACCCTCTGAGGTTTGAGGGAGAACCCCTCCCCCCAACCCCCTCCCCGCAACGGAGAGGGGGAGCAAGACAAAGAGCGTTTCTTCTCTCCCCCTCTCCGTTGCGGGGAGGGGGTTGGGGGGAGGGGTTCTCCCAACACTATTAGACGCTGGCGCCGACGCTTGTCTTGCGCGCGCGGTGGTATTCTTCGAGTTTGCGGTTGGCCTCGACAATCGTGGTCAGCTTGGCGACGACGGCCGCGAGGTGCTTGCCGGGCAGGGCGAAGTAGAACTCGTCGTCACCGAGGTCGGTGTAGACGCGGTTGCCGATGCAGCCGAGGCTGGAAACGCAGCGCTGCGTCTGCAGGGCGAGCGGAATGGCGGCACAGGTCGGCCGGCCCATGAGCGGAGCCGTACCTCCGACTCCCGCCGCCTGGGCCGCCTCTTCGAGCAGCATTACCTGCCGGGCGTTGCCGCGTACCAGCACGGCATCCGGCGGCTCGGCGCCATCAGTCAACGGCCCATAGACGGCGGCCCCGAAGCGCTCACTGCGGTGCGGGATGCCCGCCACTTCCTCGCTACGAAGATAGCCGAGTGAGATCATGGTACCGACGACGCCTTGCAACTCTTGCATCTGCGCCTGCGGCAGTTCGACGCCGTGCGTATAGGCCCCGATCGGGCAGTTGTAATGATCCGGCGCCTCGGTCGCGAAGGTCTGTCCGTCGGCGGCCCGCTTCCAGTAACTGCAGCCGGAGGGCGCCGCCGCGCCGACCCGTGGCACGTTCGCGGGCGGCGTCGCGTGGAACGTCAGGCCGACAGGTGCCGTCTTGAGGTTGAGGAGATCCTGCACTCGTGTGGGCATCGTCGTTGTCCCTCCTGTTTGGCTTATCATAGCCTCAACAGGTCGGCGTTACACGCTTTTTCCCGAAGGAGGAAATCTCGAACACGGAGACCGACCGAGATTCCGCTTGACTGGGAGGCACCGTGGGGGTGAACTGACCGTGTTCGGGCGCCAGCGCGCTCGAAGCACAAGTTCGGCGGAAAAGTTGGTCTCATTTGTCGCAGCCCAGGACACAAGACCGGGGGATCGCACATGAACTGGCGGCCGCGTCACGTCAGTTTCGCGTTCTCCTCATCCTCTGCCGAGTCATCGTCGTCGTAACTCCTCCAGGGTTCCCCGAGGCAGACGCCGACGAGAATGCCGGCCAGCACCATGATCAGGTGCGTTGCCAGGCTCGTCGGGGAGTAGCGAAAACCGAGGATCAGTCCCAGGCCCACGGCGACCGGGATCGCGAGGCCCCGCTTGCGGACCGCGGCCAGGGCCAGCCCGCCGAGGACGCCCAGCACCGCCCCGCCTGGCCCGGCCAGCAATGCCCCGACGATCATCCCGACCAGCGCTCCGAGCGTATGCTGCGTGACGCGCAGCTGCAGCGCCAGCCCGTCGCGGTAATTGCTCAGGAGTGGGGTGGCGCGCACCTGTTTGCGTTTCGGCTCCTTCCGTGCCGGGCCGCCGACGCCGAGGTCCGCTGTCACCAGTTCCGCGACGGTGCGCGGCGAGGGGTCGGGGGCGACGGCGCCTCCCGGCTTCGGCTCCGGTTGCAGCATGGTGTCGCGGTTCTCCGGCGGCGGCAGCTTGAGCGCCTCCTCGCGCAGCCGCTCCAGATCGAGGCCCAACCCGAGCAGCACCTGCGTCGCCTCGCTGTCCGGTTCGTGCAGTAGCCCCAGCAAGAGGTGTTCGGGGCCGACGTTGTCATGCCGGAGTCGGGCGGCCTCTTCGCGGGCAAACTGCAGCGCGCGCCGGCACGGCGGTGTCAGCGGCAGGCGCGCACCGACCGTCGCAGTCGCGCCCTGCCGGACGGTCTTCTCGATCTCCTGCCGCACCTGGACGATGTCCACCGCAAACGCCGCCAGCAACCGGCCGATGCTGCCGAAGTTCTCCTGCAGGACCCCCAGCAGAACGTGCTCGGTGCCGAGGTAATCGTGGCTGAAGCGGTGCGCCTCGCGGTGGGCCAGGAGCATCACCCGGCGCGCCTGGCCGGTGAAACGCTCATACAGCACGACCTCGGCGGAGGTCGGCTCCGGCGCAACGAGCGTCGCGGTCGGCGGTGTGTCGAGGACGTCCCAGCGCTCGGCGAGACCGCGCTGTTCCTTGAGTTCGTTGGCCTGGCCAAGTAGTTGAGCAGCCTTCTCGTAGTCCCCGACCGCGAGAGCGCCCTCCTTCGCGCGGGTCAGCCGCTCGATTTCGGCGTCGAGATCCTCCGCGACAGCCGGCGCTGCGGCCCCTGTCGCGGGCTGCGAGGCGACCTGTTCGACCGTGGCCACGGCATCGAGAGCGCGCCGCACCAGCGCCAGGCCGACTCCAAGGGCCTTGAGAACCTGCGCGGCCACGCCCTCCTCTTCGCGCAGCAGGCCCAGAAGGAGATGTTCCGTACCCACATACTCCTGATTGAGATTGCGGGCTTCGTCGCGCGCGTGCTCGATGACCTTTGCCACGCGGGGCGTCTGGGGCAACTTGTTTTGAGTAATCCGGTCTGGCCCAGCCCCGACACTCCGCTCGACCTCAAGGCGGATGATGCGCAGCTCAAGGCCGAGGTTGCCGAGGACTGTCGCAGCCAGACCGTTGCCCTCTTTGACCAGACCGAGGAGGATGTGCTCGGTGCCGACGTAATCATGGTTGAGGCGCTGGGCTTCCAGGTTGGCCAGGTGCATCACCTTGCGGGCGTGGTCGCTGAAGTGTTCGTACACGGCGGCCTCCCGGCCCCTGCTGTGGGAAGGGTCACGATGCGTCCTCTCCGCGCAGTGGGGCTCACAGCGCCTCGCGCTGCAGTTCCCGAATCCGCTTCTCGATCCGCCGCAGCGCAGCGTCGGTGGGGTCTTCCCACAACTCCTCTAATTGTTCCTTGAACTCGGTTTCAGCAAGTTGTTCCCCGATAGTAAGCCTCCGCCGCGGGAATTTGTCGCCATGGCAGAGGAAACACCCGGGCCTACCGCAGTCGTGGGCATCGCGCTTGCGAAACCGGCCGACTTGATTGTCGCAGGGGCAATCCACGTCGTTCGGGTCGGAGCCAGGTTGTCGTTGACCGACACGGTAGCCCACACTTCGGGATCGGTTCATCTCGACGTGAAAGACCCAATGTTTTTTCCATTCACGACGGATGACGGTCAATTCCTGATGCCAGCGTTTCATCCAACTCTCTCCAACTTCACATCAATGCCCTTGCTGTTGGGCGTAGGGGTGTCGTGCGTGTCGCTGTCCATCAAGCGACCGGAGGCATCGCCGTACAGCAACGCCAGTATAGCGGGGGCAAGCACGGGCAAAAAGCCAAGGAGGCAAAGAGAAAGGACTCAAACCCCTTCTCCTTTGCCTCCTGATCTGGCATCAGCGGGGCCATCACGGCTTTTGTTTCTTGTGGACGTCGTTGACGAAGTCGCTCAGCACCTTGACGTCCTCCGCGCCCCACGCCGGCCCCTTGCTGGGAGGCGGCATGACGCGTTTCTTGTCCTTGTCGAGGATCCGTGCCAGCAGACTGCCGGCGTCGCCCTTGAGGAAGAAGCCGTCGCGCAACATCGCCCGGAAATCCGTGTCGGGGTTGCCCGTCATTTTGAGAGCCGAGACGATCTTGCCGTTGTGGCAGCCGACGCAGCCGTTCTTGCCGCCGCGTTCCAGCAGCGGCCAGACTTCCCGGCGAAACCGCTCGCCGAAGGCACTGCGATCCGCGTCGGAGAGCCGGTCGAAGTTCGGTCCTTGGCTCGCCCAGAGCCAGCAGAGGTCCGGCAGCACGGCCAGGGTGCCGGCCAGCAACAGCGCCGCAGCCAATCGTCGCGCAAACATGGCAAGGGTTCCTTGAGCAGTTGTTCGTGGTTAGTTGTTAGTTGGCCGCGAAGCAGAAGGCAAGGCCCTCTTTGCTGACAACTCCCAACTGACAACTAACAACTGCTCCAGGTGAAACTCCGCACCGCCGCGCCGGGTAGTGGCTGCCGTCGGAGGGGCCGCGGCCGTTGTCCTTGCCCGCTTTCCCTGGCCGCCTTATAACAACCCCGCTACTCCTCGGACGCTCGTGTCCGCCGATGAGCCTCTTTTTTCCCTGGAGGGATCACAATGCTACGCAGAGCCTGGATTGGTGCGGTGCTGGTCTTCAGCGGGCTGAGCGTGCCCGCGTACGGCCAGGTCACCCTGCAATGGAAGTTCAACGAGGGCGACAAGTTCTACGTCGAGGACGTCAGCACCATGAAGCAGAAAATCGGCTTCATGGGCAAGGACATCGACCAGACGCAGAAGACCACGATGGTCACCAGTTACACCGTCAAGAAGAAGACCGGCAACGAGGTCGTCCTCGAACAGAAAATCGAGGGCGTGGACGTCAAGGTGATGGGCGGCCTCGGCGGCGACCTCGACAAGATGATGGAGAAGCTCAAGGGCGCCAAATTCATCCTCCATCTCAACGTCAAGGAGGGCAAGATCACCAAGTTCGAGGGCTATGAGGACTTCATCAAGCAGCTGACCGAGGGCAACGAGGAAGTCGGCAAGTTCATCAAGATGATGCTCAGCGAGGACGTGCTCAAGAAGAGCAGCGAGGAGGCGTTCGGCTTCCTGCCCGGCAAGGCGGTCAGCAAGGGCGAGGGCTGGAAGAAGGAAGCGACGATTCCGTTCGGCCCGCTCGGCTCGTTCAAGACCGTCAACGACTACACCTACCAGGGCAAGGAAGAGAACCTGGAGAAGATCGCCCTGAAGGCACAGCTGACTTATTCGCCGCCCAAGGGCGATGCCGGCTTTGGCCTGTTCAAGATCGTCAAGGGCAACCTGAAGTCGGAAGGCGCGCGCGGCACGCTCCTCTTCGACGCCGACAAGGGCCGCCTGGCGAAGTACAGCATGGCGATGGTCTTCCGCGGTTCGCTCACCATGGACATCATGGGCAACATGATCGACATGGACGTGACGATTGACCAGAACAGCAACAGCCGCGTTCTGAACCGCAATCCGCTGATGCAGAAAGAGTAACCGCTTACTTTCTCCCCTCGCCCCTTGCGGGAGAGGGGTTGGGGGTGAGGGGGAAACGCCAAGGAACGCTACTTGGCTCTACCCCTCACCCCCAACCCCCTCTCCCGCCAGGGGCGAGGGGAGAGAGACTCACAGCAACGGTACGCGGCCCTTTTCCTCCATCTGCGCCCGGAGATGGGCGAAATAGGCCGTCATCTCGACCTTGCCGCTGCCGCACGACGAACAGCCGCCGCTGCCACAGGACGAACACCCGCCACCGTCCGCCCGCCCACAACCAGGCTCCCCGCAACCACCGTGTGCTTCCTCGGCGGGCTCCTGCGGCAGCGCCAGGTTCTCCAACGACACGACGAATCCCTCGCGCTGGACAAGCGCTTCGACGAGCGGGCCAGGGTCGCAATCGGCCCATTGCAGGTGTTGCACCACTGCCTGCTTCCCATCCAGCAGCAGTTCCACGTCAAGAATCTCGATCGGCAACCCGAGATCGGCCGCGAGGCGCCGGCTGTCCTCGAAGAGTCGATGAGCCGCCGCGCGCAGGCGAGCCACGGTTTCCTCATCTTGCGGGCCAGCGCGGCGAACCAGTTCCCCGACCGGGGCGGTGTTCAGCAACCGAGCGTGGCGCGGCGTCGCCTGGCACAAGACGACGCCCATCTCCAGGCCGCGCTGACTGCGGACCACGACGCGATCGCCGCGGCGGCACGGCAGCGCCGCGGCGGTCGCGAAACGGCCAACGCCGCCGCTGTTGCCGTGGCTCACCAGATACTCACAACCCGACGTCATTAGGGCCTCGTTCCCAGCTGGCTCAATCGAGACCGAGCGTCTCGCGCATGATCTGATCGTACACCTCTTGCCCGCGTTCCGTGCTCAGGTCGAGGTGCATCTCGTTGATCACCTTGATGCTGAGGTTGCGCAGCCAGTAATCCCAGCAATCGGCGCAGACGCGCTCGAAGATGCGCTGGCCCAACTCGTCGCTCATCGGCGGCTTCGCGAGCCGCCGGGCGTGGTTGCCGGCGGAACAACCGGGGCGCTGGCAGCGGAACCCATCACCCGCACCGCCCTGGGCCGACGGCGCTTTGTTCGAGACCGGGATGGGTTTGCCGAGCTGTGTCAGCAACTTGACCATCTCGTCGCGCGGGATGTTGTCGCCGCGCTCGTCGGCGACCGCGTAGCCTTTCTCCAGGACCGTTGCGGCCTCGTCGCGCCGCTCCAGTTTGATCAGACTGGTGCCCAGCAGCTGATAGACTTTCGAGAACTCCGGGTTCAGCTCCAGCGCCCGGCGGAAGGACTTGATCGCCTCGTCGAATTGCTGATCTTCCATCAACAACTGCCCGAGGCGAAAGTGCCCCAGTTCGTTGTCGGGATCGTCGTTCGCCATCTTGCGAAACTGGGCGATCCGTTCCTGTAACTGACTCATGGCAGAAACTCCTACGGAGATCTCGTTTAGCCGCGGTTCGGAGAACCGCGCTGAGAGCGCGGTTCTCCGAACCGCGGCTAAACGGGATCCGGTTACGGCGCCCCGACCGCACTCGGCTCAAGGACGACGATCGGGAACGACACTTTCGCCGTTCGCTTCCCCACGGCGTCCTCGGCCTCGATCTCGATGGTGAAACGCCCCGGTCGGTTAAGCGACAAGGGGAACGGCAAAGGAATCTGGGTATCCTTCGTGACGTTGAAGCCTGGCGGCAGCATCTCTGGAAAGTTGAGCACAAATGGCTTGGTCAAGGTTGGCTTGCCCTTCTCATCGAGAATCCGCGTCCGGATCTCGACATTGATCATTTTCTTGGAGTCGAGCGCCATGCCCACCAGCGAGCAGGTGCCCGTGTACTCCTTGGTCGTGGTGGCAACCGAGGGCGCGTTGACGTGGATCAGACCGAAGCCGGGCGGCACGGCCTGGAAATCGTAGGTGAACGACTTGCTCTCGGCGTTGCCCTTGGCAGTCTTGGTGGCCACGTCGGACACGGTCAATCGCAGGGTGTACTTCCCTGGCGCCTGATCCGTCCCAACCACTACCTGGGCCCGCTCGGCGACGCGCGACTTCCCCAGGCAGAGGACGCGCTGGTTGGGCGTATCGCGCGTGAAGATGACCTTGCCAGTGCTGTCGAGCAGTTCGAGCCGGTTAGTATAGCGAACGATACCCGAGTGAGGCTCCATTTTCAGGTCTTCAATGTCAAAAGCGAGGACCAGGACGTCACCTAACATCAACTTGTTGTCCGCGCGCGCGCTACCGTCGGGGCCGTAGGTGGCGCGACGGTTTGTGATCTCCAGGGCGCTGGCAGGAGTCGCGCACCAACCGAGCAGAGCCAGAGCGACGAAAGCAATTTTCCTCATGGCAACAGAGTCCTCGAAGCGAAGAACGGAACCCCTGACCGATGGGACGGTAAGCTCCGGTTATTCTGCTCTCCCGTGCGCCCCTTGGCTAGAGCAAATTCGCCGCGGTGACGCCCTTCTCGGAATTAGGTTACCGGGGCCTGACAGGAAATGATCACATAGCGGAGCAGGCCGAGCCTGCTTGTCCGCTCCACGCGGCGGATGACCTCCTCCGCTTCTGGCAGGTGCGGCGCCATGCGCGCCACCAGGGGACGAAGCACGGCATAGCTTGGCAGGGTGTTCGCCGTCACGTCGCGCACGCGCAGCGGCTCAAAGCCGGCGCGGCGGGCCAGGCGGCGATAGTCGCTCACCGTGCAGCGCATGTCGCTGGGGCCGTAGAGCCGCACCGCCTTCGGCTTGAATCGTGCCTCGAAGAAGTCCCACAGCAGCGGCACCACCAGCCGCGGCACGAAGTCCGACAGCGCCAGCCAGCCCCTGGGCCGCAATACACGCCGCGCCTCCTGAAAGAACCTTTGCCGCTCGGGAAAGTGAAAAATAGCCTCGACGCACAGCACCGCGTCGAAGGAGGCATCGGCGAAGGGCAGACGGCAGGCGTCGCCGGCGACCAGCGCGGTGTCCGGCGGCAGCAGTTGCCGGGCGCGGTGCAATTGCCGCCGATCAATGTTCAGGCCGCACAGGGTCAGGCCGCGGCAGCGTTCCGCCAGCGCTGCCAGGGTGCCGCCAAAGCCGCAGCCGACGTCGAGCACTCGCTGACCGGCGGCTACATTGGCCGCCCGCGCCACCCACAGGGCGAGCCGCTCGGCCGCCGCGGCGAAGTCGGCCATCGTACCGTCGGCGGCGCGCGGGTCGGCCCAGCAGCCCCAGTGGACGTGTCGCCCGAACGCCGCGCTCACCAGAGGGTCGCCTGCTTCGAGGCGTGCCAGGATGTGATCGAAGTACGGCAAGGGAATGAGCGGCGAACGCATGGTGTCAACTGTGGGTGCTGTGACCCTCTGGATGTAGGCGAGCGGGGGGCGTCAGCCCCCTGATGGCTACGTAGCATCAGGGGGCTGACGCCCCCCGCTCGCCTACATCGGGGTGCTGGCACGCCGTTTACCAGGTGGGCTTGTTTTCTTCCACTCCGATCGCTATCACCCGCCGCTCCATTTCCTGTATTCATGGCCCGACCCTGCCGGCGATACCCTGCGACGAAGCGGGCGGCGCCGAGGCATGGTGTTTGCACATACTCTTCATTAGCACTCGCTCATGTTTCGCGGTGGCGACCGCAACACGAAAGGAAAGAGCCATGCCTGGTATTCGCACTCACCGGACGCGGCGCCAGAGCGTCCCACATTCTCTACGTATCCGCGTCGAGGAACTCGAACCGCGAGCCTTGCTCGCAGCGCCGGTCGTCACGGCGGTCCTGGGCCAGCCAGCTGTCAGCCCGCTCCTTACCGCCGTGCCGACGATCACTGCTCCCGTCGCCGTCGGACCTGTCAACCAACTGCCGGCCCTCGGCGTGCGCCCCGAACTGATCTCGTTCTCGCAGCTGGCCATTCCCGGCTCGCAGGCGTCGCCGATGGCCCAGTTGCCCCCGGTGCCTTTCCCCTACATCACTGGCCCGGTTCTGCCGGCGCCCGGGCCTGCCAACGCGATCCCGACCTTCGCCGTCGATGTCGCCCGGGTGAACCAGGGCGTCGGGGGAGCCGTTCCCGAGCAGAACACCGCGACCGGAATGCAGCAGGGCAATCCACCCGCTCAGCCAAGCCCGGTGCGTCCCTCTCAGCCTCCGAGTTTACTGATTCCGCCCGTGCTGCTTAAACCGGTCGAGGAGAGCCAGGAGCCAGGAACCGAGCAAGCGCCTCGGAACAAGCCGCCGGACGCACAGTCGGCGGTAGACCCGACCTGGGCAGAGGTCAGCGCAGCATACTTCGCGCGGGAGGCAGACCCCGCGCCCGCACGACCGGAGCTGCCGGCGCTGCCGCTCAGTATCGACGAAGATCCGGCCCCAGAGGCATCCGCCGTGGTGGGGTTGGTCGCGGTCCTCGCGGGCGCATTCTGGGAGCAGCCCGGGCGGCCTTCGCGCGAGCCGCAGGCGAAGCGACGCAATCGCCTATCCGCCTGGATCACGCCAATTTAACAGGCTATCGGGGAAGTGGAGGGCGAGGCTCCTGCCGAGCCGGTCCTGTTTGCGGCTCGGCAGGAGCCTCGCCCTCCACTTCTGACTCACAGTCCAGTAGAGGCTGTCTGGTTGGAGTCCCGGCTTGAGCCGGTCTTCGGCCCGAAGACCGGCTCAAGCCGGGACTCCAACCAGACAGCCTTCACCGGATCGTGTATGAGAGCCGCTCACGCCGGGGGCGAAGACGATTGGGGAGCAGGGACATCGAAGACTTTGCGGATCCAGATATCGCCAGGTCCGAGCGTCACCTGTTTGCCCGGTCGATCCCCCAGGAGTTTCCGCCACCACGAGACGCGGCTGGTGTCGGCGGGTTGCGGCAAGCGTAGGCATTCCGCTCCCTGTTCGGTGCAGTCGTCGCAAGCACTGCTGCCGAAGTCCCCCCACTGAAGTTTCGGCGTGGCCGTCTTCACCAGCGTGGGCCAATCGCCATCGTCGAAGGTCAGATTCGTCCACTCGTCCGGCGGCCGATCGAGGCTGAACTTCCAGCTGCCGTCCGCCGCGGACACCACTTTCAGCGGTGGTTCCTGGATCTCCGCCGGCACGACGCGCTGCAACTCCTTCGGGTCGTGTTTCGCCCCGAACATGAGCAGGTTCCCCGAGAGGTCAACCTTTTCGAGGAACACCGCCGCAACGTGCCGGCCAGGGACGAGATCGATTCGCCCCGTTTGCAACTCCTCACCATCGAGAAGACAGACCGCCTTGACGGGTGAATACAGATGGATCGTGACGGGCACCCCGGCAAGCGGGTTACGCCAGCGCAGCACCACGCCGCCACAGCCAGCGGGCACCTCGCAATGGCTGTGCTCCTCCAGCACCAGCCGGCCGGGCTGTTTGCGAAAACGGTCGAGCGAGTTCAGGCGCTGTTCGTCGGACATGGCACGGCCCACCAGCGGCGAGAAGGATCCCTTCTGCCTGTCGTTCCCTCCCCGAATTGTACGTCGGTTGTCTCCACTTGGAATTGCTCTTTCCACGGATACCGCCCGTCGTTATAGTCCCGCCGCTTTTTCCGCGCTCCAGGGCCGCCGAACCTGTACTCGACCGCACCGCACTCCTGTCGCGGCGCCGTCGAAAGGTGATGCGCCTGGGGGAAACTGGAAGGAACGGGGGAGGGCGTGAGCCATGACGAAGATGAATCTGGGGCTGTGCGCGGGGGCGTGTCTGCTGCTGGCGGCGGGTTGCGCCTCGTCCGACATTATGGCGGTATTCTCCGCGGGGGGAGGGAACGAACGTGTCGTCGTCGGCTCCCTCGACGAGGTCGCGAAGTCCACGCAGGCCACACTGCAGCGGCTGGATCTCAGGGCGGAACTGACGCAGCAGGGCGAGAGCATCCACATTGCCAGCGCCTTGCAGAGCGGTGCCCGCTTCAAGTTGGTGTTGACCAGGGACAGAAGCAGCGGTGAGGAAAAGACGCGGGTCCGGATGGAATGGGTGGATCCGGGCGTCGAGCACATGACGGTCGAGATTCTGGGGCGCCTGGACAAGGCGCGCTGAGGGGCGTTTGAAACCCCTCCCCCAACCCCCTCTCCTTGCAGGGGAGGGGGTTGGGGGAGGGGTTTTCAAAAAAAAGCGGCGGCGCTGCCATGCGCCGCCGCTCCTCCTCAGGTTGGTCAACACAACAAAACGATGTCGCTCACGGGTGTTGACGGCATCCTGCCGAGCCTATTGGGTCGGACCACCCTTGGGGTACTAATGTTATCGGCCATTTGCGCCGCCGGCTTGAGCGCGAAGGAGTCGTCCGCATGTTTCGCTTCCTGCCGGCCACAAGCGGCCGGGGCTGGCTGGCGCTAACCCTGTCGCTGGCGCTGCACGCGGCCCTTGGCGTCCTTGTAGCGCTGCCGTCGATACGCGCCGGCCGGGGCACCGCGACGGCCACAGCGCCGGTGCTCGTCCTCGAAATCGTCGAAGAGGGTGAGCAATCCGAACAGCCGGGTGTGGCCTCGTCGGCAACGGATCACGGATCGAAAGCCCCGTCGGTCCCGCCGGCGCCGCGACAGATTGTCGTCGGTCCCTCATTCGAGAACATCGTGCCCGTGGCTCACACGACGGGTATCGGTGCGGAACTGCCAATGCCTTTGGGCGCAGGGGACGCGCAACGCGGCAACCCGTCCGGCGGCGAGCAAGGTGGCGGCCCATCGTTCTTTCAGATCGGGACGCAGGCTACGCGCATCGTGTACGTCATGGATCGATCGGCGAGCATGGGCGCTGGCCTGCTTGACGTTGCTGTTCGTGAATTGCTCGCCAGCGTGGATCGTTTGCCGGCGACGGTGCAATTCCAGGTCGTCGTCTATCACGACCGGGCCGAGTTGCTCGTGCCGGGACGCAGTGAACTGATCGCGGCCAGTACACAGAACAAAGCGCTGGTAGGGGAAGCGCTGATGTCGCTCCGAGCGGAGGGGGGCACGTGCCACCGGGAAGGGGTACGCGTCGCCTTGACGCTCGACCCGCAGGTCATCTACCTGCTGACGGATGCCGACGATCTGACGCATGAAGAGCGCCGCGAAATTACTCGTCTCAATCGCGGGCGAGCCATCCTGCACACCATCGAGTTGAACACGGCGAACCGCGGCCGGACCGAGATGCCACTGCAGATGTTAGCCCGCGAGAACGGCGGCCGCTATCAAGCGGTCGAGCCGCGCTGATCCATCCAGCTGCAAGTGGCTATCGACGTATTGAACGAGCCGGAAGCGTGAGCGACGGGCCAGGGAGTCCGTCGCTCACGCTTCCGGCTCGTTCGCGCGGAACGCTAAGCCCAAGCGGCTCGGGGAATCACTTCACCACGTGAGCCTTGGCGGTGAACTCGATGTTGCTCTCCGCCCGGAGGTCGGTGAGGATCTGCAAGGTGCGGTTCAACTCGCCGGCTTGATCGGGGCGCAACGTAACCGTCAGGATGTGAACGGCCTTGTTGCCCGCGCCGGCCTCGCGCACGTCGAGTTGAGCGTCGGTGCCCTTGATCGCGGTGATGCGGAACGGCGCCGCTCCGCGAACGATGATCCGTCGCTCCGCCTGCGTGCCTGCCTTCACTTCGCCGAGAACCACGGTCATCGGGCTGACACTGATCGGGGCCTCGATCTCAACCGTCAGCGGCACACGAACCCGCGGCGTGGTGGGATTATTCGTCTGCAGCCACAGGTCAGTGTACCACTTGCCGGCCGGGGCGTCGGCACGCAACGTTGTCGTGAGCTGATAGCTCACCTCGCCCCCATCGCGATGCAGTTCCTTGACGACCGACTGGACATAATTGCTATCGCTTTTGACGCCGAGGATTTGCCAGTCGCCGCTGCCAAGGAACGAAATCCGCACCGAGTTGGCGGGGACGCTGCCGCGCTTGATGCGGCCAAAGGCCACACTCTCGGGAATGACGGTGACGTCATCGCGGCTGTTGGCCTGCACCCAAAGACGCACCTCGTCAAAGCGCGGCTGGTCGAACTGGACGAAGATGGTGACGTTCTTGGCGTGCTGGAAGCGACGGGTGTCCATCTGCACCAGAATGGCCGTCTCCTGGCCGGGAGCCAGGTCGGTCTGGAGAGCGTGAGCCGAGGTGCAGCCGCACGAGACGCGGACATTGCTAATGTGAACGTGAGCGCCGGTCTTGTTGACCAGGCGGAAGGAGTGCGTCAGCGTCGGACCGCGCGGCACGGACCCAAAGTCGCGAGAAAGCTCATCGAACAGACTGTCCGCCCACGAGGCGGACGCCGGGCCGGTCGCACACAGGCCCAGCAGAACCACAAGACTATACCGGAACATGTTGCCCTTTCCCTGCTGCCAGAGGAGACCCCAGCCCGCCGGACGCGCAAAGGCCGGGACAGTCCCGGCTGGCGCCACGGAAGCGCACGGGCCAGATCAAGGGTCACTAGGGATATGCGCCCCAAAGCGATTCGCACTTGCCTCCTTGCCGCTATTTCGCCGAATCTCTGCCACGCTCCCGGTCGTTGGGGGGCGAATTTTCTCATGCTCTTGGGCGGCTTGCCCAGGCGGCAAGGACACCCACGGCGCCGGCAGAATTCCTTGCGAAACCCGTGGAAAAAGTGAAGTCGGAGGCGGACCACCTGCGCAACCATCAAGGAGCGTTTGTCCGAACAGCCTCCTTCAAGGCTGCCTGTGGCGACGATCAAGCATTTGGCCGCAGTGGAGGGTGGAGACGAAACTCGCCGAAGGCCACCGGGCGCCGCGGAGGTCGCCATCCAGAACCGGGCCGTGGCCCGCCGTGGGGCGGACGCCGCACATCGAGCGGGGGACGTGGTTCGACTTTCGCGCGGGCCACCGCAGGGGGATCCATGCCCCGGTCAGGGTGCCGGCGCTCGGCGACGCCTTCGAGGAGATAGGGCATCAGACCGGTGCCGTGGTCGGCCCGATAGGCGGCCAGCAGGGCGTCGGCCCGGTCACGGGCTCCGGCAGAGCGTTCTTCCGTCAGTCGAACCAGGGCACCGTGCGTTGCCAGGGCAGCGAGGCACTCCGTGTCGGACGTGGCGCTCAGGATTTCACGATACCGGGTAATCATCGTCCGATTGCTGCCCTGGTCGTTGCCGGCTAACCTGGCGACGGCTTCGCGGAGG
>WNGB01006794.1_pt1 | contig 16703 bp, 15 predicted proteins | sample 5400681 | NCBI WGS metagenome assembly WNGB01 (sample SAMN13153367, study PRJNA577476) | soil metagenome | isolation source: 115 cm soil or saprolite under grassland replicate 2 | place: USA:California | collected 2016-06-15 | reverse complement strand
ACAGGGTGCATTTATTCCGATCCGGGGCATGACCAGCAGCTTTCCTTAGGGCCGTTCGGCCTGCCCCGAACCCGCGGAAGAGCTCAGGAGACGTCTCGAGGCCCGTGGAGAGTGGCGACACCTCGCCCAACCTGGGGCAATTGTTGGCAAGCGCACTCCCCTGCGGACCACCCCACGATGTGATTCCCCGCCGCCATCCGGAGATGAACCATGGGGTCCAGTGTGGCCCGACAATGTTCAGGAAACAGGTGTCTCGCTCGGTGGACGGTCTGGCCCCACCGTCACCTCCGGCGAGCGAACTCGAAGAAAGACCTGGTCACGGGTCCGATCCGACGTTTTTGTGCCCTACACGGTGCCCGAGATCGTGAAACTGATCGGGGAGTTGATTGAACGGGGAGCGGCCTACGCGGTCGGTCGTGATGTCTATTTCCGGGTCCGGCGCTTTGAGGATTACGGTCGCCTGTCGGGACGTCCCGAGCCGGAGGAAGACACCCCCCGAAACCCATCGGAGGAGGAGGAGCGGAACCCCCTGAAGGAGGATCCTCGAGACTTCGCGCTCTGGAAGGGCCACAAGCAGGCAGAGGACACCTGGTGGGAGACTCCCTGGGGACGCGGCCGGCCGGGCTGGCATATCGAGTGCTCGGCGATGGCCGAGAAGTACCTCGGTCCGCGCTTCGAGATCCACGGAGGCGGCCTCGATCTCGTGTTCCCGCATCACGAGAACGAGATCGCGCAGTCGCGTAGCGCAGGACGCGAGTTCGCGCGGCTCTGGATGCACAACGGGATGCTCCGTCTCGCGGGCGAGAAGATGTCGAAGTCGCTCGGCAACGTCGCCACCCTGCGCGACGTTCTCGACGAATGGGGTCGCGAAACCCTACTGCTCTTCTTCCTGTCGGCCCAATGGCGCAAGCCAATCGACTTCAACGAGGAGTCCATGGCGGCAGCCGCAGGGCGGGCCGATGGCCTCGGTGAGGTGTTCCGTCTGCCGTCCGAGCCCGCGACCGAGGGCGCTTGGGACCGGTTCACTGAGGCGCTGGAGGATGACTTCAACACGCCCGATGCACTCGCGGTCATGCACGAGTGGCGCGACCATGATCTTCTGCGGCACGCACTCGACGTTTTCGGGCTCGCGTCGCTAGCCGAGGAGGAGGAGGCGCCAACGGAAATCATCGAACTCGCAGAGAGGCGCCAGGCTGCCCGCGCCAGCGGGGACTTTGCCGAGGCCGACCGGCTGCGCGAGAGAATCGCGCGGGCTGGCTGGGTGGTGCGCGACGTTCCCGCCGGCTTTCGTCTCGTGCGAACGCCTCAACACCGGCAGCGGTCGTCGCCCTTGAATGGGTAGGGGGCGGCCAAGATGCCGTTCACTCGACTGAGTGAGCCAAGAGCGGATGTCCACCTACAGTTTCGCGTGCACCCGGAGGGATTCGGAAGTGGTACGCGAGGGTCGAGAGGCTTGCGAGCGATATTAGGCCCGAAGGATAGCCAGAGCCCTGACCTACCCGTGGGGTGTATTTATTCGGTTCACCCTCGTGAGCGGGGCATTCGGACGCGGGGCACAAGCAGGGATCGGCTTGCCCGTCGATGCTGCCGGGATCTCCCGGACCGCAGCAAGCGGAAGCCGGCCCTCCGAACCTGAGCGGAGGGTGGCTGGAGTCATACCCGAGGGTCCCAAACGGGCCCTGCCGAGGTCGAGCGAATCCTCGCCCCCAGAGTTGGCCCAGATTTGGAGAATCAGGTCAGCGGCCTGATCTCAATAAGTGCCCCCTTCAGCCTGTCGAGGTGGTTGCGGTTCACCGGGAGCCGCCCGATGGTTCCGTGCTTCGGCTCAGCCGCTGAACTCGTCGCGCAATAGGCCCATGTAAAGCAGGTCCCATCTGCGGCCATCGAGGCGGATGTGCTCGCGGGCGCCCCTCGTGGCAGAACCCGAGCTTCTCGTACAGCTTGAACGCCCTCTCGTTGAAGCTGCTCATCGTCAACCAGACGCGGTGGAGCCCGAGCTCGTCGAACGCGTAGTGGAGCGTGAGCAAGATCGCCTCTCCGCCGTATCCCTTGCCCCAGTCCTCGGGCTGGAAGATGGAGAGTCCCAACTCCGCTGTCTCGTCGTGAAGGCTGATGTCCTTCAGCCCGATACCACCGACCAGCCGGTCGTCGGCAAGCGTACGAATCGCGAAGTTGAGCGTGTCGGGCGCCGCCTTCACCCATTCCTCCAACTTCTGCTTTGCGCTCGTCTTGTTCATCGGCAGGATCGGGCGGAAGCCAGCCAACCGGGTGCTCATGGGGTTCGCGTGCCAGCGGGCGAAGGTCTCGGCGTCGGCCTCGGGGTCGAGGGCGGCGAGCCGGACGAGGTCGCCCTCATAGCGCAGCGTCATCTCAGGCGATGGAGGGTCGGCCCGCGTCATGCCAACCCGGATGCTAGGTGGGAGGACGCGGTCACAGCAAGATTCCCTTTGAAACGTGAAGGGTGCACTTATTCCGAGCGTGGCCCCTGACCAGGGGTTTCCCTCTGGCCCCGTTCGGCTGGACCGGAACCCGGAGACTGATCCCGCTGATGGATCCCTGCTGCGATCCGAAGGTGAGACATGGGAGCCGGTGTCGCCAGACAATGTTCACGAAACAGGTGTCTCGCCCGGTGGACAGTCTGGATCCCCCATCGTGGCCGCGGAGGCCGAGCAGGTCGGGCGAACCTCGAAGAAAAGACCTGGTCACGGGCCCGATCCGAGGCTTTTTGTGCCTATACAGGCTCCCGCCATCACCGCCTCGGAGCACGCGGGTAACGCTCGTTGAAGGCCGGCCTATCGGCAGCCGGAGAGGAACCGCGTCAAAACGCGGGTTCGCACATCTGGAAGTCACGGCGTGACGGCCTCCGTCTGCTCGAGGGCGAAGCGGTTGCCCTCGGAGTCAGTGAACATCGACCACTGCCCGAACGGCATCTCCACCGGCGGCTGTGGGAACTCCACGCCGCGGGCCGAGAGCTCCTCGTAGGTTGCCGTCAGGTCGTCGCAGCGGAACATCACGTTCGAGGTCGGCAAGTGCTCCGGAACCGCGGGCCGCGCCGCCGGCTCCCCCGTGCGCAGCTCCAGGACAAGGTCTGTTGCCCGATCCGGGGATCGCACTTCGAGCCAGCGCTCCTCCCCGTACGGCGCATCCTGAACGAGGTCGAAACCCATCGTCTCGGTCCAGAACGCCTTGGCTCGGTCCTGATCCTCGACCTCGATGACCACCTTGCTCACCCCACTGATCATCACGCCTCCCTCCTTAGCACAGCCCCACGACGGGCAGCGGTGGCGTGACCACGCCGGGTTCTAGCCCCGCCAGGGCCGCGATCCCTTCCATTCTCGTCGAGCCCCCGCCGAATCTCCTGCCGATCCCACAGCCTCCCGCGACCGTCGCGCCCAACTGGAACCGGGAGGCGGCCCTCGTCGGCGAGCTCGTGCGCACGCTGCTTGCTCACACCGAGCAGGGCTTCAATGCGCATCGCTCCGCGATCAAGGGGTAAGTTTCCGCGACAGCCTCTTCAGCCCACCGGAAATGCCCGCTTAGAACCCCGAGGAGGTACAGAAGTCGTTGTTCTCCCACCTGTTCTCAGAACCCCCGTCCACGGCGTCAGCGAAGGCATTCCCGCATCCAACGTTGTTCGAGAATGTGTTGGAATCAGCGTCCGCTCTGAAGCCGGTGCCGCCATTTTCCTTGGCGACGTTCGTCTCGAACGTGTTCCCGGAGGAAAGGATGCGGAAGCCGTCCTCGCCATTGTTCCGAGCAGTATTCTGGTCGAACGCATTGCCGTGTGCGCCGAGCTCGACCGCGAACCCAACCTCGCCGCTATCGTTTGCCACGTTCCCAACGAACGTGTTGTCACCAGACTCGAGGACCTGGAAACCATGGATCTCGTTTCCGGTGGCCATGTTGGCATCGAACGTGATGTCCCTGGCCCCGCTCCCAACAGCGAAGCCGACCGCGCCGTTGTCGCGGGCCGTGTTTCGCACAAACATGTGGCCGGTCCCTACGATCCCAAACCCGTGGGCCCCGTTTCCCGTTGCCGTGTTGGCTTCGAAGGTGTTGTCCCTGTACCCTTCCCCAATAGCGAACCCATCTCGCGCATTGTCGAGAGCTTGATTCCGTATCACGGAATTGAAGTCGCCCGAGACCACGAACCCATGCTCTCCGTTCGATGCCGCGGTGTTGCCCCTCAGTTCATTGCGGTCCGAGTCGACCAGGCGCATGCCGTCCACGCGGTTCGCAGAGACCGTGTTCCCGAGGACTCGGTTTCGCTCCGATACGCCGTTCAGGCTGATCAGTAGGATGCCGTGGTCGAAGCCCGAGACTTGACAGTTCCTGATCGTAACGCCGGTCCATCCGTTCACCGAGATTCCGATGAACCCCCACAATCCTTCTGTTCGAGTACCGGGGCCCGATATGGCATGCCCGGCGCAGTCCAGTGACACGTTGTCGGCTTGGATCTCAACGGATCCTTGGTGATCCTCGAGGAGCGTGGTGTCAGAAGTGACGACCAGTGTCTCCGTCCCCCCGACCCCTTCGGGGGGTGGAGGCTCACCGGCTCCGCACGCGGCAGGCAGGATGGAGAGCAAGAAGATCACCGCGATCGTGCTCATCCGAGAGGTCATCATCCACCTCCTGCTGCCGTCCAGCGGATCTTACGGCCACGGAATGCGGCCGAAGAGAGGAGGAAGCCCTCATCCGGCCCGAACGAAGCACCCAACTTGATCTGGGTATTTCAACTTAAGAACGGGACTCCTCGGGTTCGTGTGGGTGAATCAGCCCTGCTCGGGACCGGCTGCTTGCTCCCTGCCGAGGCGAGTTATGAGGTCGACGGTCTCAGGATCAAGAGGCGGTCGGCCGGGTCTTCGTCGAGGATAGGTCCACTTCCGTCGGACCATCTCGCGGTGCCAGCGAAGCAGCGTCTGGGGCGTGACCATGAACGAGCCCCATCGGTCCCGGGAGAGCGCGCGATTCGCTGCGGCGAGGAACGTCCGGTCGCGGTCCTTCAGCTCCGGGCGTCGGACCGTACGGCGGAGCACCTTCACCTGGTGGCTGAGCACGGCGTTCTCGAGCTGGAGCTGGGACATGCTCCCCCCGCCGGTGAGCACTCCGATCCCGCGAACGAGCACGAAGTGGATGAAGAATCGCAAGGCCCGAGGATGCTACCTGCCAGCGCCGTCACGGCCGAACCGAGTCTTGGCCCCCACGGGTTGAGCAGCGCTACCTGGCGTGAGAGAGGCGCTCGACACAGGCGCCACAATCACCGACGTCGCCAGCCGCTACGGGGTCGACCACAGGGAAACAGCCCAGATCAGCAGCACGAGGAACAGCATCATGCCTGCGCCGACCGATATCCCGATGATCGCGAACCCCCGTTCCGGCAACGCTCCACCGGACGGGCGACTCCGGACCAATGCGATAACCCCAAGAACGAAGGCTGCTGCGGGGAGCAGGAAACCAATCATCGGGGCAAACACGATCCCGCCTGTGAGAAGGAACATCAACGACAGCGCTGCGAGCCCGAGCGAGGCGAGGGCAAGCAACGACGTCCCGGGCAGAGGACGCTGGCGCAGCGACTTCGCCGGATGAGGACCCCCTGCCGTCGAGGAGATACGCTGGCTCCTTGCTTCGCCCGCCTCCTCAGAACCCACCCGCCGGAACCCCGACTCGTCCAGGACCCATCTGTCCTCGATGGGAGCCTTGCTGCCCCGTTCCTTCTCGACCATCGGTTCTCCCGATCCCATCTTGGCCCTCCGGCTCGCGCCTATGGCAAGGCCTGCCAGCTCCACCATCCACGAGTATGAACCGCGGATCCCTGCCTGGGATAGCCGGAGGTGAACGCATCCTGCGGGGACAAGAAGCCCACGTGTCATGGGTAGTTCCGGGAACCCCACCCGAGGCGTCTTGAGTACGGGCGCCTTGTTCCCAAGGAAGGAAGCTCGGCGGGAAAGCCCTCCCCTTTCCCCTGGCGGCGGTGCTCCAAGCGCGGAATGCGCCTTTCCCGGACCTACGTACCGGAGTCAACTCAGCCGCGGTCGCTCTGTTCGGGTCATCCACGACAGGAACGATTCGGCCTTCGCCGCTTCCGATCCCTGGCTGCGAGGAGGCTGCTGTCAGCGCCTCAACGATCGGAAGGTCAGGAGCTAGACGACCGCGATGACGCCAACCTGAAAAAGCTGGTCGGGGTGCGCAACCGCGTGAGGTCGCCGCCGGAACGCCCGCATCTTTGCCCGGAACAATCAGCCGAGACTTGAGTCCGAGAAACTCAGTCTTCGCCCCTGGAATGCCGGGCGCGTAGACCATCGGAAGTCCCTGAAAGACCCGGCAGGCCCACCGGCGCCCGATCCGCGATGGGCCAGATGGGCAGGTGACCGGCGTGATCTGAATAAGTGCACCCCACAGGGCGTAGTGGCGCCGGTCTGAAGTCCCACCCTCTGCCGTGGCGCCCGTGGTATCGGTGGAGCAACGGACTCTTAATCCGCAGGTTCGGGGTTCGAGTCCCCGGGGCCCACTCAGGCAGCCGTGCCCAGGAGCGACGATACGGTTAGCTGCTCGGTGAGCAACCTCCTGAACCCATCTGGGTTGCGGTCCATGAACGATCGGCAGATACGCTTCCCGTCGCTGTATGCGGTGACGTACGTCCACGATCCCGGATCCATGAGGAACGACACAGTCTTGGCGGCGCGCTCCGGCGAGTCCAGGGCCCATTCCCGGAGATACGACTCGGCCTCCTCCGGCGTGATCCCGTCCTCGTGCAGCATGCGAGCCGCGTTCGTGGCGACCCCATACCACCATCGCTCCTCGCGGTACACGACCTCGGCCACCGCCGGGTCGACCGAGAAGCCGAGGTCATCGACGACCTTCAGTAGCGTCCGGAAGCCCTCGTGCCCGAGCGCCGTCTCCAGCGCGTTGGTCGCGATCCCTTCCCAGATGACCGCCTCCGGTGCCGAGGCGATCATCACACTCATCTCGAGCCGCGCCCTGTCGCGATAGAGGTGCTGCTCCTTGCATGCCCGCTCGGTGTGATGTCCCGGGTACGCCTCGTGCGCGACGGTGGCGACGACGTCCACGATCGTGCGCGGTACGTCCAGGTTCACCTGCACGAGGCTGGCCAGGTCCCCGCGGTAGATGTTGAAGGCCTGCCACGGCTCCCCGTGACCGTCTCGTACTCGACTCTCTCCCCCGGCGGCAGCTCCACAATCTCGGCGGCGCGGCGTCGCAGCTCCGCGTTAAGGGCCTCGATCGCGCGAGGAAGCGTCTCCTCGGGCACGACGGCGGCATCGATCCAGGCGTTGTAGCGCGAGCTCAGGTCGCCGGTGCCAGGCAGGACCTCGTCGAGCCGCTTGTGGCTGGCTCGAAACAGCTCTTCGTCGACGTGCCGCGTACTGATCCCGAAACAGCGCTCGACCTGGTCGGACCAGGCGATGTCCTTGCCGGCGAGGCGAGCGGTGACGCACTCGATCCCTCGCAGCTGGCCGATCAGCCATCGCACACGATCGTCCTCGAGGCCCTCAAGAGTCACGTCCTCGAGCAGCGCGAGAGCCTCGTCCCGAAGGGCCTTTGGTTCATGGGGTCCGTCCGCGAGAGCCTCTTCTTTCAGCGCTGCCGGACCGATGTACGCGTCGATGAAGTCCTCAATGAGCGGGCCCACGCGCAAGCACAGGGTCACGTATCACTCAGGTACGGTGCCGCGGCTCATCGCACGAGTGTACGGACGCGTGTCGAGGTATGTCCGTCTAGCGAGCTCACGACTCGATGTTCTTGAAGAGGAAGCGGTCCGCCCCGGACGCTCGGTCGCGGTTCAAGGAACATGTGTAGTCGAAATCACAACGTCGAGCAAGGTGCTGTCCCCGTTTCATCCCGTGAAGGAACGGGAAACGACGGGAAACGATGGGTACTCAAGAGACGCAGATGCGCAGCTCAGAGGTACACGAGGCGGCTCGAGCAGGGATCGACCCCGTGCGGTCGCGCTCGGGGGTCTACCGGGCGCTGAGGCGCGCCGACCTGATCGACCCCGCCGCCAGACGCCGGCGCGACCGGCGCTTTCGCCGCTGGGAACGCGGCGGGGCGATGGAGCTGTGGCAGATGGACGTTGTCGGAGGCGTGCTGCTCGAGGGCGGCAAGGAAGCCAAGATCCTGACCGGGATCGACGACCACTCGCGCTTCGTGGTCTGCGCCGGGTTGATGCTGCGGGCTACGAGCAGGGGCAGTGTGCACGCGCGCAGGCCACGGCTCGCTACGAGGTGCCCCAGGAGATTCTGACCGACAACGGCAAGGTCTTCACGGGCAGGTTCGGAGCCAAGGACACAGAGGTCCTATTCGACCGGATCTGTCGGGAGAACGGGATCGACCACCTGCTCACGGCCCCCAGGCGCCCGACGACCACCGGCAAGATCGAGCGGTTCCACCGGACGCTTCGCTCCGAGTTCCTCACGGGTCGGGTCTTCGCCGATCTGCCAAGCGCACAGGACGAGCTCGACCGATGGGTGCTCAGCTACAACACCGAGCGCCCGCACTCGGCGCTGCAGATGGCCACGCCTGCGAGCCGCTTCACACGAACCGACCCGGACGTCCGGCCGATGCCTCCGCGCTGCTCGACGAGCGCACCGGCGAGGACCGGATCTCGCGGCGGGTCGCTCCCAACGGCGGCATCTCGGTCGCCTGGCAGGAGATCAGCTGCGGCAAACACCGCGGCGGCCGCCGTGTCGACGTCCACCTCCAGGGGCGCGTGATGCAGATCTGGGAGGGCGACGAGCTGATCAAGACGGTCCTTCGCACGAATAGACAAGGAGGTCAGGAAGAAGCGCGCCGCGCGGGCGGGCTGAACGTGGCAGGATGACCGACGAGGTGTAACGGATCAGGCGGAACCATTCCGTCACTCATCAGCCGGAACCTCACAGGCCCACCACCTAAACCCGCAGGTAGACGGCCTATTATGGCGGAGTCGCCGGACCTGACCCCGGCCCGCAGACCCTCAACAGACCCTCCCGCGCACCCGGTTCGCTCACGAGCCGCGAGCGGCTGTGTGAATGCAGGCTCTGTCGCGTGAGGACGCTACGGGCTTCCGGACGTTGCCTTCTGCTGTCACCATTGTCCGAGGATGACGGGCGAGATCTTCGGCAGAGACGAGGAGCTCGGTTCCCTCAACGCCTTCCTCGACCGCACTACCGAAGGACCAGTGGCGCTCGTGATCGAGGGGGAGCCGGGGATCGGCAAGACCACCATCTGGGGCGCGGGCGTCGCGGCGGCGCGCGAGCGCTCGCTCACCGTTCTCGAGGCACGTCCGACCCAGGTGGAGGCGAACTTCGGTTTTGCGGGGCTCGGCGACCTGCTCGCGAATGTGCTCGACGAGATACTCCCGGTGCTCCCCCACCCGCAGCGGCGAGCGCTCGAGATCGCCCTCCTGCTCGAGGCCGGAGAGGGGGCAGGACTCGACCAGCGCGTCGTCGGGGTCGCGTTTCTAAGCTCGCTGCACACGCTGGCCACGGAGTCGCCGGTCGTCGTCGCCGTCGACGACGTGCAGTGGCTGGATAGGGCGACAGCCGCCACGATCGAGTTCGCGGCGCGTCGCCTGCGGAGCGAGCCGGTCGCCTTCCTCCTCGCGTGCCGCCGGGAGCCGGGCAGCCGCGCTGGGCTCGAGCTTGATCCGATCCTGGGGCAGAAGGGGGTCGAGGTGGGACCGCTCTCGCTCAGCGCGATTCACGCGCTGCTACAGGCGCGTCTCGGCGCCGTGCTCTCGCGGCCTGTGATGCGGCGGCTGCACGAGCTCTCCGGCGGCAACCCGTTCTACGCGCTCGAGCTCGGACAGGCGCTGGCACGCCACGAGGGCCGCCTCGAGCCGGGCGAACCTCTGCCCGTGCCCGACGAGCTCCGAGACCTGGTCGCGGAGCGGCTTGCGGCACTTCCGCACCAGACGCAGGATGCACTGACGGTGGCCGCCGCGGTATCGAAGCCAACGATGCCTCTGCTCGCGGCGGCGATGGCCGGCGACGCCTACGACCGGCTCGAGCCCGCGGTCGAGGCGCGTGTCGTCGAGGTCGCCGGCGAGCGGGTCCGCTTCACCCACCCGCTTCTCGCCTCGGCTGCCTACGAGCGCGTGGCACTCGCCCGGCGGCGAGAGCTTCATCGCACGCTCGCTGATCTCGTCTCCGACCTGGAGGAGCGCGCCCACCACCTCGCGCTCACAGCGGAAGGGCCCAACGAGGAGATCGCGTTCGCGCTCGAGGAAGCGTCTCTGAGGGCCGCGGGGCGTGGAGCGCAGGACGCGGCGGCCGATCTGTGCGCGCGCGCCCGCCTGCTCACCCCTGCGCGCGACGCGGAGGCGGTCCGGCGCCTCAGCCTGCGGGAAGCGGAGTACGCGCTTCAGAGCGGCGACACGCCCCGAGCGCGTGCCATTCTCGAGGATGTGCTGAGCACGACGCCCGCGGGGCAGCGTCGTGCCGAAGTTCTCACCGCTCTCGGCCGCGTTCACTTTAACGGACTGGACTGGAAGTCGTCGGTGGACCTGCTCGAGCAGGCGTTGCGCGAGGCAGGAGACGACCTGGCACTCCACGCCGAGATCGAGCTGCACCTCGCAATCAACCTCGATCTCCTGCGAACAAACGTCCACGAGACGCTCGTGCACGCTCGGGCCTCGGGTACATTGGCGGAACTCCTGGGCGACGAGGCCTTGCTCGGCGAGGCTCTGGTGCTCCAGGCGAAAAGCGAGCTCCTGCTCGGGCGGGGATGGCCCGATCGGCTCGTCGATCGCGCGCTTGAGTTCGAGCCTGCAACCCGTGCGCTTCCGGCCGACCGGTGGCTGCAGGACTACCTCGCCTCCATGCGCGGATGGACGGACGATCTCGACGGCGCGATCGCGGCGCTGGAGGACGTGGAGAGGGTTGCGCTCGAGCACGGCGACGAGGTCTCCCTCAACTGGGCGCTCGCGCGCGTTGTCGAGCTCGAGTGCCACGCCGGGCGTTGGACGAAAGCGCTGCGCGACATCGAGCGCGGATCGGAGATCGCGCTCGAGGCCGGGCAGCGGGCGAACGAGGCGATCTTCCTCGGCCTGAAGACGCTCGTCGAGGCCCATCTCGGCCTGTCGGCCTCGGCGCGCACGGCTGGTGAGCATGCTCTCGAGCTGGCGGAGGAAACCGGTGCCGTGATGGCGAGGAGGGCGTCGCTCGCCGGGCTCGGCCTCCTCGAGCTCTCGCTGGGCCGGTGGGCTGAGGCTCACGCTTACCTCGCGCCTCTCACCGCTGAGACGCGGGCGGCAGGAGTGGGCGAGCCCGGCGCGATGCGGTTCCTTCCCGACGCGATCGAGGCGCTCAGCGCGGTCTACCACCTAACCGAAGCGCAAGCCCTGCTCGACTTCTTCGAGGAGCGGGCGCAAGCCACCGAACGAAGCTCCGCGCTCGCGACCGCCGGTCGCTGCCGAGCGCTCCTCGCCGCCGCCCGCGGAGACGTCGCTTCGGCGCTTACGGCGCTCGAACGCGCGCTCGCAGAGCACGAGGGCGTGCCGATGCCGTTCGAGCGCGCTCGGACGCTGCTCGCGCTGGGCGAGGCACAGCGGCGCGCAAAGCAAAGGCGGGCGGCGCGCGAGACGCTCCAAGAGGCGCTCGCCGTCTTCGAGGAGCTCGGAGCCCGTGTCTGGATCGAGAAGGCGCGCGCCGAGCTTGCTCGGATCGGGGGGCGCGCTCGGTCGCGGGGCGAGCTGACTCCGACCGAACGACGGACCGCCGAGCTCGTGGCCGAGGGCCGCTCGAACAAGGAGGTCGCGGCCGCGCTCTTCGTGACCCCGAAGACGGTCGACGTGAACCTCTCGCGCATCTACGCGAAACTGGGCGTCCACTCGCGCACCGAGCTCGCCCGCCGCCTCGCAGATGAGAACGGCACGAGCAAACTGTAGGCGTTTTCCTTATTTCTCCCGGGCCGCCGCTCGCCTAGCGTCGGCGGCGTGCCGAACTACCTCGTCGAGACTTTCCTCGCGCTCGGCAACACCGGAGAGCGTACGGCGCGCGAGCGGCGGGCGCGCTCGGCCGGGGGCTGGATAGACGCCGGTCTCGTTCACGGACGAGACCCTCGATCCACCCGCTTGACAACCGCTGAAAGCAGCGTTTCCAGCCGTTCTTCAGCGCCGGCGTTTACGGTCGGCGCCCCGAAGGCGAGAGGAGGCGAAACGAGACGTCTGACGTAAGGGATCAAGCGCCCGGAACTCACCGCGACCTCGCCCAGGAAGCGGCGGGTCTCACGCCCCACCACGAGGTACCTCCCAGGCGCTCCCGAGGTCCTCGGCGGATGCCGGCGACCATCGGCTCGGCGCTCATTGCGATCGTGGCCCTCGTGGCGGGGAGCATGGTCCTGATTGGCTTCAGCCTCATTGCAAGGAGGTGCAGTCATGAGAACGCCGTCTCTCCGGGGATGGGCCAAGGCCGATGACCGAGAGAAGAAGCGCGCGAAGGTACATCTCGTGGCGTGAAAGGAGAGCGGATGTGAAGCAGATGAGTGTGGACCGGGATCCGCGCCACCAGAGAGGGTGAAGATCCATGAAGCGAAGAAGGACACACGTTCGTCGGCTCGCGGCGGTCGCCGCTGTGGCGTTCGCCGTCGCTGCGTCAGCGGGCACGACCCGTGACGCATCCGCTGCGCTGCCGCCTGGGAACACGGTCGCACAGTGGAACAAGATCGCCGAGGACGCTGTCGTGGGCTCAGGCACGGTCGCGACGGAGCCCTTCATTTACATGGCCTACGTCTCGGTTGCCGTCTATGACGCCGTCGTCGCGATCGAGGGTGGATTCGAACCCTACGGCCCAGCGATCGCGGCCCCCGCGGGGGCGTCCGTCGACGCGGCAGTTGTCGAGGCCGCCTACCGGACGCTATGGGCCTACTTCCCGCCTGAATCCTGCAACCCGGCCTCGCCGTCGTACGCGTTTTGCCTGGGGATCCGGCCGAGCCTGGACGCGTCGTACGCGGAGGCTCTCGCCGCGATCCCGCCGGGGAAGGCCAGGACAGACGGACAGGCTGTGGGACTGCAGGCCGCGAATGACATCATCGCCCTCCGCAGCGGCGACGGACGGATGACCCCGATCGCCGTGAGCACGTCCTTCCCGACGCTGCCGCCGGGCCCGGGCGTGTGGCGGCTGACGCCGCCGTTCGGCCGGCCGCTGGTTCCGTGGGTGGGGAACGTGCGCCCGTTCGTGCTGCAGAGCGTCGACCAGTTCCTGCCGGACCCGCCGCCCTCGCTGCACAGCGAGAAGTGGGCCGAGGCCTTCAACGAGGTCAAGGCCTACGGGGCATCGACCAGCAGCGTGCGGAGCGACGAAGAGACCACGATCGCGAGGTTCTGGTCGGCCAACGTGATCCGTCAATACAACGGGCTTGCTCGCGACCTCACCGGTGCGGGGCCGGACCTGCTCACGACGGCGCGGCTCATGGCGATGATCAACCTCGTCGGCGCCGATATGGGGATGTCCGTCATCCATGCCAAGTACTATTACCTGTTCTGGCGGCCGGTCACCGCCATCGACCCCTCCGCCGTCATCGCGGACGGGTTCGGCCCCGTCCCCGGCTACGACGACGGCAACCCCGCGACGGCCGAGCAACCGGGGTGGCGGCCTCTGTTGACCACGCCCGGCCACCCCGAATACCCCGCGGCCCACGGGGTGGTTACCTCGGCCATGGCCGAGGTGTTCAGCACGTTCCTGGGTACGAACCAGATCGACGTGGATATCCACGGGTTCGACCCCGCCGGGCCGCTCGGGAACCTGAACGCAGTGCGCCACTTCGACACCGCGAACGAGCTCCGCCGCGAGATCATCGACGCGCGCGTCTGGGGGGGACTCCACTACCGCTTCTCGGGCGTCGCCGGCGTCGTCCTCGGCCGCAAGGTCGCGAGATACGACCTCGGGCGCGCCTTCCAACCCGTCGACTAGCAGGCACGCGACTCGGCTCGGGGGTGCGCCCAAGCGGCGCCCTCCCGAGCCGGCCGTTGCGCCACTGATCGGCGCACCCCCGAACGATCGCCGGCGACATGGCTGCGGCGCCCGCCGAGATGGATCGTCGCGATACGCAGGGCGGACGGTGCTCCTCTTCAGATCGACCCCTGCCATGTCTGCAGACCGAAGCGCACAGCATCGCCCTGCGTGATCAAGCAGACAGGGCAAACAAGATAAAACCACGGGAGCGTGGCCCCTGCTATGACGGTAGCTCCGCGAAAGGTACGCAGACAAGCGCACTGTTGCATTTGTCGTCCTGGACTCTCGTCACGGAGACTGGCGCGATGAGATCACGCCCAGACCCTTGCCCCCACCCAGCCCCGAGGTCAGCCTTCGCCGGGTACCGGTTCCCTCCCGAAGTCATCACGCTGGCGGTCCGCTGGTACTTACGGTTCGGTCTGTCCTATCGGGACGTCGAGGAGCTCCTCGCCGAACGCGGCATCGACGTGGACCACGTCACGGTGTACCGCTGGGTCCATCGGTTCGCCCCGGAGTTCGCCCAGGCCGCCAGAGCCCGCCGGCACATCGTCGGGGATCGCTGGCATGTCGATGAGACCTACCTGAAGATCGGAGGGACCTGGCGCTACCTGTTCCGGGCCATCGACCAGTTCGGCCAGGTCATCGACGTGTACCTCTCGCCTCGCCGGGACGCAACTGCAGCGAGGCGGTTCTTCGCCCAGGCAATCGGCCGCACCCGGCTCTCGCCCGTCGAGGTCACCACGGACCGGTACCGCCTCTACCCCCGCGTCATCGAGGAGGTGCTGCCAGCGGCCTTCCATGACACGGAGGTCTATGCCAACAACCCACTCGAGGCCGACCACGGACGCCTGAAGGCCCGGCTTCGACCGATGCGGGGGCTGAAGCGGGACCGTACCGCCAGGGTCATCGTCGCCGCGCACGCCTTCGTCCAGAACCTCCGCAGGGGCTACTACGATCTCGGGACGGATGTGGGTCCCGCCTTCCGTCTCGCCGATGCCTTCTCCGAACTGGCCCTCGTGGTCTGACCGATCAGAGGCGAGATGGGCTCCGCCGCGACCCGACATTCAGCGAATGCAACAGTGCCCTCGCTCTAACCCCAGGTCCTCATTCCCTCATGAGCTGGGAGACGGACGGTTCCGCCACAGGGCACACCGAGCACTCAGGCGCTTCGGTTCAGCGTGGTGCGGCGCCTCCGCACGAATCCGAAGAGCCCCCAGGAGAAGGCGCCGGAAAGAATGACCCCGACCAGTACCCAAGGAAGGAACCGAGGTCCTGCTGTGTCGCTGACGACCCCCTCGGACTTCGGAGAGGTGTCACCGCCACCCTTGAGGATCAATCCCTCCATGCGCTCGGTCGCGGGCATCCAGACATCCCACCGCAGGCCTTCTGCTCTGACTCCGCCGTGTCTGACTACGTACGCGGGAGTGCGATCCGTCGATGGATAGAAGAGCCAGGCGTGGGGCCAGCCCAGCTCCAAGGACTCAGGCAGGATGAGGTACCGGGGACCTGCGTTGAAACGAGTGCCTACAGCTCTCTCGACCTCATCCAAGAGCTGCGCTGCTTCCTGCGGACCCTTGCACGAGACGCAGCTGGCTCCGTAGTAGTGCTCCCACCAAGCATCCGCCGATGGTGAAGAGATCCGGAGGACGGTCCCGTTGGGCCGCATCACCTGGAGATCCCCTCGCAAGTCGTCCGCCATCGCCGGTCCGGACCCGGCGGCGAGCAGAGACGCGAAGATCGACACGAGCGCCTTCCCCTTCATCGCAATGCCTCCAACATCGGACTGTTCCTCACGCGATCCTGCTGGCGGGCCGTCTACCGCACACACAACTGGACTCCCGTGCCGCAATGAAGGTTCTCGTGGGCGTCTACCCATCCCTATGGTCGGTGGGGCCGTGAAGAGGCTGTTGCAGAAACCTGAAGCGACGCTACATGTTGTGGGATGGCAAGACCGTCACCCACAACATCGTGTGTGTGTGGGCGTCTAACGGGGGTTTATGCAACAGCCTCTGAAGGGTGCAATTATTCCGATCGTGGCCGTGACCAGGGGTTTCCCTCTGGCTCCGTTCGGCTGGTCCGGAACCCGGAGACCCTTCCCATGATGCTGATGGATTCCCCTCCCTCGATCCGGAGGTGAGACATGGGGGCCGGTGTCGCCAGAGAATGTTCAGAAAACAGGTGACTTGCGGGCGAGAGTAAGGAATCCGCTCCCCAGAAATGCCTGGTCAGGAGCCGAATCCGAGTTTTTCGCACCTACTGGTTCCAGTTGGGGCACCAGTGAGTTGAAGTCGCCAAGGACAGCGGGGCGTCACGGAAACGTCCGGGGGGCTTTCGAGTCAGAGGAGTGTCGCGAACCTCACATCCACCGCTCGTCGTGGGGGGCCAGTTCTACCTGTTACGAGTGGACGAATCGCGAAAGGACGGCTGCGAGGTCCTATGTGCCGCCGCGCCGGCTCAGTCTCGTACGAACAGTGTCGATCCGCAGAGTTCGTCGGTAGTCTCGAGGCGGTCGGTCGGGACGCGCGCGTCATCGCTCATCACGACCTCGAGAGAGGCTTCGTCCACCCGGGACACGGTGGTGTGGACGTCGTAGAGATGCGGGTCCTCTTCAGTCCGTAGGGCGGTGGCCACCACCAGGAAGTGCTCGCCTTCCTCTGCGAAGCAGGCCGCCCAGTGGATGTGAGTGACCGACCCGTATGCCGTGAACACGGCCGGCCCAGGCGGGAACCCGTACTCCTCGTTCCAAGGATCCCC
>WNGB01013901.1_pt1 | contig 16706 bp, 10 predicted proteins | sample 5400681 | NCBI WGS metagenome assembly WNGB01 (sample SAMN13153367, study PRJNA577476) | soil metagenome | isolation source: 115 cm soil or saprolite under grassland replicate 2 | place: USA:California | collected 2016-06-15 | reverse complement strand
AGATGTATCTCGGCCTGGGCGGGCGCGGAACCCCGATGATCCCGAGCCACATGTTCCAGGTGCGTGTGCAATGCGTCGCCTGTCACATCGCGCCCAAGGAGGATGCCGGCACCGCCGCCATCGTGGGCCGGACTTTCCGCCCCAGCGAGCAGGCCTGTATCGGCTGCCACGGCGAGAAGTACCGGGGCATGCTCGCGCGCTGGGGCGACACTCTCGGCAAGATGCGGGGAATGATCGAGCCGAAGCTCGTCGCGGTGCGGGCGGCGCTCGGTGCCGCGGACGCCAAGGCTCCCAAGCCGGCCCGCGCGCGCGAGCTCGTCGACAACGCGGACTACAACCTCAAGTTCGTCGCCCTCGCCAAGGGCGTCCACAACGTCTTCTATGCGGCCGACCTCCTCAAGCTGTCCAACACGTGGCTCGACGAGGCGCTCGCGGCGCTGGCCAAGCCGGCCCTGAAGAGCGACGACGCCCTGGTGCGCGGCGGCTACTGCGCCGTGCTGTGTCACGAGCAGGCCGGCGTCAAGCTGCCCGCGACGGTGACGTTCGGCACGCAGAAGATTCCCCACGCCCGGCACGTGGCCGAGTTCGGCGCGGTGTGTACGGCGTGCCATTCGGCGGAGGTCCACAAGGCGGTCACGGCCAAGCCGGCGACCTGCACGGCGTGCCACCACAGTCCCGCCAACGAACGCTGTGAATCCTGCCACCGCGCACAGAGCGCGTTCTATCGCGGTGAGACGAAGACGGAGCTCGCGAAGGTCGGGCCCAACGTGATGGTCAACGCCGTCGGGTGCACGGGTTGCCACGACATGGCCAAGAAGCACTCGCGCCAGGCGGTGAGCGGCAAGTGCGTGGGCTGTCACGACCCCGCGTACACGAGCTTCCTCGACGAGTGGACGACGGCGAGCGACCAGGCGATCTCCAGGACCGCCGCGGCCGTGAAACGAGCGGAAGCCGCCGTCGGCCGGGGCGGCCCGGAGGCTCGCGCGCGTCTCAAGGAGGCGCGCGACGCTCTGACGCTGGTTCGCAAGGCGCGTCCCGTCCACAACCCGGACACCGCCTCCGCGCTGCTCGAGGCGGCGCGACAGAAAGCCGAGGCCATCACCGGAGGTAAATAGGCCAAATGGGCCATTGCGCGGGCGCGGGCTGCTGATCTATGGTAGCGCCGGCTCATTTTAGAGCAGTTCCCCGCGGTCGTGAGAGGGAGGCACCGGATGAGTCGACGGCAGCGTCGACTGGTAGGTGTAATCGGCGGCGTGGGAATCCTCACGCTCGCCCTCGTCGTCACCGGGTGTTTCCGCTCGTCCCGCACCGCCGAGAGTCCAGCCCGCGCCGCCGCTCCCGCGGCCGCCGAGCCCACGGCGCCGACCGCGCCCGCCGGCGGTGGGTACATCGGCGCCGAGACGTGCAAGGCCTGCCACGAGGAGGCCTTCAACCGGTTTTCCCACACCAAGATGGGACGCCTCTTTCTCAAGCAGCCGCGCAACACGCTCGAGCGGCTGGCCTGTGAGACCTGTCATGGCCCGGGCGCCGATCACGTGAACCAGGGCGGCGGCGGCAAGGGGAAGGACCCCAAGCTGATCACCTTCGCCAAGAACGATCCGACCCCGATCGAGCAGCGCAACCAGGTCTGCCTCACCTGCCACACGAAGGGCGCCCGCGTGTTCTGGAAGGGCAGCCCCCACGAGGCGCGCGACGTCGCGTGCACGAACTGCCACACGGTCATGGCGGATCATTCCCCGCGGGCCCAGCTCGCCAAGGCCTCGGAGATCGACACCTGCGGGACCTGCCACCTCGAGCGGCGCGCCCAGCAGATGCGTTCGTCCCACATGCCGCTGCGCGAGGGCAAGATGACGTGCACCTCGTGCCATAACCCGCACGGCACGGTCACCCAGTCGTTGCTCAAGGAGAACTCGCTCAACGACAACTGCTACACGTGTCATACCGAGAAGCGCGGTCCATTTCTCTGGGATCACGCGCCCGTCATCGAGAGCTGCGCGAACTGCCACGATCCCCACGGCTCCAACCACGAGAAGATGCTGAAGGTCGCCAGGCCGCGTCTCTGCCAGCAGTGCCATATCGAGACGCGGCATCCGACCAACCCCTACGGCCGCGACACGGCGTCGCAGAAGTTCGTCCTCGGACGGCAGTGCTCGAGCTGTCACGTGAACATCCACGGGTCGAACCATCCCTCCGGCTTCGCCTTCACGCGATAGGAGGGCCCCATGAACATCGCGCGAACACTCGGTGCGGTCGTCGCAGCGGCTTCGCTGCTGGCGCTGGCCAGGCCTGCCTCGGCGCAGTTCTCGATCGGCGGGATGAACGTGGAAGGCGAGGTGGAGGCCGGGGTGCGGTTCCTGCCCAACGAGCCCTCCAAGGCCCAGCGCGGCAAGTTCGAGGAGTATCGAGACTTCACGGAGGGACCCTTCCTCCAGGGCCTCCAGCTGCGGATCTTCCGGCCCGACGAGAGCTATTCCGCCTCGTTCGCGGGATCGAAGTGGGGGCAGCAGGACCAGGAGTTCGCGCTGCGGGCCGGGCGGCTGGGCCTCTGGGAATTCGGGTTCGACTGGGATCAGACGCCCCATATCTTCTCGACGACATCGCGGATGCTCGCGACGCAGACGCAGCCGCACTTCTTCTCACTGCCGACGCCGCGGCCGTCGCTGTCGGCATACAACTTCGGCCGGCGCCTGGACGAGGTCGGCGTGCGCTGGGACACCGGGCGGCTCTCCTTCTCCATCACGCCGACGCCGGAATGGGAGCTGCGCGCCGAATACACGCGGATCAAGAAAGATGGCGAGCGGCCGCTCGGCATGGCCTTCAGCAGCCCCGGCGGCAACTTCATGGAGATCCTGGAGCCGATCGACCAGACGGTGCACGATCTCCGGCTGAAGGCGACCTGGGCCCGCGAGAACTGGCAGCTCCAGGTCGGCTATACCTTCTCGGCCTTCGAGAACAACTTCCGGAGCGTCGGCGCCGACAACCCTTGCTTTGGCCTGACCGCCGCGCTCACGGCCGCTTCGCCGGGCTGCGGCGCCGACGCGACCGGCGCCCAGCCCTCGGGACTCACGTCGCTGCCGCCGAGCAACCAGGCGCACATGTTCAACATCGCGGGCGGCATCAACCTGCCCTACCGCACCCGGATCACCGGGAACTTCGGCTACAGCCTGCGGCTGCAGGACGAGCCCTTCCTGGCGCACACCGTCAACGCGGCCCTCAGCGGGTCACCCCTCCTCGTTCTGCCCCAGCGCAGCCTGAACGGGGTCGTGGGCACCGCGCTGGTCAACCTGAACGCTACCAGCCGGCCGATCCAGCCGCTGACGCTCACCTTGAAGTACCGGATGTTCAACCTGAGCGACATGAGCGACGAGCCGATCTTCCAGGGCCACGTCCTCAACGACCGCACCCTTGTCGACGAGACCCGGACGTCGCCGCGCTTCGGCTACACGAAGCACAACCTGGATCTCGACGCGCGCTGGCGCTTCGGCCAGCCCCTCGCCGTCACGCTCGGCACCGGGTGGGAGCGCTGGGATCGCGTCGACCACCGCGAGGCGCCGCGAAGTGACGAGGTCTTCGGGAAGGTTGCCATCGATGTCACGCCGTGGGACTGGCTCCTCGCCCGGCTCACGTACCGGCCCTCCTTCCGGCGGATCTCCGAGTACAACACCTTCGCTCATCAGGAGCACACCGTCCTCGAAGACGAGACTGCGGCCCAGCTCGCCCAGGGTCAGTCGACGCTGCTCCGGAAGTTCGACGAGGCCGACCGGGACCGGCAGCGGGTCGACCTGCTGCTGCAGTTCTTCCCCATCGAGACGGTGTCGGCCGGGATCACCGGGAGCTGGCGCTACGATGACTACCTGCACTCGCCCCTCGGTCTGCAGCAGGCGACGAACTGGTCGGTCGGCGTCGATCTCGGCTGGACGCCGACGGAGCGCGTGGCGTTCACCGGCGGCTACGTCCACGAGCTGATCTTCCAGAAGCAGCTCTCGCGGAGCCGTACCGTCGTCGGCGCGGATACCCTGGACTTCGTCGACTACAACTGGCTCTCGAACAACATCGACACCATCGACACGCTCTACGTCAACGCCAAGATGGCCGTGATCCCCGGCCGGCTCGACTGGAACGTCGGCATGAATTATTCGACGGCCACGGGCCAGATCCTGACCCGCAACCCCAACGGCGCGCCGACGAGCGGGACCGCGGCCCAGAACTTCACCGCGAGCGCCAAGCGCATGCCCGCCTTCGTGGACACGCTCGTCCGCGTCGACACCGGGCTGCGCTACCACTTCGCGAAGAACTGGACCGCCGGGGTCGCCTATGCCTTCGAGCAGTTCACGAAGGCCGACTGGCGGACGGATGCGCTCAACCCGTTCATCCCCGGCGTGACCTCGTCGATCTGGCTCGGCAACGACGCCAAGGACTACACGGCGCACATCGTCGCCGTGACCGTCGGCTACCGGTTCAAGTAAGGGGCCGCGATGCGCAAGCCACTGGTGACGATCGCCCTGATTTCACTGGCCCTCGCCAGCGTCGGATGTGGTGCCGCCGTGAAGAACGCATTCACGGCGGACCCGGATTACCGGCCCACGTCGTTCGACGCGTGGGCCGTGGGTAACGGCACGGGCTCGTTCTTCCGGGCCGTCGGCCCCGCCCAAGGCACCGGCGTCCGGCACGCCTGGCCCGAGTAGTTACCGCCTCCTCCAGCGTCGCGGCCATGCGCCGCGCCGCCGATCTTCCAACACTCTGCGGTCGCTGACGTCTCCTGCGGTCGTCCAGGGGAGGTCAGCAAAGCCGCTCCAGCAGATGCCGAAACTTGACACCATGGTCTCGTGGTGGCCGACCGTGATGGAGATCCGTCAGAGCGGCACGCCGTGCCGCTACGCCGAGGGCGTCGAGGGTATCGCCATCTTCACCGACCTCCAGCTGGACCCCGACACGCTGGTCGCCGACCATTGTGGAAGCTGCACCGCGTGCCTCGATGCCTGCCCCACCCAGGCCCTCGATGGCCCGTACAACATGGTCATCGAGCGCTGCCTGTCGGCTCGGAGCATCAGCATCGACGGCCGGTGCCGGAGGTGACGATCCTCGATCTGCTCGCCTGCGACGAGCGGGAACGCCAGCTTCTCTTCGCCGGGTCACTGCTGGATGCGCCGACTCCGGTGGTACGGGAAGCCGCCGCCTGGGCGCTGGCTCACTAGGCGGCGGCTTCGGCTGGTGTCGCGGGCTAGAAGTCGCCCCCGGGCGGCATCGCGCCGGCGTCCCTGCCCGCTTCCGCGATGTCCGTGATGAGCGCCTCGGTCGTGAGCAGCAATGACGCGATCGAGGCCGCGTTCTGCAGGGCCACGCGCTCGACCTTGGTCGGGTCAATGATCCCCGCCTTCATCATGTCGACGTACGTGTTGGTCTCGGCGTCGAACCCGTGCGTGACGGGCAGGGTCGCCTTGACCTTGGCGACGACCACGGAGGCCTCGAGCCCCGCGTTGGCCACGATCTGCCGGATCGGCTCCTCGAGGGCGCGACGCACGATGCCGACGCCGGTCGCCTCGTCGCCGGAGAGCTTGAGGCTGCCCAGGGCCTCGGAGGCGCGAAGCAGCGCGACGCCGCCTCCCGGCACGATGCCTTCCTCCACGGCCGCCCGTGTGGCGTTGAGCGCATCTTCCACCCGCGCCTTCTTTTCCTTCATCGCGGTCTCGGTGGCCGCCCCGACCTTGATGACGGCGACCCCGCCCGCGAGCTTGGCGAGTCGCTCCTGGAGCTTCTCCCGGTCGTAGTCCGAGGTCGTCTCCTCGATCTGCGCCCGGAGCTGCTTGATGCGGCCCTGGATCTCCTTGGTCTTGCCGGACCCCTCGATGATCGTGGTGTTGTCCTTGTCCACGACCACCTTCTTGGCCCGCCCGAGGTGCATGGCCTTGCGGCGATCGCCGAAGCCCGGCGCCTTGACGGCGCAGACGGCCAGGGTGCCGCGCAGCTTGTTCACGACCAGGGTCGCCAGAGCCTCACCCTCCAGCTCCTCGGCGATGATGAGCAACGGCTTTCCGGCCTGGGCGACCTGCTCGAGCAGCGGGAGCATCTCCTTCAGCGCGCTCAGCTTCTTCTCGTGGATGAGCACGAGGGCGTCCTCCAGCACGACTTCCATCCGCGCCGGATCCGTGACGAAGTAGGGGGACAGGTACCCGCGGTCGAACTGCATGCCCTCGACCACGTCGAGCGTCGTGTCCATCGCCTTGGCTTCTTCGACGGTGATGACGCCGTCCTTGCCGACCTTCTCCATGGCCTCCGCGATCAACTCGCCGATCGCCCTGTCGTTGTTGGCGGCGATCGTGGCGACCTGGGCGATCTCCTTCTTGTCCTTGGTGGTCTTGGACATGTGTTTCAGCTCCTCGACCACGGCGGCGACGGCCTGTTCGATTCCCCGCTTCAGGCCCATGGGGTTCGCGCCCGCCGTCACGTTCTTGAGCCCCTCGCGGAAGATCGCCTGGGCGAGCACCGTCGCGGTGGTCGTGCCATCGCCGGCCACGTCCGAGGTCTTGGCGGCCACCTCCTTGATCATCTGGGCCCCCACGTCCTGGTTGGGGTCCTTGAGCGAGACTTCCTTCGCCACGGTCACCCCATCCTTGGTGATGGTGGGGCTCCCGTACTTCTTGTCGATGACGACGTTTCGTCCCTTCGGCCCCAGCGTGACCTTGACGGCGTGCGACATGATGTTGATCCCGCGCAACAGCGCGGCGCGAGCTTCCTCGTTGAACACGATCTGCTTAGACATGGAATACGTTCTCCTGGATGTGCACGGATGGTTGACGGCGGTGGTTCACGAGCCGAGGATGCCGAGGACGTCTTCCTCCTTCATGATCAGGTACTCTTGGCCGTCGAGCGTGACCTCGCTGCCGGAGTATTTGCCGAAGAGAATGCGGTCGCCCTGCTTGACCACGAGGGGCAGGTGCTTACCCTCATCGCTCATCTTGCCGGTGCCCACAGCGATCACCTTGCCCTCCTGCGGCTTCTCCTTGGCGGTGTCGGGGATGATGATGTGGCCGTGCTTGTCGGTCTCGTCGAGGCGCTGGACGAGCACGCGGTCGTGGAGCGGGCGCAGCGTCGTCCTTGTTCGGTGAGCCATCGTCGTTGTCTGAGCCATGGTGTGTGTGCTCCCTCTTCCAGGTGTAGTGGGCCGCGGCCAAGAAAGAGTCCTGGGCTTGGTCGGGTAGGGGCGCCTGCTCGCACGCTTTCGTCCGGCGCCGTTGACAACATATATAACATATGTTAATTATATTTCAAATATAAATCAGTTCGAGCTCCGGAGGCGCGATGCTCGCGAACAAGACGAGAGTGCTGCTCGTGCTCCCCCAGGATCTCCTCGACCGGAGCCGGGTCCTGGCGGGAATAGCGACGGCGAGCCTCAAGCTTCCCGTGAGCGTTCAGATCGTCGTTCGCGCCCTGGTCGAGGAAGGGCTGAAGCGGAGTGACGATCGGGCGCTCCTCATCAACATCGAGAATCAGGCCAAGGCGGTCCGGCGTATCCGGAGCGCGGCCCGTCAGATCGGGCGACCGAGAGCGACGCGGCCGTGACGAAATTCATCCAGATCTGTGCCTCGCAAGACGACCTCTTCGCGCTCGACGAAGAAGGCAACGTCCACCAGTACAACTTCAACGCCAAGACGTGGATCAAGCTCGTCGCGAGCCGCGCCCACGAAGAGAGCGCCTGAAGAGTCCGGTCGGTAAGATCACCCGCCGGCCTCCCCTCGAGAGCCCGATCCGCGCCGAGCTCTTCGGCGTCGAGCGCCTCGAGCAGCACGCCGAGAGCCTGGCGGTCGCCCAGCGCGTCGCGAGACAGTCGGGCCGCGGGCGGCGATTGCTGTCGCGGGTCGAGGACAACGGTCGGGTCCTCCGCGAGTCGTATCGCGTCATCGCCACCGCCATCCGCGAGGAGCGCGCCATCGTTCCCGCGGCGGAGTGGCTCGTCGACAACTTCCACATCGTCGACGAACAGCTGCGCGAGATTCGCGACGACCTGCCGCCCGGGTTCTATCGCGAGCTGCCCAAGCTGGCCGACGGCCCCCTCGCCGGCGATCCGCGCGTGTACGGAATCGCCTGGGCGTTCGTGGCCCATACCGACAGCCGGTTCGATCCCGAGATGCTCCAGCGGTTCGTGCACGCCTATCAGCGCGTGCAGCCCCTGACCATCGGCGAGCTGTGGGCGGTGGCGATCACGCTGCGCGTCGTGCTCGTCGAGAATCTTCGGCGCCTGGCGGAGAGCATCGTCCGCGGGCGAGCGGCGCGTCAGGAGGCCGACGCCCTGGCCGACGACCTGCTCGGTGTCGGCGACGGGGCCGTCCCGCCGACGGCGCGGGGCCTCGGACGATTCGAGAGCGGCCCGCTGGTGACCGCCTTCGCGGTGCAGCTCGTGCAGCGGCTGCGGGCGCAGGATCGTGCGGTGACCCCGGCCCTCCTCTGGCTCGACCGACGGCTGGCCGCGCAGGGGACGACCTCCGACGACATCGTCCGCGTCGAGCATCAGCGGCAGGCGGCGATGAACGTGACCGTCCGCAACGTGATCATGAGCATGCGCCTGATGTCCGCGCTGGACTGGACGGAGTTCTTCGAGACGGTCAGCCTCGTCGACGAGGTGCTCCGAGCGGCCCCCAACTACACGGCGCTGGACTTCGCCACGCGCGACGCCTACCGGCACGCGGTCGAAGAGCTCGCGCGGGGGTCGGGCCGTCCCGAGCTGGACGTCGCGCGCGAAGCCGTGGCGCGTACGCACCATCCGGGCGTCGCCGCCGACGACCGGCGGAACGATCCGGGCTTCTATCTCATCGGCGGCGGGCGCGTGGCGTTCGAGCTGGCGCTCGGCTACCGGGCGGCGCCCATGCACCGGCTGCTGCGCACCTACGTCGCGGCGGCGACGCCCGGCTATTTGGGAACGATCGCGGTCCTCAGCGGCTTCGTGTTCGCGCTGCCCATTCTCGCGGCCGGCGCCTCGGGCGTCGGACCGCTGAGCCTGGTGGTGCTGGCGCTCCTGGCCGTCGTGCCGGCCTCGGACCTGGCGATCGCGCTGCTGAATCGAAGCGTCACCGCTCTCGTCACGCCGGGCGTGCTGCCTCGGCTCGAGCTGCGTGACGGGGTGCCGCCGCATCTGCGGGCCATGGTCGTCGTGCCGATGCTGTTGACCGACCGCGCCGACGTCGAGAGACAGATCGAGCGGCTCGAAGTGCACTACCTGGCGAACCCCGATGGCGATCTTCGTTTCGCCATTCTTTCCGACTGGATGGACGCCCCCTCGGCCAGTATGCCCGGTGACGACGACACGCTCGGGGCGGCGCGCGAGGGGATCGCGCTTCTGAACCGGCGGCATGGTCGAGCGATCGATGGCGGCGAGCGATTCCTGCTCTTCCATCGCCGGCGGCTGTGGAACGAGGGCGATCGGACGTGGATGGGGTGGGAGCGCAAGCGCGGCAAGCTCCATGAGCTCGATCGGCTCCTGCGAGGGGCGACGGACACGAGCTTCGTGCCCACGGGCGCGGTGGCGCCCCCCGGCGTCCGCTACGTGATCACCCTCGACGCCGACACGCAGCTGCCCCGCGGCGCGGTGGAGCGGCTCGTCGGCACGATGGCGCATCCGCTCAATCGGCCGCGGCTCGACCCGGGAAGTCGGCGCGTCGTCGAAGGGTACGCGGTGCTCCAGCCGCGCGTCACGCCGCCGCTCCCCGGCCGGGAGGGCTCCTTCTTCCAGCGCCTGTCGTCCGGCCCGGCCGGCATCGACCCGTACGCCGCGGCGGTGTCCGACGTGTACCAGGACCTGTGGGGAGAGGGCTCCTACACCGGCAAAGGCATCTACGACGTCGATGCGTTCGAGGCCGCGCTGGCGGGACGGGTACCGGACAACGCGCTGCTGAGCCACGACCTGTTCGAGGGGGTGTTCGCGCGCGCGGGTCTCGTCACCGATGTCGAGCTCTTCGAGAGTGCTCCCGCGCATTACGGGGTCGCGGCGGCGCGCCAGCACCGATGGGCTCGCGGCGACTGGCAGCTCCTGCCGTGGATTCTCGGGACCCGCCTCCCCGTCATCGGGCGCTGGAAGATGCTCGACAACCTGCGCCGCACGATCTCGGCACCCGCCGCCTTTCTGACCCTGGTCGTGGCGTGGCTGACGCCGGGCACCTCACCCGCAATGTGGAGCGCGTTCATCCTTGCCACCATCGCCGTGCCTTCGGTCTTGCCGGTGCTCGGCGGACTCAGCCCTCACCGCAGCGGCATCTCGAAGCGCAGTCATGTCCGCGCGGTCGGCCGGGATGTCGTCCTGGCCGCTTCGCAGGTCGGGATCACCCTCACGATGCTGGCGTACCAGGCCTGGCTGATGAGCGATGCGATCGCGCGGACGCTCGTCCGCGTGTACCTGACGCATCGCCGGCGGCTGGAATGGGTGACCGCGGCGCAGGCGAAAGCCGGCCTCCGCCTCGATCTGCGCGGCTTCTGCCGTCGGATGGCCGGCGGGGTCGTGCTGGCCGCCGTCGTGGCCGTGGCCGTCGCCTTGGGACGACCGGAGGCCGTGCCGGCGGCCCTGCCCTTTCTGATCCTGTGGGCCGCGGCGCCCGCGGTCGCGCGCTGGATCAGCGTGCCGCGGAGGATGGCGGTCGCAGCACCGCTCGCAGCGGCGGATGCGCGCGCGCTCCGGTTGGTCGCGCGGCGGACGTGGCGCTTTTTTGCGACGTTCGTCGGCGCCGACGGCCACGCGCTGCCGCCCGACAACTTCCAGGAGACCCCGAGCCCGGTGGTGGCGCATCGCACGTCGCCCACGAACATCGGGCTGTACCTGCTATCCACGGTGGCCGCGCGCGATTTCGGCTGGATCGGGACGCTGGACATGGTCGAGCGGCTGGAGGCCACCCTCGAGACGATGCGCGTCCTCGAGCGCTTCCGGGGCCACTTCTACAACTGGTACGACACGAACGACCTCCGCCCGCTCGATCCGATGTACGTGTCGTCGGTCGACAGCGGAAATCTCGCCGGTCATCTCATCGCGCTCCGCCACGCCTGTGACGAGATGTTCGACCGTGAGCACCTCGCCCGCGCGGCGCTCGCGGGCATCGAAGACTCGGTCCGGCTCGTCCGCCTGGCGAGCGTCGCGACCCTGAGTAATGCGTGGCCGCGCACGCTCACCCGCCGGCGCCTCGACGACGCCCTCGATGCCATCGGCGGGGCCGTCCAGGCGCCTCCGGGCGACGGGGCGGAGTGGGTCTCACGGCTCGCGGCGTTGACGGCCGACGCTCACGCGGTCCGGGATCACGCGCGGGCGCTCGTCGAGGAGGATCCTCAGAGCGCTCAATCGGACGTCCTGGTCTGGGCCGAGGCGCTGTGCGCCACGGTCGCGAGCCATGTCCGCGACCTCGAGGTGTCCGAGGCCCTCGGGGATCGTCTGACGATCCTCGGCCGGAGTGCGCAGGCGATGGTCGAGGCCATGGACTTCGGCTTCCTCTTCGATCCCATGCGCAAGCTGCTGGCGATCGGGTATCGCGTCACCGACGGCACGCTCGACGCCGGTCGGTACGACCTCCTCGCCTCGGAGGCCCGCCTCGCGAGCTTCGTCGCGATCGCGAAGGGGGACGTGCCCGTCTCCCACTGGTTCCGGCTGGGCCGGGCGCTCACCCCGGTGGCCCTGGACTCGGTCCTCGTGTCCTGGTCGGGGTCGATGTTCGAGTACCTGATGCCCGGGCTCGTCATGCGGACTCCCGCGCGAAGCCTGCTCGAGCAGACCGCCCGGCTCGCCGTGGCCCGGCAGATCACGTATGGTGCCGAGCGCGGCGTGCCCTGGGGCGTGTCGGAGTCGGGCTACAACGCGCGCGATCTGGAGATGACCTACCAGTACTCGAACTTCGGGGTGCCCGGGCTCGGGCTGCGCCGCGGGCTCAGCGAGGACGTCGTCATCGCGCCCTATGCGACCGGGTTGGCGGCCATGATCGATCCCGCAGCGGCGGTTCGCAACTTCCGCCGGCTGGCCGCGGCCGGAGCCGCCGGCGCCTACGGCTTCTACGAGGCGCTCGACTACACGGCGCCCCGGCTTCCGGAGGGGACCGAGGTCGCGGTGGTCCGCGCGTACATGGCGCACCACCAGGGCATGCTGCTCGTCGCCATCGCCAACGCCGTCCACGACGGCGCGATGCGGGCGCGCTTTCATGCCGAGCCGATCGTCCAGGCCACCGAGCTGCTGCTGCAGGAGCGGACCCCGCGTGATGTGGCGGTGGCCCGGCCGCGCGCCGAAGAAGTACGGGCCGTCGGCGACGTGCGCGCGTTCGTTCCGCCCGTCGAGCGTCGCTTCACCTCGCCGCACGGCGCGATGCCGCGCACCCAGCTGCTCTCGAACGGGCGCTATGCGGTGATGCTGACGGCGGCGGGCTCGGGGTACAGCCGCTGGCGCGATGTCGCGATCACGCGGTGGCGGGAAGACGTCACGTGCGATCCGTGGGGCACCTACGTCTTCCTTCGCGACGTCGACAGCGGCGAGTGCTGGTCGGCGGGCTATCAGCCGCGCGGACGCGAGGCGGACCGTTACGAGGTCGCGTTCTCCGAGGACCGGGCCGAGATCGTCCGGCGGGACGGCACCATCGACACCACCCTCCGGGTGATCGTGTCGCCGGAGGACGACGCCGAGGTGCGTCGCGTGTCGCTCACGAATTTCGGGCCGAAGAGCCGAGTGATCGAGCTGACGTCCTACGCCGAAGTGGTGCTGGCCCCGCCGGCGGCCGACGTGGCTCACCCCGCCTTTTCCAACCTGAGCGTCGAGACGGAGTGCGTTCCGGAGCTCGACACCCTGCTGGCGACACGCCGGCCGCGCTCGCGCGGCGAGGCTCGGATCTGGCTGGCCCACGTGGCCGTCGTCGACGGCGAGACGGTGGGCGACCTGCAATGGGAGACCGATCGTGCCCGGTTCCTCGGCCGCGGCCGAGGCATCCAGACGCCGGCGGCGGTGGTCGACGGCCAGCCGCTGTCCAACACCGTCGGCCCCGTGCTCGATCCCATCGTGAGCCTGCGCCGCCGCGTTCGGTGTCCGTCGGGCGGGACCGTGCACGTCGCCTTCTCGACGCTCGTCGCCGCGTCGCGCGGAGAGGCCGTGAGCCTCGCCGAGAAGTATCGCGATTCGGCGACGTTCGACCGCGCCGCGACGCTGGCCTGGACGCAGGCGCAGGTTCAGCTGCACCACCTCGGTATCGGGCCCGACGAGGCCCATCTCTTTCAGAGCCTCGCCAGCCGCGTCCTCTACTCGGACCGCACGCTCCGGGCCCCGGCAGACCTTCTCGCGCGTCACACGGGGGGTCCGGAGGCCCTGTGGGCGCACGGGATCTCGGGCGATCTTCCGATCGTGCTGGTGCAGATCGACGAGCCCGAGGACGTGGAGATCGTGCGGCAGCTCCTCCGCGCCCACGAGTACTGGCGGATGAAGCGGCTCGCCGTCGATCTGGTGATCCTGAACGAGCACGCGCCGTCCTACGTTCAGGATCTGCAGTCGTTGCTGGAGACGTGCGTCCGCACCAGCCAGTCCGCGGGCCCCCAGGGGGACGAGCCGCACGGGCACGTGTACCTCGTGCGAGCGGACCGCATCACGGCGCCGCAGCGCGAGAGCTTCCTGGCCGTGGCGCGCGCGGTGCTGTCGAGTCGGCGCGGGACGCTCGCCGAGCAGATGACGCGCGCCCAGCGACCCGACGCCGCGCCGGCGGCTCCGCCACGGTGGCCGGCGTCGACGAAGCCGGCCCCGGAGGCGGCGATCCCGCCGCCGGAGCTCGAGCGTTTCAACGGCCACGGCGGCTTCGCGGAGGACGGGCGCGAGTACGTGGTCGTCCTCGGCCCGGGCCGGCGGACGCCGGCCCCGTGGATCAACGTGATCGCGAACCCGACCTTCGGCTTCCAGGTCTCCGAATCGGGCTCGGGGTACACCTGGTCGATCAACAGCCGCGAGAACCAGCTGACCGCGTGGTCGAACGACCCGGTCAGTGACCCGTCGGGCGAGACGATCTACGTCCGGGACGAAGAGACCGGGGATCTGTGGGGACCGACGCCGCTGCCGATTCGTTCCCGGGCCTCGCCCTACGTCATCCGGCACGGCCAGGGTTACACGCGCTTCGAGCACGCCGCGCACGGCGTGTCGCTCGAGCTGCTGCAGCTCGTGCCGCTCGACGACCCCATCAAGATCTCGCGGCTCACGCTGACGAATGCATCGGGCCGGGCCCGGCGGCTGTCGGTGACCGCCTATGTCGAATGGATCCTCGGCGCCTCGCGGAGCGCCGCCGCGCCGTTCGTCGTCACCGAGATCGACGAGCAGACGGGGGCGATGCTCGCGCGTAATACGTGGAGGCGCGAGTTCGGCGCGCGGGTCGCCTTCGCCGACCTCGCTGGCACGCAGACGGCGTGGACCGCCGATCGCACGGAATTTCTCGGGCGTGATGGCACGGCGGATCGCCCGGCGGCGCTCCGGCGACGCGAGCGGCTGTCGGGACGCGTCGGCGCCGGCCTCGATCCGTGCGGCGCTCTTCAGGCGCCGATCGAGCTGCCCGCGGGAGGGCGGGCGGAGATCGTGTTCTTGCTGGGCGAGGCGGCGAGCGCCGAGCAGGCGAGGGCGCTGATCGTGCGCTACCGGACACGTGACGTGGCCACGGTCTTGCGGGCGGTCGGCGAGCACTGGGACGAGGTGCTCGGCACCGTGCAGGTCAAGACGCCGGACCGCTCCATGGACATCGTGCTCAACCGTTGGCTGCTCTACCAGACGGTGGCGTGTCGGCTGTGGGCGCGGTCGGCGTTCTATCAGGCCGGGGGGGCGTACGGGTTTCGCGATCAGCTCCAGGACGTGATGGCGCTCGCGGTGGCCGCGCCCGAGCTCGCGCGGCAGCATGTCCTCCGGGCCGCGGCCCGGCAATTCGTCGAGGGCGACGTGCAGCACTGGTGGCACCCGCCGACCGGGCGCGGCGTTCGAACCCGGATCTCCGATGACCGCCTCTGGCTTCCCTACGTCGTCGCCCAGTATGTCGAGGTCACCGGTGACGGCGCCGTCCTCGACGAGATCGTTCCGTTCCTCGAGGGGCCGAAGCTCGTGGCCGGACAGGCCGAGTCGTACTTCGAGCCGCGCATCTCCGACGAGCAGGGCACGCTCTTCGAGCACTGCGCGCGCGCTCTCGACCACAGCCTGACGGCGGGAGCCCACGGCCTGCCTCTGATGGGCACGGGGGACTGGAACGATGGCATGAACGAGGTCGGCGCCGAGGGGAAGGGGGAGAGCGTCTGGCTCGGGTGGTTCCTTCACACCGTCTTGGCCGACTGGGCGGAGCTCGCCGACGCGCGCGGGGAGGGCCAGCGCGCCGAGCCGTGGCGGCGCTACCGGAGCGCGCTGAAGGCGTCGCTCGAGCGCGAGGCCTGGGACGGCGACTGGTATCGCCGAGCCTACTTCGATGATGGGACGCCGCTCGGCTCCGCCGCCAATGACGCCTGCCGGATCGATTCGATCGCGCAGTCCTGGAGCGTGATCTCGGGGGTGGCCGATCCGGCCCGCCGAGCGCGCGCCATGGCGGCGGTCGACGACTACCTCGTGCGTCGTGCCGATGGTCTCGTGCTGCTGTTCACGCCGCCCTTCGACGACACGCCCCTGGAGCCCGGCTACATCAAGGGGTACGTGCCCGGCGTGCGGGAGAACGGCGGGCAATACACGCACGCGGCGATCTGGTCGGCAATCGCCTTCGCGGCGCTTGGCGACGGCGACAAGGCCGCCGAGCTCTTCGCGATGTCGAATCCGATCGACCGCGCCGGTACGGACGCGGGCGTTCAACGTTACAAGGTCGAGCCCTACGTCGTCGCGGCGGACGTCTACGCCGAGACGCCCCACGTCGGCCGGGGCGGCTGGACGTGGTACACGGGATCCGCAGGGTGGATGTATCGGGCGGGCCTGGAGTCGATGCTCGGGTTCCGGCTACGCGGCGCGCATCTCCTGCTCGACCCGTGTATCCCGCGCGCGTGGCCGGGGTTCGACATGGTGTTCCGGTATCGCTCCACGCGCTATGACATCGGCGTGGAGAACCCACGCGGCGTGTCTCGGGGAGTGTCGGCCGTGGAGGTGGACGGCGTGGCCCTCGTCGGCGAGCGCAGGATCGTGCTCGCCGACGACGGCAAGACACATCGCGTCCGGGTCGTCCTTGCCTGACGGGCCTCGCCCCGTTGTCTGTCCATCGCAGGGCCGGGTAGGCCCAAAGTCCCATATCGCCGCGCGGCACGGGGGTTCATTATCTGGGTATGAAACGCTCACGTCATCCACACTGCGGTATTTGTGGCCGGGTCATGCGGTCCACGCATCTGTGCCCGCCGAAGCCCGAGCCGAAGCCCCGGCAGATCATTGACCGAAACCGACCGAGCAAGACCCAGTGATCCTCCAGGTTGTGGCGGTCCAGGGGTATGCGACGTGGTGGAAGTGGACGATTCGGAGCCCGGCCGGCGTCCTGCTCGAGCAGTCGACGATGCAGTTTCGGTCGGCCGCGGCCGCGGAGGCGCTCGGCCAGACCAGACTCGCCGAGCTGAAGGAGCGCCAGCGGAGCGACGAGTGACCCCGTAGTGTCTCAGTTCGAAACTGTGGCGACCCAATCGCCGCCGATCCACCGGGCGGGTGGGGCGGGTGGGGCCTTGGGAAACCCGATCGGACTGTCTGGCCCACCGCCCGCCTGTCGGTTGCCGGTACGCCTGTCCCG
>WNGB01006790.1_pt1 | contig 16708 bp, 13 predicted proteins | sample 5400681 | NCBI WGS metagenome assembly WNGB01 (sample SAMN13153367, study PRJNA577476) | soil metagenome | isolation source: 115 cm soil or saprolite under grassland replicate 2 | place: USA:California | collected 2016-06-15 | reverse complement strand
CATCGTGTTGACCGGTGCCCCGCTGGCCGTTCTTGCGCCCCTCGCTTGGAGAAAGCTCGCTCTCTGGCCACGAACGCTGATCGCCGGTGCATTCATCCATCTCGTGGTCGTTGCCTTGGTCGGGGGCGATTGGATGCCGCTCGCCCGCCTGCTGTGCCCCATCCTTCCTTCGCTGGTGCTCGTCGACGCCTATCTCTTGTCGCTTCCCGAGGGTTCTCTGGTATCGAAGCTCCGCTTGGCGTTTGCCTGCGGGGGCGAAGTCATTCTTTTCGTCATGCGCGGTCCTGCGGCAGCGCGCGTTCTTCCCGATCGCCTGGCGCTCATCGAAGCGGCGAGGCCGGTGCTGGCGACGGCAAAGCGGGTCGCGACCATCGACGTCGGTTGGGTCGGTGCCGCGACGCCCGCGGACATCATCGATCTCGCGGGGGCAACCGACCCGGAGATAGCGGCGTTGCCCGGCGGACACACGTCCAAAGCCATCTCCGGCACCTTTTTGATGCAACGCCAACCCGAGTACTTCGTCTTACAGCTTGCATCAGGCAGCGACCCGTCAGCCGAAGTGCCGAGTTATGCCCGTGCCGCCGAACGGCGGCTCACCGCCGATCCTTCTATCGCTCGCGCTTATGAAAGTATCTGGCAAAGCCCCGCGGATTTACCCATCCGGTACGTTGTTTTGTCTACCCGCAGCGACGCGTCCGCCCCCGGCGGTCGCCACTAACATTACTGCGTCAGATCCTCGCTACCAGATCGTTTCATCGGAGTAGCCATAAGCCCACTAAACTACTGACCGGACAGGCGGAACCCGGCCAGCGGCGAAGCTGCAGAGGCGAGGCCTGACGGCTTTTCCAGTCTAGTGGCCCAACTCCGACGGCCTCGCCGTAATTTACCTGGCCGACACGCGGCAATTGCCGATCGTGATCTGTCATAGGCAAGATCTGACGCAGTAATGCTAACGTCCACGGACCGAGCTGGCGATTAACGATCATTCATCAATTGCTACGAAGATTTCGGCGCGCACTTGCAGCGACCGATCGATCGCCGGGCCCATGGGACCGAGCTTCGAGCGTGGAACTCGAGATTCGCGAATGTCACATGCGAAAATCACAGAACGGAAATCGAATGGTTCGGGGGGTTGCGCTTTTTTCGATCAAGTTTTACTGGAAAGCAATCCATGCAGACCGCTTATACCTGGCAGGATGATCCGTTGCTCGCCCCCCACGAGCTGCGCGACGAGCCGACCACCCAGTGGCCCTGGCTCAAGAGCGCGACGTTCGACGTTTTGATGCTCGTTGCAAGCGTCGTGATCGTGCCCGCGGTATTGATTGCCGTTTGGCTCGGCGCCTCTTCGGCGAGCATCAACCTCGGCGTGACGGCGATCGTGGGCGGTCCGCACGTATTCGGCACGTTCACGGCGACGTTCGCCGACCGGAGCTTCCGAAAGCGCCATCCCTGGCTCATTGCTTCGTCGCTGCTGATACCGGCCGGCGTCGTGTGGCTCTCCATTCATCATTTTCAAGCGCTGATGTCGGCTTTCATCATGGCAGCGTCCCTTCACGTGCTGCACCAGTGCGCCTACCTGACCGACTGCTATCGCACGAAGGCCGGCTTCAGAGAGCGGCCGTGGGCGCGGCTGGTCGACTACGGCCTGCTCTTCACGTCGATTTACCCCATCGCCCTCTACAAGATCGTGCACGGCACGTTCTACCTGGGCGACGTCGCCATCATCATTCCCTCGGTTTTCATGCACATGCAGACGGTCTATCTCGAGTGGATCGCCTTCTCCGCCTTCCTCGGGCTGTGGATTTACAAGACCATGCTCGAGCAGCGCGAAGGGACGCTCAATGGTCCGAAGACGCTCCTCGTCGGCGTCACGGTTTTCTTCGCTTTCCTGGTGCCCGGAACGGCTGGCCAGACCCGGCTCGAGCTCGCGTTCCAATCGATGAACGCATGGCATTCGTTTCAGTATCTCGGCCTGGTCTGGCTCATCAACACGATGCGGCACGAGCGCGGGCAGCTCACCAACAAGTTCGTCGCGCGCTTGTCCGGACCGAAGGGCGCGAAATGGTTTTACGCATGGAACGTCGCCGTCACGTTGGTGCTGCTCGTCGTGGTCAAAGGCGTGGTCACGTGGGACCCTCTGCGATTGGCGGCTGATCAGTACTATTACATGCTGATTCTCTCGCCCCTGCTCATCCACTATTACTTCGACACGTTCGTGTTCCTCACGTCCGTCGCCGATCTGGTACCCTCTTTCGCGAAGGCGCGAACGGCGCTCGAAACCGCCTGAGGCGGCGAATCACTCGACGCGGGGCGTTCGGTCAGCTCTTGCCGGAGGCGAATCCCGAGATCGTGGGGACCTGACGCGGCGCGGGCAAGAGCTCGGCGATGGCTTCGCGCATGGCGCGGGCGTCCCGATAGCGACCCTGGGGAAGGGGAGCCATCGCGCGATTGATCACCGGCCGCCACTCCGGCGGAATTCGCGCGCTCGGCCCCTTGCCGCCATGGGGGCCCTCGACGGGCGTGAAAGGGGCGGAGACTTCGAAGCTGCCGCTCACCGTCGTCGGCGGCGGCGTTCCGGTGAAACATTCGTAGATGACGGCGCCGGCGGCATAAAGGTCGCTGCGCGCATCGATCTCGCCGCCCTGCTCCTGCTCGGGAGACATGTACCCCGGCGTACCGAGGGGGGCGCCCATGTTGGTGAGTCGCGTTTCGGCCCACTCGACGCGTGCGATGCCGAAGTCGAGGAGCTTGACTTGGGCCGGACCTTGGCCGTCGCTCGGCGACACCAGAAAGATGTTGCTTGGCTTGACATCGCGATGAATCACGCCGGCCGCATGCACCGCACCGAGCGCGTCGCACACCTGCATCATGACCGACGCGATTTCATCCGCGGGCAAGGGGCCGGCGCGCCGCAAACGTGTGGCGAGCGACTCGCCGTCCAGCTGCTCCATCACGAGGTAGGCCGTTCCATCCGGGAGGTGGTCATGCTCGAACACCTCCACCACGTTGGGGTGCCACGTCAGGCCGAGGGCCTCCGCTTCGCGGCGCAATCGATCGGAGGCGACCGTGTCGTGCGCGACCGCGGCTCGCAGAAGCTTGAGCGCGACCGGCGCGTTATCCGCCAAACGCGTCGCTTGGTGGATCACGCCGCTGGCGCCGGCGCCGAGCTTGCGACCGAGCCGGTATTTGCCGGCCACCACCGATCCTTCGAAGAAGCCGACGGCCGCTCGCTCGCGCTGCTCTTTCAGCGCGACGCTCCGTTCGAGGGCTCGGATGCGGCTCATCTGCGCATGGGACTCCGCCCGTCGCTGCTGACCCGCTTGCCGCGTGGCCGCGATGGCACCGGCCACGATCCCTGCGCCGGTGACCAGCGAAGCTCCCACGAGCCCGCGCTCGACGAGCAAAGCGGGGCTCGCGACCGCAGCCGCACATCCCACGGCGACCAAGACGGTGCGACGCGTATTGGGCACGTCCCACGCGAGAATATATTCTTCGGCGATGCTACCCGTTCGAGCGGCGGCCGCCGAATTAGGCGGAGCCGGAAGGATCTGCACGGTCCCGGGGCCGAAGCCGAACATGGCCGGCACGCCGACGAGCTCGGCCGAGCGAGCGAGTGCGCACAGACCATCGCGTTCGAGCGCCGGATCGTGCGAGAGAATGACGCGGCCGCGCCAGTATCCCGGCCGCGCGGTCACCGTTTCCCAACGCGACGTCTTGAGCTCCTCTCCTCCCAACGCATCGAGCTGACAGAGAGCGCCCTCGGGATCGACGGTGCCGCGCAAAACGCGCGTCCACACGCCGAGATTTTCCGGATCGATGACGCTGATCCACGTGTCGCGGATCGTCTCCCGACCGAAACGCGCAGCGAACGCGACGAGTGCTTTGTGCCAGGTGGCGACCGGAATCGGCCGCGTCTCGTCTTCCAAGTACTCGGCGTCGATGCGGATCTCCCGCACGAGCGCATCGGCGGTGGCTCGATCGCGCGTCTTTCGAAGCCACAGCGCGAGCGCCTTGATGCGCGAGGCTGTGGTATCGCCGGGAGGATACGTAAGATGCGCCATGGCGATGGCCTGAGGCCTCCGATTTAGGTTACCGGTTTTTTCTCGCCCGTGCCCGGTGATTGTGCAGTGGTCACGACGTCGGAGGCCCCCCCTGGGCCCTGACAACGAGCCCCGGAGGCAGTAGTGTTAGGTCATGAGTCGCCGCATGATCTTTCGGCTTGCCATGGGCGCCGGAGTGACCACGGCGTTTGTCGCACCGCCGAATGGGGCCGGCGCCGATCCGCTGGCGGGCATCGGCGGCGAAGCCGTTGATCTCACCGCCGACAAGCTCGAAGTCGACGTCCCAGCGGGCACGGCCGTACTCACCGGTCACGTCACGCTCGTGCGTGGCTCGCTGCGCGTCGATTGCCCGCGCGTCGACGTTCGCTACGACGAAGCTCCGCGCGTCACTTGGGCGAAAGGCTCGGGCGGCGTCACTGCCGACATTCGCGGGGTCCACGCCGAAGCGCCCGAGGTGGAGCTCGACCTCGCCCGTCACGTCCTCGAGCTGCGTGGTGGCGTACGCCTCACACGGGGCCAAGGCTGGCTCAACGCCGACAAGGCGACCATCGAGATCGCGTCCGCGAAAGTCACGCTCAAGGACGTCAAGGGCTCTCTACCGGTCGCGCTGCCCAAACCCTGATTTCAGCGCAGAAATGAGGCTCGAGGCTCGCGATGTGGTCGTCACCGTCGCGAAGACAGAGGTCGTGCGCGGCGTCAGCCTCGCGGTTTCGGAGCGGGAAGTCCTCGGCGTCCTCGGGCCGAGCGGGGCAGGCAAGACGACCCTTTTTCGCGCCCTGGTCGGCGAAGTCTTTCCCACGTCCGGTCGCGTCGAGCTCGAAGGGGAGGACGTTTCGCGCGAGCCGCTCTGGCGCAGGGTGCGGCGCGGCGTGGGTTACGTTCCGCAGACCCCCAGTGTGCTCTGGGACCTCACGGTGGAGCAGAACCTCGCCACGTTCGAGCGGCTCGCGCGTGCCTCCGATCCGCGCGGCGCGCGGGCCTGGGCGGCAGAAGTCGAGCTCGACGAGCGCCTCACGGTCCGCGCTGGGGCGCTTTCGGGCGGCGAGCGCCGCCGACTCGAGCTCGCGCGCGCGTTGATCGCCGAACCCAAGGTCCTGATCTGCGACGAACCCTTTGCCGGCATCGATCCCGCTGGTGCGGAGAGGCTCGGGCGGCTTTTGCGCCGGCGCGCGGACGCGGGTACCGCCGTCATGCTCGCCGATCATCACGTGGCCGAAGCTCTCCACGTCTGCGATCGCGCCTTGCTCCTGGTCGACGGTAAAGTCGAGGCTGCCGGTGCGCCAGAGGTCTTCCGCGAGCACCCGCTCGTCGTCGGGCGCTATCTCGGCTCCTGGTCGCGCACCCTGCCGCCGACACCGGGATCACGTGCACGTGGCCGGTAAGCGGGAAAAATCCTTTCGCGCGCAGGAGGGACGGACCCGAGGCGCGTCGGGTCCACTCAGCCCGCAATACCATCCAAAATTTTTATTCGCATTCAATCGTTGAACCGTACCGAGGAACACCTACAATGGCCTCCTTTGGGAGGACGGGCCTTCGATTGGCACGATTCCGCAGATTCTCTTCGACACGAATGGTAAAGTGATGGCGAGCGCCCGGAACGGGAATTGAATGCAGGAGAAATCGACCGACCCGTTGAGGGCGCGCCAATGATTGCCTAGCTATGGAAATCAAGCAGCAAATCAAGCTGAGCCAGCAGCTGGTCATGACGCCGCAGCTGCAGCAGGCCATTCGGTTGCTGCAGCTTTCGCGCCTGGAGCTCATCGACGAAATTCGGAAGGAGCTCGACGCGAATCCGGTGCTGGCGGATGACGAAATCGATCCCCGCCCTCGCGACAACACCGACCGATCGAGCCCCAGCCCGCTGAGCTCCGAGCGCCCCGTCGAGGAACGCATCGGTGAAACCGAGCGTCTCGAGCGCGACGTCGACATGACCCAGCGCGCCCAGGAAAAAAAGGTCCAGGAGGTCGACTGGGAACAGTTTCTGGAAAACCGCACGCTGCAAGCGCCCCTGCCGTCGACCCGTGGCGGCTTCGACGACCTGCCCCCCATCGAACAAAATCTCACCCGTCCGGCCAACCTGCAGGAACACCTCATGTGGCAACTGCAGATGAGTGATTTCAGCCAGGAGGAACGCCATTTCGCCGAGTTCGTCATCGGCAACCTCGACGAAAAGGGTTACCTCGACCTCAAAGGCATCGAGAGAGACGACGGAACGCGAACGCCGGATCTGACGATCGAGGACTTGGCGCGCGAATCGGGCCTCGACCCGGAGGACGCACCCGATGTCCTTCGCATCATGCAAGAGTTCGACCCGCTGGGCGTCTGCTCGCGAAACCTGCAGGAGTGTCTGCGTGTGCAGGCCGAGGCGTTCGGCTTCGACGAGCTCGAGACCGCGATCATCGACCGCCATCTGCACAACCTGGAGAAGCACAACTACCAGGCCATTGCCCGCGACCTCAAGGTTCCGGTCGAGGACATCTACGAGGCCGCGCAGGAAATCCAGAAGCTCGAAAGCCGCCCGGCTCGCAACTTCACGGATACCGACGACAAAACCATCGCGATTACGCCCGACGTCTACGTCATCAAGGATAGCGACCGGTTCGTCGTGCTCGACAATGACCGGGGGGTTCAGCGTCTGTACATCAACGAAACGCTGACCAAGCAGATGCTGCGCGACCCCCACGCCAAGGAGTTCATCGGGGAAAAGCTGCGCAACGCGCAATGGCTCATCCGGGCCATCGAGCAGCGGCGCAAGACCATCATCCGGGTCACCGAGTGCATCGTCGAGAAGCAGCGGGAGTTCTTCGAAAAGGGCGTCGCCTACCTCCGCCCGATGATTTTGCGCGACGTCGCGGAGACAGTCGGCATGCACGAGTCGACGATCTCGCGCGTCACCACCAACAAGTACGTTCACACACCGCAGGGCCTGTTCGAACTCAAGTATTTCTTCAATTCGTCGATACGACGAGTAGCTGACGAGGACATTGCCTCCGAGAGCGTCAAGCAGGCCATCAAGAAAATCATCGAGGAAGAAGACAAATCGAACCCCTACAGCGACCAAGCCATCGTCGAAATGCTCGAGAAAAAGGAGGGTATCCAGATCGCAAGGCGCACGGTCGCAAAATACCGCGAAATGCTGGGCATACTGGCCTCTTCCAAGCGAAAGAAGCTATTCTGATCGAGCTTGAAGGAGCCCAAGACGGGCAAAAGGAAACGTGCAGAGGTCAGTCGCGTATTCTTCAGACACACACCGCAAGCTTTTGGGGCCCTTGCCCCAAGGCGGGGGAAAGTCCTCGGCTCCGCAAACGGGGGCGAGGTGGGGGTGGTCTTCTATCAACAAGACGATCGGAACGGCGAACAGCCTGAGCGTTCGTCGTCCCGGAGGCCGGCAAGGAGGCAGCATGAACATCGCGATTACGTTCCGTCACATCGCGCCGAGCGAACCCGTCAAGAACTACGCACAGGAGAAGATCGCGAAGCTGCAAAAATTTCTTCGTCAGCCCATGCAAGTCAACGTCATCCTCGACATGGAACGAATCGAGCACGTGGTCGAGGTGAGAGTCTCGTCGGGATCGGATCATTACCATGGCCGTGAGCAGAGCGAAGACATGTACGCTTCGATCGACATGGTCGTGGACAAGCTCGAGCGCCAAATCTGCGGTGGCAAAGCTGCCAACGTGGCCCGCAAGCGCGGCGCGCCGAGCGCCGGCCAGTTCGCTGCCGCGGCCGAGGTGGTGGTACTACCGGCGTCTGTGGGGCAGAAGGCAGAGAACGAGGAGTAGCCCCGAAACTATCAAGGTTTTCTTTCGTCCAATCCATTGGGTGGGGGTCGCACCGAGGGCAAACGCCCATGATTCTGACTGACATCCTATCTTGTGATCGAGTGAGGGTCGCCGTCCGCGCAGACGTACAGACCAAAGACGATGCCCTGCGCGCGCTCGCCGAACTGCTCGCCTCCGGCTTGGCCTCACCAGGCAAGGCCGACTTTTACCGTGTGCTCGGCGAGCGCGAAGCCCTGCAATCGACGGGCATCGGCGACGGCGTCGCGATTCCCCACGGTGCCCTCGAGAACTTGGGTGGCCAGCTGGCCGCTCTGCTGATCTGTCCCGCGGGGGTCCCGTTCGACGCTATCGACGCAGCCCCCGTTTTCATCCTCTTTGCTGTCGTCGGCCCCAAGCGCGCCACCGGAGAACACCTGAAAACGCTGGCCCGGATCTCACGCCTTTTGAGGGATCGAGCGTTTCGTGAGAAGCTCCTTGCGTCAGCCGACCGGAACCAGGCCTACGGCCTGATACGCTCGGCGGAAGAAGGTCGCGCGGCCTGAGCACCCCACGAGCGCTCAGGCCCCGACATGCTAGAGGGGAAGAGCCGTGCAAGATTCGGAGGTACCGGGGCGCTCTACGATCAGTGCGGGCGAGCTGCTCGAGGACAGAGGGCTGTCGATCGAGCTCCGTCTCGTTGGCGGTGGTAGCGGCCTGCCGCGCCGAATCTCCCACACCCGGATCCAGAAGTCAGGACTCGCCCTCGCCGGCCACTACCACGGCGTCGTTCCCACGCGCATTCAGATCTTGGGAGAGACCGAGCTTTCGTACTTCAACCGCCTGGATGTCGAGCAGCAAGCGGAGGCGGCCCGCGGCTACTTCGGATTGCAACTGTCGTGCGTGATCATCACGCGCGGTGTGCAGCCGCCATCCGAGCTGGTGCGCTGGGCGAACGAAACCGAAACGCCGCTGCTCGTCTCCAAGGAGCGTTCCAGCCGGACGATCACCGCCATTCACGCGCTGCTCGATGACCGTCTTGCCCCCCGCACGACGCTGCATGGCGTGCTCGTCGACGTCTTCGGTGTCGGCCTCTTGCTCACGGGGTCGAGCTCGATTGGCAAGAGCGAATGCGCGCTCGACCTCGTCCTGCGCGGTCACCGTCTGGTGGCCGACGACGTCGTGGAATGCGATTACCGTCCGCCGGGGATGGTCTTTGGCCAGCCCGCCGATCTGCTCCGCTACCACATCGAGGTGCGCGGGCTCGGAGTTCTGAACATCAAGGATCTCTTCGGCGTCACCTCGGTGCGTGAGCGCAAACGTATCGACATCGTAGTCAAATTGGTCGAATGGTCCGCCGACGCACAATTCGACCGGATGGGGGTAGACGACCACTTTCACAAAATCCTGGGCGTATCCATCCGGGAGCTGGTGATTCCCGTGCGGCCCGGGCGTAACATGGGCTCCATCCTAGAGATTGCGGCAAGAAACCAGCTCCTTCGGGATGCTGGCCATCACGGCGCGCGGGAGTTCTTTCAGCGCATCGAAGGGGCTCTGCTGTCACCGAACCCCATCGCCGAGCCTGAATCGATGACACCGCCCGCGGTGCGGCCGCGGACCGAGGGGAATCGAAAATGACCGCGCCTGCGCGCGGCTTTCTCGTCGTCGTGACGGGGCTGTCGGGCGCCGGGAAGTCGACCGCGCTGCGGGCACTCGAGGACCTCGGATTCTTCTGCGTAGACAATCTGCCGACCACCGTATTGTCCGAAACGCTGGCCGCGTGTGATGCCGGAGGGATGAGCTTGGTTGCGCTCGGCATCGATGTGCGCGTGCGCAGATTCTTGGGCGATGTAGGCGCGCGCCTCGACGCGCTGGCCGCGTCGGCGGCGCGTGAGATCGCCCTGCTTTTTCTGGATGCATCCGACGAAGCGCTGCTCCGCCGTTTCAGCGAGACGCGCCGCCCCCATCCGCTCTCCACGGTGCCCGAGACGGGTTCCGAGCGGGGCGCTCTGGCGGTGCTCGATGGCGTGCGCCTCGAGCGGGATCACCTTTCGCCACTGCGCGCACGAGCCACGCACGTGATCGACACGACGACGCTCTCGATTCACGAGCTGCGCCGGCGCATCGTTTCGAGCTTCGGCCCCGGTGCCGGAGAAGTGCCCCGGATGAGCATTCGTTTCGTGTCGTTCGGTTTCAAGTTCGGCGCACCGGTCGACGCCGATCTCATGCTCGACGTGCGTTTTCTCGACAACCCGAATTTCGTGAACGAGCTGCGGCACCTACCGGGGACCGATCCAGCGATCGTTTCGTACGTCCTCGAGCGCGAAGAGACCCAGCAGTTCGTTTCCAGGGCCAGGGAGCTCCTCGCGTTCACGCTCCCGCGCTACGAGCGGGAAGGGAAGGCTTACCTTACCGTCGCGATCGGTTGTACGGGTGGGCGCCACCGCTCGGTCGTCTTGGCCGACCATCTGGCGAAAGAGCTGACGGGTGCCACGGGTCTCGCCATCGCGGTCGTGCATCGAGATCTCGGACGCCATCAACCTGAACGCGTTCCCGACCCAGATCTGCTGGGGGGCGGCGGTCCCCGAGGGGGCAGGGGGACGCCATGACCGAAGATCCGAGAAACGTGAACCAGGTCGATTCGGAAGCAGCGGGGCGGTTCGAGATCGTCAACAACCTCGGTCTGCACGCCCGTGCGGCAACCAAGCTGGTCCAGCTCGCGAGTCGCTTCGCTTGTGACATCGAGATCTCTCGGGACGGGCAAAAGGCGAATGCCAAGAGCGTGATGGGCGTCCTGCTCCTGTGCGGCGCCAAGGGCACGATCGTCGAGGTGACCGCACGCGGGCCGTCGGCGGAAGATGCGGTGCAAGCCATCGGCCGTCTGATAGCCTCCAAGTTCGGAGAGTCCGCATGATCGGGGCGAAGGGTAGGCGAGGTAGCGGCACGATGCCCGTCATGGGCACGAGCAGCGTGCCGCCGAGCAGCACCGAGCGGCGTCCGATCATCTTGAAGGGGATCGCTGGATCGCACGGGCTCGCCATCGGCCCGAGCATCATCGTCGGAGCGGTCGCCCAGTCCTTCGTTCGGCGCACGGTCAAGCCGCACGAGGTCGATGTCGAGATCGCCCGCTTCGCCGACGCCGTCGCCCGCGCGCAAGAGAGCATCCGACAGGTGGTCGAGCGCGTGAAGAGCGGACACGCGCGCGCCGAGACATCGATTCTGGAGGCCTACGTGCAGATGCTCGGCGACGAGCTCGTCGCCGAGGGGGTCGAGCGCAACATCCGCATCAACCGTCAAAACGCGGAGTGGGCGGTTTCGAACGCGATCCAGGAGCTGTGCGATCGATTTCAAGACATGGAGGATCCCTACCTCACGGAGCGCCGCCACGATGTCGCGTTCGTGGGGGAGCGGATCCTGCGCGCCCTATCGGGCTCCGACAAGGTTGCCTCCCTTCCCAAGCTCGCGCGCCCGAGCGTCGTGCTCGCGCACGACCTTTCGCCGGCCGACACCGCCGCACTCGTCAAAGAGTCGGTGGTCGCAATCATCACCGAGGTGGGCACTCGCACCAGCCACACCTCGATCATGGCCCGCGCGCTCGAGATCCCGGCGGTGGTAGGCGTAGCCGACGCGCTCGGCCGCATCGGCCAGAACGACATCGTGATCGTCGATGGCTTTCGCGGCGAGGTGACGGTCGCGCCGACGGCAGAGATGATCGGCGAAGCGGAGGAGCGCTCCAAGCGACACAACGCGCTGGTGCGGCACCTGCGCGAGGATCGCGACCGGCAAACGACGACCGCCGACGGCGTGCCCGTTCACCTGCGAGCCAACATCGAGTTTCCCGCCGAAGCTCTTCTGGCAGTCGATCACGGTTCAGAGGGCATCGGCCTTTATCGGACCGAGTTTCTGTACGTGGATCGCGCATCACCACCCCCCGAGGACGAGCAATACGAGCTTTATCGCGCGGTCATCGAAACCGTCCACCCGCGCCCGGCCACGCTGCGCACCTTCGATATCGGGGGGGACAAGTTCGTGTCCACGTTCCAGGTGCCGCCGGAAATGAACCCCGCGCTCGGGCTGCGTGCGGTGCGGCTGGCGCTCTCGCGGCCGGACGTCTTTTTGGATCAGCTGCGCGCGATGGTGCGGGCCTCGGCCCACGGCGACATGCGGATCATGATTCCGATGATCGCGAGTCTTCGCGAATACGAGGAGGTGCGAAGGTTGCTCGGCGTGGCGATGCGCGAGGTCGAGGCCCGCGGGCAGAAGCATGCGTCCAACATCCCCCTGGGCGTCATGATCGAGGTACCGGGAGCGGCCGTCATGGCCGATCTATTCGCGCGCGAGGCCGATTTCTTGAGCCTCGGCACCAACGATCTCGTTCAATACGCACTCGCCATCGATCGCACGAGCCGCTCGCTCGCCTACCTCGCGTCTCCTTTCGATCCGTCGATTCTGCGGCTGATCGTGACGGTCGTGACCGCCGCCGAGCGGTACAATCGACCGCTGTCGGTGTGCGGGGCGATGGCATCCGATCCGCTCGCGGCCGTTCTTCTGGTGGGGCTCGGCTTGCGCGAGCTCTCCATGGAAGCCGCCGCCATTCCCGAGGTCAAAGAGGCACTGCATCGGGTGGCCCTCGCCGAGGCGGTCGCCGTGGCCGAAGAAGCCCTCGCCCAGGAGAGTGCAGAAGACGTCGAGCGCGCCCTCGCCGCCGCGTTCGCACCGCGCCTCTTCGACCTGCTGGCCGACGTCGTCGCCGAAACGGCGAGCTAGATACTGGAGATTCCGAACCGCCAGGACGCCAGGCTCGCCAGGGTGTTGGGTTCGGCTGGCGCAGACCGACACGTAGCGTGTCGTGCTCGTTGGTTCAAACGAATGGCTGACTGGCTCGAAAGCACACCCATTTGCCTGCAGTGATTGCCTATTCCACAAGCCTTTGGCGTCCCTGGCGTCCTGTGGCGGTTCGCTCTGACCGCGCAAAGGGCATTCAGTCGGCGGGGCCGGCGTCGGTGGGGCGGCCGAGGCGAGGGGGGGTTGCGTCGACGACGCCGATGAACGTGATGTGCGGCTCGTCTTCGGCGCATGCGATGGCCAACATCGCGACGATGGCCGTCAGACCAACCGCGATGAGCACGTTGCGGATGGCCACGGTCCGACCTTACTTGCGGCGATCGATTCTGAGCGAGAGAAAAGCAAGGAATCCACCGACAAGGCTGGCCACGAAGAGAATGGGGCTCCACGCGGCCCACGCGATGTCGCGGGCCTCATCGCGCACGATGACGTCGATGAGTCGAATCGCCAGTGCGCCGACGCCGGAGGCCGCAATGCTCGCCATCGTCACGCGACGCATGCCGTCGGCGAGCTGCACGGCGCGCACGCTGTTTCCCCAACCGCGCGCCAGCTGCCGGATCCACAAGATGAGGGGCGTAAGCGTCGCGGCGAGGGAGCCCATCGTGATGAGGACCGCTTCCGGCCTGGTGACGTTGCCGCCCGAACCGCGCACCAGACGCACGATTCCGCTCAGGGCATCGACGACGCCCGCCAGCACCCATAGATAAGCGACGATGCTCAGCACCGCGATCGTCGGCCGCGCCAGTCGAGCGTCGCGCGTTGCGCGAAGCAGATTGGTGTGGGACCCGGTTCGACGCGCCGCCGAGGCTCCCACCAGAACCGTCTGCGCGCCGGGCTCGACTTGCTCCTGCTTGCCGCCGGCTGCCGTGACCATCGTTGACCCGGCCGAATCGTCGTTGGCCGCCCCCTCGGAGTCGAAAGGCAACAGATCGCCTTCGAGCTCGGCCATCGACTGATAGCGATCCTTGGGATTTTTGGCCATCGCCCGCTGGATGACGAGCTCCAAGGCCTGCGGAATCGATGGCTCGAGCGCCCTCGGGCGTTCGGGATCTTCGGTGAGCACCAGCGTGAGCGTGGCCGATGGATCATCGGAATCGAACGGCTTCTTGCCAGTGAGCGCGCGATAGAGAATACCGCCGACGGCGTAGATATCCGCCCGATGATCGACCTTGTCCCCGCGGGCCTGCTCGGGTGCCATGTAGCTCGGCGTTCCCATGATCATGCCGGTGCGGGTGAGGGCCGTGCCGCCCGCATCGCCGACTTTCGAGATGCCGAAGTCGATGACTTTGACGATGGGGTTTTGCAGATTGCCCACGAGAAACACATTCTCGGGCTTCATGTCCCGGTGGACGACGCCCCGCGCATGGGCCGCTCCGAGCGCGCGGCACACCTGTCGAACGATGCGCACGGCGAGCACGTGCGGAATCCTGCCCGCTCTTTGCAGAAAATCACCGAGCTCTTCACCCTCGAGAAACTCCCCGACGAGGTAAGGTCGGCCGTCTTCGGTGTGGTGCACGTCGTACACGTCCACGACGTTGGGATGGCTGATGCCGCTGGCCGCTTCCGCTTCCCGCTGGAAGCGAGCCACCACATCGGCCTGCCGCGCGTATTCTGCGTGAAGCATCTTGACGGCGAAACGCTTGTTGCCGAGCCGGGTGTGGCGAGCCTCGTAGACCCGCCCCATGCCGCCTTCGCCAACCACCCGCACGATCTGGTAGGCGTCTCCGAGGGTCGCTCCGAGCAGCGGGTCGGCCCCGTCATCGGGCGCGTCGATCAGCGGCGAGGCGTCGCGCGGACAAACTTTGAAATCGGCGGGGTATCGCGCCTTGCACGTCGGACAGGCCTTGGGCAACGCAGCCGACAAGCTGCCGCTGCGCTTGGGCGGCGCGCCGATAGGTCCGCTGCCACTTCCCGGGGTCGGCACCCCCGCCGCCGGCGGCCGGGGCGGATCGGGCACGCGAGCAGGCGGCCCCCCCTCGGTCGTGGGGTGGTCAGAAGCCGTAGCGCTTCTAGGGCCGGTAGCCATGTGGGAACCATCCTAGCACTACCTTGGCGGTCGCAGGCTTCAGGGTTCAGGGCTTCAGGGCGACTGGCCACAAAAAATTCTCCTGGACGGCCTTCCTCCCTGTAGCGCCGTGTAGGCGAGTGGGTCTGCGGCACCAACCGCCACCGCACCGGCCGGCCGCGCGAGTCCGACGGGCAGCTACCTGAACCGCGACCAGCTGACGCTCTGAAGCCCGAATAGCCCTTGACCGTCCGCCGACCTGGCTTATCTTGCCGCCGGCGACGAACCCCCCGGCTCCGCCGCCCAAAACGTCGTATCCATCGCTGTGATCGAGCGCCAGGAGAGGTGATTTTCATGTCGGTCAAAGATATCGTTTTCCGCCAGACTGCCCGTTCCAAGATCCTGAGCGGCGTGAACATGCTCGCCGATGCGGTCAAAGTGACGCTGGGGCCGCGCGGTCGTAACGTTCTCATCGAGCGGACCTACGGCGGTCCGATCATCACCAAGGACGGTGTCACCGTCGCCAAAGAAATCGAGATCGCGCAGAAGCTCGAAAATATGGGCGCGCAGATGGTGTGCGAGGTCGCCACGCGGACGAGCGACAAGGCCGGCGACGGGACGACGACTGCAACGGTGCTGGCTCAGGCCATCTATGGGCAAGGTCTCAAGCTCGTCGAGGCGGGTCACAACCCGATGGACCTGAAACGGGGCATCGATGTCGCGGTCGAGAAGATCGTCACCGAGCTCAAGAAGTTGTCCAAGCCGACGCGCGACAAAAAAGAAATTGGTCAAGTCGCAACCGTCAGCGCGAACGGTGACGCATCGGTCGGCGACATCCTGGCCGACGCCATGGAGAAGGTGGGCAAGGAGGGGGTCATCACGGTCGAAGAAAACCGCGCGATGGATACCGTGCTCGAAGTCGTCGAGGGCATGCAGTTCGACCGCGGTTACATTTCTCCGTATTTCGTCACCGATCCGGAGAGGGTGGTCTGCGAGCTCGAGAACCCGCGCATCTTGGTGCACGAGAAGAAAATCTCGGCCATGAACGATTTGCTGCCGCTGCTCGAACTGGTCGCCAAAGACGGGCGGCCGCTGCTCGTCATCGCAGAAGACCTGGACGGCGAGGCGCTGGCGACGCTGGTCGTCAACAAACTTCGCGGCACGCTCAAAGCGTGCGCCGTCAAAGCTCCCGGCTTCGGCGATCGCCGCAAGGAGATGTTGAAAGACATCGCCGCGCTCACCGGCGCACGTCCCTTCATGGAGGACGTCGGCGAAAAGCTGGAGGCGGCGCGGCTGCAAGACTTGGGCAGTGCGAGGAGCGCCAAGATCGACAACGAGTACACGACGATCGTCGACGGGGCAGGGGACAAAAAGGCGATCAAAGGGCGCATCGAGACGATCCAGCGCGAGATCGAATCCACCAACAGCACCTACGACAAAGAAAAGCTGCAGGAGCGGCTGGCCAAGCTCGCGGGCGGCGTCGCGGTCATCAAAGTCGGTGCTGCGAGCGAGACTGAACTGAAGGAAAAGAAAGCCCGCGTCGAAGACGCGCTGCATGCGACACGTGCCGCGGCCGAGGAGGGCATCGTGGCCGGTGGCGGCGTCGCTCTCTTGCGCGCCCAATCGGTGCTCGACGGCTTCAAGCTCGGCGACGAGCGCGACGTGGGCATCGCCCTGATTCGTCGCGCGATCGAAGAGCCACTGCGGCAGATCGCCAGAAACGCTGGTCGAGATGGTTCGGTCGTCGTCGCCGCCGTGAAGGAGGGGACCGGCGCGTTCGGCTTCAATGCGGCCACCGAGCAGTTCGAGGATCTCCTGGCCGCCGGCGTCATCGACCCGACGAAGGTCGTCCGCATGGCGCTCGAGAATGCGGCCAGCGTGGCCGGCCTGATGCTGACGACCGAAGTGCTCGTGGCCGAAAAGCCCAAGAAAGAGACGGCCGAACGTCCGCAGGGTGGTCCGCCCGGCATGGGTGGCATGGGTGGCATGGGTGGCATGGGTGGCATGGGTGGCATGGGTGGCATGGGCGGCGGCGACTT
>WNGB01006992.1_pt1 | contig 16715 bp, 16 predicted proteins | sample 5400681 | NCBI WGS metagenome assembly WNGB01 (sample SAMN13153367, study PRJNA577476) | soil metagenome | isolation source: 115 cm soil or saprolite under grassland replicate 2 | place: USA:California | collected 2016-06-15 | reverse complement strand
TGTAGAGAAGCTATGGGGGAAGTTCCTTATATTTAAATAGTATATCTAGGCCTAAATCTACATCCTTAAACTATCCAGGTAACTGAAAATTTAACCGCGCCCGCGACAAATTTGACCCTCGTCCCGTCAAATTAACTTATCTTCTCGATCAAAACCCACTATGGATGACCTAAACAGACAGTTTTCCTTAATTCGGCCTTTTGCACTTTCCCCATTGCATTGCGCGGCAAGTTATCTGTAAAGACAATGGATTTGGGAGACTTGTATGGGGCCAGACGCTCACGATGAAACTGATTCGCCCCGATTGAGCACTACCACCGCTGTCACTCGTTCTCCCCACTCACGGTCCGGGCAGCCAATCACCGCGCATGCAGCAATAGATGGATGTTCCGTTAAAACCCGTTCCACTTCGGGTGGATAGATATTCAATCCCCCGCTGATAATCAAATCTTTGGATCGACCGCACAGGGTCAAGTATCCATCAGGCTCGCGAAATCCCAAATCGCCAGTGCGGAACCAGCCGTCGGCGGTGAATGATTCGGATGTCTTTTCTGGTTGTCGCCAGTATCCTTTGAATATGTTTGGTCCACGCAGTTGAACTTCACCGATCTCCTCATTGGGAAGTATCTGGTCTTTTTCTGGATTCACGACTCTTACTTCTACACCAGGTAAAGGAAGACCCACCGACCCAATCCGCCGCTCGCCGTTGAGTGGATTGGAACAATTCATACCTGTTTCGGTCATACCATAACGCTCGAGCAAAGTGTAACCAAACGTCTGCTGAAAACCGATAAATACTTCATCGGGCAAACGATCTGAGCCAGAGGTAATCAGGCGGACGTGAGAGAGATCGAATTCCTTGGCATCAGGGACATCCAGCAATCTCTGATGAATCGTAGGGACAGCCATGAAGACGGTACATCGCCGTTCAACGAGAATTTGGAGAGTCTTGCGTGCATCGAAATCGCGCATCAACAATGTTCTCGCGCCCGCGTGTAGGGCTCCATGCAACGCGACGAATAACCCATGGACATGGAAAATCGGCAACACATGGAGGAGGATGTCTTCAGAACTCCAACCCCAAGCTGTGTGCAAAGATTGGAGATTGGAGATTAGATTACCGTGTGTGATCTCCGCGCCTTTGGGACGCCCCGTCGTGCCACTCGTGTAGATGATTACGGCCGTATCATGGGTGGAGGAAGGGTGAGAAGTTGAGAATTGGTAATTGGTAATTGAGGGTAAGAGGTTGGATATTAGAGATTGAGGGTTGTCGGGATTGAGGAAGATGCATTCCTGCAAATCCGGCAGGACAGGAAGAATAGATTGGACTTTATCTTTAGATGACTCGAGGGCAAAGAATAATTTCGCACCAGAGTCTTCAAGAAAATATTTCAGTTCATCGGGCGGATATGCAAGGTTGAGCGGCAGAGTGATAGCCCCCAGCCGTACAGTTGCTAAATGCAAAAGGATAAACTCCAGGCATTTGGTAAGTTGCAAGGCAACGCGGTCGCCAGGTTGAAGCCCCAGGCTTTGCAAGTAACTCGCAGTCTGCTGGACGAGTTGGTCTAGTTCCGCATAAGTGACGCGCTGAAGTGGTGGATCAATAAATTCTAGTGCGACTTTCTCAGGATATTTTCGGACGTTGTCAGTAAAAGTGTTTAAAAAGGACATAGATTAATTTTAGCTTTTGTGATAATGACTCGATTGCAACTTCGCCAAACGATTAATATCTAGCCTTCAAAAGTATAGCATTATTTTCCTGAGCGGAGCTTGAGGAATATACTGTTCAACGGATAGGGAATTTCTCATAATCTTGATTAATTTTGCTAGGGAAAAGATGAGATATTCAGGAATTCCCTACATCAGACGGGCGTTTCCCCCATTGTAGAGTCTCAAACTTGGAAGTAAATTGATAGCAGACTATTTAGGATAGTCTGACTGCTTCTTACACCGCAACCATACAAGGAAGTTGCGGCACAAGTAAGCAAATGAAAGGAGCTGAAGATGGACCTTTTACAATGGGCAATCGTTGCGTTTGCAGTGGCGATCATTGCAGGTCTTTTCGGTTTTGCGGGAGTCGCACAAGGTGCGGCTTCTGTGGGAAGAGTAATGTTTGGTCTGTTCCTGGTGGTCGCCGTAGCGTTTCTGGTACTGGCGCTCTTGGGTGTCAGCATCCTAGCCCACTAATGCTGCATATTTAATCGTGGGGATGCAACGGATGCTTACAACGAATAAGTCGAGGGATCATCTGTTGGATCCCTCGACTTTGCTTATATCAGCCTCTTAAATTTCTACTATTCAATCAACCTTTTTATTGTTCTGCCGCCAGCGGGGAATACGCAGTGGAATCTTCTCATCTCCCAACTCATGGCAGAGATCTTTCAGTCGTTCCCAAGCACCCTGCCATTTCAGATCACTGAGTTTCTCTTGAAGTGGAACATCTTGGCGTATAGTTGCTAACTCTCGGTAGAGCAAAACCTGCTCCTGGTGTTGCGAGAGACTCGCAGTCAAGCTTGCCGCGCGGCCGGGAGATACAGAGCTTAGTTTCCATTTTTCCGGATCAGTCGGTATCGACTCCAAGTGTTCATAGCGCGAAAGCACAGCAGAAGCAGACTTAGCTCCCCAGCCCGGGACGCCGGGGTAGCCGTCAGCGGAATCTCCTACCAGCGCAAGCCAGTCAGGGATGGATTGTGGATGCACACCAAACTTATCCACTACGCCAGCTTCATCAATGATAATATCTCGCCGGCGATCCCAACATACGATTCTGTTGCCAGAGACTAATTGCGCGAGATCTTTATCTGGTGAACAGATAATGATTTGTTCTACCGACTTGTTCTTGTTGAAGCGTGCTGCGGCGGTACCTAAAGCATTATCCGCCTCAAACTCCACCATAGGCCAGACGGCAACTCCCAATGCAGAAATAGCTTCCTCAGCTAAAGGAAATTGGGCGAGGAGGTTCGGGTCAACTCCCTCACTTGTTTTATATCCGAGGAAAAGTTCGTTGCGGAACGACTCGATAACGTGATCGAAGGCAACGCCAACATGTGTGACTTCGGGACTCATCAATAGCATCAGCAAACTTCTTAAGAGGCCGAGAGTCGCGCCGACCTCGCGGCCATCAGGAGCCTTCTTTGGAGGGGCGCCGAAGTGATTTCGAAATAGTTCGTATGTGCCATCCACTAAGTGAATCTTCATATGCGGCAAATTCTATCATTTGTTATTCGTTTCTATCAGACCTACTGAATACATAAGGTGGTATGTTCATAGCTTTAGCTATGTTGGGATCATATTCATAGTTATTACTTCCTCCTAATGGTGATGGTGGCACTAATGCCAAGCAGGGTTTCATGATCTGCAAGGCCGAGTTGTCATGGTGCAGAAGTCGCAGTCTCATCAACAAAGGTCAGCAACAAGTCGAGAAACTCATCACCATAGTCTGAGACGAACAAGTCAGTTCCGTGCTTATGGGTAGGATACAGCACCATCTCTTTGGGCTCGGAGGCATGTTCGTAATCGAATTTTGTATTGCGAGCGAATTGATCGTATTCCCCTGCGATGAACAGCTTAGGAACGTCATTATCCTCGAGCTTGTGCTTCGCAGGGCCAGCAATGAAGACCAGGCCGATGATCTCCGGCTGATCTGCCAGCCAACCACACGCTCTAGCCCCCAAACTAGCCCCCATACAGATCACCCGTTCAAACCCTGCGCTCCGTAAATGTTCTAACACAGCCTCTGTCTCGTCTTTGACAGCTGCGTTGTACAGCCATGGATAGGTGATAATTGTGTATTTGTCCTTGTCCAAATTCTCATACAGAGGCGCCCACTGACTCTCAGTACCAGTGCTCATGTTAGCGAGGATAATGGCGGTTGCCCCATGACCGCGCACCTGACCGTCAAAACTCCGGCCGTTCCTAATCGTGAGAACGAATGGGCCTTCCTCGAATAGTACTGGTGTTGGGGTGAGCGTTTCGACATGAGTCGGGGAAGAAGCGGGTTCAAGACGAGCGGTTGGGGTGGAAGAGGGCAGCACCTGTGCCGTCTCAACTGGCGGGACTCCCTGAGCTGTCGCGCATCCTGCTGCCAGCAGGCTCACAAGGAACAGAACAGTGCTTGCACGAATACGTTTCATGCGTCATGCTCCTGTTATTGAGTTAAGGCAGATTGTTTCGCTTCAAATCTCCTTATCAAGGATTATAAAAAGGCAATCACAAAAATACTAGAAAAAAACCGACATCTTCATCGGAAATATCCGATATGATGATGAATAAAATCATCCACTTTTTGAGAAAGACTTTTAGGAGTAAGACCAGAAAATTCTTTGATATCCTTGATGAAATGGGATTGATCGGCGAAATTCAAAACATAGGCAATGTCTGAGAGTCGTTTAATCCGTTTCACCTGCATCAGTTTTAATGCCTCCTGAAAGCGTATGGCACGGATGTAAAAATAGGGTGAAAGCCCGATTGCCCGACGGAATCTTCTCTCGAACTGCCGCTCAGAGATTTCAAAATTTCGGAGCAGTTGCATTACTTTTATGGAATGAATATTCCCATGAATCAATCTTACACTTTCTTGAACAAGCACATCCATATTGATATGTTCGAGTTTTGAAATCAAGAAGTCTCTTAGCAAGGCAATGCGCGCTTGTGCATGGTTCACATTGAGCAACTGTTCATTGAGATTCTCAGTGGAAAATTCATTGAGTTCAATTCTTCTGTTGGTAAGTTCCGTTGCGCTGAGTCTAAAGAGGGTATTCCAGGTATACGGTTTCAATATCGCACCTGTTACAGAAAATGACCCTTTGGCCAAAATCAAATTGGGTCGTGTGATTTGCCCATAGACGTATGCAATAGGCAGGGTACCAGTGTGAATCTCATGACCAGAAGCTGTGGGACTGCTTACAAACACCGAATTTCCATTGTGATGCTGAAAAATAATGCCAGGGACCCCATTTACGAATGATGCGATCTCCGTTTCAGGAGTTTCTTCACCATGATGCTCAACAGTCCAGAAATATTCGACATGCTCTTTCAGGACTTCTGGCGCGGGGAAAAGATTGATTGCCACTTTCGCCGATACCTTTTTCAGATGCTCACTTATAAGATAACTGTAAAACGCGATTGGGGCCAGAGCAAAGGCCAATTTTCAATTATTCAATGGTACCACTTTTGACTTTTCGTTGAGCAATCAATAAGAAGCGGTATGCTGCCTCTAGGATGGCGGGATGTTCTGGTTGCGGTGCAGAATGTTGTGTGGGTCATATCGCCTCTTGAGCATCTGGAGGCGGTCGAACGTTTCAGCTCCGAACGCAGCGCGTACACGCTCGATCGGCTCATCAGCCTGCATGTAGTTGACATATCCTCCGCCGCTGAACGACCACGGTTCAACAGCCGTTGCAGTCTCACGAGCCCAGCCAATCTGTTCGGCGTCGAGACCAGGATCCTGCCAGGTTGCCATCGCGCTGATGTTGAACGCGGCGTGGCGAAAGCCGACGGCCCCAACAGGCGCGTCAGCATCCTTCGGCGCGCCGTGCAGAGATTCGATCAAGATCACCCCGGGCGGACGACCCAGCGCGACAATACGCCTGAGCAGCTCATCGAGCAATTGATCGGGGAACTCGCGCACGAAGTGCCCTTTCCAGTATTGTCGGTTCTCGCCGTATACTGGGTTGTATATGCGCTGCTGATCGAGAAATGTATGTTTGCGCACGCTGTCGTCTATGAGCCCTGACGCCGAGCGTAGCACCCGCAGTTCGTCGGGATCCCCCTTCGAGCCTGTGTAGCACGGCGCGATGGCGAGTACTGGTGCGAGGGACCCGTCCATAGAAAGCTCTGCCTGGCAACTGAGATCATGGGGAGAACGTGCAGCAATGTCGCGAAAGTGGCGAAGTGCTTCACGGACGCCATTCCCGCTGTACCGAAGCAAGCCACCCACGACACGTTCGAGTGGATGCAGGCGGAATTCCAACTGTGTCACCACGCCAAAGTTGCCGCCTCCACCGCGAAGTCCCCAGAGGAGGTCCACATTCTCGTCTGCATTGACGTGAATTACGTCCCCGTCCGGAGTGACAACATCTGCACCGATGATGTGGTCGCAAGTCAGACCGTATTGCGCCGTCAAGTGGCCGATGCCTCCACCGAGGCTTAGCCCGACCACGCCGGTGGAGCCGACAATGCCTCCAGGCGTGACGAGTCCAAAAGCCTGAGTCGCCGAGTCGAAATCGAGCCATGTCGCGCCGCCGTCAGTGCGAGCGATCCGCGCCTCGCTATTCACTTCAACCCTGCTCATCAGTGAGAGGTCGATCACGAGCCCACCGTCACAGACGCAGTGGCCGGCTGGATTGTGTCCGCCTCCGCGCACGGCCACCTCGAGTTCGTGCGCTCGCGCGAAATCGAAAGCAACCGCGACATCATCAGCGCCAACACAACGCGCGATCACTGCCGGCCGGCGGTTGACGAGCGCATTGTAGCAGCGACGTACTGCATCGTATTCAGCATCCGCGAGGCCAACAACAGTGCCCGCCAGCGAACGCCGCAGATCATCTAGGCTCTTCTCTGATAGAACTTTTTCGTCATCCCCCTTTTGAGGATCTGCATTCAAATTGGATTTGGGGTTAATCATCTTTTCTTGTGCTCTTAAGCGAGAAAGAATTTCTCAAGCACTGGCGTGAGCGCGTCAGGTGTTAAGGTATGAAATTGACCTTCCAAGGTTTGTCGCTCGGCACGTGGTAAAACCTTGATAATGGCTTCGGCCGCATTACGTGACCATGCAGGGCCATCACCAGCGTATATGACTAAGGTTTGTATCGTGACAGCCTTCCAACGGTCAGATGGTAGTGGGCTGCCTCGCATCGTGCCATCCATGATCATTGCATCATATACCAGCGTGTGTGCTACCTCTTCAACCCCTGGCCAGAAGGGCTGTGTGCGCATGCCGGCAACCATGTCCGCAGGCATCAGAGAGCCTTTGGTCATGAACAGCTCAGTTGCGTCTCCCCTCCGACTGGAGGCGATCATATCTTTCAACTGGTTGACCATGTTTTCGGGGACAGGGGCACGGCTGTCATCGACGACAAAAGGCGGTTCGTAGATAGCTAGTTTCGTGATGTTCGAGCCGTGCGCCGCCGCATCCAGCGTCAGTACGCCGCCAGATGATCCGCCAAAGACGAAGGCTGATCCTCCTGCTTCCTGAATGAGTGCTTCAATGTCTTCAATTTCGCGCTCAACCGCGTAAGGCTGAGTATCGCCACTTTCTCCACGTCCACGGCGATCGTAGTTATAGACCGTGAAGTGCTTCGAGAGCGGTTCGGCATAGGCACCCATTGCCAATCGATCCTGAAAGGCGCCAGCAACGAGGATCAGCGCCGGTCCTTGGCCTGTTTTATCATAGGTGATTTTGGTTCCGTCTTTTGAGAATGCCGCCCCCATCTTACTTCTCGTTTTCATTTTTTGCAGGCTGATAAGTGAGGATCACTACACCTGTACCGGTCACTTTTGAATCTACCAATTTCAGTCTCTTCAGGTCGCCGTCGTTGAAGAAACGCTTTCCTTTGCCTACAACAACAGGATGGACCATGAGCTTAAGCTCATCGAGCAGGTCCTCTTGGAGCAAAGATCGAACAAGTGTAGGGCTGCCACCCACCCCTATATTCTTTCCAGGTTGCTTCTTCAGCTTGGTAATTTCTTCCACTAGTTTGCCTTTGATCAATGTTGGCTTCTCCCATTTCCCCCACTCGACATTATCTAAGGTCGTTGAAACAACATACTTGGGCATGTTGTTAATATGACTTGCATACGGTTCATCAGTAGACGTCGGCCAATACGGTGCCCACTCCTGATAGGTCACTCGCCCGAGGAGCATGGCATCCTCTGCGTCCGTCTGCGATGTAATGTCCGCTAGCATGTCATCATCCATGACATCGAATTGCCACTCATTGGGAGCTTCTACGACGCCATCCAGTGACATAAACAACCACGAGGCTACTTTTCTCATATTGGTTCTCCTTTTACCGATAATTGTTAACACTTCAATGATAAATCAGGGAAATGACGTTGTCTTGAACAAAAGCGACATCTGCTCAGGCTCACTTTTACGAATGATTTGGGTAGGCGTTTTCCCAATCAAGTATTTCAGCGCCCTGGTCAGGTGTGCCTGATCGGCATAACCAGTCAAATCAACCGTGTCGAGGATCGAGACGCCTCCTTGTAAGAGCATCGTTGCATATCTGGCGCGTTCGATTTGCCGGATAGAACCCTGTGTCAACCCGGTAGCTTGCAGGAAGCGCCGTTGTACAGAGCGCGGCGACAATTCCTGTGGTTCGTCTCGCAACGCGGACTCCACGACTGGATCGCGAACCAACAAACCTTCCCGCACTAGCCGGTCTACAAAAGTGTCTGCATTTCCATAATTGGGGAATTGCCAGGCAGAACCATTCAACCAAAAAGATTTGCTTGATGCGTCAGGCAAGTCCACGTCTCCATCTACGAGATTACTTGCGGGCAGAGAGGGCATTACTGTGCCATGCTTGAAAATGATGCCAAAAAACTCACCACCCACAAGAGTGACGTGTAAAGGCGTTGCTTTCGTCTCTGGTCCCCGTACTGTCATGGTTGTCTCGCCATTGTATCTCGATACGACCATCTCCCACTGGCTCGCGGCAACAGAGAGAAAATCGCCAGTACGTTCACTGTGCGTCCGCCAGATCCGTTCAACAAAAGACGAGTCCGATAACCTTTCCTCAAAGTTAAAGATCATGCTTTTACCTCCGATTGTTTAGAGGTTGTGACTTCATCGCTGTCACTTTTACCATGGCGTTGATCCTTTAGGCAGAAATGTTTATGCTCACTTCGCCTCTGGCATTGGCGTATCGAGAAATGCCTCGATCATCGAAACCAACCAATCGACGCGGTCTACAACAGTCACGTGCGATGTGCCGGGCAGCACCGCGAGCTGTGAATTTGGAAGGCCAGCGGGGGTATCACCGAAGACGCCTCCACCCAGCAATCGAAACATCTCCACGGCGTGCTCGGGGCGGACGAGATCAGAATCTCCAATGACGAGCAAGGTCGGTGCTTTAATAGAGCGGATGGTCTCGGCGGGAAAATCTTTGGTTTGCCGATCCATCTGTGTCTTCTTCGCAAACAGTGTGGCAAAATTTTCCGGATGCGGCGCTATCCGAGTGTACTCGTCATGCCACGGCGAACCAAACATCATTTCAGGTTTCATCTCCGCCAGGCCGTCCATCAGTCCAGGATGGATGCCGCTCATAGTGTAGGTGACTGAGGCAAGCACGAGTTTGCGCACCACTTCTGGATGCCGTATGACGAGATGCAGGGCAACGCCAGCGCCCATGCTGAAGCCAAAGATATCGGCTTGTTCTATCCCCAATTGCGGGAGCGCGGCGGCCACATCATCCGCCATTCCTTCAAGGCTCAACGGACGATCGATGTCCGCCGTGCGCCCATGTGCCTGCAACTCGAAGGCGATCACCTGCCGGGTTTTGGCAAGGCCGGGCAGAATCTTGGCAAAAGAGGTGCCGATGGCTGAGAACGCGCCGTGCAACAAAACCAGAGGCTGACCCTTGCCGTGGATCTCGTAATACATCCTGAGGCCGTTCACAGAAGCGTAACCATGCGTACTCTTTTCGGAACGAGTTGTTGTAGATTTAGTCTGCTTATTATTTTTCATAAGGATGTCTCTTTGGAGTATTTGTCAGATTGGTAAATAACAGCCATCTGAACCGAACATCTTTGACTCTACCAGTTTTAGGGAGGCCCTTTCATCATACCATCCATGAGAGGAACTTGGTTACACCTACTTTTCTCTTCTTGACTCTCCTTGGGCACACTTTGAGTACCTAGATCCTTTCAACAAAAGATGAGTCCGATAGTCTTTTCTCAAAGGTAAAGCTCATACTTCCGCCCGCTTTGTATCAGACTTTAAGATTTCAGGTAATAAGTGACGATGTCCTTTCCAGAAGAGGAACATAATCAGAATGCCCAAACTGCCTGCGAATGCGACATAGGCAGCCGGAAACCCGGATTGATCGGCAATCAGACCCAGAGTCGGCTGGCTGATCGCGGCAATCACAGTGTTCATCAGCGAATTCATAGAAATGATCGTCGCCCTCACAGCATCGGATACCTCATTCTGAATCCGACTCAACAGGATTGGGTGTATCACGGACGTGAAGAAACCGATCACGGCAATGAATACCAGTACCGGGAGTTTTTGAAACACTGCTAGCAGGATCAAGCTGGCAAAGATAAGCAGCGGGGTAGTGTAAATGAGTCGTCCTTCGCCAAAGAGCGACTTAAACCGGCCTGACAAGTTTGAACCCACCATATTCGTAAGCTGCACAGCCATTACGAGCAGTCCGATCCCGGCAAGCGGGACACCTAATGATAGGGCCTGCGGCTGCAAGAATAACGTCTCGGTAATGAAGGAGGCCAGTGGCACAAGAGCCAAATACATCATAGGATAAAGGAGTGTAGGTCGAGCGCGCATCAGGGCGAGCGACTGACGTAGAATCGTGCTAAAAGATTTTCGTACCTGCCCGCCTGATTTTTCCTCCGTCTGAGGTTCTTTGAAGGTCAGGACAACTCCCAGCATAATGAAGAGACTTAGGCCACATACGAGCATGGGCAGTATCAAATTGATGCTGGCAAGCAGACCGCTCGCCACACTGCCCAGCGCCAAAGCACCTTGAAAGGCTGCGCCCGCACGCCCGACCAGGCGTGTGTAGTCCTCCGCGCGTCCCGCTAACTGCACCGATTCATAGAATAAAGCATCCTCTGCTCCGGAGAGGAATGTGAAGCCAACGCCCATACCGAAATAAGATACCATGATGAGTGGCAATGTCGGAGCAAACGTCCACCCCAGAATGCCCACACTTAAGAGGGCTGCCCCGGCAGTTAATGATGTCTTTCGACCAAACCTATCTGCAACGATGCCTGTTGGCACTTCGCCGAAGGCGGCTGCGACAAAGAACATCACATCGACCAACGATGCCTGGGCCAGATTCAAGCCGCGATGCTGCGTTAGAAAAATCACCCACATCGCCCCGATCAGCCCGAAACCAAAACCCTTGAGCGCCGTGTACAGGAAGTATCGAGGGATGTTCGAAGCAAACTGATTGGTCATTAGTATTCTTCTGCTGTGTTGGTTAATCAACAATATAGCCGCATGTGGCGTTGGCAATCACTCCCGTCATCGCGCTGGCATAATCTGAAGCCATTAGGGTTGCTACATTCGCCACTTCAGCCACACTGGGCAACCGCCTCAACAAGGTCTCACTACCCGAAGCGGCCAAAATTTCCTCGAGTGATTTGCCTGTAGCCTTGGCATGAAGCTTTAGTGTTTCCTGAACATCCGGCGTATCAGGCGATCCCGCCGATCCTACAACAACGAGTCGGATGCCATACGGCCCAAGTTCCGCCGCAAAAGTGCGCCACAGACCTTCAATCGCCGCACAGGCCACATCGAATCCACCAACGTTGGAAAAGGCTCTCCGGGCGGGACCACCAGTAATCGTCATGATTACCCCTGAACCTTGTCCGATCATACGGCGCGCCACCGCCCGTGCAGTCAGAAACTGAGTCCTTGTGGCAATTGTGATCGGGCGGGTGAAATCCCCGAGCGACATCTCGTGCAGTGGCTTGCCTTGAACATCCTGCATGCCAATGGCATTGAACAGGATATCAATGCTCACGGTCTTCTCAGCTACTTTAGCGATGTGCTCATCGACAGCCTGCTCGTCAAACGCGTCAACCTGCGCAGCCTCCGCCACACCTCCGTTGGTGGAGATTTCCTGGGCTAATGCCTCGACCTTTGTGAGAGTGCGTCCCGCGAGAAATACTTTTGCCCCTTCGCGGGTAAAGACGCGGGCTACAGCACCACCGACAGCTCCTCCTGCGCCGTAGATTACAGCATTTTTATTTTGTAATAACATTTTCTAAGCTCCCTTGTTTTTTAGATGGGCAGGATCGCTTTTTACCTGTTGAATTTCGAGCTCAACCCAGCTACCTTATAAAGCCATTACTACTAGTGCTATCTGACAGGCAGACCAGTTCTGTTTCGCCAAAATTGCAGAAGAGGCTAGAATGCAAGCACAGCGTTTAGTAGCTTGGCGGCCGTCGGAATTCACCGGTCACTTCCGATATAGCTTTTGCAATCGCCAATAAACGCGATTCATCCCAGCGTTTGCACACGATCTGTATCCCGATGGGTAAACCCTCTTGATTCAGTTTATACGGCTGCACAATTGCTGGGTGACCAGTGTAATTGAACAAAGTGCTATGGGCACTTACCATCCAGTATTCCACTTCCCGACCGTCCACAAGCAGCGGCGTTCCAGTTTCACAATGTGGAAACGCGGTGACCGTAGATGGCGGACACAGAAGCAAATCCCACTGATCGAAGAACTGCTCCCAGGCGATAATAGACTGGTCACGCCGGTGAAGCGCTTCAAGGTATTGGTCGAGGGTGATTGGAGGTTTATTCTCTTCCGGCTGGAATGCTCCAACAATCATTCCAATTAATTCGCCCGCGCTGGATAGTTCCTGAATGAAATCCAACTTAGGCAGAGTTGCTTCTTCGACAATTGCGCCTAAACGACCCAATTGCTGTGCTAGTTCTTCCACCGCATCACGAATATCAACAGCGACCGGAAAACCTGGAAAGGTTGGGGCAAAGGCGATACGCAGATCCTTCATTTCAAGTTCTGGCATATCGTCAACCGGCACAGGCTTTACTTCCGTGTCGCGCCCATCCGGTCCTGCGATGATGCGGTAGAGCAATTCCAGGTCCTCGATAGTACGTGCCATAGGTCCAATACAGGACATGATGCGGACACTGCGCGGTGTAGAGAGACCCGGGATTAAGCCAGATAATGAGACGCGTTGCTCGGTTGGCTTTAGACCATATAGGCCGCAGAAATGTGCTGGAATTCGGAGCGAACCAGAAAGATCGGTGCCAATTTCAAACGGTGTCATACCGGAAGCCAATGCCGCGGCTGCGCCGCCACTGGAGCCGCCTGGCGTGCGCTCGATATTCCAAGGATTATTGGTGCGACCAAAAATGGGATTATTAGATTGTGCAGGGTCAGCTAACATCTCGGCTACATTCGTTTTGCCCATGAGAACGCCGCCTGCAGCTTTGAGGCGTGCAGCAATAGTGCTATCTTCTTTCGGCACATGATCCAACGCTGGGAACCCAGTTGTAGTACGCATGCCTGCCGTTGCATGGGCATCTTTCAGTGTAAAAGGCACGCCATGCAGCCGCCCCCAAACTTCATCGCGCGCCAGCGTTTTATCCGCTTCCCGCGCGCGCTCACGTGCGCCCTCAGCATCTATGGTAACGATGGCATTCAGGACAGGATTATGTCTTTCAATCTGCGCCAAATGCGCTTCCAACACTTCTGTAGCTGAAATATCCCCTGACCGGATGGCGGCAGCCAACTGTGTTGTACTGGAGAAAACCATATCCCTCATGATTACTCCTTGTGATGTTTGAATCCACAAGTAGAAGCTGCCCGTCCGCGGTCAAAATGACTGTGAGCGGAAGCTATCAGCATCATACCCGCTTAAGGTATAGCACCGTCGGATCAGTCGCTGCAAACGGAGAGGTGAAGCTGACAGTCCCTGGGCTCTCGACGGTTACATCGCCAGCGTTTTTCGTCTCGCGGTTGTTGACGCCGAACCACTCGACTGTGTAGTTGCCTGCGTCTAATGTCACAGTGAACGGCTCAGCAGTGTCATTGGGTTGAAGCACAAGATACTCTTTACCAGAGTTCGCCAGCGCGAATCTAGTCGATGTCAGGTCACTGCGCGGTTCCATCTCGATGAGATTCATCTTCTGCGCGTAACGCAGGGTGTCGCCCATCGCGTAACGGGCTGCTTCGAAGGCCTCGTACGGCGGGACACCTGGACCTCCCGATGAGGGGTCAGGTGGGTTCACGCCAGCGATGATCCCAAAGTCCATCAGGATCGGGTGGTGGCCGCGTAGGAATGACTTCCAGGCCCACAGCGCATCACCCTTGCCTGGGGCGTAGTGGTCGGTATCGGTGATTACAACCTTTCTGCCATCGCTGGCGGGTGGGTTCTCGAACCAATGCGACGATGGAGCGCCAGGAGCCATTGGGTGGCGGCCCTCGGTAAAGATCTCGTCATCGTAGCCGGGCGAGATCCACTCGGCCTTGCTCTGAAACAGCGGATCGTTGACCTTGGTCTGATCCGCGACTGGGAACTGCATGGTCATCCCTATAGGATGCTTGTCGTACCCCTGCTGCTGCTCGTGATGCTTGACAACATCGATCACCCAATATTGCCACTCGGTGGAGTCGCCCCAATCAGGCACATCGGAAAATCCCATCATCTGGGCGAAATTCTTGTCGACAGTCCCGCCGCCGGACGATTCGTTTGCAACCTCCCAAAGAACGTGCGGCAGGTCATGGAGGGTATCGACGACCTTATGGATGTACAACTCCTGGAGCACCTGGACGCGCGGGTCGAGCGGCAAGACCTGGTAATCGACGATCGACTTGATCGCGACGCCATTGACATTGTTCGCGCCGAAGAACGGATGACCTTCGACGTTATCTGGCACGGGGCTGAGGTGGAGAGCCCAACCGTCGAAAAACATGACCGCGACGTAGATGCCATCATTGCCCGCGGCGACGACACGGTCGCGGAGTCGGTCAAAATAGGCCTGGTCGAACGAGTCAAGGTCGAACCTTGGTTTGCCGTCTTTTGCCTCTCCGGGCCCGGTTCGCGGCCACGGCTGTGGCGTCATGCAAAGGTGAAAGCCGCCTCCAGCAGCCTGGGACTTGAACTGCTCCCAGCGCCAAAGCCGGATAAAGTTGTGGCCGTGCTCCTTGAGGAAGTCCAGATATGCCTCATAGTCCACCTGCTCTGGGGTCTCAGAGCAATCCGAGCCAGGCCCCATGCCGTCATGGAAGTTATTCCAGATGTGCGAACCGGTCAGGTAAATCGCTTCTTTGTCTGCGGCGTTGTCGGATGCGACCGTGAAGTAGCGCGGGTTGGCCTCTGAAACTATCAGGGGTCCAGCGGCAGATCTTCCATTCTTATTTTTTAGCATCATTTTGAGATTTCCTTCTTTGAATTTTGGTTCTGTGCCCAAGTGTTTGAACAAACTGATACTGCTCACCAAGCAATATGGGCACAAGGTGAATATATATATTGTCGACAACTTCAGTTTTGATGTACTGCCGTACTCAAGCCTCTTCTTGTGGAAGAAGATACCGGGGTCCCAACATAATCATAAGTACACTCGCTATCAGGTCTGTAATCAGCACGATCAGTGATATACCTAAAAACGATGGACCCCGCACTTCACTACCGTTTACCTCAAAAAGAAGATTACTTCCCACGAGCAGCACGAATAGGAGAGGTAATGGAAGCAACCACGAACAAATGAAGACTAGTATCCGCCGTCTGTTTGCAATGGCACGGAAGGCAGCAATAACTGGTGGTAAGCCTATAAGAAAGACAATCGCCGCTACGACAGGTCGGCTAGACACTCCAAACCATTGTTCTGCAAGTACCAACTCGTCGCCGCGCCCGGTCAAAGTTTGGATAGCGCGCAGGTGTGCAAAACTTGCAAGGATGAGGGCATAGGCGAACAGCTTATACTTTGAAGAACGCAATAGAAACATACCAAACCAAGCCAGACCATAAGTCAACGCCGGTCCTGAGAGTGTCACAATGGTAGGGAATAAACAGGGCTCTCTTGTGGTCGTAACAGTAAATGTCATGCTCCCAAACCCGCCACATAATACTGCGCCGACAAGATGTCGCACTAACTGATGTGCTTGATAGCAGAGAAATGCAAGCAACAGGAAAATAGCAATATGAACTAAACGATAAGGGACTCTAACTTTCATGGTTACTGGGTAATGTCGTACTTCAAGTGCCTAAGCCGTGGCAAAGCTTGCAGCCATCCTATCTAGGCACTGCTCCAAGCCCATTTTGGACATTTCCATCATTTCACCCACGGTCCAGTCGTATTCCGTAACAGTCATTTCCGTCTTGCTGCTCAAGGCCCTAAAAGTTACAAGATTACGCACACCCTGCGGGGCATCCGGAGGCAGGCCATGTAGAACAGGGTCGGCCATATTGCCATCCTTGTCGGCGAAGTTCTGGATGAATTCGAACTGCTGCATTGGCACAATTTTCTGGTAGGTCCACGTATTGTACATTTCTTTACCGCCAAATTCCTTTGGTGCACACATGCATACGAGTGACTTTCCGCCTTCACGAAAATCCATCTTGGCCAGGGTGCAAGTAAAGCCAGTCGGTCCCCACCACTGCATCACGTATTTGGAGTCGGTCCAGGCCTTCCATACCTGCTCAATTGGCGCGTCAAAAACACGAGTAACTATTACATCCTTTTTCTTTATACTTTGTGTTGTGTTATCTGACATTCTTATATCCTTTACTAACGTTAGTTATTCCTCTGAAGCGAATAAGCGATTTCAAGGTCTTTTATGATAAGTATGGGTCGTACCGCTGTGTAGCTTACTTTACAACGCGGAACGCAAGATGGGTGACACCGGGGGCTTCGATCACTCGTATGCTTTCCAATTCGATTGACTCTGTACCCAGATGATCGAACAGCCGGACACCACTGCCAAGCAGGAGAGGCACCAAGTCGATATATATTTCGTCCAGCAGCCCCGCCTTGAGGCACTGCT
>WNGB01006781.1_pt1 | contig 16722 bp, 17 predicted proteins | sample 5400681 | NCBI WGS metagenome assembly WNGB01 (sample SAMN13153367, study PRJNA577476) | soil metagenome | isolation source: 115 cm soil or saprolite under grassland replicate 2 | place: USA:California | collected 2016-06-15 | reverse complement strand
ACGAGCCCGGCCGGGAGGTCTCGCAGGCCGGCATCCGGCACGTCCTCCCAGGCGCTCCGTGAGAGCAGCAGCGGATGGAGCCGCACTCTGCCGTAGGTGGCTGCGACCCGCTCGCCGGCGCCGGCACGCCAGGCGACGACGATCCTGTCGATCGCGCGTGGATCGATTCCCGGGCCGTCTCCCAGGACCACCACGGCCGCCTCGACCTCGTCGCCGAGCGCTGCGAGCCCGCATCTGAGCGAGGCTCCCGGGCCGCGCTCCCACTCCGGGCAGTGCACGATGCGGGCGCTGCTCTCCACGTCGTGCGCCCCGAGCACGACGACGATCTCGTCGACCTCGGCGCTCTTTCGGACACGCTCCAGGACCGGCTCGAGCAGCACCGCCTGCTTCGGCGAGCCGTAGCGCGTCGACGCGCCCGCCGCCAGGACGACCGCCGCGATCAAACGAGCGTCATGCGCAGCACGACGATCCTGCGCGTCGGCTTCTCGGTGACGCGGTTGCCGAGGCGGCCGATGCGCTCGACGACCTTCAGGCCCTTCGTGACGACACCGAGAATGGCGTAGTCAGGGGGCAGGCCGGCGTCTGAAGCCGTGACGATGAAGAACTGGCTGCCGGCGGCGCCGCGCGGCTCGGTGGGCGCCTTCGCCATCGCGACAACGCCCCCGGTGTAGAGCGAGTTTCGTGGCGGCACGTCCACGACGGTATAGCCCGGCCCGCCTGTTCCCGTCGCCGTCGGGTCGCCGCCCTGGATGACGAAGCCCGGGACGATCCGGTGGAAGACCGTCCCGTCGAAGAAGTGCCGCCGCACGAGCGCGGCGAACGACGAGGTCGTGCACGGGGAGTCCTCGACGTCCAGGCGGATCGCAAAGCGTCCCAGGTTCGTGAGCACGTCGACCGTGGGCGGCCGCTTCGGATCGAGCAACGGGAACGTGACCTTCGCGCCCGTTGTGGAGCAGCGCTCTTGCCCCGTCTTCGCCTTCCCGCCCCCGCCGCCGCATCCGACGAGCGCGAGCACGCCGAGAATCAGCGACAGCCGCGCAGCTCGCGCCACAAGGACGTCACGTTGTCGACGTTCCTTCGAGGGCGCGCCGGACGAGGGCGCGCGCGATCTCGACCTTGTAGGCCGTGCCCGGAAGCGGCGTGGCGTCCTCGAGTGCCGCAGCGGCGTCGAGCGCCCAGGGAATCGGAGCTACCCCGGCGAGGGCGATGCGAATGCCCGCGGCCGTCTTGGCGGCCGCGACCCCGACAAGCGGGAATGCCCATTTCCGCCGGTCCATCGCCTTGAGATACGTCGACGCGTCCGGCGTCGGTACATCGAGCTCGAGGATCAGCTCGTCGGGCGCAAGAGTCGTGGTGCTGCGGTCTTCCGGGCTCGGCAGACGGTAGAGCTCGGCGACAGGAAGCTCCCGCCGTGTCGTTCGCAACGTCGCGCCCAGCGCCAGTAGTGCGGCCGCAACGTCCGAGGGATGCGCCGAGGCGCAGAGCTCGTTGCCGAAGATCGCGTGCTCGCGATGTGCGCCGTCCTTGGCGAAGCACCGCTCGCCGCCGTGTAGCCAGCAGTCGAACCCCAGGCGCCAGTACCAGCAGCGCGTCGCCTGGAGCAGGTTCCCGCCGATCGTCCCCATCGAGCGGAGCTGGGGTGAGGCGGCCAGCCCGCATGCTTCACGAAGCGCTTGAGGGATTCCCGCGTGCGCTTCGAGCTCCCGGAGCGTCGTGCCTGCGCCGATGACCCAGCCGGTCGCATACGCAGTGGCCACGGCGGTAATCCCGCGCGGTACCGCTTCGCCCACGTGCACGAGCGTGTCCGCCCGGACGAGCCCGTCCCGCAGCAGCGGCACGAGCTCCGTCCCTCCGGCGAGCGCGACTGAGCCGTTCCCGAGCGCCGCAGTCGCGTCGTCGGCGCTAGACGGCCGCAGGAGCTCCATGCCGCTCCTTCTGCCTTGCCTCGGCTTCGTGCAGTGCGCGGAGCATCTCTTCCCGCGTGATCGGCAGCGACCGGACGTCCGCGCCCGTTGCATCGCGGATCGCGTTCGCGATCGCCGCGGCGGTCGGGATGATCGGCGGTTCGCCCAGTCCTTTCGAGCCGAGGTTCGTCAGGTGCGGATCCGGGATGTCGACGAGCTCGGTCACGATCTCGGGGACGTCGGCGATCGTCGGCATCCGGTAGGCGTCCAGCGTGCGGGTGAGGATCGAGCCCGTCGCCGGGTCGACGATCCGCTCCTCCGAGAGCGTGTGGCCGATCCCCTGGATGATCCCGCCCTCGACCTGGCTCGACGCGCCGAGCTGGTTGATCACGCGGCCGACGTCGTGGATCGCGACGATCTTGTCGACCCGGACTTCGCCGGTCTCGACGTCGACCGCCACCTCGGCGACCTGCACGCCGAAGGTCAGGACCTGCATCCCGGCCGGGTTCGGCCCGCGCGCGCCCTGGCCGAGGATCTGGCCGTCCTCGAGCAGGCCGGTGATCTCGGTCAGGGGCCAGGAGCTGCCGTCGCCAGAGACGATCCGGCCGTCCTTCAGGTCGAGCACGCGCTCCTCGAGATGGAAGCGCTGCGCAGCGATCTCGATCAGCTGGCGCTTCGCATCGGCAGCTGCGGACCGCACGGCCGGGCCCATCGACGGAATCGTCGAGGAGCCGGCCGAGATCGAGGCGAACGGTCCCCGTGAGGAGTCGCCAAGCGACACCTTGACGTGCTCGAGTGGAACGCCGAGCTCCTCGGCCGCGATCTGCGCCATCGCCGTGCGTGTGCCGGTGCCGATGTCCTGCATGGCTGTCACGACCTGCGCCCGCCCGTCCGCGCCGACGCGGATCCACGCATACGAAGGCGGGCCGCCCCCGCCGTACCAGATCTGCGAGGCCAGGCCGATCCCGTGCTTCCACGGACCGGAGCTGCGGGCGCGGACCTCGTCGCGCTTCGCCCAGTGCGGCTCGGCACGCCGGTAGCACTCCTCGAGGTTCTTGGAGGAGAACGGCCGGTCGTCGACGCGGTCCGAGCTCGCGTAGTTGCGACGGCGTAGCTCCAGCGGATCGAGCTCGAGCTTTGCGGCGAGCTCGTCGAGCAGGCATTCGAGCGCGAACGTCCCCTCGACGAAGCCCGGTGCGCGGAACGCGGCCATCGGGGGCAGGTTCAGCTTCGCAGGGTACTGAACGGTGCGCACGTTGTCGCACGCGTACAGCATCTTCATCGGGCCTTCCGTCGACGCGGACCAGCCGGAGAGCCCGATCGCGTTGATGAACTCCCCGCCGAGCGCGACGAGCGTTCCGTCCGACTTTGCTGCGGCTGTGAGTCGCTGGATCGTCGCGTTGCGGTTGCCGGCGGCGATGTTCTCCTCGCGCCGGGTAAGCGCGCACTTGACTGGCCGGCCGGTTCGCTTCGCGAGCTCGGCCGCGATCGGCGTGTAGTCGCCGTGGCCGTTTTTCGAGCCGAAGCCGCCGCCCATGGCGTGGCAGACGACGCGCACCTTGTCCGGCGGCAGGCCGAGCGTCTCGGCCATCGACTCGCGGACGCCCCAGATGTACTGGGTCGAGATGTAGATGGTGATGCCGTCGTCCGCCCAGTGGCAGACGGCCTGGTGCGTCTCCATCGAGTTGTGCAGGACGACCTGCGTGCGGTACTCGGCCTCGACCGCGACATCGGCCTCGGCAACGCCGCGTTCGAAGTCGCCGCGTTCGTACGACTTCACGTCGGAGACGAACGACTCCTGCCGCACCGCCTCGTCGGGATCGAGCAACGGCTCGAGCACCTCCCAGTCGACCTCGATCTTCTGCAGTGCGGCCTGCGCCTGACCGAACGTCTCGGCCGCGATCGCCGCGACCGCCTGGCCGACGTGGCCGGGCTCGTCCTTGAGGAGGTCGAGTTCCATCGGCCCGAGCACTGCGCGGACCCCATGGGCGGCCCTGGCGGTGTCGAGGTTGATCCTTGTTACACGCGCGCGCGCGTAAGGGCTGCGCAGAACGGCCGCGTGCAGCATCCCCGGCAGCTGCAGGTCGGCGGTGTACGGCGTCTGACCGCGGGCGCGGTCGAGCCCGTCCACGCGCGGCACCTCACGACCGACGGTCGTGAGTGGGCCTGCCGGCCACTGGTCGAGCGCATCCTCGTCGACCACGATCCAGACGTCCTCGTAGCGACCTTCGACTTCCTTCTCGGTTCGAATCAGTCTCGCCAAGTGCTGATGGCCTCCTCGATCTTGGGATAGGTGCCGCAACGGCAGAGATTCCCGGACATGGCATGTCGAATCTCGTCCTGTGACGGTGTGGGGTTCGCCTCGACGAGCGCGGCGGCCGAGACGATCTGTCCCGGCGTGCAGAAGCCGCACTGAACCGCGTCCGCCCGAACGAACGCGTGCACGAGCGGATGGTCGCGCAAGCCCTCGATGGTGGTCACCTCACGTCCGTCAACCGTGTGCACGAGCGTGATGCACGCGAGAGTCGGCACGCCGTCAAGCAGCACGGTGCACGCGCCGCAATGACCCTCACCGCACGCGACCTTCGTGCCGGTCAAGCCCAGATCCTCACGCAACACCTGCACGAGCGAGCGCCCGACGGGCGCATCGAACTCGTACCCGTCGCCGTTGATGAGCAGCTCAGGCAGGCGTCGTCACCGCCACGATGTCCGCGAGGTGGATGAGGCGGAAGGTTGCGCGCGTGTGCGCGATCCGGTCCTGGTCGTCCCCCTCTTCCGGGAGCGCGCGCCACATCGCCTGCGCCGCGATCAGGAGCTCACGGATCTGCTCGAGCTCCTCGCGATGGCCGTTGGAGCGGTCGTCGCACGCATTCAGCGCGAGCCCGAGCACCCCGACGCGGTCGGGCTGTCTCGTCCAGAGCAGTGGGGTCGCCATCGAGAGGTACTGGTGGATCCGCGCGAGCGCCATCGGCTGCGAGAAGGTTTCGAGCCCCTGCGGTGCGGACGGCTCGACCGGCGGCTCGCCCGCTGCGATCCGATTGGCGTTCCCGGCGAGCACGCCGCGCACCTGGTCGTCGGACATCTGCGCCAGCCGCGCGGTGCGAAGCGAGATCAGCAGCGAGGCCGGCTGTTGTCCGTACGGGTAGTCCGACGCGTAGACGACTTGCTCCGGCCCGACGAGGCGATAGAGGCCGAGCAGGTCGAGCGGGCTCCAGACGGACGTGTCGAAGAAGACTCCCGCCTTGCCTCCCAGCCTGTCGGCGAGTGCGGCGAGGTCGGCGATCCCCGCATGCGCAACGATCAGCTGCGCCTTCGGAAAGCGGTCGACGACGCGCGCGAGGTCGTCCGCGATCGGTGGCAGGCCGCGACCGCCGTGGATCAGGATCGGCACGTTGCGGTCCGCAGCAAGCTCGAAGATCGGCGACAGGCGCTCGTCGTTGAGCAGGAACTTCTGGGCGCGCGGGTGGAGCTTGATCCCGCGTGCACCGAGATCGAGGCAGCGCGTCGCCTCCTCGATCGGTTCCTCCGCGAGGTCGAGCCGCACGAACGGGATCAGCCGGCCCTGCGAACGCTCGGCGAAGGCGAGCGTGCGGTCGTTGCCGGCACGGAAGGCCGGATGGCGGTCGGGCTCGTCCAGGCAGAACATGAAGCAGCGCGAGATGCCGTACTTGTCCATGCCGCGGATCAGGTCGTCGTAGATCCCGAGCATGCCGTCGATGTCGGTGCCGAGATGCGTGTGGGCGTCGAAGATGTCGGCGCTCTCGGGTAGCTCGCGGCGGAGCTCCTCGTCCCACTCCGCCATCAGCTTCTGGGCACGCTGCAGCGGGTCGTCCACGCTTTGGAGTCTAAGTGTCGGCCCGCGGGCTACGCCTCGTTAGGATCGTGCCGTGCCCGATCTACTCATCCACGGCGACACGGTGCGCTCGCCCGAGTTGCGGCACGAGGTTCCGGTCCCGATCCCGGACGCGTTCCTCTACGCCGAGAAGGGCGACCGGCGTGTCGTGATCCTGCATTCGCTCGAGATCCCGCGCGTGCGAGAAGAGGCGCCGCAGCTCGAGATCGTCCCGCTCGAGCAACTCGGCACGGACGAGCTGTTCGCGCAGGGCAAGCAGGCTTGGGAGATCGAGCTGGAGGTCGCGCTACGCGCCTGCCGTGAGCTCGGCATCGAGCAGGCGACGGTGCCGCCCTCTTTTCCCGTTGCGCATGCCGACCACCTGCGTACGAACGGAATCGAGATCGTCGTCGACCGTGATCTGTTCAGCGACCGCCGGCGCTCGAAGAACGAAACGGAGCTGCAGGGCATCCGCCGCGCGCAGCGCGCCTGTGAGGCGGCGCTCGACGCCGCGCGAGAGCTCCTCCGCGCTGCGCAGCCGAACGGCGCCGGGCTCGAGGTCGGTGGAGAGCCTTTGACCTGCGAGCGGATCAAGCGGGTGATCGAGGACGTCTTCGCCGACCACGACGTCGAGGGCAGCGACATGATCGTGTCGCATGGCCCGCAGACGGCTGTCGGCCACAACCAGGGCTCGGGACAGATCGCGCCGAACGAGCCGATCGTCTTCGATCTCTTCCCGAGAGACAAGGCGACGGGCTGCTACTCCGACATGACGCGCACATACGTCGTCGGCGAGCCGTCCGAAGAGCTGAAGGAGTGGTACACGCTCGTGAAGCAGGCGCTCGACAGCTCGACGGCCGAGGTCAAGCCGGGAGTGAACGGGAACACACTCTTCCGGGGGGTCTGCGAGCACTTCCAGCAGGCCGGGTACAAGACGCAGCTGAACAAGGAGCCGGGAGAGGTGCTCGAGGACGGCTTCTTCCACTCGCTCGGTCACGGCGTCGGCCTGGAAGTGCACGAGCTGCCGTACATGGGCCGCACGGGGCAGGACCTCGTTCCCGGCGACGTGATCACGATCGAGCCGGGCCTCTACCGCTCCGGTTACGGCGGCCTGCGCCTCGAGGACATCGTCGTCGTCACGGACGACGGTCACGAGGTGATCACGGACTACCCATACGACCTGAAGCCGTAGTGGAGGGAGCGTGAGCGACCGGAACTACTGTCCGCGTAGCGGACCAGTGGAGGGGGTCTGGGGGAACCGGGAGGTTCCCCCAGCGGAAGACGAGACGCGATGAACGACGAAACCCAGACTCACTCCAACACGATCGACACGATGCTCCTGGAGGAGCGGCGCTACGCGCCGGACCCCGAGTTCGCACGCCAGGCGAACGCGCAGCCCGAGATCTACGCGCGCGACTGGCAGGAGTTCTGGGAGGCCGAGGGACGCGACCGCGTCACCTGGTTCGAGCCCTTCAGCGACCTGTACGAGTGGAAGCCGCCCTACGCGAAGTGGTATCTCGGCGGGAAGCTGAACGTCTGCTTCAACTGTGTCGACCGGCATGTGGCCGCCGGGCACGGCGACAAGGTTGCGTACCACTGGGAGGGCGAGCCGGAGGACGAGCGCCGGACGATCACCTTCGCCGACTTGCAGCGCGACGTTGTCCTCTTCGCGAACGCGCTGAAGGAGCTCGGCGTGCAGAAGGGAACCCCGGTCGGCATCTACATGGGGATGGTTCCCGAGACGGCTGTCGCGATGCTCGCATGCACGCGGCTCGGCGCGCCGCACACCGTCGTCTTCGGCGGTTTCTCTGCGGATTCCCTCTCGGGTCGTCTGAACGACATGGGCTGCGAGCTGCTGATCACGCAGGACGAGGGCTGGCGCGCCGGCAAGAAGGTGCCGCTGAAGGCGAACGCCGACGCTGCCGTCGCGGACTCACCGTCCGTGAAACGCGTTGTCGTGCACAGGCGCACGGGCGACGACGTGCCGTTCGACCCGGCGCGCGATGTCTGGTGGGACGAGATCGTCGAGGGGAAGAGCGACGACCCCGACTCGTGCCCGTGCGAGCCGATGGACGCGGAGGACCTCCTCTACCTGCTCTACACGTCGGGGACAACTGCTAAGCCGAAAGGCATCGTGCACACGACCGCCGGCTACCTCGTCGGCGTCTCGACGACGCACCACTACATCTTCGACGTCAAACCGGACTCGGTGTACTGGTGTGCCGCCGACGTCGGCTGGGTCACCGGCCACAGCTACATCGTCTACGGGCCACTCTGCAACGGGACCACCGGCGTCATGTACGAAGGCGTCCCCAACTACCCGGACCCCTCGCGCTGGTGGCAGATCATCGAGCGCTACAAGGTCGACATCCTGTACACGGCGCCGACGGCGATCCGCTCGCACATGAAGTGGGGGCCGGAGCACGCGGAGAAGCACGACCTCTCCTCGTTGCGCCTGCTCGGATCCGTCGGCGAGCCGATCAATCCGGAGGCCTGGGTGTGGTACCGGGAGCACATCGGCGGCGACCGGACGCCCATCGTCGACACCTGGTGGCAAACCGAGACCGGGATGATCCTGATCACACCGCTGCCGGGCGTGACGACGTTGAAGCCGGGCTCGGCGACGAAGCCCTTCCCCGGCGTCGACGCTGGGGTCTTCAGCGAAAGCGGCGCCGAGGTCGGGCCGGGTGGCGGCGGCTATCTCGTGCTCAAGCGTCCCTGGCCGGCGATGCTGCGCGGGATCCACAACGACGACCAACGCTACCGCGAGACCTACTGGTCGAAATACGAGGACGTGTACTTCGCCGGCGACGGTGCGCGAATCGACGAGGACGGCGACTTCTGGCTGCTCGGCCGGGTGGACGACGTCATGAACGTCTCCGGCCACCGGATCTCGACGATCGAGGTCGAAAGCGCGCTCGTCGACCATCAGGGCGTCGCCGAAGCGGCCGTCTGCGGCCGCAAGGACGAGCGGACCGGACAGGCGATCGTCGCCTACGTGACCCTGAAGGGCGGCGCCGAGGGCTCGGTCGAGATGCTCGAGGAGCTACGCAATCACGTCGGCAAGAAGATCGGGCCGATCGCGAAGCCCGCGAACATCGTCTTCACGCCTGAGCTACCGAAGACGCGTAGCGGCAAGATCATGCGGCGGCTGTTGCGCGACGTGGCAGAGAACCGTGCGCTGGGCGACACGACGACGCTCGCCGACCCGACGGTCGTCGACGAGCTCAAAGAGCGCGCGACGACCGACACGCGCGAGGACTGACTCAGCCGCCGCGGCAGTCGTTCGCTGCGCGGACGATTGCCTTCCGGATCCTCGGTGGGATCACGCCGGTGAGAGTCATCCGGGTGAAGTCCTGAGTCGACACGCTGTTCGACAGCTTGTCCAGCGTGCAGGCGCAGGCAGCTTCGCTGACCGTGCCGTTCTTCGTGCAGGCCTTCATGTAGCTCCGCTCGAGCGCCTGCGAGTAGTGGAACCGTCCGTGGGTCGTGACGGTGCCCGCCGTGCCGGTCGAGCTCGGCGTCCCGGTCGCCGTGGACTTCCCGCCTCCGCCGCAGCCAGCAAGCACGACGACGCCTGCCGCGGCGACCAGGGCTCTCACGCCAGCAGCTTCTCGAACCGCGCCGGATCGTCGAACGGCCCGATCACGGCGAGGTTGGCGCCCTGGGTCTCGATCAGGTCGCGTGCAACTCGCTGGACGTCCTCGGCCGTCACCTTGTCGAGCTCGGCCAGGATCTCCTCCGGGTCGGGTGTCCGGCTCTCCAGCACCTCGCGCCGGAGCCCGAACATGATCAGCCCCTGGGACGTCTCCAGCTGCAGGACGAAGCGTCCCTTCCCGAAGCTCTTCGCCTTGTCCAGCTCGTCCTGCGGGACGGCGTCCTTGGCGATCGTCCGCAGCTCCGCCGCGACCGTCGAGACCGCATCGTCGATGCGGTTGATGTCGACTCCCGCCTGGGCGTAGAGCGAGCCCGCGTCGGTGTAGCTGTGGTTGAGGCCGTAGACGTAGTACGCCAGGCCTCGGCGCTCGCGCACCTCCGTGAAGAGACGCGACGACATGCCTCCTCCGAGGATCGTCGACAGGACCTGCAGCACGTACCGGTCGGGATGCTCGAGGGGATAGCTGTGCACTCCGAGGCAGATGTGCGCCTGATCCGAGGCCTTCGTGTGCACCTTCACGTGAGGGTTGCCGTTGAGGCTGACCTGCACCGCCGCAGGCTCGCCGGTGTCCGCCGGCGCAACGTCGCCGAGCAGCTCGGCGATGCGCTCGTGCAGGCCGTCGCCGAGCTTGCCGCCGATCCCCACCACCATCCGCGCAGGCTTGTACCAGTGGCCGACGTACGACTTGAACGTGTCGGACGTCGCGCTGCGGATCGTCTCCTTGCGGCCGATGATGTCCCACCCGAGCGGCTGGTCGTCGTAGAGCAGATCCTCGTAGACGCCGCTGATGAAGTCGCGCGGCGTGTCGTAGTACATGTTCATCTCCTCGATGATCACGCCCTTCTCGCGGTCGATCTCCTCGGGATCGAACTTCGAGTTGCGGAGCATGTCGACGAGCACGTCCAACGCGATGTCGCGTGACTCTGCCGCGCACTTGACGTAGTAGCCGGTGTACTCCTTGCCCGTGAAGGCGTTGAACTCCCCGCCGATGGCATCGATCTCCTTCGAGATGTCGCGGGCGGTCGGGCGGCGCTCCGTGCCCTTGAAGAACATGTGCTCGGCGAAGTGCGCGATCCCGTTCGTGTCGGCGGTCTCGTAGCGCGAGCCGGCGGCCAGCATGATCGCGCAGGTCACGGACTGCGCGGACTCCATCGGCGCCGTCAGGATCCGCAGGCCGTTGTCGAGGCGTTCGAGGTTGAAAGTGCTCACCGGGCCTCGGCGATGCTACCGACGTCTGCCGGGCCTGAGTCGGTCCTCCCGCCGGTACACGAATCGGACCGCCTGCCAGTCCTCGTCGACCGCGGCGCTCTTGTTGTCGACCAGACCTGCGTCGAGGCCGATCTGCTGGACGGTCGCGAAGTCGAGGTCCGTCTCGAGCTTCGACGCCTTCTTTGGCCAGGCGATCCAGAGGCCGTCCGCCGGAGCGAGGGTCTTCTTCAGGGCGGCGAAGCGCCGCTCGAGCTCGCTCCGCCGCGTCGTGAAGAACACCACGACCTCGGCGCCGGGTTTCGCGCCCAGCTTCCTCGCGAGCGGGGTGTTGTAGGCCTTGTCGGCCACGACGGACAGGTTAAGGGCGGGTAAGGATCTGGCCTCAGGGCTTGTGGCAGCGGAAACGCTGTCGATACCTTGGGTTCGAGCTAACTTTGTAACAGATGTTTTCCGCCCTCACGATCATCCTTTTGTTCTCGGCCGCCTGGGCGGTCTCGCGGCTGAGCGCCCTGATCGCCCGCCGGGCGCTCGCCTGGCACGACCGCAAGCATCACGCGCCGACGGGCGACCTGCGGGCGAAGATCATCGAGCTCAAGCGGCGCGAGACGACGGTCGCGGTGATCCGGACCGGAATCGCCTACGTCGCCTTCGCGGCCGCCCTTGTGCTCGCGGCTGCCCAGCTGACGGGCGGGTTCGACCGTCTGACGACGCTGGCGGGGGCGTCCTTCATCCTGATCCTCGTCGGCTTCTCCGCCCAGCGGGTGCTCGTCGACCTGATCGCTGGCTTCAGCATGTTCACGGAGAAGTGGTACTCCGTCGGCGACACGATCGCGATCCCGATGATGGAGGTCCAGGGCGTCGTCGAGGACGTCTCCTTGCGCCGCACGAAGCTGCGCTCGCTCGACGGAGAGGTCGTGAACATCCACAACTCGCAGATCGCCGCAGTCCGCGTGCTTCCCAGCGGCGTCAAGGAGTTCGACGTCGAGCTGGTGGCGAGCAGCCGCGAGGCGGCCGAGCTGTTGGTGGAGGAGGTGTCGAGGCTGCTCCCGGAAGGGCCGACGACATTCGTGCAGCGGCCCCAGATCCACGCGGTCGACGATCTTGCGCCGGGTCTCGTGCGGCTGCGGGTGCGGACCGCCGTGGCGCCTGGGCGCGAATGGCTCGTGAACGGCTTCTACACCGACCTGCTCAAGGAGCGGGCCGAAAAGCATCTGATCGTGCACGGCCCGGTCGTGCTGACCGTGGACGAGGGCGCCTCCCGCAGCTTCGCCCGCGCCAGCGCTGCGTCGCGCTGGGCCTCCGCGCCGTAACGCTCAGCCGACGCGCTGCAGCGCGCGGAACACGGCCTCGGCGCCGAACTCGATCGCATCCGCCGGCACCCGTTCGTCGGCGGCGTGGATCAGGTTCGTGAAGCGGAAGTCTCCGGGCAGCCGCAGCGGGAGGAACCCGTAGTTCTGAATCCCGAGTCGGGCGAAGAACCGGGCATCGGTCACTCCGCCCTGCAGCATCGGCACCGGCGCCGCCGCCGGTTCCAGCTCACGGAGGATCCCGGCCAACGTCTCGAACTGATCGAGCCGCACTGCCTGCGGACCGGGGTCGTAGCGGACGAGCTCGAGCTCGATGTCGTGACCGACGAGGTCACGGACCTCGGCCATCACATCGTCGGGCCCGAAACCCGGGAGAGCGCGCGCGTCGAGCTCGACGTCGACCGTCGCCGGGACGACGTTCACCTTTTCCCCGGCCCGGATGATCGTCGCGTTGACGGTGTTGCGCAGCAGGCCTTCCATGGGTCGGGCGCGGTCGCCGAGCAGCGGCAGCATCCGGTCGGTCAGTCGTGGCCGCAGCAGCGCACGCAGGACGTCGCGGTTCGGCCGCGGCACCGCCGCGGCGATCGCCTCGATCATGGCGCGCGCGACCGGTGTGACGTGAACCGGCGTCCGCTTACGATCGAGGTCGCTAAGCAACCTTCCGAGTCGCGCCATCGTCCCGCCGCGCTGCGGTAGGGCGCCGTGCCCGCCGCGGCCCGGGACGGTCGCTTTCAGCCAGCAGATCTGCTTCTCGGCAACCTGAATCGGATAGATGCTGCGCCCGGCGATCTCGAGCGTGAAGCCCCCGAACTCGCCGAGCGAATACTCGACGCCGTCGAAGAGATGCGCGTGTTCCTCGACGAGGAACTTGGCGCCGTAGTCGCCGCCTGCTTCCTCGTCGGCGAGGACGGCGAGGACGATGTCACCCGGCAGCTCGGTCCCCTCTGAGGCGGCGCGCAGGACGGCCGACACCATCATCGCGACGCCGCCCTTCATGTCCAGCGCGCCCCGTCCCCACACCCAGCCGTCGACGAGCTCCCCGCCGAACGGCGGACGCGTCCACTCCTGAGCCGTCGCGGTGACGACGTCGACGTGCCCCTGAAGCAGGAGCGGCGCCCGGTCACCACGCCCGCGCAGCCGCGCGACGAGGTTCGGGCGCGCAGGATCTTTTGCGTAGAGCTCCACCTCGCAGCCGGCGTCCTCGAGCAGGCGGCGCAGGTAGGCGATGCACTCCGCCTCGTTCCCGGGCGGATTCGTCGTATCGAACCGGATGAGCTGTTGGAGCAGCTCGACCGGGGTCACAGTTCGGTGATCGCGTCGAGCAGGCCGTCGACCTCCTCGGCGGTGTTGTAGTGGACGATGCCTGCCCGCACGGCGCCGGTCTCCTCCAGCCCGAGACCCTTCATCACCTCGACGGCGTAGTAGTCCCCGTGCCAGACGGCGTACCCCGCGTCACCGAGCCGCGCCGCTGCGTCGCGCGCCGGAACTCCTGTGACGTTGAAGGCGAATGTGGTGACGCGTCCGTCCATGGTCGGTAGCCCGTAGAGGCTGACGTTGTCGGGCAGGCCGGCGAGGAGGCGTTCGCCGAGCGTGCGCTCGTGCGCCTGAATCGCCTCCCAGCCGAGCGACTCGATGTACTCGACCGCTGTGACGAACCCGGCGAGCAGCTCGTGCGGGAGCGTCCCGGTCTCGAACCGGGCGCCGAGCGGCTGGTCGGCCGCGGGACGGACCTTGTACGGGCGCCAACTCCCGAGCAGCTCCGCGCGGCCGAAGGCGATGCCGAGGTGAGGGCCGAAGAACTTGTACGGCGAGCAGATGAGGACGTCGACGCCCCAGTCGGCGACGTCGATCGGGCCGTGCGGCCCGTAGTGCACGGCGTCCGCCCACGCGAGTGCGCCGGCATCGTGTGCGAGCTCGACGATCCGCCGCACGTCGGTGCGCGTGCCGACCGCGTTCGATGCGACCGGAAAGGCGACGACGCGCGTGCGCTCGGTGAGCAGCCGCTCGAGGTCGCCGAGGTCGAGCGTCGTGTCCTCGTTGATCTCCGCGAAACGGACCTCGAGACCTTTGTCATGCGCGAGCTCGAGCCACGGTGAGACGTTGGCGTCGTGGTCGAGCTTCGTCACGACGATCTGGTCGCCCTCGCTCCAGGTGCGTCCCGCCGTCCGGGTGAGCGCGAACGCGAGCGTGGTCATGTTCGCCCCGAAGATCGTCTCGTCCGGAGTGCAGCGAAGGAAGTCGGACGCCGTCAGGCGTGCTTGCGTGACGAGTGCCTCGGTGCGTCGGCTCGTCTCGTACGGGCCGCTAACGTTGGCGTTCGACTCGCGGTAGTAGCGCGAGACGGCGTCGATCACCTCGTCGGGTACCTGCGTGCCGCCGGGCCCGTCGAAGAACGCGAGCGGCCGGCGCAGCGCAGAGAAGCGCGCGCGCACGGCCTCCACGTCCAGCGCCAGGGTCGACACGCTGGGAGACGCTACTACGATTGGTGCGTGGCACCGGCGACCAAGGAGCGCATCGACCGCGGCACGGGAACGGGCCTCGGCGTGCCGTGGAACGTGATCGTCCTCAACGACAACCACAACACGTTTCAGGGTGTCGCGGCTGCGCTCGCGTCCACGATTCCCGACGTCTCGTACGAGCGCGGCCTGCAGATCGCCGACCGGATCCACAACAGCGGACGGGCGATCGTGTGGTCAGGCCATCGCGAGGCCGCCGAGCTGTACTGGGAACAGCTCCAGGGTCACGGCCTGACGATGGCGCCGCTCGAGCGCTAGACGCCGCTGCCGTTGACACGCCAGCGGTAGCGCGGTGACGGGCGTAAGGACGCGCCGACGAAGCAGTCCCGCTCCGCCTTCTCGAGCAGCTCGACCAGCTCGTCCGGGACCGGCTCGATCTCCAGGTCGATGTCCACGTCGATCTGGACGAACGCATAGCGCTCGTCGTCCTCACGCCTGGTCACCCGCGCCGACGCCGTCGCCGATGCCAGGAAGTCGACCCCCGCGCGGTCGGCGTGAAAGCGGAGGCTCTGCACTGTGCAGCGGACGAGGCCCGCGAGCACGAGGTGCTCGGGCGTCCACAGTGGATCGAGCTCGAGCGGCGCGCGACCGTCGGCCGTGAGCCGGCCCGCCCGGTCCAGCTCGATCGCGTAGAGGAACTCTTTCGCCTTTGCGCGCACCCTCGTATCCTGCCGCGGCGATGGCAGGAACCGTCCGGGGTTCGGCGTAGTGTGTGGTCATGCGCCGGTTGCGTCCCCTCAGCGAAGCGGAGTGCTACGCGAGGTGCTACGGGGGCTGGGACGTGACCGTGCATGTGCTCAGGCTCGAGCCGCGCTCGAGGCACGTGTCGATCGTCGAAGGCGAGGCGCTCCGGCGCCGCTTCGAGGAGTTTCTCGACGCCCGTGACCCGGACGAGCTCGCCGAGCCCGAAGCAGCCTGAGTCCGCGATCCCGGACGTCCTCGGCCCCGACCTGCGGGTGCTGTTCTGCGGGATCAATCCCGGCCGAGTGTCCGCTGCCGCGGGCGCGCACTTCGCGAATCCCCGCAACGACTTCTGGCGGCTGCTGCACGCGGTCGGGTTCACGCGGCGCCTGCTGACGCCCGCCGAGCAGTTCGACCTGCTGGAGGCCAGGATCGGCGTGACGAACGCTGCCTCGCGCACCACACCCGGTTCGGCCGACCTGCGCAAGGCGGATTTCGCCGGCGCGGCCGAGCGGCTCGAACAGCTCGCCGTGACCCTGCGCCCGGCGTGGATCGCCTTCATCGGAAAGGAGGCCTACCGAGGTGCCTTCGGCGAGCGCCCCGAGCTCGGCGAGCAGCAGCGCCGGCTCGGAGACACGCGGCTCTTCGTTTTGCCGTCGACCTCACCGGCGAACGCCGCCGTCCCGTGGGCTGAGCGGCTGCGCTGGTTCGAGGAGCTTGCTAACCGCGCCAGCGGTTCGTGATGGGTGTGCGGCGGTCGCGGCCGAAGGCTTTCGGGCGCAGCTTCACGCCGGGGGGCGCCTGGCGGCGCTTGTATTCCGCCCGGTCGATCATCGAGACGGCGCGTTCGACCACGTCCTTGTCGAATCCGTCCGCGGAGAGCTCCTCGAGCGTTCGGTCGTGTTCGACGTACTGCTCGAGCACCTCATCCAGCTTCGGATACGGCGGCAGTGAGTCCTCGTCGACCTGGTTGTCGCGCAGCTCCGCGCTTGGCGCACGGTCGATGATCGACTGGGGGATCAACTCGTTGCCCGCTCGCTCGTTCAGATGGCGCGCGATCCGGAAGACGTCGGTCTTGTAGACGTCCTTCAGCAGCGCGAACCCTCCGGCCATGTCGCCGTAGAGCGTCGCGTAGCCGACCGAGAGCTCCGACTTGTTGCCGGTTGCGACCAGCATCCAGCCGAACTTATTGGACAGCGCCATCAGGAGCACGCCGCGTGCGCGGGCCTGGATGTTCTCCTCAGTCAGGTCCCGCTCGCGTCCTGCGAACGCCTCCCCAAGCGCGCTCTCCAACGTGTCGACGATCGCGGCGATCGGGATCTCGCGGAACGAGCAGCCGAGGCTCTCCGCGAGCCGGCGCGCATCGGCGCGCGTCGCTTCGGACGAATAGCGCGACGGCATCGAGACGCAGTGAACGCGGTCGGGTCCGAGCGCCTCCGCGGCGAGCGCGGCCGTGACGGCCGAGTCGATCCCTCCGGACACTCCGACGACGACCTCGCGGAACCCGTTCTTGTCGACGTAGTCGCCCAATCCCAGCTCGAGTGCGAGCCGCATCTGCTCGAGCTCGTCGACGAACGGGACGACCTCACCTTTCGCCTTGCTGCCGTTGCCCGAC
>WNGB01007894.1_pt1 | contig 16727 bp, 11 predicted proteins | sample 5400681 | NCBI WGS metagenome assembly WNGB01 (sample SAMN13153367, study PRJNA577476) | soil metagenome | isolation source: 115 cm soil or saprolite under grassland replicate 2 | place: USA:California | collected 2016-06-15 | reverse complement strand
GTCGTCCTCGTGCGCGGTAGGCGCGCCGAACAGCGCCATCACGGCGTCGCCGATGTGTTTATCAATCGTGCCGCCGTGCCCGGTAATGGCGGCGTCGAGGCGTGCCCAGAGCGCATTCATCGTCGCGCTGATCTCTTCGTGTTCCATCGTCTCGGACATCGCGGTGAAGCCGGAGACGTCGGCGAAGAGCACGGTGACTTGCTTGCGCTGTTGTTCAACGGCTGGCTGCTGCGTGCTCAGGGCGGCCAGCTTTTCACGCATGGGCGCCAGCGCCGCGGTCACGACGGCATCGCCGAGAATGGCGCGCTGGCTCTCGATCGCCGCGATCGCCTGCTCCAGTTGCTCGCGTTCGTTCATATCGTCAACCCTGGAGCGGGCGGGCAATGCAGCAACGCCTGTCGTTTGGAGCCGGCTCCGCTCTGGCAAACAGTCTGAGGTCAGATGATAGAGGAGATTCGGAACCCTCACTCTAATGAGGGAGTATAACCGAGTTTCTGTTTGGAGACAATCTTCTTAAAGAGCAATTACGTTCACTATGAGCGATTCGAGTAATTGTGTGAGACCGTATCCTTGAACGGCTTTTAACGGATTTTTCATGGTATTATATATCTGCGTACTGTTTACTCCGAATCTGTATTTCTGGCTGTCTCTGTCCTCTCTACGACGATCCGAGCGGCATTGGTGGGCATAACCAGTACCTTCGTAGCCCTGTAAGCCGATGCCCGAGCCTGTCTTGAAGATACCTATGGTCCGCTCCGAAGGGAGGTGACATGGTTGTGCGACCAGACAGCTCATCTATGATCCGATGAATACCGCTGCAAGGAGTGATTCGTACGTTATCCGATGAATACCCCTGGAAGGAGTCGTTCGTATGTGGAAAATGAGCGGACACACACGCCGAAACTTGATGACCTTCCTGGCACTGCTGGTCGTGATCGGTCTAACGGCTACGACCGCATTCGCTGTCAGCCCGCACTTCGGGCCCGGCATTTCGTTCAGCCTCAGCTCGCTGAGAGCGGATGGGACAGTGGCCGGGCTTGGCAACGAGGATGCGGCGGTCACCCTGGACGCGGTGGGAATGCCGGTCGTGACCTGCACGAATCAGGCTGGGAATGAGGTCGCCGGGCAGAACCCGCCGCCTGTTTCGTCGCACGGCTCCCAGTTCCTCGCGCATGAGACCTTCACGAAGAACGGCACCTCCCCGTTCCGTGTCGAGACCGCGTCACCGGAGCTGCGGAGTGCGACGGACCTTGGCTGCCCGAGCAACTCCTGGACGGCGACGATCGACTTCGTGTTCTGGAAGGATGCGACCCTCGCGGTCACAGCCGGCGGCCTGACGTCGCAGCAGAAGTTCACGTGTGACACAAATCCAGACAGCATACGCTGCACAGCTCTCCCGTAGCAAGAGCGATGAGCGGGTGGCCGGGAATCCCGAACTGAATGCAGGGATCCTCGGCCTTTGTTGTGGGCAAGGTTTGGGGGCGGCCATGGAGACCATTTCAAAGCGGGGCTACGGCCTGTAGTTCGGCACCGTCGTCCATTCCTCGCTCGATCAGATCAGCAACAAGATATGGGGTTCGGTTGCGTCCTGGTAAAAAAGAAGCGCGCCGGGCTTGTGGTACGGTTAGCCCCCACTTTGAAATGGTCTCGCATTGCTACAGGCAACACCACAGTGAGCGGCACGAAGGTGATAGATGGGGTCGGCGCGAGGTCCACGTTCACGGCGCGGCAGTGTCGCCGCCGCCATTTCGCAGCGAGGCTTTCTTCAGTGTGCGGGCGTTCCTAAGCGCGGTTTTTATCAATAGCGCAACCAGCCAGTTGCCCGACGCAGCAACGGAGTCTATCCATGTCCGACCTGCACAATTGGAAGGTGGCCGTGGATGAGTGCCACCAGAAGCATATCGGCCCGCCGCCGGCGCTGCATCGGCGGATTGCATACCTGGAAGCGCACAGCCAGGCGCCGCGCGCGGATCCGCCGGTATCCCGCCGAGCGCGCCTCATGCTGTTCCTGCGCCGCATATGGCGAGGCGAACCATAACCGAGGACTGAGGACTGAGGACTGAGGAGGATCAGGCAGTCCTCGGTCCTCAGCCCTCAGTCCTCAGCCCTCAGTCCTCGTCCGAGCAGCCAGCGTCAGCCCGATCGCCTTGTACACCAGCTTGGCTGCCAGGAAGTCGCTGGCGTGCTGGCCGGCGATCGGCGCCAGCTCGACGCAGTCGATCGCCACCACATGCGCCGCGCGTGCCACCGTCCGCACGATCTCCAGCGCCTGGTTCCACGATAGCCCGTTCGGCTCGGGCGTGCCGGTCGCGCTGATCAATGCCGGATCTAAACCATCCAGATCGATCGTCAGGAAGACGTTTTTTCCACGCACCAGCTCGGCCAGCTTTTCGATGTGACCGCCGTCGTGGACATCTTCGGCGAACCAGACATGCAGCCGATCGGGCTCAGCGCGGATCAGCTCGATCTCCTCGCGGCAAATCGAGCGAATGCCGAGCTGCGCGATCGTCGCGCCCATGTCGAACACACGCCGCGCGATGCTAGCGTGGCTGTAAGGGCTACCCTCGTACTCGTCGCGCAGGTCGCTGTGCGCGTCGATCTGCACCATCACGAAATCGCCGTAGATCGTGTGAACCGCGCGGGCGATACCGGCCGAGACGGTGTGCTCGCCGCCCAGCCCGACCAGCAGCTTACTGGTGCGCAGGTGCTCCTCGGCGCAGGCCGCGATAGCATCGACCATGCCGGCCGGCCCGCTGACCACCGGGGCTAGAAATGGCAGCGTGTGGATGCCATAGGTCAGCGCCGCTTCGTCATCCAGCTCGCGGTCGTACAGCTCGACCTGCTGCGAGGCAGCGATGATCGCCCGTGGCCCTTCGCGCGTGCCTTGGCCATAGCTGACTGTGCCTTCGTAAGGGATCGGCAGGATCAGCGCGGCGCTATGCTTGTAGCCGCTGTGCTCCTCGTCCAACCCGAGGAAGTTATTGGGCGGCAGCGTTTCGTATCTGGGCATTGCAACACCTCAATCGTCAACATTGTTCAATGTAGTATACTCGCGCTCGGCCAGCGTGCAAACCGCAAGATCAGAGTATAATACAACCCGTTTCGAATTCTAGCGCGGGATACAATGAGCGGCTTCTTCGCAGATGGCGACCTGACGCCCAATCGGATCGAGCTGGCACGCCAGCGGGCGGCGGCCGGCGCCGGCTATATCGACCTGACCAGCAGCAACCCGACGCACCAGGGGCTGATCTTCCCGGCCGACCTGCTGCGCTGCGCGGCCGACCGCTACCTCGGCACGCGCCGCTACGACCCCGACCCGCATGGCGCTCCCGCAGCGCGCGCCGCGATCGCCGGCTACTATGCCATGCGCACGCCGCCGCTCGCGCTGGCGCCCGAAGATATCTTCATCACCGCCAGCACCAGCGAGGCATACGGGCTGCTGTTCGCGCTGCTGACCGAGCCAGGCGACAATGTGCTGGCCCCGGTCGTCAGCTACCCGCTGTTCGAATATCTGGCGGCGATCTATCATGTCGAGCTGCGACCATATGCGCTGGACGAGGCGCGCGGCTGGCGGATCGACCCGGCCAGCTTGCATGCGCAGACCGACGAACGCACGTGCGCCATTCTGATCATCTCGCCACATAACCCCACCGGCATGATCATCCAGGCTGCGCTGCCAACGCTCACACACCTAAACCTACCGATCGTCTGCGACGAGGTGTTCGCGGAGTTTCCGTACCAGGCGCCGGCCACGCCGCCGCTGGGCGCGCTGCACCCCGAGCTGCTGGTGTTTCACCTGAACGGTATCTCCAAACTGTTTGCGCTGCCGGATCTAAAGCTCGGCTGGATCGCGCTGAGTGGGCCGGCGCGCCAGGAGTACGGCGACCGGCTGGAGCTGCTGAACGACACGTTCCTCGGCGCGAACTCGCTCACTCAATCTATGCTGCCCAATCTCTTCGCGGGCGGGATGCCGTTTGTCGCCCAGATGCGCGCGCGTATGCATAGCAATATCTCGCTGGCGCTGGAACGGCTCGCGCGCAACCAGCGCTTTCGCGCCCAGGCGCCCGATGGTGGCTACTACCTGTTTCCCGAAGTGCTCGGCTGGAGCGACGAAGATGCATTGGTGCTACACTTACTCGATCACGGCGTGCTGGTCCATCCCGGCTATTACTATGGCTACGAGCACGGGACGCACCTGATGATCTCGTGCCTGATCGAGCCAGCGCGCTTCGCCGAGGGCATCGATCGCCTCGTCATGGCGATTGAAATGGCATGATTCACAGCTGAAAATAGTTCAGGACTTACGCAGACGCTGGATTTCTTACCCTGTGTATATGTCGTTTTTTCGCCCTGCGGGGCGAAAAAACGACATAATGAAGAAGTAAAGTACCATGCTGCCGCAGGCTACAACCGCTTTTGCGTAAGTCCTATGGTTTGGTGATTAGGAGTTTCCCAATGGCTATTTTGCTACGATCGCGTCAGCAGATTGCGAAGATGCGCGAGGCCGGCCGGCTGGTGGCCGAGACGTTCGAGCTGCTGCGGTCGCATGTGCGCCCGGGCGTCACGACGCGCGAGTTGGATCAGCTGGCCGAGCAATACATTCGCAGCCGCGGCGCGACGCCGGTCTACAAAGGCTACAACGGCTTCCCGGCGGCTATCTGCGTGGCAGTGAACAACGTGATCTGCCATGGCTTCCCGAGCAAGACGCCGCTGCGCGAGGGCGATATCGTCGGCATCGATATTGGGGCGCGGCTGAACGGTTGGGTTGGCGACTCGTGCGTGACCTACCCGGTCGGCCAGATCTCGCCTGAGGCGAGCAAGCTGATGCAGGTGGCCGAGGATGCGATGTGGCGCGGCATCCACGCGGCGCGGGCCGGCAAGCGACTTGGCGATGTCGGCGCGGCCATCCAGACCTATGTTGAGGAGAACGGCTGCTCGATCGTGCGCGAGTGGACCGGCCATGGCGTGGGCGAAAAGCTGCACGAAGATCCGTCGGTGCCGCACTTCGGCAAGCCCGGCTCGGGCATCCTACTGCGGCCCGGCTTTATCTTCACGGTCGAGCCGATGGTCAACGCCGGCAGCTACGAGACCGTGCTGGACAAAAACGATGGCTGGACGGTTCGCACCGCCGACGGCTCGCTCTCGGCCCAGTTCGAACACTCGATCGTGATTACGGATAATGGGCCCGAGATTCTGACGCTGCCGTAGTATTACAGCGCGACATGCTATTGTATAGCATCCTGGGCCTAGAGGGCGCCCCGGCCCGCAGGCCGTATCGAAGGGTGCGGCCCCACCGATGCCGCACCCTTCGATACGCGGTTCCGTTCCGCTGCGGCGTCACGTTACGGCTACTCATGATGCTGTGTGGCGCTCTTTCTACGAATATTGCGCTGTGATACTAGGGCCAGGTGTCAGGAGTCAGGAGTCAGCGAGCGATGCCTTCCTGAGGCGGAATGCTGTCTGATATTGGTGCTACTGTTGGAAATCACGGCGACAGCCGCTCGATCACCCATGCCGCAGCCGTGGCGCGCCGGTAGCGCAGGCGATCGTGCAGCCGGCTGGGCCGGCCCTGCCAGAACTCGATTGCCGTGGGCACCACGCGCAAGCCGCCCCAGTGGGGCGGGCGCGGCAGCTGCCGATCGGCATACGCGGCCGCGAGATCGGCCACGCGCTGCTCCAGTTGGGCGCGGCTGGCGAGCACCTGGCTCTGATGTGAGGCTGCCGCGCCCAGCCGGCTGCCGAGCGGCCGGCTGTGGAAGTAGGCGTCGGACTCGGCCGGCGATACCTGCTCGACCGATCCTTCGATCCGCACCTGGCGCTCCAGCTCGGCCCAGTAGAACACCAGCGCGGCGTAGGGGTTGCCGGCCAGCTCCTGGCCTTTGCGGCTTTCATAGTTGGTGTAAAACACGAAGCCGCGCTCGTCCACGCCTTTGATCAGCACCATGCGCGCCGAGGGGCGGCCATCGGGCGTAGCGGTCGCCACCGTCATCGCGTTCGGCTCAGCCAGGCCGGCAGCTAGCGCCTGATCGAACCAGACCCGAAATTGCCGTATAGGATCGGCATCGACATCGGACTCGCCCAAGCCGTTCAGCATATATTCTTTGCGCAGATCAGCGACAGACATGGCTTGTGCCTAGATTCTTTCTAACCGCCCACGACCAAAGACCAATGACGAAGGACGAATGCGCCTTCATGGCCTGTCATATCACTTGAGCCTTGGTCGGTCGTCGGTCGTCGTTCGTCGGTCGTCTATTTCACCCTTCGTGCCAGCCAGATCACCGCCAGGCCGCTAGAGCCGACAGTGATCAGGGCGGCCTGGAGCGAGAACTGATCGGCGATCCAGCCGGTCAGCGGCGGGCAGATGATGAAGCCGCTGTAGGCCGCAGCCATGATGCCGCCGGTGAGCGCGGCGGTATTGCCTGGCGCAAACCGAGCGGCGGTGCTCAGAACGGTGGGCACCACGCCGGAGACGGCCAGGCCAAGCAGTATGAAGGCGCCGATCGCCAGTGGTACGCCGCTCGGTAGCAGCAGCAGCAGCGCAGATAGCAGCATCGCCGCGCCAGATACAAGCAGCGATACGCGCGCGCCGCGGCGACTGACGAGCCAGGTGTTGCCCAGGCGGCCGAAAAACATCGCGCCGTTGAACAGCGCAAATGCCGCGCCGCCGACCACCGCTGCCGCGCCAAGCTCGTGTAGATAGATCACCGACCAGAGGTTGGCGAAGCTCTCGCCGACAATGCCCAGGATGCAGATAATCGCCAGAATAACCAGCGCGTGCTGGCCGAGGATCAGCTGGATAGTGGCGCGCGGGCCGCTCTGCGTGGATGCGACGGCATCGGTGGGTGGGTAGCGCACCGCCAGCGTCGATAGCAGCACCAGGCCGCACAGCAGCGCCAGCAGGAACAGCACCACGCCATAGTTCCAGCCAAAGCCAAGCAGCAGGCCAGCCGCGAACGCACCTATCACCGCGCCGCCGCTGAAGCCGGCGTGCATCAGATTCATCACGCTGCGGCCGGTGGCCAGCTCCCAGTCGAGCGTCGCACCGTTCATCGACATCTCCAGCAGGGCGTTGCCTGCGCCGGCCAGTAGCAGCGCGCCGGCTAGCCCCAGCAGCCCACCCGCGCCCGCCAGCGCCAGATTCGAGCCGGCCAGCACCATCAGGCTCGCTAGCGCCAGCCGCTTCTTGCCGGCCCAGTTGGCCAGCGGCCCGCCGGCCAGCAGCAGCAGCACTGAGAGCAGCGGCGAGACCAGCTGAACCGCGCCAAAGATACTCTTGCTTAGCCGCAGAGCGCTCACCAGTTCGGCCCATAGCACGCCCTGCGCACCGATGATCAGGCCAAACAGGCTGAAATAGACGGCCAGCAGCGCCAGCACCACCCGCGGTCGCCAGGTGTCGGCGCCGATGATCCGCCGATCGCCTACCAGTGGTCGTTCCACATCGCCTCGGATTTGTAAAAATTGTCAAGCGCAGCTTGTATTATACACGGTCTGACCAACTTAGTGACCGTTCTCATAAGATTTGACAGTTGGGCGGTGTGGCGGGACGCAGTCCCTCCAAGAGTATGTCCTTTTGTGCCGCGCTGCGAGCGCTCTGCGCTCGCAGCGCGGCACAAAAAAGTGTTTTTGGAGACGGCCGGATACCCACACCCAGAGGCTACCTGGTGCCTCCCCCAAACCCCACCCCAAACTGTAGGGCCGATTGCCATAGAAAATACTTATGCAAAACCTTGAAACAATGTATTTCTCAATGGGGCGATCAGGGGCTATAATAGGGCCAGCGCAGCTACTACACAAGGGTTCTGGATATCGGGTTGAGCCCGGCGGCAAAGCCCAAGAAAGGTTCAAATACCATGAGTGACATGCTTTCTGATCCATTTGAAGCGCGCGCATCGCTCGATGTCGGCGGCAAACAGTTCCTGATCTACAGCCTGGCCAAGCTCGGCCAGCAGACCGACGCCGATTTGACGCGGCTGCCCTTTTCGATCCGTGTGGTGCTGGAGGCGCTGCTCCGCAATGTCGGCGATGGCTTCACTACTGTGGAGGATGTCACGGCGCTGGCGAACTGGACGCCCGAAAGTGTCGGCTCGCGCGAGGTCGCCTTCACCCCGGCGCGCGTGCTGCTCCAAGATTTCACTGGCGTGCCGGCAGTGGTGGATTTGGCGGCGATGCGCGGGGCGATGCAACAGCTTGGCGGCGACCCGGCGCGGATCAACCCGCTCTCGCCAGCCGACCTGGTGATCGACCACTCGGTGCAGGTCGACGCGTTTGGCTCGAACGCGGCGCTGCTGATCAACGCCCAGCTCGAATTCGAGCGCAACGGCGAGCGCTATGAGTTCCTGCGCTGGGGCCAGCAGGCCTTCGACAACTTCCGCGTCGTGCCGCCGGCCACCGGCATCGTCCACCAGGTTAACCTGGAGTACCTGGCGACAGTGGTGCAGACGCGCGTGATCGACGGCGAGACGGTGGCGCTACCCGACAGCCTGGTCGGCACCGACAGCCACACGACCATGATCAACGGCCTGGGCGTGTTGGGCTGGGGTGTCGGCGGGATCGAGGCCGAAGCAGTGCTGCTTGGCCAGCCGCTGGCGATGCTGACGCCGGCGGTGGTGGGAGTCAAGCTCACCGGCAAGCTGCGTGTCGGCGCGACGGCGACCGACCTGGTGCTGGCTGTGACTGAGATGCTGCGGCGACAGGGCGTGGTCGGCAAGTTCGTCGAGTTCTGCGGTGTGGGGCTGAGCAGCCTGAGCCTGGCCGACCGCGCGACGATCGCCAATATGGCGCCGGAATATGGCGCGACCTGCGGCTACTTCCCGGTGGACGATGAGACGCTGCGCTACTTGCGTGGCACCGGCCGATCCGAAGAGCTGATCGCGTTGGTCGATGCCTACTACAAGACCCAGAGCCTGTTTCGCACCGACGAGACGCCCGATCCGATCTTTAACACCCTGCTAGAAATGGATCTGGCCACGGTCGAGCCGAGCGTGGCCGGCCCGCGCCGCCCGCAAGATCGGGTGGCGCTGACTGACCTGAAGGAATCGTTCTGGACAGCCATGAAGACCGTGTTCAACCGCGAGATTCAGACCGACGACCTGGCCGGCCGTGGCTACATCCGCTGGGTCGGCGAGGCCGGCCACTCAGCCGAGGCCGAGCAGACGCCGTCGGCCAATCGCGCCAACCTGTACCGCGGCTACCAGGCAGTCGCCAGGCTGGATGGTCAGGATGTCGCGCTGACGCACGGCTCGACCGTGATCGCCGCGATCACCTCTTGCACCAACACCTCGAACCCATCGGTAATGGTGGCGGCCGGCCTGCTGGCCAAGAAAGCGGTCGAGCGCGGGCTAGCGGTGCCGGCGTATGTGAAGACCAGCCTGGCGCCTGGATCGCGGGTGGTCACCGAATACCTGACCAAGGCCGAGCTGCTGCCGTACCTGGAGCAGCTGCGCTTTAACGTGGTCGGCTACGGCTGCACCACCTGCATCGGCAACAGCGGCCCGGTGGCCGAAGAGATCGCCAACACCGTGAAGGATTACAACCTGGTGGTCAGCGCGGTGCTGAGCGGCAACCGTAACTTCGAGGGCCGGATCAACCCGGTGGTGCGCGCGAACTACCTGGCCTCGCCGCCGCTGGTGGTGGCCTTCGCGCTGGCCGGCACGGTCGATATCGACCTGGGCTACGAGCCGCTAGGCACCGACACGAACGGCAAGCCGGTCTATCTTTCCGAGATCTGGCCGAGCGAGCAGGAGATTCAGCAGGTGCTGGGCGCGTCGCTGAATGCCGACATGTTCCGTGAGCAGTACGGCAACGTCTTCAACGGCAACGAGCAGTGGAACGCCATCCCAGTGGCGAGCGGCGACCTCTATGCCTGGAGCGGCGACTCGACCTACATCCAGAACCCACCCTACTTCACCGGCATGACCCGCGAGGCGCCGCCGCTGCGCTCGATCGAGGGCGCGCGCGTGCTGGCGCTGCTGGGCGATAGCGTGACCACCGACCATATCTCGCCGGCCGGCAGCATCGCCAAGGATAGCCCGGCCGGGCGCTACCTCATCGATCACGGGGTCGCGCCGCGCGATTTTAACTCGTATGGCGCGCGGCGCGGCAACCACGAAGTGATGATGCGCGGCACCTTCGCAAATATCCGGATCAAGAACGCGCTGGTGCCCGATGTCGAGGGCGGCGTGACGATCCACCTGCCGACGATGCAGCAGATGTCGATCTACGATGCGGCGATGCGCTACCAGGATGATCATACGCCGCTGGTGGTGCTGGCCGGCAAGGAGTACGGCACCGGATCCTCGCGCGATTGGGCCGCCAAAGGCACCTTCCTGCTGGGCGCGCGCGCGGTGATCGCCGAGAGCTTCGAGCGCATCCACCGCTCGAACCTGGTGGGCATGGGCGTGCTGCCGCTGGAGTTCCACACCGGCGATGGCTGGGAGGAGCTGGGGCTGACTGGCCGCGAGACGATCACGATCGAGGGGATCGAGGATCTCCAGCCTGGCCAGGATCTGACCGTGCGAGCGCAGCGCGAGGATGGCACCGCGGTTAGCTTCCCGGTGCGTGCGCGGGTCGACTCGGCCGGCGAGCTGGCCTACTACCGCCACGGTGGCATCCTGCACTATGTGCTGCGCAACCTGGCGGCGCAGAGCGAGCCGGTGGCGGCGTAGACGTTCAACAGATACGGGACGGATGCAGCGGAGCCGGCGATCGTTATACATGTCGCAGGAGTTACGCGGTTGGCTCTTCCGCAGTGAGGTGTGGAGGGACGCAGTCCCTCCAAGAAACCCTCCTTTTCGGCAGGGAGGTGTGGAGGGACGCAGTCCCTCCACACCTCCTTTCGCGCGTAGTCGGGCGATGAAATCGCCCGACTACGCGCGAAATAGAATAGTCGCGGGGGCGGTTGCACCGGCCCCACACCTTCACCGAATAAGCCCTGTAAGTGACACGAGTTACGCAGTAGCCCAGATGTGATCTTTCGCAGCGGTACTTCATCTTCTTTTGTGTTTCGTTTTTGCGCTCTGCGAGCGCAAAAACGAAACACAGATAAAATGGTAAGTACCATGCTGCCGTACATCCTGAGCCTGTCGAAGGGCAGGCAAAAAGGCGTTTGCGTGCGGCACTGCGTAAGTCCTGTAAGTGAGGAGTGTGGTATGTCTAATGAGCCTCATGCTCATCAGTCGGCGGCGGCGAAGACGGCCAGCGCGAGCCGCGCGGGCGCACCGATCGAGCTGATCGTGCTGCACAACAGCTACATCCCTGCCGGGGAAGCGCTAGCGCGGTATGCCGCGCCAGGATCGACCAGCGCCCCGCACTACCACATTGCTCGCGACGGCACGATCACGCAGTTGGTCCCCGAAGTGCGCGCGGCCCGGCACAGCGGCACGACATCCTGGAACAAGCGCTCGCGCAACATCGACCGCATCAGCGTCGGCATTGCGATCGAGGGCGCGCCACTCGCCGGCCTGACCGATGCCCAGATTGGCCCGCTGCACGATCTGGTTGGGGCCATCCAGCAGCGACATGGGCTGCCGGCGGATGCGTTCTATCTGTGGGCGGGCGATATCGACTTGGCCGAGGGCCAGAGCCTGCTGCGGCCTGCGGCGCTGCCGGCTATTCCACGGCCTAAAGGGCCTGTCGTACTCCACGCCGATGACACCGACGCGGTGGCTACTCCAGCTCCCGCGCCGGCTAGCCCGCCTAGCTCCACGCCTGCCGGCCCGCCGCCGGCTGCTGAGACACCCGCGCCGGCCAGCCCGCCGCCGCCTGTGACCGGCAGCGGCCCCTTCCCCATCCCCAACTCGGGCATGGTCTCGCACTGGGCGGATTACGGGCGCGCGCCCGATGGCGCGCGGCGGCTGATCAACCAGGCGTTGCGATTGCTGGGCACCGACCCGGATGTGTTTCAGAAGGTGCTCTCACCCGAGCAGCGCAAATCCCTGGGAGTCAGCGCCGATATCGTCTGCGCCGATGGCGTGCTCTTCTCGTTGCAGGCGGCCGGGATGGACCTGAATTGGAAGGTGGACGACCCATCCGGCGCCGGCAAAACCGGGCAGCGCTGCGCTAACTTTTACCGCCCGTGCGCCGGCAACGCCGGCAAGTTGCGCGATGTCACCAGCGAGCCGCCGCTGCCGGGCGATGTGTTTGTCTACGGCAAGGGCGATTTCGCGCACGACCGCGGCTACCACGTCAACATATACGTTGGGCCGCTGAGCGGCACCGATACGAGCGGCCGCACATATCGGCCAGAGCAGAGCCTCGACGTGGTGGATACGAATATGGGCGACCCCGAGAACAAGCCCTTCCCGCTCAACTTAATTATGACTCGCAAGCGCGGCTTCCCATTGGTGCGGCGCGTGCGCCTGCTACAGCTCGAACAGCTGTACCGGGGCGCTGGCCTGATCGCCTGATCGCTGGTAGGGTTGGCGCTGTTCAGGCCGCAGGCCGCCCAGTCATACGGCAGTAGAGCTGCCACAGCGACGACGTGTTGGCAACGGCTGGTTCGAACGCCGTGCGATCAACCGCCTGCGCCTTGGCGCTGGCGCGACATTGAACAGCGCTAGCATGCCCGCGCTCATTGGTGTCAGTCGCTCCACGATCGCGAGCGACGGTAGCGCGGACGCCAGCCATCGTGGCCGGAATAATCAACAGTGACGCGGAAGCCCAGGCGGCGCAGGTAGCGTTTGCCGCCGCTCACCAGCCAATCGGCGATCGAGTGTGCAGCGCTGCCGGTGACGAACCCGGCCACGAACGCTTGCGTCTCGCGCGGGTGATCGTGCATTAGCCCAAGCAGCGCATCGCCCAGGCGAATGTGCAGATCGGGCAGGGCGATGCCGACACGCGCCAGTAGCCATGCCGAGGCGATCATTACGAGCACGACCATGAGATAGAAGTACAGCAGGCGCAGCAGCGGCGCGATCACTAGCCCGTGGCTGAGCAGGCGGCTGCGGTGGGGCACCAGCCACATATACGGCCGCCAGATCCAAAAAAAGATCCCCCAGCGATTGTCGATCGCGCTGTCGATATCAAGATCGGGCGAGAACATGATCCCCGACAGCAGGTGCGCGCCCACCAGGATAGCGCTGGCGCGCATCGCCGCGTCGGGTAGCAGTCCCATCCCCACCAGGGCCGAGTAGCCGATCGGCGCCAGCGCCAGTCCGGTGACGCCTGTGATTACGTCGTGCGCGCGTGCTCCGGGCATGCTGTGTTTCCTCTTATGGTAGAACTTACGCGAGCCACCGATTTCACCCTTGTGGGTTCTTTTTTCGCCCCGCCGGGCGAAAAAAGAACCCACATACGTAATGTACCATTGAGCATAGCACATTCATGCTAACCAAGCAAGTACACATGTGCGTATGCTACAATAGCCGCTGTCCGTATTTGTGGAGGGATCGCTATGCTGGCAAATAGCTCAGAACTTGCCGATCTGCTTTCGCAGCCGGAAGGCCAGCGACTGGCTTATGTGCGGCGTGCGTTTCGCGTCGACGAGCTGGCCGAGACGCTGGCGGCGCTGGCGAACGCCCACGGCGGCGCGATCATCGTCGGGGTGAGCGGGCGCGGCAAGAAGATCGAGGGTGTGGCCGATGTCGAGTCGGCCCGGCTGGCGGCGCTGGATGCGGCGCTGGCCTGTACGCCGCCGCTGGTGCTGCCGCTGCCGGCGGCCGCGCCGCATGGCGACACAGCACTACTGCTGCTGGAGGTGCCTTCGGGGCTGCCGCACGTCTACAGCGTCCATGGCAAGTACCTGCGCCGCGCGGGAGCGGCCAACCAGCCCATCCCGCCCGATGCACTGCGCAAGCTGCTGATCGAGCGCGGCGAGACCAGCTGGGAGCGCATGGCGCCGGCGGGCGCGACCCTGGACGACCTCGACCCCAACAAGCTATCGGCCTATGTCCAGCGCAGCGGCCCAGCCGCCGCAGGCGACCCGCTGACGTTCCTGTTCCGGCGCGGCTGCGTGGCGAAGAGTCCGTTGCCCATTGTCCGTGGTCAGTGGCAAGGCGATCTGGCGAGCAGGCTGCCTGCAACGGACGACGGACGACGGGCGACGGACTACGTCCCCACGAATGCCGGCCTGCTGCTGTTTGGCAGGGATGTCGAGCGCTTCTTCCCGCAGTGCGAGGTGACGCTGGTACGCTACCGCGGCCGCGAGATGGGCGATGAGTTTCTGCGCGAAGATATCCGTGACACGCTGGTCGAGACGGTGCGGCGGGCTGAGATCTGGATATCCGAGCACATGCGCCGCGGCAGCCGCATGGTCGGGCTGGAGCGCCAGGATTGGGCGCAGTTCCCACAGGGCGCGCTGCGCGAGGCGCTTGTGAACGCGGTGGCGCATCGCGACTACACCATTCGCGGCGAGGGCATCCGCATCGCGCTGTTCGGCGACCGGATGGAGTGCTATTCGCCGGGGCGATTGCCGGGGCATGTCACGGTCGAGAACATCGCCGCCGAGCGCTTCTCGCGCAATGAGACGCTGGTGCAAGTGCTGTCCGACTACGGCCTGATCGAGCGGCTGGGCTACGGGATCGACCGTATGCTGCGCCAGATGGCCGACGCCGCGCTGCCGCCGCCGGAGTTCCGCGAGACCGCCGCCGGCTTCCTGGTGATGCTGCGCGGCCAGGCCGGCGAGGACCGCAACGATGTGGCGGCGATCGACACCAGCGAGTGGCGGCGCATGGGCCTGAACGAGCGCCAGATCAGCTCGCTCCTGCACCTGGCCGAGCAGCGCCGGATCACCAACAGCGATATCCAGGAGCTGGCGCCGGATGTCTCGCCCGAGACCATCCGCCGCGACCTGGCCGATCTGGTCGCGCGCGGCCTGCTGCTGAAGATCGGCGAGAAGCGCGGGGCGTATTATATTCTAAAGTGACGCTCATCCATTGGAGCGCGGCTTTCTGGTACACTGACATAGGCAGTCGGCGGGAGCAAGCAGATGGATCGACAATCAGAACCTGTGACCATGTGGTTCGATCGGCGGATTGTAATGCGAGCGTCACCTATCCACGGCACGGGTGTGTTTGCGACACACCACATTCCAGCTGGCGACCGCCTGATCTGGGTGGCCGGCGGTATAGTCTATACCACAGAGGACTGGAAAACTGGAAAGGTTCAACTGTAGAGGCCATGTGACTGGCAATGACTGGAAACGACCAGAATTGAATCCTTCATAGCAGCGGGCAGCGTGGCACTGTCATGTTGATCTGTCCAGCATGACATTGTCATTTCATGATTCAGACATACGAATAACGGGGCGAACGCCGGATTCCGGCTCCCATCAAATATGAGGTTAGAATGATACAGATTCTTCCATTCGGCGGCCGCGCCGCGCGCCGCTACGTTGCGCTGGCGCTGGCGGCCATGACGCTGGCGGCCTGTTCCTTATCGCCGCTGGGCCAGGCCGATGCGCCGACTAGCGCGCCCGCGCCCACCAACACGCCAGCCCCTAGCGCATCCGACACAACCGCAGCGCCGGCCGTGCCGACCGCCGCGCTGTCGGCCGAGAAGCCTTCGGGCGAGCAGCCGGCCGGCGCGCAGCAGCTGACCGAGATCACCGGCAAGTTCTCATATACCAACGACATCATCACCACCTACTATGTCGAGCATGCTGCCGCGCTTGTCGATATGTATGGCTTTGTGAAGCGCGACAAGGAATGGGAGGTGCCGATCGACTCGCAGGTGCTGGGCTTCCTAAAGCTGGACGAAAAGAGCAAGAGCGGCGAGTACCGCATCCAGCTGCCCCAGCTGCCACGCGCGCAGTTCGTCGATGTTAACCACGACGGCAAACAGGATGCCGGCGTGCAGGTGTTCTCGACCACATATTGGCCGAACGCGGTCGCTGGCCCGTACTCGGAAGGCGACGACCCCTCGTTCGGCTGGCCGAACTATCTGGCCTCGACCGTGATCGATAGCGAGAACGAGGACGAGGTGATCGGCGGCAAGCTGGTGGTCTGGTCGCCGGATGCCAAGCAGCAGTTTCCGACCGAGTTCGGGCCGGATGGCAAGCTGTTCACGAATGACGATTCAGTCGGGCCGATCCCGGCCGGCTACTCGGTGATCGATCTGGACAAGCAGCCATTTGCGATCAGCCAGAATCCCACCCAGGATCTGAAGCTGTATGAGCCGAACGATGTGAAGATCAAGGATTTCACGAAGCTTTCGTACAGCGATGCCTTCAAGCAGATGATCGCTATCTTACGCAAAGAGTACGCCTTCAACGGCATTGCGGGCAAAGCGCCGGATTGGGATGCGCTGGATCGCGAGTTCACGCCGCGCGTGGCCGAGGCCGAAAGTAACCGAGACGCGGAAGCCCTCTCGGCCGCAATCCACGATTTTACGCTCCAGTTCCACGATGGTCATGTCGGCGTCGGCGAGGATCCAAATATCTCAGCATTGTTCCGCCAGCAGGCCGGTGGCGGCTATGGCTTCGCCGGCCGCGAGCTGGACGATGGTCGTTTCATTGTGACCTATGTGCTAGCGAATGGGCCAGCCGCCAAGGCTGGCATGACCGTGGGGGCTGATGTGACCGCGTTCGGTGATAAGCCGATCAAGCAGGCGATTGGCGAAGTCAAGCCCTTTGAAGGGCCGTTCTCGACCGACTTCGGCCTGCGCACGGCCCAGCAACGCTACCTGGTGCGCGCGCCGGTAGATACTAAGACCAGCGTGACGTTCGCCAACCCCGGTAAGCCGGCCGCGACCACGCGCCTGACGGCAGTGCAGGAGTTTGAGAGCTACCTTCA
>WNGB01006777.1_pt1 | contig 16727 bp, 9 predicted proteins | sample 5400681 | NCBI WGS metagenome assembly WNGB01 (sample SAMN13153367, study PRJNA577476) | soil metagenome | isolation source: 115 cm soil or saprolite under grassland replicate 2 | place: USA:California | collected 2016-06-15 | reverse complement strand
CGAGCGCGCGGTCCGGGAAGATGTGGTTCGGGTCGGCGCGGAAGCGCTTGATCGTCGAGAACTGGTAGTCCCAGCGCCCGCAGTTGAGGCCGGCCGAGTGCTCGCGCAGCTCCCAGAGGATCTCGTCCATCTCGAACGCCGCCGGGATCGTCTCGACGAGGACCGTCGCGCGGATCGTGCCGCGTGGGATCCCGACCCGCTCCTGCGAGAACACGAATACGTCGTTCCAGAGCCGCGCCTCGAGGTGGCTCTCGAGCTTCGGGCAGTAGAAGTAGGGGCCCGTGCCCTTCGCGACGAGCGCCTTTGCGTTGTTCCAGAAGAAGAGGCCGAAGTCCCAGAGCGCGCCCGGCGCGGGCTTCCCGTCCACGAGCACGTGCTTCTCGGGAAGGTGCCAGCCGCGCGGTCGCATCATGAGCGCCGCGGTCCGGTCCTTGAGCCGGTAGCGGCTCCCGGTCTCCGGCGCGACGTACTCGATCGTGCCGGCCACCGCGTCCTTCAGGTTCATCTGCCCCTCGACGATGTTTCGCCACGTCGGCGAGCTCGAGTCCTCGAAGTCCGCCATGAACACGTTCGCGCCCGAGTTCAGCGCGTGGATGATCGTCTTGCGCTCCGTCGGGCCGGTGATCTCGACGCGGCGGTCCTGCAGGTCGGGGGGGATCGGCGCGACGGTCCAGTCGGAGGCGCGGATCTCCTCGGTCGCGGAGAGGAAGGCGGGCCGCTCCCCGGCGTCGTACCGCTTCTGCATCTCCCGCCGCCGCTCGAGCAGCTGGTCGACGCGCGGGCGGAAGCGGCGGACCAGGTCGACGACGAAGGCGAGCGCGTCGGGCCCGAGGACCTTGTCGCCGTCGGGGGGGAGGGCGCGCCGCAGCTCCAGGCCGGAGGGAGCTCGAAGCTGGGGACCGTCGGTAGGGGGCATCGGCATGCTCCTCCTGTTCGTCCCGCAATATTGTGCTGATTTGGATCAAGCTCCACTCCGCCAGGGATTTCGCGCAGTTAACCTGTCACTCGGTTGTGAAGCTCGCGCCGTCAACAGGTCAACGTTGAAAATGACGTGTTGCGTCCATAGTTTGTTTCCGCGTCCGGGGGCACGGTCGGAAGCCCGCCCCCGCGAAGGAGGCGGCGGTGCAAGAGCTTTCCCCTCTCGGCGCCAAGGTCCGGGCGCTGCGCCGGCAGAAGTCCATGACCCAGACGCACCTCGCGGAGCGGCTCGGCATCTCCGCGAGCTACCTGAACCTCATCGAGCACAACAAGCGCACGCTCTCGGCGGCGCTCCTCATCAAGGTGGCCGAGGTCTTCGGCCTCGAGCTGCGGGCGCTCTCCTCCGAGAACCACGCGCGCGTGATCGCCGACCTCATGGAGGTCTTCGGCGATCCCATGTTCGAGGCCCATGACGTCACGAACGCCGAGGTGCGCGATCTGTGTGTCTCGACGCCGGCAGCCGCGCGCGCGGTGCTCGCGCTGTACCAGGCGTACCGCGCCGCGCGCGAGGCGTCGGACACGCTCGCCGCGACGCTCTCGGACGGCGACCTCGAGGGCGTCGACTCCTCGCACCTCCCGACGGAGGAGGTCTCGGATCTCATCCAGCGGAACATGAACCACTTCCCCGAGCTCGAGGCGGGTGCGGAGGCGCTCTGGCGCGACGCGCGGCTCGACCGCGACTACCTCTACACGAGCCTCGTCCGTCACCTCGCCGAGCTCGGCGTGCAGGTGCGGATCATCCGCACGGCCGAGATGCAGGGCGCCGTCCGGCGCTACGATCCCGACTCCAAGGTCCTCTTCCTGTCCGAGCTCCTCCGGCGCGGCAGCCGGAACTTCCAGCTCGCCCACCAGGTCGGGCTCCTCACGCACGCCACCGCGCTCGACCGGGCCGCGGCGGACCCTCACCTCACGAGCGAGTCGTCGCGCGCGCTCGCCCGCGTTGCGCTCGCGAACTACTTCGCGGGCGCCGTCCTCATGCCCTACCAGCCGTTCCTCGAGGCGGCCCGCGCGGAGCGGTTCGACATCGAGCTGCTCGGCCATCGCTTCCGGACGAGCTTCGAGCAGACGTGCCACCGGCTCACGACGCTGCGCCGCCCAGGCGCCGACGGCGTGCCGTTCCACATGGTGCGCGTCGACATCGCCGGGAACATCTCGAAGCGGTTCAGCGCCTCGGGGCTCCGCTTCGCCCGGTTCTCCGGCGCCTGCCCGCGCTGGAGCGTGTTCGAGGCGTTCACGACGCCCGGCCTCATCCGCACCCAGCTCTCGCAGATGCCCGACGGCGCGACGTACTTCTGGGTGGCTCGGACGGTGCAGCGGGAGTACGGCGGGTACCACGCCCCCCGCTCGACCGTGGCGATCGCGATGGGGTGCGAGGCCTCCCGCGCGCGCGAGCTCGTCTACACCGAGGGCATGAACCTCGAGAGCCGCGAGGCGGTCGTGCCGGTCGGGCTGACCTGCCGGCTCTGCGAGCGGACCGACTGCGAGCAGCGCGCGTTCCCCCCGCTGCAGCATCCGCTCAAGGTGAACGCCAACGTCCGCGGCGTGTCGTTCTACGCCCCGGTCGCGGGGCGGTGAAGGCACCCCCGCCGCGAGGCGCCACGCGGCTGGGCGCGCCCGCCGGGCGACCGCTCGCCGCGGCTCGACGCAGCCCTCTCGCCCAGGCGGGAGTTGCCATATGATGCGCGCCCGTGAATCGGAAACTGCTCTGGGCCGGCCTCGCCGCGCTCCTCATCGCGACCTTCGGCGCCTACGTCCCCTCGATCGACGGCGAGTTCCAGTACGACGATCAGGAGATCGCGAAGACCACCTGGGTCCGCGATCACACCTGGTTCCTCGGCGACTGGGGCGAGATGCCGCGGCCGCTCACCGCCGTCACGTTCTCGATGAACCACGCGATGAGCGGGTTCCGGCCGCGCGTCTGGCACGTCACGAACATCCTCATCCACCTCTCCGTGGTGGTCCTCGCCTGGCGGTTCTCGCGCCAGATCCTCGCGCGCGCAGGGCTCGGCGGCCTCGCGGCGGCCGGCGCGGCCGAGGGCGCGCAGCAGGACAAGTGGAAGGGAAAGGGGAAGGCGAAGCGTGCCGCTGCGGCGGCTCGCGCGGGCCTCCTGGTGCCCGAGTGGACGGCGCTCGCGGCGGCGGCGCTGTTCGCGGTCCACCCGCTCAGCACCGAGGCGGTGAGCTACATCTCGCAGCGCTCCGAGGCGCTCGCGTCGGCGTTCTACCTCGGCGGGCTCCTTGTCTTGTTCTCCTGGGACCGCGCGAGCGACACCGGCCGCAGGGGTCTCCTCCTCGCGGCCGCGATGGGGTTCCAGGTGCTAGGCCTGAAGGCCAAGCCGATCGCCGCCACGATGCCGTTCGTGTGGCTGCTCGCCGCGATCGTGTTGCCGCCGCCCTTGGAGCGCGACCTCCCCTGGACCGAACGCCTGAAGCGCCGGATCGGCTGGGCGCTCCCGCTCGTCGCCTACACCGTGCGCGACGCGTACAAGGCGGTCGCTCAGGTCGCGGGTAGCGGCCATGCGGGGTTCGATCTCCCGTTCGTGACGCCGCTCCAGTACGTCGCGACGCAGATGCGCGCGCTGCCCATCTACGTGCGGCTCGTCCTCTTCCCCTCGGGCCTCAACGCCGACTGGCTGTTCCCATTCTCGCGGAGCTTCCTCGAGCCCGGCGTGCTCGCCGGGGCCGCGTTCGTCCTCTCGCTCGTCGCGGCGGCGGTCCTCCTCGTCCGCCGCTTCGGGCGCGCCGAGGGCGAGTGGCCGGCGGTGGCGCGCGTCGCCGCGTTCGGCTGGCTCTTCTTCCTCGGGATGCTCGCCACGACGTCGCTCGTGCCGCTCCGCGATCCGTTCGTCGAGCACCGGCTCTACCTCGCCACGCTCGGGCTCGTGCTCGCGGTCACGGCGACCGTCGCGGTGGCGCTGCGGCGGCTCGGCCCGGTCCGCGGCCGCGTCGTCGGCGCCGTCCTCGCGCTCGTGGCGGTCGGGGGCCTCGCCGCGGCGACCGCGGTCCGGAACGAGGTCTGGCAGAGCGCGCTCGCCCTGTGGGGGGACGCGTCCAAGAAGGCGCCGGAGAAGCCGCGCATCTGGGTGAACTACGGCACCGCTCTCCACTTCGCGGGCCGGTTCGACGAGGCGGTGAAGGCGTATGACAAGTCCCTCGCCCTCGGCTTCGACCCGACCGTCCCGCTCGAGCTCGTCGTCCGGAACACCGCGCTCGCCCTCGTCCGGCTCCGCCGGTACGACGAGGCGCGCGCCCGGCTGGTGACGTATCTGCAGCGGGCGCCGCGCGACGGCGCGACGCTCGTCATCCTCGCGCTCGTGGAGGTGGACACGAACCGGCTCGACGACGCGGAGCGCGCGGCGCGGCAGGCGCTCGCCCTCGACCCGGGGGCGTCGCGGCCTTATCAGATCCTCGGGCAGGTCCAGGAGAAGCGCGGCGACCTGCAGGGCGCCTACGACGCCTTCACCACCGCCTCGCGCGTCGATCCGTCCGACCCGCTGCCGGTGTTCTCGATGGGGCGGATCGAGGAGAAGCGCGGCCGGATCGCCGAGGCGTGCACCTGGTACGCCCGGGCGACCGACGCGCTCGCGCGCTCGAGCGCCGCTCGGAGCGCCGCCGACGCGTACCGGCGGCTCTGCTCGAACCGCGGCGCGCTGCCCTGATCCCTCCGTCCGGCGGTCACGGCCGCTCGAGGGGGAGCTGCGTCTCGCGTGGATCGAGCCCGGCGAGCACCGCGACACCGTGCCGCCCGGCGCGCGCGCAGGCGTCCGCGAGCGGGAGCCCCGCGGCGAGATAGAACGTGAGCGCGGCGGCGAAGCTGTCGCCCGCGCCGTACGCCCCGCCTCCCGGCGGCGGCGGGGGCGGAGCGGGGAAGCGGGCCGTCCCGCTCGCGGTCTCGATCCGTCCGCCCTGCGCACCCTCGGTGAGGACGAGCGCGCCGGGCGGGGTGGGGTACTCGGCGAGTCTCGAGCGCTCTCGCGCGTCGGAGGCGCTGCCGACGACGACGTCGGCGCGGACGCGCGCGGCGGCGAGCGCGCCGCGGCGGCGCGCGGTCGCGACGAGCACCCGCGCGAACCGCGCAGCCCGAAGCGCAGCCGGGTCGTCCGCGGTGAAGTACGCGGCGTCGCAGCGGGCGAGGACGTCCCAGGGCAGCGGGTCGTCCCCCCGCGGGTGGTGGGGCTCGCCCACGACGACGATCGTGCGCTCGCCGTCCGGCCCGATCATCGCGATGCAGCGGGTGTGCGGCGCGCCGCGGCGGTGGACGACGTGCAGCCTCGGGCGCCCCGACCGCCCCGCGCCGGCGTGCGAGAGCGCCGCCGCGACCTGCGCGCCCGCCTCGTCGTCGCCGAGCGCGGTGAAGAGGTGGACCTCGGCGTCGCTCCTCGCGAGCTGGAGGAACGCGACGCCGCCCCCGCCCCCCGGAAACCAGCGCGGCGACGCGACGTGGACGATCTCCCCGGCCCGGGGCACCGCGGAGACGCGCCCGAGGGTCACGTGCTCGACGTGGCCGACCACCGCGATCCGCAGCGGCGGCCGCGCGCTCTCCTCGTCCATGCGCCACTCTACCCCGCGACGCCGAGCCGCTCCGCCGTGACGGCGGACTCGACGCGCGCGCGGGCGGGCCGCTCGAGCGGCGCGTGCGCGCGCTCCGCCGCGAGCCGCACGTACAGGTAGCGGTCGAGCTCGAGGGCGCAGGCGAGGCCGTCGGAGAGCCGGTCGAGCCGGTCGGCCTCCGCGCGCGCGGCGAGGTCCGCCCGCCGCTCCGCGGCGATCGCGGCTCGGTTGAGCTTCCGCAGGCGGCGGCGTGCGAGCGCGCGCTCCGCCTCGATCCCGGCGAGGTCCGCCGCGGCGCGCAGGCAGAGCTCCTCGCGCCGGCCGCGCTCGATGGCTTCGCGCGCCCGGTCGCGGTCCCAGGCGAGCGCCGCCTCCGCGGCGGAGGCCCGCCGCGCATCGAGCCCCGCCGCGGCACGCCAGAGCGCCGCGCCCGCGAACGGCACCGTCGCGAGCACTGCGAGCTGGCCCCACTCCTGGGGCGCCGCGGCGGCGGCGGTGACGGCGGGCACGAGCAGCGCAGACCCGGTCGCCGCGACGCAGAGGAGGCGCTGCCGGACACCGGGATCGGCGGCGGAGGCCGCGTCGAGCGCGCGCGCCACGGCGAGCCCGGCGAAGGTGAAGGCGGCCGCGGCGGCGCCCACCGCGAGGGCGAGCGCGAGCGCGGCGGGCAGGGGGGAGGCGCGGAGCGCCGCCTCGAGGCCGTCCGGCGCGACACCGGACGCGGCGAGGACCGGCCCGGAGAAGCGCCACGCCTCGGCCGCGAGCAGCGTCGCCACGAACAGGCGCAGCGCGTGGATCGGCGCGGAGGAATCGACGGGCGGCCGCCCGAGCTGCTCCGCGGTCGCCTCGACCGCGGGGCGCCCCACGATCTGCCGCGACGCGAGGGCCTCCGCGAGCTCGCGCTCGACCGCGTCCGCCCGCGCCCATGCCGCGGCGGCGCGGGCGTCGAGGCTCTCCAGCTCCGCCTCGGCGTTGACGATCTCGCGGGCGGCCCAGGGGCCCTCGCGCTCGCCGAGAGCGCGGGCGGTGGCGGCGGCCTCGGGTCGCGGTCCGTGCAGGCGCGCCCGAGGCCGCGGCCGGACGACGGCCTCGCCGCCCTCGACGTCGAACGTGACGGGCAGCCCCTCGAGCGGCACCGGCAGCCGCGTCGCGTACCGCGCGAGCCGGTGGCGCAGGAAGTCGTCGAGCCGGACGCCCGAGCGGACCGCGAGCCGCGCGTCGAGCGCGGCGACGAACGTCGAGCGCGGCACGCGCGGGACGACCCCGAGCCGGGCGGCCGCCTGCGCGCGGCGCTCCGCGCGGCGCTCGCGCCAGATCTCCACCGCCGCCTCGAAGGCCCTCTTCAACGAGTGACCCCGCGCCCTGTCCTCGGCCCCGCGGACCATGCTCGAATGCCTCCACCCCACCCGACGCGGAACCTAGGGCGGCGCGGAAGGTCGGAGTAGCGGGCTCGGAGGGGCGGCAGGCGGGCGGGTCGTCGCGGGCCCTCTCGGGATGCGCGCGCGGAGGGGGCGCGCGGCGCATCTGGGTTTCTCGTGGTGCCGCCGCGGGGTAGGGTGCACCGTGCGTCCCCGCATCGTCGCCGCCGCCGCGGTGCTGGTCTCGGGGGGCGCGCGCCGCCCGGGTGTGCCGCGCCGAGCTGTCTCGTATTCGGGTGGCCTCGAACGAGCCGCTACCGCCGCCCGGAGGCGCCGTCCGCGCCCCGGCCGGCTTCGCTGCGTGCCTGCGTGCGCGCGAACTGGTCGATCTAGCCCTTCGCGTACTGCTCGAGCGCCGCCGCGCACGACGCGCCCGGCTTCGGCCCCTTGCTCTGCTTCGCGAGCCCCTGCTCGAGCGCGGCCAGCACCGCGAGCACGTTCTCCTGCTTCGCAGACTCGCCCATGAGGCCGATGCGCCAGACCTTGCCGGCGAGTGGCCCGAGGCCGCCGCCGATCTCGATCGAGTGTTCGGCGAGCAGGTACTTCCGCACCGAGGACTCGTCGATGCCGGCGGGGACCTGGACGCAGTTGAGCGACGGAAGCCGGCGCCCTTCCTGCGCCTGCGGCGCGCAGCCGAGCGCGGCGACGCCGGCCATGAGCGCCGCGGAGTGGCGGCGGTGGCGCGCGAACCGCGCCTCGAGCCCCTCCTCGAGCACGAGCCGGAGGGACTCGCGCAGGGCGTAGACCATCGAGATGGGCGCCGTGTGGTGGTAAACGCGCTTCCCCTCGGCCCAGTAGTCCGCGACCATGCCGGCGTCGAGGTACCAGCTCTGGACCTTCGTCTTGCGCGCCTTCACGGCGTCGAGCGCACGCGCCGAGAGCGTGAGCGGCGCGAGCCCGGGCGGGCAGGACAGGCACTTCTGCGTCCCGGAGTAGACGGCGTCGGCCTCCCAGCCGTCCACGTCGACCGGGACGCCGCCGAGCGACGTCACGGTGTCCACGATGAGCAGCGCGCCGTGCTGATGGCAGAGCTTGCCGAGCCCCTCGATCGGCTGCTGCGCGCCGGTGGAGGTCTCGGCGTGGACGAGCGCCACCGCCTTCACCTTGCCCTCCTTCTTCAGGGCGTCCTCGATGTGACCGGGATCGATCGTCTCGCCCCAAGGCACCTCGAGCTTCACGAGCCGGCCGCCGGCGCGGCCGACAATGTCGGTCATGCGCACGCCGAACACGCCTGCCACGACGACGATGACGGCGTCGCCCGGCTCGATGAGGTTCACGAGCGCGGCCTCCATTCCCGCGGAGCCGGTGCCCGACACGGCGATCGTGAACGGGTTCTGAGTGCGGAAGACGGCGCGGAGCTGCGCCTGCACCTCGTTCATGATCTCGAGGAACTTCGGGTCGAGGTGTCCGAGCAGCGGCGTCGACATCGCGCGGAGCACACGCGGATGCACCATGCTCGGTCCGGGTCCGAGCAGGAGGCGCTGCGGCGGGACGAGCTCGGGGACGTTCGGGACGGTCATTGCGGTCGGCTCCGGAGGCGTGTCGCGGGGAGGGGGTGGAACCGGCATTGTAGCGATCCCCCAGCCGGTGCGAAGCGACACCTCGTGGGGGCCGCCGGAGACGAACGGGCGCCTTCGCGAGGATCACACGAAATGACCCGGCTCCGGGCGGGCCGGGGTCGCTGAATACGGCCGGGCGGCAGTCCGTCTCCGCTCGCGGGAGTTGACCCGTTCGGGGTCGCCCTGAGAGCCTGTCCCGGTCCAGCACCTGAGGAGGAGTCCGATGACTCGTTCGACCTTCGCGGCCCTCGCGCTCGCGATCCCGCTCTTCGCCGCCGCCCAGAGACTCGATCTCCAGCGCGGCCTCGTCGCGTCGTACCGCCTCGCCGGCGACGCGATGAACGACGTCACGCGCATCCCGGCGAACGCGATCGGCACCCGCCCGGTGGAGGGCCACGACGGCGCGCGGAACGGCGCGCTGTGGTTCGACGGCGCGCGCGCGATGGTCAATCTCGGAGCGCAGCTTCAGCCCGAGCGGTTCACGCTGACCGCGTGGGTCCGCCCGGAGGCTGCCGATCACCCCCAGGTGATCGTCTCGAAGGTCCGGAACCTCCCCGGCCACTATCAGAAGAACTTCGAGCTGCGGCTCAACCCCGGTGGCCGGCTCTTCCTGTACGTGCCGAGCGGCGCGGGCTGGGACGGGGTCGAGGGGCAGCGGCCGCTCCCCCCCGGCCGTTGGACGCACGTCGCCGCAACCTATGACGGCGCGCGGGCGCAGCTGTTCATCGATGGGATCCCCGACGGCGTCCCGCTCGCCGTCCGGTACGAGCAGACGACCACCGAGACCTTCATCGGCGCGCGCCCCGAGGGTGGCGGCTCCGACGGACGGCGGCCAGGCGGACCGACGTTCCTGTTCGCGGGCGGCATCGACGACGTCCGGATCTGGGACCGCGCCCTCGCCGGCGAGGAGATCCAGATCGCCTCGGGGCGCATCCCGGCACCGCCCGAGCGGGTCCGGCCGCCCCCGCCGCCGTACGCGCAGCCCGCGCCGCCGCCCCACGGGCACGGCCAGCCCCCGGCGCCGCACGCCGGCGCGGCGCTCCTCGCCCGCTTCGCCCTCGACGGCGACGCGCGCGAGTCGGTCGGCGGCGCCGACGGCGCGCTCGTCGGACCGCGGCCCGCCGAGGACCGCGACGGCAACCCGCGCGGCGCCCTCGCGTTCGGCGGAAAGGACCACGTCGATCTCGGCGCGCGCATCGAGCCCGAACGATTCAGCCTCGCCGTCTGGATCCGCCCGGCCCGCGCCGAGAAGGAGCAGGTGATCTTCTCGAAAGCGACCACCGCTGCGAACGTCCGGGAGAAGAACCTCGAGCTGCGGCTCGACGCGTTCGGCCGGCTCCTCCTCGTCGTCCCGAACGGGAGTCCGTTCGCGAAGTCGGTCCAGACCGAGCAGCGCATCCCCTCGGGCCGCTGGACGCACGTCGCCGCGACCTACGACGGTGAGACCGGCGCGCTCTACGTGGACGGCGTTCCCGCGGCCGAGGCGCGCATCGATCCGTTCGAGGGCTCGCGCGGCGCCGCGTTCGTCGGCGCGCGGCCGGACGCGAGCGGCAAGCGGAACCGGTTCTCGCCCGGGTTCGCCGGGCGGATGGACGAGCTGCGCATCTATCGCGGCGCGCTCTCGCCCGTCGAGGCCGGCGCGCTCGCGCGCGGCGCGGGCGACGTGGCGACCCCGACGCCGCCGCCGCGTGGCGGACCCGGGTACGGCGACGACGACGACCTCGGGCAGAACGAGGTCCTGCTCGTGCGCGTTGGCCAGCTGCTCGTGCGCCACGACCTGGCGTGCGCGCGCGGTGACGTCGAGGCGCTCGGCCGCGTGCAGGGTAAGATCGTGGCGCTGCTCCAGGACGCGGAGCGGAACGCGCGCAACGACCGCGAGCTCGCGGACCAGCTCCGCCGCGCGGCCGCCGAGGTGCAGCGGCTCAAGGGCCGGACCGACGCGATGAGCCTCGACCGCGTTCGCGACGCGCTCGCGCGGCTCACCGACGGGCTCTGGAACGATCTCGCCCGCGAGCTCGACGACTCGGGGAGCCGTCCCCAGCCGGTACCCGCGCGGCACGACTGGTAGCGGTGGAGCGTCGAAGTCGGAGCCACGAGGAGCTGCGACGGCCCGGGCCGCGAGGGCCCGGGCCGAAGCGTCGGTGTTTGCTCACGGGCCGGTCGACGCGGGGCGCAGGGCCACGCCCGCGGAGCGAGCGACCTCGTCGACCACGCGCGGGTCATCACCTATGACCATCGCGTTCCGCCTCGCGCTCTCGAAGGCCCGCGCTGCGTCGGCGTGGCGCCCTGCCCCCGCGTGCATCACCCCGAGCCGTGCTTCGGCTCGCCAGTACAGCGGATCGAGGCGAAGCGCTGCCCTGTAGCTCCGCTCCGACTCGGCGTCGCGCCCGAGAGCGGCGTACACGTCCCCGAGTTGATCGAACGCCCTCGCACTGCGAAAGCCCGAAGCCACCGCGCGCCCGAATGATTCGAGCGCTCCCGCCCGATCACCGCGGCGCTTCCGGAGGAGTCCCAGGTTGAAGTGAGCCTGCGCGCAGCCCGGATCCCGCGACAGCGCTGCCGCGTACTCGAGCTCCGCCCCCTCGAACTCGCTCCGCTCGTGCAGCAGGACCCCCAGATTCAGGGGGCCGTCAGGGACCTCCGGAAGGGCCCGGCTCAGCGCCTCGAACACCGATCGTGCTTCATCGACGCGGCCTGCCGCCTTCAGCCCTGCTCCAAGATTCGAGAGCGTGACGCGGTGCGGGGGATTGACGCGGGCGGCATGCCCGAAGAGCGTCACGGTGTCGCGCCAGAGCTGCACTTGCGCGTGAGTGCGGGTCGCGAGCACCAGGACGGCAGCGGCGAGCAGCGCGACCGGGACGCTCTTCCCCAGACGGAGTCGCGGCACGAGAGGCGCCGCGATCCAGACGACCGCGAGGACGGCCCCGATCATCGGAGTGTACGCGAAGCGATCTGCGGTGCCCGGCCAGAGGCCGATCCGGACGACACCGGAGAGCGGCACCAGGGCAGCCAGGAACCAGAGGCAGCCCACCAGGGGGCCGAGAGAGAGCTGCCGACGTGCGCTCCACAGCACCGCGATCGTCGCGACGAGGCCTGCGGCGGCCGCGGCCGCGTGCCAGGCCGGCGTGTGGAGCGGAACCGGGTAGTACGGCGCGAGCCCCGCTGGCCACGCGATCTTCTCCAGGTACCACCAGGTGCCCGTGAGCGCATTCGCGAGGCGCTCCGCGATCGGCACCGCCACGCTGCGGGCGTCCGCCCGTGAGAACACGGCTATCGAAACGACGGCGAGCGCGGCCCCGACGAACCCCACCTTCTCCAGCGCGAGCGTCCGGAGCGGCACGGGGCGCCAGCCCACCCCGGCCTTCGCGGGGGCAGCGAGCGACGTTCGCCCGAGCGGCCACACGTCGAGGAGAACCAGCAGGAACGGGAGCGGGAGGAGCTGTGGCTTCGCGAGCAGGCTCGCCGAGAACAGCGCGAGCGATGCGGCGTACGACGCTCGACGGCCCGATTCGACCCAGCGGGCATACGCGAGCAGCGCGCCCATTCCGAGCGCGCCGGAGAGCACGGCCTTCCGCTCGACCGCCCACGCCACCGCCTCCACCTGCAAAGGGTGTATGGCGAACACGAGCGCGACCGCCGCGCTCCGCCATCGCGCACCCGTCATCCTCGCGAGGGCGGCGAACAGGAGCAGCGCGGCCGTGAGGTGCAGGAGCACGTTCTCCGCGTGGATCGGCTCTGGCCGGACGCCGAAGAGCTGCACGTCGGCCATGAGGGAGAGCCAGGTGAGGGGGTGCCAGTACGTCGGAGCGTCCGGAGCCGGCGCGAGTGCCCAGCGCGCGCCCTCCAGCGTCAACCCCTGCCGGACGTACCCGTTCGCGGTGATGTACTCCGCGTCATCGAACACCTCGACGAACCCGTTGTCGAGGACGGGGGAGAACGCCGCGAGCGCCACGGCGAGGCCGGCAGCCGCGATCACCCAGCGCCCGCGTGCCGTCGCGCCACGCAGGAAGCGGGCGGCCCGGTTCACGCCGAGCGGCTCGGACGGACTCGACGAAAGCACGCGCGCATTATGCCCCGCCGCCCACGGCGCGGTCGAGGCGGCGCACCGCTGCCCCGAACCCCTCTCGCACAGACGTCTCGGGCCGTCAGCGCGACGCTACCCACCGTGCTCCGCACTTCGGGCAGACGTAGCTCGTCATGTTGCCGACGGCGTGCTGGACGACGCCTTCGGTGCCGCACTTCGGGCACTTGTTCGTGGGCTGGGTCGGCGCGGGAACGTGGACGGGCATGGGGTCAGTCTACCGGGTACGCGTGCTCGAGGCCGCGGTCGCGCTGCGCCGCCCGAGAAGTCGGGTCTCGGGCGTCACACCCTACCTGTATTCTTCGACGAGCATGAGCGAGAGCAACGACCGGAAGCCGTTCGAGTCTGCCTGCCGAGACTGCAGCGCGCGCATCGTGTGGGCGAAGTCCACGCGCAAGGACGGCACGCCCTGCAACATGGCATTCGACCCCGATCCCTCGGAGAGCGGCAGGTACGCACTCATGCACCCCGGCGGGGACCGGACGAAGCTCGTCGCCCGCTACCTCAACAAGGGCGACGATTGGCCCGAAGGCTCGGTGCCGAGGACTCCGCACTACATCACCTGCTCGGCGAAAGGCAGCCGGCCACCGCCGGGCGGGGCAGGGGGCTGAGCGTCACGCCATTCGGCGCCGCTCCTCGGGCAGCGAAGCCGGTCGGGGTGCCGACGGCGCCGCATCGCGGAGGCGCCCGACACTCCGCGATCGTTCGCCGCGCGGCTCACCCCGCCGCGTTTGCGCCGCGAGACCGCTTGGCGTGGCGCTCGAGAAGGAGGTCGACTCTGTCGCTGAGGCCCGCGCGTTTGGAAGTGAAAACGCAGTTCACGATCGCATTCGATCTGACTGTGAGGCGGTTCCTTGAACGGGCGCGGAACGAGGAGCGGGCCTCGAAGTGGCCGTTCTATTCGTCCTTCGCAAGCAGGGCGTTTACTGCGTCGAGATCCGGTGGCTTGGGGACATGGGCGTCGAACCCGGCTTCTCGAGCACGCTCCCGGTCCTCGGGCTGGGCATACCCGCTGAGCGCAACGAGCCGCGTCGCGCGAAGTGTCTCGTCGGCTCGCAACGCGCTGGCGACCTCGTAGCCGCTCAGGTCCGGCAGCCCGATGTCGCAGAAGACGAAGTCCGGTCTGACCCTGCGCACGAGGTCCATCCCGGAGCGCCCATCCAGCGCGACCTCCACCTTGTGTCCGTCGAGCGTGAGCACCTCCGCGAACGTCGATGCGGCGTCCGCATTGTCCTCGATGATGACGACCGAGCGCGGCGGCGACCTCCGGATCGGCGCCGCTGCGTGCGCGGCGGGAGGGGGGGCGAGCGGCAGCGACACCACGAACTCCGAACCGCGCCCGAGTCCGTCGCTGCTCCCGGTCACGGTCCCGCCGTGCAAGTCCACGAGGCCTTTCGAGAGCGACAGCCCAAGGCCCAGCCCGCCCTGCGGCCTGGCCAGACCGTTGTCGACCTGCGCGAACGGCTCGAACACCCGACCGAGCTGCGCGGGCTCGATCCCGATCCCGCTGTCACGCACGCGGATCTCGGCCCGGCCCAGGACGGTGCTCACGGTGACGCTGGTCACGCCACCGGAGGGCGTGAACTTCGCCGCGTTGTGGAGCAGGTTTCCGACCACCTGGGCGAGGCGGGTGGGGTCACCCCGCACGAACACCGGCCCGGCCGGATCGGTGAGACGAAGCTCGACGCCGTGCTGCTCGAATATTGCCCGGTGGTCGTCGCGCGTCCGTCGTACGACCTCGCGCAGATCGAAGAGCTCGGGCTTCAGCTCGACCTTCCCCTTGGAGATGCGTGTCAGGTCGAGCAGGTCATCGACGAGACGGGTGAGCTGCCTCGTCTGGCGCTCGATGACCGCTCTCGCGTGGAGCGCCTGCTCGCTTCCAGCCGGCGCGTGGCCGAGGAGGTGAATCGCATTCGATATGGGCGCCAGCGGGTTTCGGAGCTCGTGCGAGAGCACCCCGAGGAACTCGCTCTTGCGGCGGTCGGAGTCCCTGAGCTGGGCGGCGGCCTTCTGCTCGGTGACGTCTGTCAGCGCGGCGCGGCAGCGCCACTCCGCCGCTCGGGCGGGTGCCTCCGCCACGGCATCGACGTGGACGTAGAGAGGCCCCTTTCCTCCGGAGATCAGCGCCAGGTCGCACGACGCCCTCTCCTCTCTCTGGAGCGCGGAGAGGAGGCTGTTGAGGGCCGGCCGCGTCGGGGGCGTGACCCACGACGCGAAGCGCTCGCCAACGAGGCGGGCGCGCTCCTTCCCGAGCATCGTCGCGCCGACGAGGTTGAGCTCGAGAATGGTGCTCTTCTGGTCCAGGGTGACGTAGCCCACCGGCGCGAAGTCGTACAGCTCCGAGTAGCGGGCCAAGCTCGTCTCGAGCTCGTCGCGCGTACGGCGGAGCTCCTCGTTCTGCATCTCCAGCTCGATCTGGTGGACCTCGAGCTCGTGGATGAGCCGCAGGACGTCCTCGGTGGCCTTGATCTCGGGCCCTTTGCGACTTCGCGCGCGCAGCCGCTCCTCGGCGCGGTTGCGCAGCTCTGCAGGCGCTTTCGGCTCGTCACCGGACTTCACGGCAGCGCTCCACGCTCGGGCTCGCGCCCCGAGCTCGCGACGATCCTCCAGCCGGCGAGGTCCTCCGAGCGCGCGTCGGTGATGCTCTTCAGCACCGACGTCTTGGGCAGGGTGCGCCCCTGCCCATCCATCACCGCGAGACCAGCGGGGAGGTTCTCGAGCAGCGCGCCGAAGCGCTCGCGGCTGCCGCGCAGCTCCGCCTCGAGCCGCTTGGCAGCGGTGATGTCCATGAACGTGATCACCGCGCCGTCGATGACGTCGTCGAGCGTCCGGTAGGGCATGACGCGCGTGCTGAACCAGCGGCCGTCCTTGGTGGTGATCTCCTTCTGCAGCGGGACCAAGCTCCGCAGGACCTGCGCCACCGCGTCCGGCAGCCCAGGGAACACGAGGTCAGTGGTGACGTCGGTGATCGGCCGGCCCACGTCGGTGGGGATGAGCCTGAGGAAGCTGATCACCTGCTCGGTGTAACGGCGGATGCACAGCGAGCTGTCGACGAAGAGCGTCGCGATCTCGGTGCTCTCGAGCAGGTTCTTCATGTCGTTGCTCGCCCGGGAAAGCTCGTTCACCTTCCCCTGCAGCTCGGCGTTGACCGTCTGCAGCTCCTCGTTCATCGACTGCATCTCCTCCTTCGAGGTGGTCAGCTCCTCGTTCGTCGACTGGAGCTCTTCGTTCGTTGACTGCAGCTCCTCGTTCGCGGACCGGAGCTCCTCCTGCGAGGTCTGCATGTCCTCACGGGTGCTCCGCAGCTCGTGATGGAGCTGCTTCACCTCGCGCTCGAACTCGCCGAGCCGGGCCAGCTGAGGCGCGCGCCGGCCGTGCTTGCCGCGGTCGCCCGCGGCGGGCGCCGTGGCCACCTCGTGGAAGACGATGAGGCATGTGCCGCGCAACGCGCCGGGCTCCTGCAACGGCTTGATCGTGAGGTCGACGCCCTGAGACCCGCCGTTCGTGCCCACCGAGAGGCCGCGAACGATGATCGCGCGCTTCTGCCGTGTCGCCTTCTGGAGAGCGCGGGAGACCGCGTAACGCAGCCCCTCTCGCGCCATTGCGAACACGTTCCAGTTGGCTTTGCCGGCAGCGAGCTCCAGGTACTTCCCGGTGCGACCGTTGGTGTAGAGGATGTCGCCCTTCTCGTTCACGAGGGCCGCCGCGGGACCGAACTGCCTGAGGATCAGCTCGTCGGCCGCCCCCTGGAGATTCACGCTCGCCTTCGCCACTCCGGACCCCGGGGCCGCGGCGGTGAGCGCAGGCGAGAAGAACGATGGCACGCCCACGGAGTCGAGCCGCGTCGACGACTCCTTCCGCCGGTAGATCCGCAGCTTCTGATCGACGGAGCCGAAGAGACCAGTCAGCCCGGACGTCGTCTCCGAGGTGCCGAGGAAGAGGATGCCTCCCGGCTGGAGGCTGTAGTGGAACAGCGGGATCAGCCGGCGCTGCAGCTCGGGCTCGAGATAGATGAGGAGGTTTCGGCAGACGACGATGTCCATGCGCGTGAAGGGCGGTTCGCGGGTCACGTCCTGCTGCGCCAGGATCACCGTCTCGCGGATCTCCTTGTTCACGCGGAACGTTCCGTCCTGCTGCTTC